>OOBU01000542.1_pt1 | contig 16084 bp, 20 predicted proteins | sample 1671501 | NCBI WGS metagenome assembly OOBU01 (sample SAMN06348163, study PRJEB24527) | human gut metagenome | biome: human gut; feature: ankylosing spondylitis patient; material: feces | host: Homo sapiens | place: China | collected 2015-10
CTTCTTTTAGAAAAAAGCAAGTTTTGTACACCAGAACAAAATAGAGAATTTGAAAAAGAACTATGAAGTAATTTCATCATAAGTCAGTTTTTTGTATCTTTGAAAATAAAAAGCTAATGAAAGGTACTCTAATAACAAAATACGATGAACTTGTTTCGCAATACAAAAAAATTGTATCGGACAAATTCTGCAAACAGGATTTCATTGAATATAATGAGATTTTATTTTCTGCCCACAGCTGCGCCATTGAAGGGAATAGTTTTTCTGTTGATGAAACACGCACGCTCAAGGAAAAAGGGCTTGGTATGATACCGCAAGGAAAAACGTTACTGGAAGCATTTGAGATGCTTGACCATTTCCAGGCATACGAATTTTTACTGAAGAACCTTGATAAGCCTTTATCTGAAGAACTGTTGAAAGAAACGCACAGACTCTTAACAGAGCATACTTTATCATATCGGACACAGTATGATGAACACCCATCACGTCCGGGAGAATACACTACGGTGGATATGTGTGCAGGCGACACAATTTTTGGTGACCATAAAGAATTGATTAAGCGTGTACCCCTTCTATTAAAAAGCACACAGGAAGCCATTGATTCAGATGGAGTTCATCCAATGATAATCGCAGCCAAGTTCCATGGGTTTTATGAATATCTTCATCCCTTCCGGGACGGTAATGGGCGTATAGGGAGAATGTTTACAAATTTTATCCTGCTAAAAAAAGAGCAGCCTATACTTATTATTCCTCGTGAAAAAAGGGAGGAATATATCTCTGCACTCAAATTCATACGGAAAGAAGCAACAGACGAATACCTGATAGATTTTTTCTTTAAGACTGCAATTAACCGTATGCAATCCGAGATTCAGGATAAAAATAATATGACACATAATTTCATCCATGGCATGAACTTCATGCAAACAAAAAATTCCACATCGAAAGATGATGAAATAGAGCTATGAAATTTCTTCAGGTACTATTACAGCCAATTTTTCAAAGTCAGCGCCAACGATACCTACTTATGAGCTATATATTGAAGCAACACCAATAGGAAATAGAGTAAAACTTAAATTGTACATCAACTATGGAGGAGCATTAGTAACCACCTGGCCATTTAAGGAAGATAATTTATCATTTAAAATAAATTTGCGTGACAGATCTGATGCTTCAAAGCGATTCGAATTATCTGCCGGTTCAATAAATTATTCTAAATATAGCTGTAGCGGCACGACTACCTATTCCTTTGAATGTGCTTCCGGATATAATTTTAAATCACCATATGTTGAGTCTGTAGTATTTAATTCACAACCTGATGGAGCAATTGTAAAGTTTATCCAAAGATGATGACTATAAAAAGCAAAAAGGCAAGAAAATCTTGCCTTTTGTTTTTATAGAGACATTTACCATTGAATGAGTGAGCTTTAGAAATTAAGAATTACTTTATATTTAGTGCCTCTATATGTAATAGTATTATCACTTGCTATTGTGTATAATGTGCCATCTATATAAAATGGTTGTTGTGACATATATTTTTTTGATATACTTCTTCTTACCTGATTACCTGTTTGTGTATCAACCTGATAAGCAATATATTCTTTTCTTGATAGTGATGAAACAGTTGTTTGCCAACCTTCAGTCTGAGTTGATTGTCCAGGATAAGTATATGAAGTTGTTCCTTCCAAAACAACTGTTGCATTAATAGTTCCAGTGATTTCTGGAGAGGAAGATACCTGTACTTGATAACTTTGATATGTATAATGAATAGACATATAGGTTTCTTGCCTTTGACTGCCAGAAAGACTAACTTTTATATAAGGCATATTCTGCTTAAAATTAGCTGTAATAGTTCCTGAAGTAATTATCAAAAAAAATTCCACCTTTGCAGAAAAAATGAATTTAGATAATTTGACTAAAATAGTCCAACATGAGATTAATGCCATCGCACAAGTGAATAAATTAAAAAGCCTTTGCTGCCAGCTTTCTATTACAGCTAAAGACTACTCTACCATCATTAATATATCGCCTAACTTCATAGCTCAAAAGAACCTTGGAGGAAGCTATGATACAATTATACATGAAGTATCAGAAGACAATTCTGTATATCACTCCCCTATCGAGATTTTCAATCTCATCATGGAAAGCAAAAAGATTTCACCAAATACTAAGCTGAACTATAAAAGGACGAAAGAGCTGCTTATAGAATTTGCTCCATTGGCCAGCTATCAAGATATAGATAAACGATTCATAAGAGCATTTGAAATTTATCTGACTCGTAAAAATCTTTGTGCAAATACAATTCTTAAATATCTGAAGTGTCTCAAAAGAGCATTAAGGCTTGCGCAACAAACCGGGCAAATAAAAGAAACAATAGAGGAACTATTCTCACTAACGGTGACAAAAGCAGAAATAATCCGGAAAGAGTCTCTTACCCCTCACGAGCTTAATAAGCTCCAGGAATATTTAATTTCCAATTTTACAAATATGGAAAGCGATTATCGAGAAGCGCTTTCAGCATTTTTATTTTCATGTTATACCGGCATACGCTACTCTGACATATGTCAATTGACATATGCGGATATGAAACGCATTAAAAACAAAAGATGGCTCATCTTCACCATGCAAAAAACAAAACAAAAAGTATATGTGCCACTCGACCAGATTTTCGGAGGAAGAGCATTAAAAATTATGAGACTGTTTCACCGTACTCGAGGAAAATTGTTTTATCTTCCCAGTAATGCCAAATGCAATAGAGTAATTAAGAGAGTATACAAAAATCAGCAAATAGGGAAAAAGAATATATCATTCCACACCGGACGACACACAGCAGCCACTCTCCTACTTTTTTATAAAATACCGTTGACAACCATTCAATCCATTTTAGGGCATACTCATATAACTACCACTGAGATATATGCAGAACAGAATGAAGCGACAATATACAACTCAATTAAGGGTGTGAAATTCAAGGAATTTATTTGAAAAAGGCAGGTACGCCGTGACACGTACACTGCCCAGGTCGAAAGGACCGTCGAATTTCTATGCAAATATAAATATAATCATCATTCCATACAAATCATAGAAATAATGCATTCTCAGATTATGGATATTCATATATTTGTATTTCTACGCATCTATATTTGTAGATATGCAGAAATATATTATTTTTGCATTGTCGAATTTCTAAAACATATATTATGATAAAAACAATTTGTCCACTGAACTACAAAGGCGGTGTAGGTAAGTCTACAACCGCATACAATCTGGGCGTTGCCCTATGGTTACTTGGTAAGAAGGTTTTACTTATTGATACTGATACACAATGTAACCTCACAAATCTCATCGGATTCTCACAAAAACAAGGGGATGCAACCTTCTATGAATGGTTGACTAAAGAAGAACAAAAGATGCCGGCATATGAACAATATCCGGGTTTATATTATGTACCTGCATCTTATGAGCTTTCCAACATCGAGAGTTACCTGATGAACAAGAGAAATAGAGATAAAATACTTGCCAAGAAATTGTCTCCTTACCTCTCCCCTCTCCCTAACGGAGATTACTTGTTCGACTATATCATTATTGACTGCGCCCCCAAAGAAGGGATAGTAAACGACAACGTCATGAGCGCAAGTGACTATGTGCTGATACCTACAGAATGTTCAGGATTCTCTTTGCAAGGAATGCAGAATCTTATGTTCTCAATACAAGATGTGAAAGAAAACCTGAATGAGAAACTTGAAATTCTCGGTTTCTTACTTATCAAATATGACAAGCAAACAAGAATCTCCAAGCAGGTTACAGAATTCTTTGAAACTAACTATCCAGACAAGGTTTTTAAAACCAAAATCAGGAAGAATGTAAAGTTCGATGAATCCCCATTAAGGCATCAAGGCATTTTCGAATACGCACCCGATGCTAACGGAGCTGAGGACTACATGTCATTGGCTGAAGAAATAACGGGTGAGAAGCGTCCAGAAGATTGGAGAGAAAAGTCTCTGCACGCATGGAATGTAAAAAATAACATTAAAGAAGAGGAGGAATAAGTATGGCCAATAACAAGCCTATAGATTTTGGAATTCAAAGCTTCATGGATAACGTGGCAGAAAATAAGCCTGCCACACCTTCTGTAGAATCGGCAAGCATCGCCCAGAACGAGGTAAGACAAGAAGTAAAGCGGTCGCCAGGTCGACCAGCTAAATCTACGCAGCGTTCTGAGCGAATAATCTTTAAACTCGATACAAAATCTTATACAGAACTATCCATGATTAAAGTATTAAACCGTCTGGATATTCAGGACGTTGTTTTTGCTGCCACGGTAAAGTTTCTGAAGGAGTTCAATTCTGATAAGGGATTGACAGCTGAAGGAATCGAAATCGTTAAAGAGATAAAGGAGCGTTATGAAAAATAGCTGAAGGAAATACATACCATAGACGGGGCGGGTAGGAAAGAAATACGTTATGTATTGCAGGAAAAAGCCCACAGCACAGTGAGGACTTGCAGCGGAAAGCCCGCCCTAGAAAGGAACGCCCGAAAGAAAAATCTACATATATACCGTATATATCATATATATTTTATATATTTGCAGAAAAGACGGAATTATGGAAGCGACAGTAACATACAAGAAAAAGATAATCGACCTGAAAGAGGACACTTTCAAGGCTCTTTCGGTCATGGCAGCACGCCAGGGTACAAACCTGAAGAAGCTAATCGAAAGTCTGCTCGACAAGACAGCGGAAGAATACGACGACAGCGAAGCCTACCGCTATATGTCCGAAAAATATCCGGAAGGAAAGGTGAAGCTGGAGAAGAACGAGCGCAAGGAATTTATGGACTGGCTGGGAGTGGTTGAGAAATGAGGGTTGAATTTTCAAAAGAGTTTGAAAAGGCTGTTCGCAAACTCTCAGGAAAGATGCTGGATTCAGTGCGAAATTCGGTACAGGAAGTCATCAATGCCGGGAGCATTGAAGAACTGACGGACTGCAAGAAGCTGGTGGATTACGAGTTTATTTACCGCCTGAGGATAGGCAGTTACCGTGCCTTCTTCAGCTATCATGTACAGATAGTGGATGACTGCGTAATGTTTCTCTATCTGGTGCCCAGAGGTCAGGCATACGACAAGAAGATGGAAAAGAACCTGCAGAGGAAAGATACTTAACGGAACTTCTATTTATAGGCATCTATATTTCTGCAAATATATATTTGCAGAAATATAGATGCCTTTTTCAGCGGTACAAAATCACACAATCTTCGACTTCGGTAGGAAGACCGAAAAGAGGGTATCGTGTGAAATAGGGGTGCGCTTCTTCATCAGCTGGAGTGCAAACAATATCTACACCAATTTGCTCAAAAGCTTCATCTATCTGTTTGACTTCTTCATCTGTCAGACCAGTCATGTCGCCATTGAAGATGTAGCCAAAGGCCCATGTAGGTATTTTTTCTATAGTCTTTTTCATTTCCATAATAATACAATTATACACATGTATAATTCTACGCATATAAATGCGTAGAATTACAAAATTATTCCTTCAAGATAATTGAAACTTTTTCAAAGAGTTTCGGGTCATTCCGCTTGAGTTGTTCAAGATACCATTTTTCACAAGTGATTTCAATATCTGTTCCATCAAAATAGAAAGGATAACCCACTGCTGTGAGAAGTGCGGCCAATCTTGCCGGACTACCACTGATTACAAATGTTTTGAAATCCAAAGCCATAATTATTTATTTATGGAGTGGGAGAGTCCCCACTCCTTGTGAAACTTATAATCTTCCTTCATCAGCATAACTGAAATATTCGTTATTTCCTATGATTAAATGGTCAAGAACTTTAATGTTCATCATTCTGCCGGCTTCAACCAAAGCGCCTGTCAACCTATTATCATCCATGCTTGGAGTTAGATTACCGCTCGGATGGTTGTGTACTAAAAAGAATGAAGTTGCTCCGCATAAGAGGGCTTCTTTCATTATTACCCTTACATCAACTTGCGTTGAAGCAATCCCACCTATTGATATTCTCAGCTTACGTATTACTTTCGCAGCTTGATTAACATAGATAACCCATGCTTCTTCTACCTTTAAATCACTCATAACAGGTGACATGAGCTTAAAAACATCATAGGAACAAGAAACTTTAGGATACTTGGATAATGCAGCCTGACCTCTCTTATAAAATTCAATAGCAGCCAAAGCAAGTTTCTTACGCGCAGGAGTCATTTTGTAAATCACTTCATCAAGTGTACATACATTGCCATACACAACCTCTTGCTCTTTAACCATCATAGATACACTTTCTTGGTTAGTGAGAATGTAAGCAAGTTCTGCCATGTCCATCGCTCTAAATTCTCCATTGATTTCGAAATTTTTCGTTTCCATACATCTATACATTAATAAGTTAAACATCAGCCGCAGGTGAATTATTCTAACTCCAGATTCAGGAGCCTTTTTCAAATTCCTTTTTCTCCCTATACGACTTTTTTTTTAATCATTCTCTCCCCGAGTTCTTTCGCCTTTTTCGATGCAATGATTGTGCGACTGACCGTAGATGTATGCAAGGGTTCCGGGATGAAAAATACCGCACAGCTATGCTGCTCAGGATATTTTTCATAACGGCACAAAGTGCCTTGCAGACTTCTACAAGGCGCACTACATTCGCATCGTGAAAAAGGGAAATTCGGGGAGAGACAAACAACGAAAAAGGAGTATAGGAAAAGAGAAAAAATGAGCAATATATACCATAGTGTATCATGAGATTTCAGTATATTTGTAATTATTACCAACAATATAAATGCATGACAAAAGAAGATTTTATAAAGATGTTTTCTGATGTTAAGGTGCAACAGTTCGAGACTGATACAATTCTTAGCAAACAGGAAATAATGGATATGGTTAAGCAGTTTACCAACTCACTTAATATGGGACTGATATATTATGAGCAATGTGGTTGCAATGTTACTGTTTTTACCTCTGATAAAATGAAGTCAGAGCTTGATAAAATGAAACCCGGCTACCAGGTGACAGATCCGAACACAGGAGAATTCGGAACTATCGTTTCTGATAAATTCATTGTTTGTGGAAATTATTGTGTCAGGGTGCATTTTCCTTCAGGTGAAGATGTTTACGACTGCGATTTTTTCATTGAATAATCAATATGGAAAAGTCTTGTAAAAAAGGTGATAATGTTATCGTAAAAATACATTATAGTGCTATTAGTACTGCATGTATGAGATGGGTATATTATGACCGGCCATGCGACCTACAAATAAAACGTTCTACAAAAAATGATGAATTTATTGGCATTTGCTTTAAAGTTGAAGATGAAGCCAGCGTTTATTTTTTAAACGCAATATTAAGAGATATACAAGATTCAGAGTGTTATATAAATTATAATAGCCATGAATAAGGAACCACGAAATTTAGCGACCTACAAAGAGTTCGGAAAGATGCTTCGAGCTGTTGCCGATATTTATTCCCAAATGGGTGATACTCCATTGGAAGAAGAAGGTTGGGAGAGAGAGGAAATATCTAATGCAATCTACTTCATCACCAACAAACATGATTTTCATGACTTCATTCAGCCGTGGAAAGATGCTTTTCTACGCAACCCAATTGACGTGACGGAAGCAAAAAAATGGGCTGCATACGTGAAAAGTTGCCGGGATAAAGGAATACCCTGTGATTACCAGGAATACGAAAAGCAAAAAGGTTAACCTGATGGAACAAGGAGAAATTATATTATACCAGCCGGACGAGACAATCAAGCTGGAGGTGCGGATGGAGAATGAAACGGTCTGGCTTACTCAGGCACAGATGGTAGACCTTTTTCAACGCGATCAGTCTGTTATAGCAAGACATATCAATAATATTTTTAAGGAAGCAGAACTGGAGAAAGAAAGCAATATGCATTTTTTGCATAATGCTTTTTCTGATAAACCCATTAATTTGTATAGCCTTGACGTAATTATATCTGTGGGATATAGAGTAAAGTCTAAGCGCGGTACTCAGTTCCGTCAATGGGCGAATAAGGTATTAAAAGAATATCTTCTGAAGGGATATTCCATAAACCGACGTCTTTCAGAGCTGGAGAAAACTGTTGCTTTACATTCAGAGAAGATAGACTTCTTTGTCCGCACTTCACTGCCGCCGGTGGAAGGTATCTTTTATGACGGACAGATATTCGATGCATACAAGTTCGCAACAGATTTGATTAAGTCGGCCAAGACTTCCCTTGTGCTGATAGACAATTATGTCGATGAATCGGTGTTGCTCATGCTGAGCAAACGAAATCCGGGCGTGTCGGCTACGGTCTATACGCAAAGAATAACTCCGCAGCTGCAGCTTGACCTTGACAAGCATAATGACCAGTACCCGCCCATCAACATGAGAACTTACCGGAACGGGCACGACCGGTTCCTGATAATCGACGATAGGGAAGTGTACCATATTGGAGCCTCACTGAAGGATCTGGGCAAAAAAATGTTCGCGTTCTCCAGACTCTCTATACCTGCAAAAATGATTTTGGACATTCTATGAAAGATGAAGATATAGAAATGAAATTTAAGCTGGAGATGGACGTGATAACACCAATTCCCAGAACAATCACACGAAAATTTTCAAGTCTAAGGCACATGCGACAATGGAAAAATCGCAACGAGATTGACAGCTGCCTGTGGTGTGTCAACAGCCGGACATACACCAGGAATGAAAAAGGAGAGTGGGAACAGTTTACAATATTCGGCAAACAAATCGTTCTGAAATACGAAATGGAGAACGCACTCCGACACATGGCAGTGAAAGGATACAACCAGCTGACACCTGAAGAGTGGAATGAACTCAACCGAAAGTTACGTGAGGACAAATGAATCCTTAAAGGTTTCATCTTTTTAAAACTGAATCCTTTAAGGTTTCAACATTTGAAATATTCGTATTTCTATATATTTACGCATTTGTATTTCTGCATATCTATATATCCACGCATCTATATTTGTAGATATATAGAAATTCCTTCTCAATCCAATAGGGGAAAAAACATTATAATGTAGCTGGTTAGGGAGAAAAATATTATATTTGCAGATATGAGGAAAGAATTAGGAAAATGGCTGATGGATATTGCTAAGTATTTAACAACAGCAGTTTTATTATCTTCTGTTTTCAATGACATTAAGGAAAGCTGGATAATTTACTTTGTTGTGTCTATTGCCATAGTATTAACATTGCTTGCAGGCTTATGGCTTGTAAGAGAAGAAAAAAAGAAAGGAGAATAATATGGGAGCAATTATCATGTCAGTGCTTGTTTCTGTAATAGCCATCGTAGGAGTGATATACTTCAACCATCAGGACAAGAAAGAGCAACATAAAGCTAATAATAAAGTTTAAAAGAAGAGTTGAATGATATGGCAACTGTCGCAAAATTTGCGACAACTCAAAAAGGTAAGAGAATAATATGGGAGCATTAATCATGTTTACCTTGGTTATTGTGATAGCCAATGTCGGAGGATTTTATTTTTATTTTCACGACAAGAAAGAGCAACAAAGAAGTGAAATAAAAAATTAATGCTCGGTTATCGCAAAATCTGCGATAACTGAGCATTTTCTTCAAACTAATAGGGGAAAAATCTTTCAAAATTCTATATATCTGCGCATCCATATATTTACACATCTGCATATCTACGCATCTATATATCTAAAATAAAAACCCCGGTGCATCACTGCAGCGGGGAAAGTTAAATAGATGTATAGAAAATTCGGGGGTTCAATTATACCAATCAGCTAAAGTCACATTAATATAGTTCAATGTTTCATCCCACACATCTGCTCCCTGGTAATTGTTATTGAAAAGATAATCTGCATCCAGTCGAAGCAGTGTCCACTCGGATGAACCATCCGGCTTCCAGTACAGATGAATTACAGGAACCGCATATGCATTACCATAGCTGTCTGTCGGCTTTGCATAGTATTTAGTAACCTTACACTCCATGATTCCTTTCCAGTAGCGGATACCTGGCTGAATGTCCACACTCACCCTGCCAATTTCATCCGCCCACTGCACATCATTAGTGGTATTCTGTTTCTGGGTGCCGGGCCGATATGAATTTGACTTCAGCTTAAATTCACGCTCCCAGACCGCCTTGATTTCACCTTTCAAGGCTTTCTTTCCCTTATTGGATAGGGTATACACTACATTAAATGATTCATTGTATGGAATATTATAGCCTAAAAAATTCGTATTGTCACCTTCTTTCTCCAGCAAAATATCCCTTAACGCCGGCAGATTATCCGGAGCAGGAGCCTTCACCTCATACATCCATTCCGCGGCTGAACCATTCTGTTCATAATCAATTGCCTTGAACCAGGTAGATTCACCTTTTCGCTGGAACAGCGGTACAAGCTGGTATGTACCCGGTGCGGCCGTCACATAGCACTGAATCTTTTTTCCGTCCCAGTTTCCTTGAACATTGATGTCAATGGGTTGGAACTTCTCCACAATCTGGTTGCCTTGCATAAACACAAAACGTACTTTTCCCTCAAACAGTTCACTTCCCCAATGAGTATAGAAAAGACCGAAGGGTTTCCCCTCATTCTGGTAACAGTCGTAACCGAACTGTGTATGATTGGTACTTATAGAGAACTGGTTTTCAAAATCAGAAAAATCCACCTCTCTGATAACAATATCATCCGTTTTACCGAACTGACTCCAGTATTCCACATCAATGGGCACATCTTCCTTGTTAACCTCACCATTATACGCACCTTTAATCTTGATGGAATAGGTATAGATTTTTCCAGCTTCCCATTCATGATAGGATGGGAAGGTATAACTCATATCCTTTCCGTCCAGCTTGAAGGATACGGATACGTCCTGCGGATGATAAAGCGGGGGCAAGATAGCTTCCGGAACTGTCGGATTGGCATCATTCAACATATATCCGCCACCGATAGGTATATCACTCTTTTTATCCTGTTTCCATACAACTCCGTCCTGGATATTCATTCTCAGGTAGGAAGTCACATTACGAATGGTCACGTCCGTAACCATTCCTTCACCCAAATATTCGTCACGCAGAATCTTTACCCTGACAAGCGAAAGCGCATGATTCATTTCCGGCTTTGCAGTCGGGAAATCAGACGTAACCACACACTGGCCATACATCACATCTTCCTGCTTCGTCACATCAATGTCCAGATACATGTCCCTAATGTTTTCCGAATAGGGATGATAAGCATAAACGGTCTGTTCCTTCTGCACCTCGTACGGTTCAGCGGCTATCCACTTACTTCCATTATAGGTATATTTCAGGTTCTTGTCTTCCGTGTACAAACCTATTTCATTGCCAGTCTGCCAGGCATTGATTACTCCACTTCTGGATTCAACCAGATTTTTAAGTGTGGCATCCAACCCCAGCAGCAGTTCTTCATTTATTGGTTTATCAGAATCATCCTCTGATTCTCCCGGTTCTTCAGGTGTTTGCTCGGTATTACCATTTCCTTCCGGAGGTACTGGAATTTCGTCAGTCTGACAAGCCGAGAAACATAACGGCAAAAGTCCAATCAGCATGTAGTTTCGAATTTTCATAACGTCTTCTATTAAATTTATAACACAAAGATACAATAAATTTTTTGCTTGCACCTTATCAAGTGCATTATTATTTCTTTTCATTAATATTTTTTCACCAACAAAGAGTAAAAGAAATACATTTAGAGTGCAATGTTGTTGCACTGGTGCATACATAGCTTTGCAGTATAAATCAAAAAAATAAAGGCATATGGAAAAAGAAAAACTTAGAGCTAAAGCATTGAAAATGTATGCAGAATTGATGGTCCAAAAAATTAAGGAAGTAGATGCCAGCGATTGGAAGAAACCCTGGTTTGGAACCGATTGGTTTGGTCAGGCGCAAAACATCAATGGCAGAAGATATAATAACTTCAACCAGATACTTCTTTCGTTTATAAGTGAGGAAAAAGGATACAAGGTACCCGTTTTTCTGACATTCAATCAGGCTAAGGAGATGGGCACAAGCGTCCTGAAAGGTGAAAAGGGATTTCCGGTTAATCTATATACGCCAATAATTACAGATAAAGAAGGCAATAAAATTTCAATGGATATATATTCCAGCCTTACTGACGCAGAAAAAGAGGCATATACAGTTAAGCCGTATACTACTTTCTATCATGTATTCAACGTTGAACAGACTAACTTTAAAGAGATGCAGCCTGAAGCATGGGAACACATGTTAGACCGATTTACATTTGAGAAACACGCACAAGGTAATGAATATGTAAATCCTTTCCTTGACAAGCTGATTAAAGAACAGAATTGGGTATGCCCAATCCATCTCGAGAAGCAAGACAGAGCTTTTTATAATTGGAAGGAAGATAGTATTACATTGCCAACATTTGAACAGTTCGCTGACAAGAAAGAATTTTATTATACCGCATTACACGAAATGTCACATTCAACCGGACATCATTCGCGTCTGAACCGCACATTCGGTAAGTTTGGTGATGAAAGTTACAGCAAGGAAGAACTTGTAGCGGAATTATCTTCCGCCTTCGCAGGGAAACAGCTTGGTATGAACCCACTTCCCAGGAAGGAAAATGCACAATACTTGAAAGGATGGCTGGAGGCTATTGATAAAGATCCGGAGTTCCTCTTTAAAACATTGAAAGACGTAGGACGGTCGGTATCCATGATTGAGAACAGTGTATCAGCAGTATCCAACCAGCAAGTAGTCCAGCCAGAACAGCATCCTGAAATAATGAAATTCTATAAGGACAATGACGGAATCATTAATGCCAGCGTAAAAGAAAATGACCATATAAAAGATGTGGTGATTTATCCACGTGGAAATGAATTCTGTTTCTCAATGGGAAATATCGGAAGTAAAAACATGCAAACCTACTTTCTTACACCAGGAGAAACAAAAACTGTAAATGATTTATTGCAGAACAATATACTTTCCAAGAAAATAAAAAGCGTCCGTAAAACGCTCATACTTGATGGTGATACAGCCACTATTGAGTATGCAGGTAAAAATTATGACGCAACAGATATTCTTAAAACCCTGAAAAATGACAACATTAATGTGGACAGCATAAGTACGTCGGAGTGGGACAGACTTCTAAAAGGCCAGGGGTTACAACTGGACAAATCAAGAAAAGCTGTATACAGCATTACTAAAACGCCGGCAGGATACGGTATGAAGGTTATGAGTGTTGCAAAGAATATAACCAAAACAGCGAATATAGAAGCTGAACCTTAATTCAAAAAGTATGAAAGAAAGGAAGTTAATACTCGAGCCTCAATTTGAAGGAATATATGTCCGTGAAGAAGGTGACGAGAAATATGGAGCTTATATAGCTAATGATAGAAGACTTAGAATTGAGCCAAATAAAACTTTCAGTGATGAGAATCTTCAAAAGATTCAAGACCTGGTGTATTCAGGCAACATGATAATTACCGATGGGAAATTTAGAAACCGATTTGCTTTATCAATTATTAATATGAAACCCACAAAAGAATATGTGGACAATATTAAAGATGAAGTGAATCAGCTCTATATTGAGACGGTGGACGGTAAAGAATACGTCTGTACTCGTGACGGCGAAATTTTTCCGGGAAAACCAGAGGACTACAGTGATATACCAATAATCGGAAATCCGGAAGGGAAGAAATATATCCTTACCGATTACACCTGTCAAGTTGACGGTCAAACATTGTACCGCATCCGTGCTGTTAAGAGTTTCCCCGGTGTGAAAGCAGGTGAACTTGGCGGTTACGTAGCAGGAGAGCACAATCTATCCCAGGACGGGATATGCTGGATTTTTCCCAAAGCAGTTGTAAGAGAAAACGCATTAGTTAAGGATGAAGCCAGAGTATTTGGCAAGTCACGATTGGAAGGCAATGCTTTGCTCGAAGAATATGCCAGAACATATGACTTTTCTCACATATCAGGAAACGCCCGTATAGGGGGAAGTGCACAGGCTTCAGGCTATTCCCGGATTTCCGGATTTATTCAAATGTCAGGTGAAAGCCGTGCAGAAGAATATGCACAATTATCAGGCAGCGTAATATTAACAGACGGAGCACGTGTTCATGACCACGCAAAGCTCAGCGGAAATGTGCAAATGTCAGGAGATAGCACAGCATCCGGATTTGCAGAAATTACAGATAATGTACACCTCCATAATGAAGTACTTGTCTATGGACATGCGAAGATTTCCGGTAATGTCCGTCTATACGACCAATCCTCTGTCTCAGAATTTGCAGAACTAAAGGACAATGTACTCATGTGTGATGAAAGCTCCGCATACGGAAATGCTCGCCTTTCCGGGAATGTTCAAATGATTGAAAACTCATGCATCAGCGGCCATGCACAAGCAAAAGATAATGCAAGGCTGAAGGATGATTGCTATGTTGGTGGAAATGTAAAACTTTCAGGTGAAAGTAATATATCTGGCTCCGCACAACTGTATGATAATGTACAGATACGTAAAAAAGGGCAGGTGAGTGGAACTGCTGAACTAACTGGAAATGTATGTGTCACTGAAAATGCCAAGATTGACGGTTATATAAAACTATCAGGAGATACCATTGTCAAGGGTAACACACATATCAGCACCCAGGAACAAGCTGATAAATTATGCCGTCAATTCCTCCATCAAAAGACTATTGAATCAACTCTCGAAATATAAATCAGGATATGGGAAAATTAAAAGAAATACGGTTCGTATATGCTGGTAGTGGAATATCCATTTCAGAAGAAGGAGATAATGATTTTACTGCCCATATTTCAAAAACCAGAAAAATAAGTATTAAACAGGGAAAACAGTTTACTCCTGAGAATCTTCATAAAATATACCAAATGGCCGATTCGGGAAACATGGTTTTCTCGAATGATAGCTCTCTTGGATACCTTGTGCTTAATCCCTTACGTAAACCTACAAAAGAATATATTAACAGCTTAACTGACGAAGTTATACAGCTGTCAGTAGAAACGGTAGACGGTAAAGAATACGTCTGTACTCGTGACGGACATGTATTTTCTGATAGCCCAAACAAGTTTAGAGATATACCCCATATCTCAAATCCGGAAGATAAGAAGTACATGCTTACGAGCTATACAAAAGAATACGACGGTCAAACATTGTACCGCATCCGTGCTTTGAAGGACTTCGGTAGTGTGAAAGCTGGAGAACTTGGCGGTTACGTAGCAGGAGAGCACAATCTATCCCAATACGGGAATAGCTGGATTCAAACAGATTCAAAGGTGTTTAACCTCGCATATGTGGGTGATAACGCTATTGTCAGAAAATCAATAATGTATGGGAATGCGAAGGCAATTGAAAACTGCAGAATCATTCATACCACCATGTACGGTGATTCTGTAATTAAGGGATTTGCCATTTCAAACAACTCATACATTTATCATAAATCTGTAATATGTGGTGAAAGCCGTGTAAGCGGTCACCTTGCGTTTGAAGGCATCATTAAAGATAAGGTTTTTATTAAAGATCCGGGCGCACGAATCACGGGTAATGGAATTGAAATTTCTGATGAAGTACAGATTTCAGAGAATGTAAAGATAGACGGTCACGCTAAGATTCGTGGGAGAAGCCGTATTATGGGAAATAGTGAAATCACCGATTATGCAGAAATTTCGGGGGAAGCGATTATAAAAGATAATGTCTGCGTTGGGGGCAAATCAAGGATATGGGACAACGTAATACTTTGTGGAGATGTAAAAGTCAGCGGTCGTGCATTGATACGAGAAAATGCATCACTATATGATAAAGTCCTTGTTTGCGATGCTGTAGAGATATGTGGAGAAGCTAAAATTAAAGATAATGCAATGATAGCCGGTTGTAGCATTGTAAGAGGATATGCAAAAGTTTCCGGAGATGCAATAATCACAGATTATGCACAAATTACTTCTCACGCACAAATACGTGGTCATGCACAAATAAAGGGAAATGCCAAATTAACTGAGTTTGTTTGTATATGCGAAAATTCACGTATAGAAGGCGATGTAGTTCTATCAGGAGATACCATTGTCAAGGGTAACACACATATCAGCACCCAGGAACAAGC
>OOBU01000543.1_pt1 | contig 16052 bp, 13 predicted proteins | sample 1671501 | NCBI WGS metagenome assembly OOBU01 (sample SAMN06348163, study PRJEB24527) | human gut metagenome | biome: human gut; feature: ankylosing spondylitis patient; material: feces | host: Homo sapiens | place: China | collected 2015-10
TGACCGGCATCGCTCCGGCTCCGCGTGGCGTCCCGCAGATCGAGGTCACCTTCGATATCGACGCCAACGGCATCGTGCACGTGTCCGCCAAGGACAAGGGCACCGGCAAGGAACAGTCCATGACCATCACCGGCGGTTCCGGCCTGGGCAAGGACGAAATCGACCGCATGGTCAAGGAAGCCGAAGCTCACGAAGCCGAAGACAAGAAGCGCAAGGAAGACGCCGAAACCCGCAACCAGGCCGAATCCTTCGCCTATCAGACCGAGAAGCTCGTCAACGACAATAAAGACAAGCTCTCCGACGATGTGGCCAAGGAAGTCACCGATAAGGTCAACGAGCTCAAGGAAGCCCTGAAGGGTGAGGACATTGAGAAGATCAAGTCCGCCCAGAGCGAGCTGATGACCTCCGCCCAGAAGATCGGCCAGGCCCTCTACGCACAGCAGGGTGCCGCCGATGCCGCAGGCGCCGCAGGTGCTGCCGGTTCCGCTCCCGCTGACGACGACGTGGTTGACGCCGAAGTCGTGGACGATGACGACAAGGACAACAAGTAATCATGTCCGATTTCAACAAGGATGAGTACCTGAACGACCTGCCCGACATGGATGACCGGTCCGGGCAGGCCGCCCCTGCAGCCGGTGCATCGCAGGAATCGCAGAATAATGGCGATTCTGCAGCAAGTGCAACTTCCGATTCTGCAGCAACTTCCGAAACTGCAGCGAACGCAGCATCTTCCGAATCGCAAGAAAACGGCGATGCTGCGGATGGTGCGACGCAAGATGGTGAAGATACGCTGACTCCGCTTGGCCAGGCCAAGAAGGAAGCGGCGGAATACTTGGAAGCCCTTCAGCGCGAACGTGCGGAATTCATCAACTTCCGCAATCGTTCGCAGAAGGAGCAGGAACGCTTCCGCCAGCACGGCATCATCGACGTGCTGACCGCACTGCTGCCGGCACTTGATGACATCGATCGCATTCGCGAACACAGCGAAATGGACGAATCCTTCAAAGCCGTTTCCGCCAAAATCGACAAGGCGTTCGAAAAGTTCGGCGTCGAGAAGTTCGGCGAAAAAGGCGAGGATTTCGACCCGACCAAGCATGACGCGATCCTGCACAAGCCGGATCCGCAGGCCGAGAAGGAAACCGTCGACACCGTGGTGGAAGCCGGCTACCGTATCGGCGACCGCGTGATTCGCGCGGCTCGCGTGGTCGTGGCGTCCCCGCAGAGCTAGCGCAGTGACAGCGATTTCAACAACAACAGGCATTTGACATCAGCAACCTCGTGAAAGGAGGCACATCATGGCTGAGAATGAATGGCTGAGCAAGGATTTCTACAAGGTCCTCGGTGTCTCCAAAGACGCCACGGACGATGAGATTACCAAAGCGTACCGCAAGCTGGCGCGCAAGTACCATCCTGATCTGAACAAGACCAAGGAAGCGGAGGAAAAGTTCAAAGACATTTCCGAAGCGTACGACGTGCTCAGCAACAAAGACAACCGCCAGAAGTACGACGCCATCCGTCAGTTCGGCATGGGCGGCGCGCGCTTCGCCGGCGGCTCCGGTGCGGGCGGATTCGACGCGGGGGCATTCTCCGACATTTTCGGCTCGATGTTCGGCGGTGGCGCTGGCGCTGGAGCGTATGGCACGGGCGGCAATGGCTCGCGCATCCGCTTCCAGACCGGTGGCGGCAATCCGAATATCAACGATATTTTCTCGATGTTCGGTGGCGGCGCTGGTGGCCCTGCCGGGGCTGGCAACCCCTACGGGGGCAGCTACGAGCAGGCTGCGCAGCCGGAAGATGGCGAAGACCGCAATTCCAAGATCAATCTGACTTTCCGCCAGTCGGTCAAGGGGGCAACGGTTTCACTGTCTGCCGACGGAAAAAAGTTCAAGACGCATGTTCCAGCGGGCGTGCGTGACGGGCAGAAAATCCGTATTCCAGGCAAGGGCAAGCCGGGTCGTAACGGCGGAAAAAACGGCGATCTGTACCTGCAGATCAACGTTGCCGAAGATCCGAAATTCAGCCTGCGCAAGCGTGACATCATCATGGATCTGCCAATCACCGTCGGTCAGGCTGTGGCGGGCGCGAAAGTGACCGCACAGGATATCGACGGCAACGAAGTCACCTTCAAAGTGCCGGCAGGCTCGTCCAGCGGCACCGAAGTGCGCATCTCCGGCAGGGGCGTGGCCAACAGGCAGGGCGACGGCGATCTGATCGGGCGTGTGCAAATCCGCATTCCCGACAAGCCGAGCCTGAAAGTCAAGCATGCGGCAAAGGAATTCGACAAGGAGTGCGGCGATTTCGCTGACGAACTTGCCAAGGAGCGCTGATTGCCATGGCACGCGCATCCCGGACCTCCCAAGCCCGTGCGGCGCGGCAGGCCAAAATGCTGTACGACATGTGCGCAATGGCGATCGTGGCCGGCAGGGCCGATCTGGACGGGGCGGACGAAGTTGGTTTCGACATCGAACTGCCGATGTTCACGGTCGGTCGCGCCGGCGAACTCGCCAACGTGCATCCGCAGACGCTCCGCCAATACGATCGTTTGGGGCTGGTGGTGCCGCAACGCACGGACGGTGGCGCTCGCCGGTATTCGCTGCGAGACATCTCGCGCCTTGCGAAAGCGCAGCAGCTGAGTCAGGAAGAAGGCATCAACCTGGCTGGCATCGCGCGGATCCTTTCCTTGGAAGAGGAGAACCGCGAGCTGCGCCGGCAAGTCGAGCGATTGCGCCGGCCGGCCGGTTCCAGCGTGTTCGCGGCCGATGCGGACGGTGGCATTGTGGAAATCGAACGTTCCCGCCGCGCTCGCATGTGGCGTCGGCAGATTCAGGTCGACGCCCGTCAGCTGCCGTCGCGCGAGTCCGTGGAGGCCGCGCGTGTCGCGGCTGATGCGTACGACATGCGCGGTGGGGGTGTCGCAGGCGAAAACGAGGGGATTGAGAGGGGTAAACCCGTTTCTCGGCCGATTTCCAGGTCTATCGTGCTTTGGGGGATTGACTGATTTTCAGAAAACATTGAAAAAAAATTCAAAAACAGGCATATCTTGCAACAGATGTGCCTGTTTTGTTATATAGTTTTACCAAATGCATTGCTTCCTGCGACGATGTCGTCGTTGTGGGAAATAATGTTGAGTATCCGCGTTCTAACTGTCATTCTTCCGGTCGTCAAGGTGCTTCGGTGAAAGATGGTTCTCTTTGCCCATGAATAATCATGGAGGAGGGGGTAAGATATGCGGCGAGAACAGGAAAGGTTAGGAGCGTACAGTGCCAAGAGTTGCGTTCACAGCTAAGACCCGCAAGTATCTCGGGTCTCTGGATGCCGTGGAATCGGTCACCCAGTATCGTATTTGTTACTCCAAGGAGTTTCGCGATGATTGCATGCGCAGGTATGCCGAAGGTGGCTCGCCTGCCGCGATTTTCCGCGAGGCCGGGCTTGATCCGAAGATCATCGGATACAAGCGCGTGGAACGTTGCATCGCTCGCTGGAAGGCGGAAAATGCGGAAAAGGCCGCTGAAACCGCTGTGGAAAACAGTGAAAATCAGGGAGAGTGAATTTCAAATCTCCCGATACAAGTGAAATTTTCGAATTTCATGGATTATAGCGATGGGGGTTGGCGATAATTCGTGAAAAAAATCGGATGATTTTGCGAATACGTAGGCGCGAAGTATTGCGTCGATATGGGAAGCGCTCGGATGGAGGACCATCCGGGCGCTTTTCGTTTGCCTCGCTTGTATGCCTGTTTGTTGTCTGCCGTTTTGCCGCAACTCGCGAATGCTGCCGTCTTGCCGCTCTGCTGAAATGGCAGTGGAAGTCGCGATGGACGGCGCTGCCCGGAAATCCGGTGCTCCGCGTCCGACGGTCGTAGGGAAGGAACATCCATGACCGAGACGAACCTGATGATCAAGGCCGTGTTTTGGGATATGGACGGCACGCTGATCGATTCCGAACCGTATTGGCATGAGGGTGAGATGAAAATCGCAGCCGCGCATGGCGGATATTGGGATGAGGAGCTCGCCTGGCAGGGTTCGGGCACGCCGGTTCCGGATGTGGCCCGTCGCATGGTGGAGCATGGTTGCCAGCTGTCGATTGAAGAGATCGGCCAGGGCATGATCGATTACGTCGCCCAAAAGGAATTCGAGCGCATTCCGTGGATCGAAGGCGTGGAAGACGTGCTTGTCGCGCTGCGTGACGCTGGCGTTCCTTCGATGCTGGTCACCACGTCGCCGCGTCATCTTGCGGAGAATCTGGTTGCCCAAGCGCCGGCTGGTGCGTTTGCGGGCTACGTGTGCGGCGATGATGATGTTGAGAAGAAGCCGTCTCCGGCCCCGTATTTGGAGGCGGGTCGTCGCTTGGGTATCGCTCCGGAAGATATGAAGTACTGCATTGCGATTGAGGATTCCATGTCGGGCCTGCGTTCGGCCGTCGCCTCCGGCGCGACGACGATCGGCCAGACCGGGTTCATGCAGATCGACAATTCCAACGGCCCGCAGTTCGCCTCGATCAAGGGCTACGAGGGCATTGACGCGGCCTCGCTCGACGCTTTCGTGCGTCAGCGCGTATCCCAGGCCTGATTTTTTGCCCCATCTCGCTTACGTATGGCAGATTTGTCTGGTGGCTAGGAAAAGAAAAAGCCCGCTGCGGTGGAATGAATGCAGCGGGCTTAGTGGAGCCGACGGTAGTCGAAACCGCGACCTCTTCGATGCGAACGAAGCGCTCTACCAACTGAGCTACGGCCCCAAGTCATGTCTAGCAACGCGCTAAGCAAGACAACTCTCGCGATTCTAGTACGAAGTCTGTACGAATGCAATCTGCGAGATTCGCGTGTTGCGGAATATCCCTTGCAGGAAAAGCATGCGAAAGCATACGAAAACGGTGCCTTCCGAAAAATCGGAAGACACCGCAATCGCAAGAAAAGGAGAAAACGTAAGATCAGGCTTCCGCGGTCGCGGTATCAGCCTTCTTTTTGCCGAACTTTGCTTTGAGCAAGCCGACGAAGGTAGGAATCAGCGACAGCACGAGAATCGCAATGATGACCAGCTCGAAATGCTTCTGCACGGCCGGAATGCCGCCGAAGAAGTAGCCGAGCAGCGTGAACAGGGTGGACCAGCACAGGCCGCCGAGCACGGAGAACGGGGTGAAACGGCTCCAACGCATGCCGGAAATGCCGGAAATGAACGGCATGAACGTGCGGATGAACGGGAAGAAACGGCCGAGGAACACGGCGAGCGGGCCCCACTTTTCGATCATGCCTTCGGTTTTGGCGAGGCGTTCGGGGGTCATAGCCTTGACTCTGCCGGATTCGATGATGCGACGGCCGAAGAAGTGGCCGATCCAGTAGTTGCACTGGTCGCCGATGATCGGAGCGCACCAGACCACGGGCAGCAGCGCGAACAGCGGTAGTGCGGAAACGCCGGTCTGGGCGTCGGGCGCGGCGAAGAAGCCGGCGGCGAACAGCAGGGAGTCGCCCGGCAGGAACGGGAAGAACACGACGCCGGTTTCGACGAACACAATCAGGAAGATGAAACCAAGCGTGGGGGCGACGCCCATGGAGATCCAGCTGGCGATCGCCGTGCGCGGATCCTTGAGCAGATTAATGAAGAAGTTGATGATTCCCATGAAATGCTCTCTATGAGTACCTTACATCTAAACGTCCAAAATTAAGTGGTTCAGGCTGCCTTGTGTGGGTTGGCCTTGCGGAACCAATGTCAGCCTACCAGTGGCCCTCTAATGCGGCGCTTAGTAATGCCCGACGGTTGGCAAATCTGCACAAACGGACGCAAAGTGCCAACTGCGGTGGGTGATTTTGGTTTGGGGGTGTTTGGTGTTTGGCTGTTTGGCTTTAGAGTGTGCGATATATCCGGTATATCGCATATCGCTCATTGTGATTTGGCGTTGTGACCTCACGATTTTGGTTTTTTTGGGGGGGGGGTGACCTCATGATTTTGATTTGGTGGCCTCACGATTTGAAAAAAGGCGGCGAAAAACGGAATCGTGAGGTCAACAAATCAAATAGTGGGGCCGCTGAACACGAATCGCGCATGTTGACGGTACGAAAGTGTGTTTCGATGGCGCGGAAGATAGAGTGGAAACCGCAGTAAGGCAATGCGAGAGCGGTTGGGGCAATGTAAGACTAGGCGAATACGGCAAATACAAGGGAGTGTGAATCGTGGCGGAAAATCTTGCGCAATCGGTTGATGGGAATCTGAATCGGCAATCGCGGGCGCTGCTCGAAGCGTTGCATGCGGCGGCCGGAAAATTCTCCATGTTCGGTCATCAAAACGAAACCAGCAATGTGATTACCCCCGATACGGATTCCGACGTGCATGCCGTGACCGGCGCATATCCGGCGGTCTGGGGCAATGATTCGGGCGCTGCCGGCACGGGCGCATATGGCACTCCGCTGCCGGAATCGCCGTATGCGCGCGATTTCAACGCTTTCGCGCGCAACAGCTTCATACGCATGGCCGATTCGCTGCCACGTATGTACACGAGGTAAGTACGTGTGCGCGGTGTAAGCATGCGTTTGCGGGCGGATTCTTCCAGTCGGTGGAGGAATCTGCCCGCTTTTAGTCTTGTAGGCGGGCGGATTCTTCCAGTCACTGGAAGAATCAGGACGTTTTTTAAGACTGTTGGCGTCCGGATTGTTCCAATGTCTGGATGTTTTGGGATGTTACTGGGGCTGTAAGCGGGGTGATTGTTCCAGTGGGTGGGGGAATCACCCCGCTGAGGGTCTGTTTTGTGTCCGGATTGTTCCAGCGATTGGGGGTTTAGGACGCGGGGAGGGCTGTTTTCCTTTGCGTTGGATAGGCTGAAGGCATGGAACGCATGAATGAGACGTTGGACTTGAAACTGAATGAGTTGAGTGCGAATACGGCAGAAGTAACGGGAACTGCGGGAATGGTGAATACGGCGGAGATGGCAGAATCGCCGATAGCGGCGGAACAGTCTGGCACAGAACAGTCTGGCACAGAACAGTCTGGCACAGAACAGTCTGGCACGGGACTTGACGCCCTCGTGTGCGGAACCGACGTTCCGCAAGGCACGGTGGTGATGGCTGCCACGCCGATCGGCAACACGGCCGACGCCTCCGCACGCCTCATTGCGCTCCTGGAACGCGCCGACATCGTGGCCGCCGAAGACACCCGCCGTCTCTACGCGCTCGCCAACCGTCTCGGCGTGCACGTGAACGGCCGCGTGGTGGCCTACCACGATCACAACGAGCGAGACAAGTCCGACGGTCTGCTCGATCAGGTGGAAACCGGCGCTACCGTGCTGGTCGTGTCCGACGCGGGCATGCCGACCATCAACGATCCGGGTCTCGCGATTGTGCGTCGCGCCATCGAACGTGGTCTGCCCGTCACCTGCGCTCCCGGCCCGTCCGCAGTGCTGGACGCGCTGTGCCTTTCAGGACTGCCCACCGACCGCTTCTGCTATGAAGGATTCCTGCCGCGCAAGCATTCCGAACGCGTGCAATACCTGCGCACCCTGCGTTCTGAACGCCGCACCATCGTGTTTTACGAAACCCTGCATCGCATCGACGATTCCATGGCCGACTTGCTTGACGTGTTCGGTCCGAACCGCAAGATGGCGCTTTGCCGTGAACTTACCAAGGATTTTGAGCAGATCCGTCGCGGAACCATCGCGCAGATTCGCCAGAGCGTGATCGACGAGCCGCCGCGCGGCGAAATGGTGTTGGTCGTTGCCGGCGCTTCCGAAGAGGAGGCCGACGCTGCTGCCCCCGCATCGTTGAGCGTCGAAGACTTGGCGGTGCTGTCGATCGACCGTGCGCAGGAAGACAATCTGCGCATCAAAGACGCGATTTCGCAGGTCGTTGCCGAGCATCCCCTTGCGGACGGCTCGCTTGCCAATCGCAAGCAGGTCTACAATGCGGTTCTTGCGATGAAGCAGTAAGTCCATATTAGTTACCGTCCGGCGATTGCCTATCGTGCGATTGCCCGTCGCGCAAGTGTTAGCTGCAAGCTTGCGATCCGCACGATTCCAACGATTCCAGCAGTATTTGCAGGGCGCGGGCCACGTCCGGCCCGCCGACTTGCGCAAGATAGTCCAACATCGCCGGTGTTGCGGAAGGATTGGCGACCAGCCATTTGCGCAGTTGCGGCGCGTATTCCGCGATATGCCATAGCACGTCCTGCGGTGTGTCCGGACTGCACGCCACCAGCGGCGTCAATGGAATTGGGGGAGACGGCGGATCCACCAGCGGTTTCGGCCGCGGTTTGGGCTGGTATGGCGGCGGTTCGCGGCGTGTCCGCTGTGCACGGTGTGCGAGATTCCGCGCATCCCGATGCGTCGCGCGATGCGTCCGTGGCCTGCGTTTTTCTTGGATCCCGAGCAGTCTGCGGAATCCGTTTGCTCTGTCGGCACCTATCCTGTCGGCGTGCGTCGCGCGCCGCGCCTTATGCCTGCTATGCGCTGCGCTCATATTCGTCGCTTCTTCCGTCGATCGCAAGAATGTAGTTGCGCGCCTGTGGCGCGTTGCGAATATGCTTCGTCTCCTGCATGATTTGCATGCAATCGTTGGAGCGGAAATGAAATTCCTGCATGAGCATGCAGATGATTTCGGAAACCAACGATTCGCTTTCGGGGGTGCAGTTCAATGCGAGATCGCATGCGGTACGAACAGGCGTGGTCACGATGATCGGACCGACTTTGATGGTGTGTTCGTTTGGTGCGAGACGGTTGAAAACGTTGATTTTACGGCCGTAACGTAGCGCTCGATAGTGGGCTTTCGCGATAATGTCGATGGATTCGGGGAAGGTGCCGCCTAGCCAAACCCATGCGGCGGTGCGTGAACATGCCACGGACCGGCTCGGCAGCAATGTCGCGATGATGCAGGCCCGCCCGTACAACGTGTCCGAATCGTGGCATGAATAGGCGTTCACGCTGTCGAGCTTGCACAGCGCGCCGGATGAGGCCAGCAGGTTCAGGCACATCGGGCCCGGAAGGTCATCGTTGCCCAGAAGGGGTGGTGGAGTGTCCATGACGGTACCGTAGCGGATTCGAATTCCGTTGCGCCACCAGCCCTCGAAAATCTGTGGATATGTGGAAAATGATTGTTACGTAATGCAACAATGTGGATAGATCGGCAGATATGCAAATTATGATGCAAACTATTTCAAACGATTGAAATCGATGATCGCACGTCCATACTCCAATAAAAATCCAACTACCGAAATACATGGAAAATGCGGGATATGGCGCTTTGTATAATCGGGCACCATGAGTCATATTTTGGTGAATGTTGCTTGGCCGTATGCTAACGGCCCCCGTCATATCGGTCACGTCGCCGGATTCGGCGTGCCCTCCGACGTATACGCGCGCTACGAGCGCATGAAGGGCAATGACGTGCTGATGGTGTCTGGCACCGACGAGCACGGCACCCCGATCCTGGTGGAAGCCGACAAGGAAGGCGTCAGCGCACAGGAGCTCGCCAACCGTTACAACCGTGTGATCGCCAAGGATCTGTGCGATCTCGGCCTGAGCTACGACCTGTTCACCCGCACCACCACCGGCAATCACGAGCAGGTGGTGCAGGAACTGTTCAAGCAGTGCCTCGCCAACGGCTACATTTATAAGGGCACCCAGAAGGTCGCCATCTCGCCGTCCACCGGCCGCACCCTGCCTGACCGTTACATCGAAGGCACCTGCCCGATCTGCGGTGCCGACGGTGCCCGCGGCGACCAGTGCGACGCCTGCGGCAACGAACTCGACCCGGACGAGCTCATCAATCCCGTTTCCAAAATCAACGGCGAAACCCCGCGCTTCGAGGAAACCGAACACTTCTTCCTCGACCTGCCGGCGCTCGCCGAAGCCAATCTCGCATGGCTGAAGACCCGCGAAGGCTGGCGTACCAACGTCATCAACTTCTCCATCGGCCTGTTCAAGGAAGTCAAGCCGCGTGCCATCACGCGTGACATCGACTGGGGCATTCCCGTTCCGGTTGCCGGCTGGATCGACAATCCGAACAAGAAGCTGTACGTGTGGTTCGACGCGGTGATCGGCTACTTGTCGGCATCCATCGAATGGGCTCGCCGCAAGGGCGATCCGGAAGCATGGCGCGCATGGTGGAATGATCCGGAAACCCCGGGCTACTACTTCATGGGCAAAGACAACATCACGTTCCACTCCCAGATCTGGCCGTCCGAAATGCTCAGCTACAACGGTCAGGGCTCCAAGGGCGGCGAAACCGGCAAGCTCGGTCCGCTGAACATGCCGGAGCAGGTCGTGGCTTCCGAATTCATGACCATGGAAGGCAAGAAGTTCTCGTCTTCGCGTGGCATCGTCATTTATGTGAAGGACATTCTCGCCCGCTACCCTGTGGATGCCGTGCGCTACTACATTTCCGTGGCCGGTCCGGAAAGCTCCGATTCCGACTTCACATGGGCTGAGTTCGTGCGCCACAACAACGAGGAGCTTGCCGCTTCCTGGGGCAACCTCGTCAACCGTGTGGCCAATCTGATGAACAAGAACTTCGGTGAGATTCCGGCGCTCGATGAGAGCGAAATGACCGATGAGGATCGCGCTCTGCTGAGCGAAACCAAGGCCGCGTTCGACACGGTCGGTTCGCTGATCGAGAACCATCGCCAGAAGAACGCGCTGAGCGAAGCCATGCGCGTGGTCGGCGACATCAACAAGTACATTTCCGCCACCGAACCGTGGAAGATCAAGGACAATCCGGCTCGCCTCGGCACCGTGCTGCACGTTGCCGCCCAGGCCGTGTCCGACGCGAACCACCTGCTGGCCCCGTTCCTGCCGCATTCCGCGCAGAAGGTGTGGGAGGCTCTCGGCGGCACAGGCACGTTCTCGCCGTTGCCACGCTTGGAAGAGGTCGAGGATCTCGACAAGCCGGGCTTCATGTATCCGATCATCACCGGCGACTACAAGCTGGGCGAAACCGTGCATCCGTGGGCTTCCGAGCCGATCGTGGCCGGCACTGCAGTGCCGAAGCCGCATCCGATTTTCGCGAAGATTCCGCCGGAGGCCGTTGAAGAGGAGCTCGCTCGCTTCGATTCGGAGCTGAAGGCTCGTCGTGAGGCCGAGGCGGCCCGTCTTGCCGCCGAAAAGGCCAAGCTGGAAGGCTGATTCGCTGATTCACCTGGGGATTCGGCTTGATTTGGCCTGATTTGCCGCTAAGGTGAGTTGTTCTGATTGCCGGTGCAAGGAATTACGAAGTTCTTGCACCGGCTTTTTATATCTGATTTTGCAAATCCGACTTGTAAATCTAATGTGCAATATTCGACTTTCTATATACGATTTTACAAATCTATAGTGCAATCCGGATTGAATCGATTTCAAAATCCGTAACAATCGCTATTTCTCTTTGCCATTCCTCTCGTTACAATGGGGAAGTTGAGGGAAATGCGATGCTGCAGGGAGGCTCTTATGTTGGACGTCAAGCGAGTGCTGAAAGCCGCGCCTACGAAAATGCGTTCCCAAGAGCCGCTGCAGCAGTTGTGGACGCCCTGGGGCGAACAGATCGCCGGCGAATGGTTGTCTTCCAACGACGCCCACAAGGCGTTCTGCCCTGCAAAAGACGGCGAACGCAAACTGGAAAACGGCCGCACGCCAATCCTGAACGAGCATCCGCGCCCAACCATGGTGCGCGGCAATCACACCATGCTCAACGGATTCTGGGATTACGCGATCGTATCCATTCCCGAAAGCGGCAACGGCTCGAAATGGCGCAAATCCGCGGCTGTGCTCACCCGTGACGAAGCGGTGCAGGCAGTGAAGGAAGCGGCCATCCCCGAAACGTTCGACGGCAAGATTTTGGTGCCGTTCTCCCCGGAATCCGCGCTTTCCGGCGTGCATCAGACGATTTACCCAGACAATATGATCTGGTATCGCACGGTGGTGCATCCCGTGACGCTTGGGGGAGGGGAAGCGGTTCGGCAGATCGGCGATGCGGAACCGCTTGATGCTGCATTTCGAAGCGGTCGATTACGTGTGCGCCTGCTTTATCAACGGGCAGTTTGCAGGGATGCATGTCGGGGGATATTTGCCGTTTGACGTCGATATTTCGGCATTCGTCGATCCCGATGATGCTTTCGAGATTGCGTTGTGCGTGTACGATCCGAACGATTCGGGCACGCAAATGCGCGGCAAGCAGAAAATCGAGCGCGAGGGGATTTGGTACACCGCGCAAAGCGGCATTTGGCAGAGCGTGTGGATGGAGATCGTGCCGGAAGCGTACGTGCAGACGCTTACGCTGAAGGGCGCCGCCGATGGCAGATTGTTTATTCGCGCGGAAATCGGCGGAGACAAGCCGAATGCCAAACTGCATATCGTCGTAGCCGATCCCGCGGACGGCACGATCGTCGCGGACGAACTGCTGCCGGCTGGCATGCGCAAGGTGCGCACGGAAATCGCAACGCGGGCCGAACACTTGTGGTCGCAGAACGATCCGTATTTGTATGACGTGACGGCGACGCTGGAATTTGGTGCGGCGAAATCGCAGGGAAAGCAGGAAAAGCTGCAGCAGGAATCGCAGGAAATTCAAGAGAAACCCGCGAAATCGCAGGAAAAGCAAGATATTGTGCGCTCGTATTGCGCGTTCCGCACGGTTGAGATTAAGCCTGATTTGAAGGGTATCGCGCGCTTCCATCTCAATGGCAAGCCGGTGTTCCTCAAGGGTGTGCTCGACCAGGGCTATTGGCCGGACGGCCTGCTGACCGCGCCGAGTGATGAAGCGCTGGTGCATGACATAACCGCCATGAAGGAATCCGGCTTTACTATGCTGCGCAAGCATATCAAAATCGAGTCGGCGCGCTGGTACTACCATTGCGATCGCCTCGGCATGCTGGTATGGCAGGACGCGGTGTCGGGTGGCGGCGAATACAACGCGTGGGCCACCAACCGCAAGCCGACGCTCATGCGTGCCACATGGAACAAGTACCGCGATGACACGGCGAAGCATTTCGCGGCGCTCGGTGCTGACGATTCGACGTACCGCCGCGACTGGTCGCGCACCTGCGATGCCATGGTGCACATGCTTGCCGGCCACCCGTCGATCGTCACGTGGGTGCTGTTCAACGAAGGGTGGGGGCAGTTCGACGCGTGCGATGCGGCGGAACGCATTCATGCGCTTGACCCGACGCGCCCGATCGACGCCACGAGTGGCTGGTACGACCAGCGTTGCGGCGATTTTCACAGCGTGCACAACTACTTCCGTCCGCTGGAAATCTACCCGGATAAGGGGCCGTTGCGTGGGTATGTGGCCGAATATGAAAAGCGGCATAAGCGGCGTCGTCGTGCCGCGCATTACGCGGTGTTGCCGGTTGCGCAGCATGGCGTTCGTGCGTTCGTGATTTCGGAATTCGGAGGATTGGCGCAGTTGGTTGCCGATCATGCTGCGGTTTCGCGCGCGTACGGCTACGGTGAATACGATTCGATTGAGGATTGGCGCACTGCCGTCCGTTCCGTGCTTGATTCGGCGGAATCGTTGGAATCACGCGGATTGGCGGGCTACGTGTATACGCAGGTTTCCGACGTCGAAGAAGAGCTCAACGGCCTCATGACCTACGATCGCCGCCTCAACAAATTCGCGCAATGATTCGCCGAGATTGAGTGCGGTCATGGCTGTCATGGAAGCGTTCTGCTTCTTGCGTTTCGGTGGCGCGTTCGGTACGTTGGGAACGGCGGCTATTATGGCGCCATCACAGCGAGCCACGGCGGAACGGAGCGAGGAGATGTGCGTTGCGTTTGCATTGGCCGCATTAACCGAGGGGGGTCTTGTGACCATGAATCATGTTCCGGAAGCGCCGCAGTCCGCAAGCGGCGATTATGCGTGGTTGGGAGCCGAGCCGGGTTCCGTAGCCGATCAGCTGTATATGTCGGCGGCCGACGAATGGAATCAGGCAATCAATTCGCGTTTTGTGAATGAATTGCTGGATGATACACTTCCAGAATCGATTTTGAAGTCTTATTTAATTCAGGATTTCAAGTTCTTTAATCAGGGCATCATGGCACATGCGATTGAACTTGCGCCGCGTCAGGAAACCAAAGATATGCTGGCGAAACAATCGCAATGGTTTGCTGACAATGAAGCAACATATTTTACCGGATTCCTTAAGGAATACGGAATTACTGACGAAGAATACAATAATTCCGAGCAGACTCCGGCAAATCGTGAATATTGCGAATATCTGACCAAGCTGGTTCAGGGAACTTGGGAAGAACTCATTACTGCGCTGTGCTGCATGGAATGGATTTATCTTGCCTGGGCCAAGCGCACCATCGACGCTGGCGTCGTTCAGCAGATTCCGGCGCACAAGGGTTGGGTTGATTTGCATGAGGGCGATTATTTCCGCGCCTGGACGGGCCGCCTGATCGCGCTCGTCAACGAGTATGCGTCGGTGGATGACTCGGAGGCCGACGTGTTCCGCACCATCGTGCATCTCGAGCGTCGCTTCTTTGAGGATTCCTATCCGCAGCGGTGAGCGGTGAGCATGATATGAGGCAATGAGCGCCAATGCAAATTGGCGGTAACGCGGTAACGCAATAACGCAAGCAGGGGGAGATCCGCAGAATACGCGGATCCCCCTGTAATTGTTGGGGCAACCGGCATGCCCCAACGTGTCAGATCAGCTCGATATCCACATCCAAGTGGAGCGGCTTATCGGCTGGAATGTGGTACTGCGGGTGCACCGGGCTCATCCAGGAATCGTCGCCGCCGACGCCCATTTGCGCGGCGAGCACGCGCAGGAACATGTGCTTCGGAGCGGGCAGTTCGTCCTGATGCTGGGCTTCTTCCAACATGAATGCGCTGTACGGCTGCAGGCTGAGCGCGAACGCTGATTCGCCGTGACGGCTCACACGCATGCCATGACCGGCATCATCCGTGATCTCAGCCCAACGCACATCCTCATGGTTGCCGGTTTCCTGCGGCATGAGGTACGGCGCATGATCGTCGTAAGCGTTGGTGTTCCAAATGCCCAGCTTGGCATGCTTGCGGTCGGCGTAGGTTTCGTCGGGTCCGGGGCCGTAGAAGCGCAGGTTGGAGTATTCGACCGGCAGCGTCCATTCCAAACCGAAAGCCGGAATGGTCGGGGCTTCCTGAGTTTCACCCGGATAGTCGACGCTCAAGTGCAGCTTGCCGGTGGTGTCTGCCACATACGTGATGGTGACGTGCGTGCGCTGCGGAGTGGCGAGCTCGTACTCGTATACGGCTTTCAGCGTATCGTCATTGACCTGTTCGATGGTGTTGTTGGCGCACTTGGCGTAACGGCCTGCGCCGACCCACTGCGCGCGGTCGTAACCGTGGCCTGCACCGCGATCGTTGTCGGTCAGCGCGCGGAACGTGGTGAGCGTGGGCCTGCGCAGCACGAATTCACGGCCGTCAAGCGTGTACGAAACAATGCCGCCCTGCGTACGCGACAGCAGAATCTCACGACCGGATCCCTGCACGCCAGCATTCCAACGGCCAACGGTCACAATGCCGTCAACAGGCTTCGCCTCGCTGGCAGCAACCGGCTTGGAGCCTGCAACCACGGTCTGGCCGAACGACAGCTCGTAGCCCTTCGGCGCCCACTCTTCCGCGGCGGCAAGGCGTTGGCTCACTTCGAGCGTGAGCTCGTTGGCTTGGCCTCGGTAGGCCTCCAACGGCCATTCAATATCGAAGTGCTTGGTTTCGCCAGCCGGCACATCAAAACGCTGTTCGGTCTGCCATACCGGCTCGCCATCCGCAAGCACGCGCGTAACGAACACATAGTCGGCGGTGGAAACGAACAGATTGTCATTCGCGATCTCAACGCCGGTTTCACCCGGCACAATGCGCACGTTGGCATACAGCTGCTTGACGTCTTGCGCCTTTGGCGACGGCGTGCGATCGGCGAACACAATACCGTCTCCGGCAAACTCGTAATCGCTCGGACGATCGCCGAAATCGCCGCCGTAGCAGAGACGTTCATCGCCATCGGGCAAGCGCACAAGAATCGCCTGATCAATGAAATCCCAAATAAATCCGCCCTGATATTGCGGGTAGCGTTCCAGCGCAACATATTCGTCCATATTTCCGACGGAATTGCCCATGGCGTGCA
>OOBU01000553.1_pt1 | contig 15766 bp, 25 predicted proteins | sample 1671501 | NCBI WGS metagenome assembly OOBU01 (sample SAMN06348163, study PRJEB24527) | human gut metagenome | biome: human gut; feature: ankylosing spondylitis patient; material: feces | host: Homo sapiens | place: China | collected 2015-10
CCAAACTTATCTAATAAATTGTAGAGGATATCTTTAGTTAAATACAGGTAGTCATCGATTAAATGACTTTCTGGGAGTGTAAAATATTTTGTGTAAATTTCTAAATTAAATTGAAAAAGGGAAAGCCTTCCCCGTATGATTAAATCGCTAAACACAATCAAAACGGAGGCTTTCCCTATGAACCAGTTTAACAAAGAAATTCTTGACGCGCTATCTTCTGACTCTAAAACATCATTAAAAGATGTCTTTCGCAATCAGTTAGAACAAACCGTCAATATATTACTTCAAGAAGAATTGTCGGCAGTCTTAGGCTACCAACCCTATGAGCGTAACGACAGTTCCGCTCATGGGGACAACGCCAGAAACGGATCGTATCAGCGAACCATCGATACTGAATTTGGACCAATCAATATTACGGTTCCGCGCGATCGTAAGAATAAATTTCGTAACGCTTTATTCGAACCATATTCACGGCGGACAGATACTCTGGAATCGATGATCATTAAAATGTATTCCAAAGGCATCACGACTCGTGAAATAGCTGATTTAGTTGAGCGCATGTATGGCGATTACTATTCACCAACTACCGTTTCAAATATTACTAAGCAAGTTGGCAACTTGGTTGAAGAGTTTCATAACAGGACCTTTAAGCACTCACAGTATGTTTGCGTGTTCTTAGACGCTACTTATATTCCGCTCAAGCGCGGAACTGTTGAGCGCGAAGCGGTTAATATCGCGATTGGAATTCGTAGTGACGGCGGTAAAGAAGTCTTAGACTTCTCGGTAGCACCAAACGAAAATGGTGAAGCATGGCGTGAACTACTTGAAAGTTTACGCAATCGAGGAATTGAACAGGTTCAGTTATTCATCGCCGATGGTTTTATTGGGCTCGAAAATGTGATTGCAGAAATTTATCCAACTGCTAAGTTTCAGCGCTGCTTAGTCCATGTGCTTCGTAACCTCACATCACATGTGCGAAAAAGCGATATGCGAGATTTGATGAGCGAATTTAAAGAAATTCGCCAATCTGAATCACTTGAAGAAGCAAAACAAGCTTTAGATAACTTCATTTTGAAATGGAAAAGCAAATATAGCAACCAGATGCGAAAATTGGGTAAGTTAAGTAACTTATTCACCTTCTACGAATTTCCGCCAAGCATTCGGGCATCAATTTATTCAACAAATTTGATTGAAGCTTTCAACAAAAAGTTGAAGAAGAAAATTCGCCAGAAGGAGCAGTTTCCAAATGAGGATGCCCTTCAACGATTCGTGACAACTCAAATTCTAGAATACAATGACAAGTTCGAAGAACGAGCACATCGTGGATTTCGAGGAAGCAAGGATACCTTGGATTCCATGTTTATTTAAGTAAGCATTTCATACAAAGAAGGATTTTCAAAAGTACACAAAATTATTGACACTCTCGACTTTCTTCATTACCGTTCAGATGATTTAATCGTTCATTCAAATGCCACGTTACATAACGGTAGATATGATCATTTACATTATTGATCAAAATCTTGTAAGGAATTTCTTGCTGATTGTCCAATTTCCAGTCTGAAGTAAAAGATAAATAGTATGTTCGTTTGGTAATTTCCTCAAGGTTGTTAATAGGTTTATCTCCCTTATTGTGATTCATGGCAAAGATGTTCACATTATGAACCCCATTCACAATCCGAAGCGAGGACCAATCTTTTATAGCTTGAATGGCATCTTTATAACTTAGAAAATTACCATTCAACTCATCAACAATCATTGGTGATATGAAACGCTTTGATTTTAAATAGTTACTTAGGAAATTTATAGCAGGAATTGGACGCGCATTAGAGCCATTGATCTCGGTATATTGAATAGTTTTTGAGCAATCACCAACAAATGGCTTAAAGTATTTAGACAATAGTAGTGTCTTTCCAGTTGATCCACGTCCAATCAACACCATTGACATAGGAACCTGATCAGGATTTTTGGCAAAGTTAGACTTTTGATAGACTTCTTCGCGAATCTTCCAAATTAATGGCGCCATCATTAAATAAAGAAAAGCTGACAAAGCTTGGTGACTTTCATCATGTTCCTTGTTTAATCTAAAGCTTCTAATAATGTCAATAAAGGTTTCAACATCATCTCTAGTAACTAGATCACTATTAATTGTTAGCGGGTGAAATAATTCATCGCCATCATCTTTTACCATAATCTGATCGTGATCATATGCCCACATCGGTTTTGGATATAAGTCACTGGCCTTCATTTCTTTAGTAACTGTTTTATTTAATGTTTGGTAGGTAACTTTTTTAATGCTTGATTTTACCTGGTCTAAATTACGTTTTAGGTTTCCGTTTTGCGTGTAGGTATTCTTCAATATCTCTACAGTTTCAGGTTTCATCAAGAGATTGCTTTCGTCATCGATTTTTCTACCAACCAGTTGCTTAACTGCCGAGGGACTAACGACAACCGTTTTATCGCCGAGTTTATCAATTACATCATTTGTAACAACTGCTGTAATTTCAGCATAGGTTGTTTTACTGCCTAACTGTTTAATAATCTTTCGATCTATGTACTCTGTACTATCAAAAGTAAAATTGTGCTTAAAAAGGTTTTTATGATCCTTATAAATCGAAAAGTCAGCACTATTATTCTTATCTCCTCGGTACAGCCAAAGCATTTCATAATTATAGTGTATCGCCTTATTGGTTAGATTCATTGACCCATTAAAAATAGCAAATTTATTTTCATTCTCTAAAATAAAGTATTTACTATGGAATAAGTGATCTTTTGTAAAATGAAGCTGAAGCGTACCATCAGAAATCCGTTTCATGAATTCGTCACTGGCATTCTTAATTTCCTTAACTCGACGAGAAATATCAAAAATCTGGTTTAGACTTTGGCCGGTCCTCTGATCTTCCATACCTAAAATTAGCTTAATATTTTTAAATCGTGGCAACAGCTCTTTTTCCAGGATCTTGAAGGAGCCTACGAAAGATACGCCACTAAAAGTATCAAAGCCATTCGTTAAGCTAAAAAAATCAGAATCCTTCAGCATCACCTGATTATTCAAATCATATATGCTTAACATTATAGTCACCCCCTTAATTGACAATTATAGCCATTAAACAATTTTAATCACGATCAGTCCCAATATCCGTCATCAATATCATTAAGATATAGATTGTAGCCATGAATCACATCTTCAAGTGGAATTACATGATCTCCTTTTGGATCACCATAAATGGTAATACCTAAAAAGGCACCCTTTGGATCATCAGATGGCGATCTGCCCAATAACCGACAGCACTCAGGAACCGTGAAGTTGTTGCCGATATACTCAGAGACTCCTTCTCCCAATACTGCCTTGCGCGTCTGGCCAATTAGTTTAAATGGAATTTTATCACCAGCAACCTTTCTAACTTCAGATTCAGAAACATCAAAAGCTTTTGCTAGTTCGGCTGCAGTAAAGTGGCCACGTAAGATTAACATTTGCTCACCTCAATTCAATAGAGCAGCCAAGCTCTTTACCTGCTAACGCCACAAAATCATTTTTCATCAACGTCTTGGCGAAGACAGATAATTGACTAAAATAGTTGGCAAAATGAAGTTCCAGATCAGAATAAGCAATCCGACAAGTAATATTAGTAATCTTTCCTGAAATTTGTGCGGATTGAATAACCTGGCCATTTTCCAGAATCGATGCAGCAACCGTAATCTTGTCCTGCTCTCTGTTAAATTCGCAGTGCAAGTCAAACGGGTAGTATTCCAGCAGATCCTTTGGCTGCACATGCAGGTACTGGCACAACTGGTTTAGCGTGGCCAGCTGAATACCCTTGGAGTTGTTCTGTACCAGGTAGGTTAAGGTTGTCCGTGATAAGCCGGTATCTTTAGCTACTTGTGTAATGCTCAGCTCACGTTCGCTCAGCAGCATCTTCAAGCGATTAAAAATCATGATCTATTCCCTCTTGTTTTTTATTATTATTGTACAGTATAGTGAACGTTTTTCAACAATATTATTCAAATATATTGATTTTTGTACTAATGATAGTATAATAAAAATATAGAAAATGTTCATAGTAGTGAACGTTTTCTATATAAAATAAACGTCTAAGGGGATATAATTATGACTGACCATTTTACCATTACGTTTTTGTCAATTCTGCTAGGAGTAACACTAGCCGATCACAAGTATGATCTGGCAGCTGTACTCATTTTCACTTTGGTTGCCTATCTATACTACGCCTGGAAAGGCCGCAAGGAACACAAAAAGGCAATCGACTACTTTTTTGAATAATAGCCGATCGCCTCTTGTAAATAAATAAACCTGATAACGCGACTTCACAGTTGCGTTATTTTTATGTTAACAGAAATTCGAGATATAATCACGAAATCCTAGCCAGCAAGCTAGAATTATCACTTTCTAATCAAACTGCTGATTTTGTCGGCCGTTTCCTTATCCTTGAAGGAATAGCTGTTACCGTATGATGGATTGCTCTGCAGAATGTTCAGGAACTTTTTCACGTCAAACGACTCTGCCAGTGCTGTTAAAAAGATGCTAAGATCCTTGACCTTTCGCCGCTCCAAGCGGGATTCTTGAAAAGCAGCCAAGAACGCTGACTGATCAAGCTGATCAAGATCTGTTAACTCTATCGTGTGCAGGAAGTCTTGAAGAATGCTCTTCTCATAGGTGTTCAGCAATCGGTCAACCGCGGTTTTCTTAGCCAATCCCTGTACCAGAACACCAACTGCCGCCAGCATTTCGCAAAGATCGCAGTCGATTGTCGGCATATTGTGCCTTACTGCAGCATCGGTACTGATTCGTGAACGATTCTGCAGATGAGCATCAATGCGCTTTTCAATTGTCTGAAACAATGGTACGTAGCTTGGCTCTGTCACCAGATTTTCTTTGGAAGGCTCCCAGACGAACTCATCGCTGGCCAGATCAAAAATGCGCAGCGTTTCTGGATCACATTTTTTATTGTGTGCCCAGATCGTTTTGCTTTTAGCCAGCTTCTGAGCCAACTCAACCGGTGCAGCCAATTCCTGCCAAACTGATGCTTTCGCGTCGGTCTGCTCAAATTTCTTGGTGGACTTGCGAAAATAATACATCTCGCTATTTCGCATGACCGTAATCACGTAGCGGGCAGAACTTTCCTGCGCTTCCGGATCCTTTTCCGCAATCGCAGCCAAGGGCAACGTTTCCCGCTCCTGTAGATCAAGAGATCGGAAGCTATCTAACCGTTTGGATCGAAACCGTGTTGGATAAACTCGTTTCAGGTTGTCAAAGTCATGATGCAGGCCGGTTAAGGACTCCCAGATCACAAACTCGCGGTTCTCCTTTGAGGTAAATTTCTGATCAGTCGTCCAATACCAGCGCTGTTTGCTGCGCGCCTGATACATCAAAACATAGGGCACCTTAACCGCCCCCTACAGCTTTTTGCCGGTATATTCTCGATAACAGACACGTACAACCGTCTCTGGCGTGCCCATCAGCATTAGCGGAATCATCTCCTTGCAGAAGGTTAGAATCTTCATCGCCAACTGACGGCTGACGTTACAGTTTTCGTAAAAATCGAGCATTTTTTCTTCAAAGTATTCCTGGCTGATCGGTTGTCGTCTAACATTTGCAGACATAATCCATCACTCTCCTTATTCTTGATAAACAAAATCAGTATGGTCTGGATTAATGGCCACAACCATATACTGCATTAAAGAATCCGCCGCATCGGTCTTGATCTTGATCGCAAACGGCTCCTGCGTGCCTAGAATGATCCCTTTGGCCACGCCATGCTCCAGGCTGGTAATCAGGCCCAGATCGTAATTTTCCATAAAAAGGCCCCCATTTAAAGTCTGGTTTTAATCATCATCAGAACTAGGATTTACGCAAGTTTCGCCAAAAAAAAAACGGCCGTCATACGACGACCGCAGCCCCACTTGTGTGGGGAAACTTGCTATAAAGCAATATCCCTAATATTAATATCAGGATCACCCCCACATACGTGGGGAATACAGAGGGGTACTACGACACCCCCTATGTGGTCAGGATCACCCCCACATACGTGAGGAATACGATTTAAGTATATATCCGTACGCTAAACTTAGCGGGACCAACCAAGCAGACCAGCTTTAAAGCGACCTTGCTTTTTCTATTAATATTATAGCATGGTTTACTTTTTCGCTGTACGGAAATGACAGATGCTTCTAGCTTTCAAATCTCACGCGTCTCACGTTCTTCTTCTCGATCAGCACGCTCAATCTCATCATCATCGTCCAAGTGCTTGCGCATGGCATTCATCTCTGCTCTGCCGTCACGTTGGAGTCCACTCATTAGGCGATCCAGATTAGACAATAGTCGCAGACTGCCGCGGTGTGTCTGATATCTTGCTTGTGCCTGCTTTTGCGTCCGCTCTAGAAACTCCTGCCGATGCTGAATCATCTGATCCAATCGTTCACCATTCTCAAGCATCGCGTAGCTCTTTTTTAATCGCTGGAACAGCGGCCGATTCGTTGCATTCCGTTTTGCAAAATCGTCTTTATACTGCCGGTTGTTCTCATAAATCTGCCCTTTCAGCTTCAACACCTGTTGCTGCATCTGATAATAATAGACCGCATTCTGTAAGCCATAGGGACTGCCGGGATTCGGTAGCATCATTTGTACAGTCGGCGAATCCGGATACTTGAGCATAACGCCTAGCTCTTTGCCTAGCTGATCAATTCGTTCACTGACAACTTCTGGACTGGCTGCCTGAATCGGCAGTTTGACCACGTTGACATAGCGTTTTGAAAGTTCTCGATAACGCTTAGTCAGCCCCTGTTTAGTCCGCTCAAATTTCGGCAGTTTTTTGAGCGTAACCAGTTCCCGTTGTTCCTTCAGTACGTTTAAAAAATACTCATTGGCTGGCGACTTGTCATGCAGCCTTTTTAGTTTGGCAATCTGATTATCAATGGCATTCGCCCGTGCATCCAGATTGACCTGACGCAGATAGAGACGACGCAGCCCTAGACGTTTTTTTAAGGCTTTAGCTTCATTTGACGATGGCTTCAGCATGCTGAGTCGCTGCTTTTCCAACTCAATCTGCTTAAGATTTTCATCAACGCCTTGCGCGGCAATTTTTTCCAGTGTCTGCTGACCGCTTTGTTGCTCATCGACTTCACGCAGATAGTCATACACCCGGTTGACCAGAAATTCTCGCAAAGCTTGATCGCGCTTTTTTTCCGTATCTTTGATATGCTGACCGTATTTTTTTCGACTGCGCGTATCCTTTTCGTGCACGGCCACTTTAAATTGCTGGTAGGAATCTTGCAACTGATCATTCAAAAGATTATCAACCAACTTTTCAGTCAGCTCATGCGACTCATGAAAGACCTTACTATGATTGCTGGCCCGCCATTTGCGTTTGTCGCGATACTGAGGCAGCGACCAGTAGATAGTCTGAAGCTGCTGTTGCTGATCAGCATCATGCCGCACCAGCCACTGCACGTTCTCGACCAGATCCTTCCGTAGCTGATCAATCTCTTTGTCCAGCTCAACGTCACGCTCACGATTGATTGATCGTGCCAACTCATGATGAACGTCAGATTTAAGCCGGCGTAGCGACTTGGTATGAAACATACCGACCGGCTCTCCATTCTTTAGCTCACGTGTATTCTGCCGTTGACTAATGGCCAGGTGCACGTGGACGTGATCTGTATTCAAATGCACGTCGCCCCACCAAAAAGTTTCTGAATTATCCAGTTCTTCTTGCGCAAGAAAACCGGGCATGGCTTTCTGTACTGCCAACTTAATGGCCCGCTGATCAACCGTCTTAGTTTTCTCGTCATACAGCCCCGCCTCGCGAATAAATTCTGGACTGAACGAGATCACGCCGGCCCAGAGCATGGTCTTATTTTTCTGCGCCAGGTTGAGATTATCGATCAGTTCCTGGTGCTGGTGATTGTCAATGTTGAGACTATCTTTTGTAAAAGTTGGATAGTGATTCTTGTCGACCCCCCGCTCAAGTTTGGTAGCGGCCTGCCGATCCGTATAGCCAATGTAGCCGGCAAATTTTTCATCAGGATCCTTTTGAATTTTGTCAGCATATGGATTGTTTTCCAGCTCAAAATCTTTCTCCGGATTAATGGCTTCCTTCCGTTCCGTATAGCCGAGATATTTTGCCTGTGCCACGTGAAACGTCTGCGTATAGATGATATCCGGCGACTGCTCACCTTCTTTGGTCATATACAAACTGTTCACCTCTTTTTTTACAGTCGAACGTGCTTGCCAAACTTATCTTTCAGCTCAACGCGCAAGTCAGAATTGATCACCTCGTCTTTTTTAAATGGCGGATAACCATGCCGAAGCGTGCTGACCGGAATGTGTAAAATCCCCGACATATCTTTGTAACTCAAACCGAACCGAGCATAGTACGTTACGATCAAGCGGACCGTATCGCGCTTGCTGCCAGTGCGCCATGCTTGCGGATTAACCTGCAGCATCTTGCGGACTTTTTTTAGGCGTTTTCGATCCTCTAAAACTGTTTTAACGTCAGTCTGCGGATCGCCATCGTCAATGTATTGATCCAACCCGCTCTCTTGTCCTACATGCGTAAACCACTTTGGATCTTCTTCCAACGCATGCAGCGCCCGGTAGAAATCCTGATTGTTTTTTACTCGCATTTTGATCACCCTTTTTGATTCTTAGTTTTAGCAAACAGTCGCTTGTTATCTTCATCAACTAACTGCTGCAAAGCCTGATGAGTTTTGTACTCCGTCGAGCCAAATTCAAACATCGATTCAAGATCGTTTAAGCCGCCAGTCTCAATTAGAACTTTCGTCGCAATCATTTCGAGATAATAAAGTTCATTCAGTCGATTAGCCAGATTAAATTGGTTTTGTTTGACTTGTTCCAGCTGCGTATTTTTTGGCGTCAGCAATTTTTTCTTCAGTGATTCATAACTAACTTTTGAATTTCCGTCCAGGTTCTTAATGATAATTTCCAGATAATCCTGCAAAAGCATATTGATAAAAGCATTTCTGGTACTTGGCATTTTCTCAATCAACATCGGTTTGGTTTCCCATAGTTTTTCCAGGTATGCCAACTGCGCTGCTGTTTTCTTGTAGAAACGAACCGTCATCTTATTTTCAGTCATTGCAATTTCACCCACCTTTATTTTTTAAAATCGCCATCAAGATCATCCGGATCATATACACCGGTCAGCTCTTCAAAAAACATCCGAATATAATTCTTAGTCGTTTCTGAATCGCCAGCCAGCTTTTTCAGATTTTCTGAAATTGCGGCGAGATTATCGTTGTACTCTCGTATGATCGATTTTAATTCTGCGTTTCCTCGTTCAATGGTCTGATCGTGAAAATAATTTTCAACAATCAAATTTAAAAATTCTGATTTTGATACGTTATGTTTTTTAGATTCTGCAATAACAAGCGTGTTTGTTCTGTCATTAATTTTGAAATGAACCTCGATTTTTTCTGAGCTACTCATAAAAATCTCCTTTCTTAGTCTCACAAGTTTTAAAGAGCATAAGGGAAAGCTATCCATGAATACTCATGGACCCGCCAGTGGCGGGGCTTTAGCCGTGGACCCAATTTTCTCGGCATGCGCCTATAATGCGTCCGCAATGCGTCCTTTTGCCTTTCCAAAACGCGCCTGTAACGCGTCTAATCGTACTTTATCCTTTTTTCGATTTTTTCAAACTTTCGCCACGCGTTTTTTTCTAAAAAAACAGACCAGCCGTTACCGACCGGCCTGCCAATTTTTAACTCAATCCGCGGAACTCATTCATATCGATATTCAGCACGTCAACGATTTTTTCCAGCAGATGCAAGAAAATCATCCATCACTCATCATCCTCACTCAATCGAACGTCATCATTTGGCTGAAAGTTCTTCAGCATAAATGGCGTAATCAGCAGATTTAAAATCTGCACGACGGCCTCATATTCAGTGTCGGCCAGCGTGACCTGACTCGAATATGGATTGACGAACTCGCCTAAAATTTGCCCAGCATATTCAAGGCGAATGGTTTTTGAATCGACTTCGCTAAACATAAACGTGTGATGGACCAGTTGGCTAATCAGTGTATGCAGATCAGTGTCCATTGCCAGAATTTCCGGCGAGATTTTCATCACCGTCATGACGACTTGAAGCTGTTCAATCGGATCAAAATCTTCAAGACAATCGCTCGCCATGAACTTAGAAATGATGATCCGGACCATCATCTTGCGAAGCAGACTGACTGCATAACTCTTGTTTAGAACACCGATTTTTTTGCCGTGCCAGCTGAGGCCACCACGATCATCAAAGACAATCCCTAAGGCCTTAAATTCTTCTAGCAGGGCTGAGTAATCGATCGTGGCCGCGATTAATTCTGGCGTTTCATGCTTGATATAAAATCGGTTGCGGATCTCGTGAATCGTTTCAAAACTCATGTTATTCACCCTCCATTTCATCAGCTAATTTATCGATTGCATCGGCTAAATCATCATCGGTAAACTCGCCACCATTACCATTTAAATAGGAGCGAATAGTCAGATACATTTGCAGGCCTAAATGAGATACTGGTTTAGCATATCGAATGGCATTATAGGCGTTTTCAATCTTTGCAAATTCAGTAGTCTCATCATCAAAGGAATCGATGAATGAAGGAATGTCTTCTTCGTTAGCATCCGGTGTCATACCACCGATGTCATAAAACTTAGTTAAAACATCAATAACATTGTCTAACGGCATCGTTTCGCCATAAAGTTCGTCAAATACTGCAATAATTTCAGTAACGAACATCATGATCGCTTCAGGCTGAATTACAAAATGTCGTGATCCTAATGCGACGCATTGTTTACGTTGGTTATTGTTTTCGGTTAAAACTAGGAAATATTTTGGCATAATTAAAGCCCGACAGACCCATGATCTGCCGAGCCTAGCCCCCTTTCGTATCTCAACTAAATTATTTCAATTCGCCCGTACTCTTGCTTGCGATAAAGCGGTAGCTGCCATTTTTAATGTCGCGGATCTGTTTGCGATAAAGCTTGATCTGTTCCTGGTACTTGGCGATTTTTTTATTGGCCTGATCAATATTAGCCTGCTGATTGGTAATATCAGACTGCGCACTGCGAATCGTGTCCGAGCCGGAATCGTCATCAGCCTTGTACTGGCTATCCTTTTGAATCTGTTCGATCCCCACCTTGTCAGCCGTAATCTGCGCCTGATAGTCCTTAATCGCGGCCTGCTGTTTGTCAATGCTCTTGTTCAGGTTCTTAATTGAGCCGTTGAGTGATTCGACTGCGTACTGTTTCTGCGATTTTTGGACCAGCGTATTGTCAATGAACTTGTCGCTCTCGTTGATGATGAACTTGTACTCGTTCTTGGCTTGATTGCTGTTGGCATTGCTGACTGCTGACGAGGACGATGAGCTGGTCCCGTCGTAGTCCTCATCAGTCGTCGTCAGCTGGCTTAGATCAGGATTCTTGTTCGTGGCCACAATCTGCAGGGCCTGATAGCCGGGCTTCAGATTGCTGATGACCATTACATAGCTGTTGTTGGCCAAGGGCAGGACCTGGTAGCTGGCGTCCTGGTGCTGAAGCGTGCTGGCATTCAGTTTAATGCTGCGTGGATTGATCACCTGACCGCTGCTGGCCTGCACTTGAAATTTGATCACCATGAAGTGCTTTTTTGCGTTGTACTGCCGCGAGGTCATGGCAATTGTGGCGCTGGAGTTTTGACCAAACGATTCCTGTGTATTCAGCGGCGTGTTAGTAAAGCGCGACTGTTTGGGAGCCGTTTTCGTACCAATCAGCAAGGCAGCCATAATGGCTACCAGCGTGCCGGAGACGATCAGTTTGCGTTGCATAGCATGTTCGGTATGCCATTCGTAAAACTTAGCCAGCTTTTTCTGCCAGGCCCCTCGGAGGCGTTTAAGCTTATCCAGCATGACTGCTCCTTTCTAGCCTAGACATCAAGCTGATCAGCCACCCAGCGCAGCATTTCGGCCAGATCCTCACGCTCTAGACTGCCCATTGTCGTAAACTTCAGCTGCTTCACGTTGCTGAAGTACTGTACCTCACCGTTGATTTCAACGGCCACGTCATGCAAGACACCGGCACCGTCGTTTTCGATGATGATATCCGTTTGTGCATTATCTCCCTCGTAGCCGTCCGTGTTAACGCTGATGGCAAATGGCATCATGCCATCTACAGTGTCAAAACGTTTCTTTTCCCCGCGGGCATTAGTCTTCATTACCTTCGTCATCGTCTGCTTCCTCGCTTTCTTCGCTGTTCGCTTCGTTCTCCAAGATCTGCTCTGCAATGGCCTTCGCCGTGCTCAAATCGTCCAGGATATACTGGTTACGCTGAGCAAACCAATCCGTCAGCCAGGCTGAGTCCATTTCATTCAGCGGATAGCCGCTGATCGAGATCCGCGTTCGGTACTTCATCATGCGTGGCTTGGCACAGCAGATGCCCTCGTTGTTGAGCCAGTAGGTTAAATGCAATGCCAATACGTCGGCCATCAACGGCGTCGTGCCGACCTTGGCCGCTTCTGGATAATACGTCTGTAACAGATCGGTCCCGTCTAGTTGGCCTTCCCAGTGGTGGCTGATCGTCTGCGCTTTGTCGATATCGTCCATGAGATCCTTTTTGATCTCGTCCGTCAGTTGCAGCTCCAGGGCTGCCTTTTTCTTTGCTTTGTTCATTGGTAATTCGCCTTCCTTTTAGTAATCTTCCAAATATTCTTTGTATAAAATGTATCCAGCTTCATAAATACGGCCCACACCTGAATCATCTTCTGGATTAGTCATCTCGCTCCAAGCCTTAATGATTTCGTATCGTGGGCTTCCATCGGATAATTTGTTATTTTTTTCAAATGATTCATAAAAGTCTTTAAACAAGCTAGTCTTGTTTAAGTATTGTCCCCAATCACATTCAAAAATGTGATATACGTAATTGCGTTTAAGGTTGATAGAAAGCTGCGGACGATTGTGATTAAAGATAACCTTCATGCTTGATGGATAGAATTCATTCCCAAAATATTTTGTTTTCCAGTCCATAAAATCTTCATACTGTGAGTCCAGTTCTTCAGTAGCGTCCTTGAACGGGAAACCATCATGCATGTAAGAATCAGAAAGTTCTTCGTCAGTAAGTTCTTCATAAACATCTTCATGATCAAATGATTTAGCGTTTTCTGTGCGTTCTTCACTGTTCTTCTTTTCATCTTCCATAGTTATTCCTCCTTTAGCGTGGCCGGACCTCTTTAACAAAGGTATCCAGCTGTTCCTGCGTGTAGCGACGCCGGCGAATTTTCGGCACCAGCCGTACGTCATCGCGTAGCCGTTTAAGCATCTTTGACGTGTAGGTCTGCTCTAAGACCCCAGTCCGATTGATATACTTGGCGGCTTTGCGAAAGCCGTATGTTTTTAACATTGAATCTCTCCTTTTAATTTAAAACGTTTTAAAAACCTTTTTAAGCGATAGTTTTTACCCGCTACAGGTTTTGATTGTATTTATAGTCAAGCTCCAGGGCTTTGCTGATCCGTTCAATCGCCTTATCTGCATCTGAAAACCCATTAGCGTAAACAATCTTGATCCAATCGATCACCTCATCAGCACCGTATCGAGTGGATAGGCTGGTTAGCTCAACACAGACGTGTTCGCTGGGCGTGCCGATCAGGTCAGTCCAAAAGGCAATCGCCGGCTCTGCGGTCAGCTGTTTAGTTGGTTTAATTTTCCGTCACCTGCGCTTCCAAAGTCAGCCGTTGGAAGATCTGCTTGATCTTCTGCTTATCGGTACCGCTGTACTGATAGACCGGCAGGCCATTGACTGTTTCCAGTGCCTGCGGCCGGCCGTTTTGAAAGACCATGAAAGTCGGTACCGACTTGACGTTGTACTGCTCAAACAGCTGCTTATCGTGACCGTTCTGCCACTCAATGTACGCGACGTGGTGCTGCTTATTTGCCGCATCACCCAGGCCGATCACGTTGTCGGCCAGGCGGCTTTCGTAGTCAGCCTTATGTACGGTTGCCGCAACCCGCTTGCAGTCGGAGCAGGTTTTCGAGTAGAACACCACAACGGTAGGCGTACTGTTGCTCATCAGCTTGGTCTGCGCCGTGGTCTCGGTCCGGCGATAGCTATGAAAAAAGTGAAAGCCGAACAGCGCGCCGCTGATAATGAGGACGGCAATAATGCCGATTGTGATCCGGCGCCGCCTCTGTTCTTTAACTGGATTGTCGCTATACATGCTGATATCTCCTTCTTTCTTGCCTGATGCGGTGCCAGCCGGCGCTCTTCTTCAGCCGCAGCGACTGGAAGAAAATCAAGCGCCTTGGCCCGTAGAAAAGCTCAACATCGTACTCATTAGTCGTTTCAATAATCTGACCGACGACCAGCCGTTCCCGGCCATGCTTACTGCACCAGATCGATTGGCCGACATAGATCTGAAACTCGCCGTTAGCAATGCTCATGGCTTTTCATCTCCCTCTCTTTCGCCATTTCCTTGTCAACGTCCTCAAAGATTTTGAGCAGAACCTGTTCAAGCTCCTGGACTTTTTCTTCAAACTCGTGCTCCGTAAACGTTTTGCCGTCCAGCCACATGGCATGGACTGGAACGATCCCGATATCGTCGTAGACACGCTGATAGACGTCGCGCATCGTATAGGTTTTCTCAGTCATTACCGTCACTCCTTGAAAATTGCCTTGCCAATGCTCAGCTTGGCCTTAACCATTGCCGTGTTGGCAGCTTGATCAGGAATCGTCACCGGTACAAAGTCAACGACCCACCCTTGCTCAAGCAGACCCTGATAGGCGTTGTCCTGCCTCGCAGTTTCCGGCTCCATGCCATGGCGTTTAACGTACTTCAGTGCCGGCTTGAGACGGCGGAAAACCGCAATCGGCTCCACATCATCGCCCTCTTTTCTCGACACGACATAGCAGAATTTCATAGGCTCAGCCCCCTTAAAAACACGGCTGCTATCCAGCCGGCGGCCAGCAGAATCAGGATCACGACCAGCGACATGATGAAATCGCTGACCATATGCTGATCGTCTGACCGTGCCTCTGTTTGTTCTTCAGTCTCCCAGCTGCCTTTGATCAGATCATGCAGCTGCTGCTCACGTACTTGTGCCCGTGTAGGCCTCTGATCCTTCCCGTTTCTGATCATTGATCATAACCGCCTCACTTTGGCAGCTGATGCCGTGCTTCCGGCAGGTAAATCTTAGCGGCCAAATTGGATAGCGTACGCTCCATGACCGACTGCGGAATCGTTTGGACCAGATCAATGGTCATCAAGGGCCGGCTATCAGCACCATACAGGACGGCAATGCAGTCCCCGACCGCACGCGCGTTTTTAGGCAGCTGCCGGATCAAGCGGCCTTCAAGCAGGACCGCACGCAGCCGGCAGCCTTGATCGGTGGCCAGCGCCAGATAGTCATGATGACTGGCTTTTAAGACCGCTGTTTGAAACTCGCGCAGCTTATCTTGTGGGACCCGCAGGTAGTACGCCTGCGAGGAGAGACCGTCAATGTTGACGTACTTGCCTTTTGCAAACATCATGCGCCATCATCTCCCTTCCCCTTAATCTCTGAAAAGTCGCCCTCAACCACGCGCTGACTCTCGTGCATCAGCTTTCGCAGCTGGTTGGCCTTGTCTTCCAGTGCGTTGGCTAAAGCGGGCAGATCCGTCTGCTGCAGCTCTTTATCCGTCAGCTTTTCAATATCGCCAGCCAAGGCCATTACGTCCAGCGTCCGCGGGAGCGCCGACAGCATATCGGTTGAGCGGGCCGAAACCGTCTGAAAGGCTTTCT
>OOBU01000554.1_pt1 | contig 15765 bp, 15 predicted proteins | sample 1671501 | NCBI WGS metagenome assembly OOBU01 (sample SAMN06348163, study PRJEB24527) | human gut metagenome | biome: human gut; feature: ankylosing spondylitis patient; material: feces | host: Homo sapiens | place: China | collected 2015-10
GACGCTCTTCCGATCTCATTTGTTTTAGGAGCATTATTTGCGTTTTCTCCTGAAATAAAAAGATTGGTTCTAAAAAAAGATAGATTAGAACTAGAACATTTTAGACAACAAGTTGATAAGGTGTTAGTAGAATACGACGAATTTAAAAAGACCGTATATCCATTGCTAGAAATAACTCTTGGACAGGTAGATTCAACGGGATATCTAAATGTAGGCCCAAAATCAGGGACGCTAGTAGATTTCGTCGAAAGAACCGAAAATTTGATAAACAGTGGAAATTATGATGATAAATTGTTTCCGTTATTGGAAGGCGCAAAGGCACAAACATTATCAGCATTTAGCAATGAATTAAGTCTTATTGTAAGTGGTTTAAAGGGGATTCCTTCACCAAAAAATTATATTTACGATGGCCTTGAAAATGATTATTCGAAGGACAGATACGCTAACAAAGATGATGCTTATGTAAACTTCGAAAAATTGAATAGTATTGGAGAAAGTATCCCTAATTCTTCAACCCAAAAAAGATACTTTGAAAAATTAAAAAAGCTAAAAAGTTTTTATGATAATAATTATTAACGCAAGTCAGCTTAACGGCTGGCTTTTTTGTTTGGCTAAGGAAGTGACTTGATGAGAGTGTACAGAGACTGGGGTATCTGCTCTAGAGAAGAGCATGATCTACTGGCAAAGATATATCACGATCAGCGATCTAATTGTACTAAGGTTAAGGCTAAGACGGTTGAGTACACGATCAAACCACCTGTCTTAAAAGCCAGACATCCCCATAGATAAACTTCTTAGCCAGGTCGGCTATTGCAAAATCAAATTTGAAAGGTGGTGTGGCAGATGCCATGAAATTGACGCAGAAACAGCGCTTGTTTGCTGATGAGTATATCAAGAGTGGCAATGCCATGCAGTCCGCTATAAAGGCCGGCTATTCTGAAAAGTATGCTAAGTCGAGTTCAGCAAAAATGTTGGAAAATGTGGGAATAAAATCCTATATTGACGCCAAAATGGCCGAAATTGAGTCGCATAAGATTGCCGATGCTAAGGAAGTACTCCAGTATCTAACGCGAGTGCTGCGTGGCGAAGAAACAGAAGAGATACCCGATAGCGTAGATGGTGGCACAATCAAACGCCCGCCATTAATCAAAGACCGCACAGCGGCTGCGCGTGAGATCATGAAACGCTATCCACTTGATGACCCAATGGTTGCCGCACAGCTTAAGAAACTGCAGGCAGAGGCTGATACGGCTATCTGGAAACGGGATGAGCTGACTGGCAAAAATGATACAGGCGATAAGACAGTACTGATTGATGATATTGGAGGGATTGATGATGGCGACGATAAGGCTTAGCCGCATGATTAACCCACACTTCTACCCAATGTGGAAGACTGACAAGCCATACGTAATCTGCAAAGGTGGTCGTGGCTCGTTCAAATCGTCGGTCATCAGCCTGAGACTGGTGACTAAGGTTAAGCACTGGACGATGCTAGGGCACAAGGTCAACGTGGTTTGTGTACGAGAGAACGCCAGCTATCTGCATGATTCGGTGTACAGCCAGATTAGATGGGCACTGACCATGCTGCATATGGATGATGAGTATCATTTCTATAAGTCGCCGCTGCGCATTACGCATAAGCGCACTGGGAGTACGTTTTACTTTTACGGCGCTGATGATCCGATGAAGCTTAAGTCCAACATTGTAGATAACGTGATTGCGGTTTGGTACGAAGAAGCAGCTAACTTTAAAGGCCCAGACGTATTCGACCAGGCCAACCCAACATTTATCCGGCAGAAACCGGATTATGTGGATCACGTGACGGTCTACTACTCGTATAACCCACCTAAGAATCCATATGACTGGATAAACGAGTGGATCAGCAAACAGGAACAGAATCCTGACTATTACATCGATACATCGACTTATTTAGATGATAAGTGGGGTTTTACAACGGATCAGCAGCTAAAGCTCATCAATCAATACAAAGAGAATGACTATGACTACTATCGTTGGTTGTACTTGGGTGAGGTTGTTGGACTTGGTACTAATATCTACAACATGAGTCTGTTCAAACCGCTTGATGAACTGCCCGCTGATGATGAGATTATAGGAGTCTACTACTCGGCTGACACTGGTCATGAAATCTCGGCAACGACCTGTGGGTGCTATATTTTGACGCGTACAGGCAAAGTAATCCTGTATGATACCTATTACTATTCACCACAAGGCAAGAGTCATAAGAAGCCGCCTAGTGAGCTGTCACAGGATCTCAAGCAGTTCATTGACAAGAACATGTCAGAGCTTCACTTTGGGATCACCAACATGACGATTGACTCTGCTGAAGGTGCGTTGGAAAACCAGTTCTACAACGATTATGGGGTGCACTGGCACAAAGTAAAAAAACTAAAAAAAGTAGACATGATCGACCGTGTGCAGGATTTGCTTGCTCAAGGTCGTTTTTACTATCTGGATCGTCCAGATAACGAGATTTTCATTGCCGAACATCAGAAGTATCAATGGGATGAAAACACGCTGCAGAGTGACGATCCTAAGGTTATCAAGGTTGATGATCATACGTGTGACCAGTTTATGTATCTTTGCTTGGATAATGAACGTTCCTTTGGTCTCAAATACTAGGAGGTGGCAACGTGAGCTTTATCAACCGCATCAAAGATTTGTTTAGGAAAGGAGGCGCAAAGCTGGGCATGGTTAAGCAGTTGACTAACATCACTGACGATGAGCGTATCTCAATCCCTAGTGAAGAATATGAACGGATTCGAGTTGCTAAACAATATTACCGCGACGACTTCGGCATGGTGCACTACAAAAACAGCTATGGTCAAGAACTGACTCGTGAGCTGTCGTCAGTGAACGTCACCAAAATGGCGGCACATCGATTGGCAAGCATCGTTTTTAATGAGCAATGTGCGATCACAGTTGGGGATGAATCCGCTAATGGCTTTATCTCAAATGTGTTGGCAGATAATGATTTCTACAACCTTTACGAAGAGAAGCTTGAGGAGGCCATCGCATTAGGTGGCGGCGCAATTCGGCCATATGTTCAAGACGATAAGATTAAGTTCGCGTGGGTCAGTGCGGATCAGTTCTATCCTCTCCACAGCAACACGAATGAGATTAATGAAGCGGCGATTGCATCCCGGACTACTGTCACAGAGGACAATCAGCCAACGTATTACACGCTGCTTGAGTTTCATCAGTGGAACGATGATCACTCCTACAAGATCACTAATGAATTGTATCGGTCTCAGAACATCAACCAGGTTGGCGTACAAGTGCCGCTGGATCGCTTAGATGAGTATGCTGGCTTACAACCAGAAGTCACACTGACTGGATTAACCAAGCCATTGTTTGCGTACTTCAAAGCGCCTGGAATGAACAACAAGCGTACCGATAGCCCGCTTGGATTGGGTCTGGTTGACAACTCGCGCAAGATTGTTGATGCCATTAATCAGACACACGACCAGTTTGTCTGGGAAGTCCGGATGGGTCAGCGTAAGGTTGCAGTACCAGCTGAAATGCTGCGTCCGCCAGTACAGTTTGGCAGCAATAAAGAGAAAATCTCTCGACCGCCTATGTTTGACAAAGATGCCAATGTGTTTGTGCAGATGTACGGCGATCCAGACGGAATGAAGATTACTGATCTAACTACTCCAATTCGCAACGATCAGTATGAAGCATCAATGGATTTCTTCTTAAGCGAATTTGAGAATGCTATCGGCTTGTCACAAGGCACGTTTACGAATACGCCAAGTGGGATTCAGACAGCAACTGAGGTCGTTTCAAACAATTCAATGACCTATCAAACACGTTCGAGTTACCTAACACAGGTTGAAAAGCAGCTCAACAACTTAGTGATTGCAGTCCTGGAATTAGCAGAGTGTGGTGGGCTGTTTAGCGATGGCAACGCACGCTTCACTGGTGACCCTGAACAGCAAGACATTAACGTTGACTTTGCCGATGGTGTCTTTACCGACAAAACTACGCAATTCGATCAAGACAGCAAGGCAGTTTCTCTGGGGATTATGCCTAAGAAGCGATTCTTGATGCGTAATTTTGGTTTAGACGAAGAACAAGCCGATGAATGGCTGTCAGAGTTGAAAGATGAGCAACCCGAGATGTCATTTAATTCTTTCGAGGGCAATAGCGGGCCCGAAGGTGATGGAGCTGATTAGTTATGGGAGCACGCGAGCGGTTCGAACGGGCCGCAGATTACATCAATAGCCTTTATTCTGGGCTGGAAGACAGCATCTTTAAGCTGATTATCAACGCTTTAAAAGATGGCGACTATCAGCATGTGGATCAGTCTGATGTGGTCATGTGGCAGGCACAGCAACTGCAGAAGATTGGCAGGCTTAATCAAGATGCAGTTAAGCTCATGGCACAGGTCGACGGCTTAAGCGAAGATGCTGTTAAGGATCTGATTAAGTTTCATGGCATGCAGATTATCAATGAGATTGATGGTCAACTGGAACGAGCTACCAAGCAAAGCCAACCGCTGTCTGCTGATGTAACCAACAAGCTGGATGCACTGGCGGACCAGACTTGGGCTGATCTACAGAACAACGTCAACGAATCACTGGTAACGCGCAACTACCAGCAATCGGCCGTCACCAAAGCCTATCGGCAGATTCTAACTGAGTCAACGATGGCTACTGTATCTGGTGCGGCCAGTCATGAAGATGCCGTTAAGCACGCGTTGTATAAAGTAGTCGATCAAGGGTTGCCAACACGCTTAGTTGATAAGGCTGGGCATAACTGGAGCGTTGATGGCTATGTGCGCATGGTAACCACCACAACAGTCAATCGTACTTATAACGATCTGCGTCTGCAGCGGATGAAAGACTTTGACATGCACCTGGCATTAATGAGCAGTCATCCCAACAGTCGGCCGGCTTGTGCATGGATTCAAGGCCATGTGGTTAATCTGGTGCCACCCGGAAGCCCGGGCTTCGACGATCGTTATGACAGTATTTACAATCACGGCTACGGTGAGCCAGCCGGGACACAGGGTTGACTTTTACGCCCTGTATAAACATTGTGAACCTTATTACTCAAGGGTGTTTTATCGGTATTAATTGTATACACTTATGGGATTAAGTGTTAACATATTAAGAGAGATAAAGCTAACGGGGAAAGCCCATGAGGTCAATCCCGTGCCAAGTTTAAGTGAGGTTCCAACGATGAAAAAGATAACTGGTATTTATAAGATTACTAATCTCAAAGACAATAAAGTGTACATCGGTCAAACAACTAACTTTCACCAAAGAAAACTAGATCATTTCAAAGCAACTTCGATTTATCAAAGACCAATTGAATTGCACAAAGAAATTCAAAAAGATAAAGGAAATTTCTCAATGGCTATAATTGAAGAGTGTGATGCTGATCAACTTGATGAAAGAGAGAAATACTGGACTGACGTATATTCCCAGACCCATGAAATGTATAACAAAGTGAGTGGGGCGCCTTATCAAGATAAGGCTTTGAGTGAAAAGAAAAGCAAACAATTTACAGAAATGAATGCAAAAAACTGGAAGAATCCAGAATATCGAAAAAAGAGAGGCATTCAATCCAGTAAATTGCAGAAACAGAGATTGAAGGATCCTAAATACCTGGAAGAGAAAAGCAAACAACTGAAGAAATATACTGATAGTCTAAAGAAACGTGTTGCTCAATATGATAAAGACAATCATTTGATTGCTATTTATGATGGCGTCAGAATTGCAGAACGAGCAACAGGTATTTCAAGCCAGTCAATTTCTAAAGTTGCTAAACACCAGAAATATAGAAAAACAGCTGGTGGTTATCGTTGGGAGTTCGTTTAAAAAGGTGTAGAGACTATCGAAAGAGCATAAGCCGCCATTTTAGGCGGCTTTTAGTATGCAATCAAGTAGAGTAAACCAGAAGATGAGTTACTGGTTGAAGCGCAATGCGAGGGGGAATACCCCTTAGAAGATATAGTCCGAACCTAGTAGCAATACTAGAAAATCGTAAAGATAAATTGTCGTCACATTTTATTCCCGTATGTTCCCGGCTTGAGCACTAATCATCAGCCACAGTACGATCCCAAAGAGGCGATCAAGAATGGCAAGCTGGTACAAGGGCAGCGTGCACGAGAACGGGCTATCCGAGATGCCAAAAAGCGGTTGAAGGCAGCTGAAGAACTTGGTGATGCTGAAATGGTCAGTCGTACCAAAACACTGATCAGAGCGCGCCAAGCAAAGCTACGGGAATATATTAAAGAAACCAACGCCGGTCATAAGGTACCGATTCTAACGCGGGACTATGATCGAGAAAAATTGAAGTGAATTATTTAATTTACGACCTGGACACGTCGTTAAACTGTCCTTTTTGTATGCAATCAATTCTCGCGGCTCGTAACCGCGTCAACAACTAACGATAAGGAGAGATCGCAATGAAGCGTGAATTTTTAAAGGATCTTGGTTTGTCTGATGATCAGATCAACTCAATCATGTCTGCACACGGAAAGGACGTTAACGGCTTAAACGAACAGATCAACTCTTTGACGGCCGAAAAGAATGGTCTGCAGAGTCAACTGAACGACCGTGACGAACAGCTGAAAGGCTTAAAGTCGCAAGTGAAAGACAGCGATGAGCTGACGGCTAAGATTAATGAGCTGGAAAAGGCCAATAAGGCTGCCAAAGAAAAGTATGCTGCTGACCTATCAGCTCAACAAAAGTCATTTTTGATCGACAAAGCGCTGACTTCAGCTGGGGCTCACAACAACAAGGCAGTCAGTGCTTTGCTTAACCTCGATGACGTCACAGTTAAAGATGGGGCGTTGGACGGGTTAGACAAGCAGTTGGAAGCTCTAAAGGAATCTGATGGCTATCTGTTCAAACAGTCTGAAGAACCTAAGCCACAGCCAAAGAGTGGTGTACAAATCACTGGCGGTCAGCCTAAACCAACTAATGCTGGTGCCAAAATCGACTTTGCTCACGCCAGTTATCAGGAAATCAAGGCCTTTAAAGAAGAACATCCCCAAGAATATGCTGATTTAACTAATGAAGGAGGAACTAACTAATGGCTAATTTAACTACTATGCTTGCTCAAATGATTGACCCCGAAGTAATGGGGCAAATGCTGCAAGCTCAACTGCCACAAGCAGTACGTTTTACTTCGATTGCACCAATTGATACCACGTTGCAAGGCCAAGCAGGTGACACGATTACCTTGCCACGCTACAAGTACATTGGTGATGCCCAAGACGTTGCCGAAGGTGGGGCAATCCAATACAACCAACTGACTACCACAACGCAAAAGGTAACGCTGAAGAAAGCCGGTATTGGGGTTGAGCTGACTGACGAAGCTGTTTTGTCCGGTTATGGCGATCCAGCTGGTGAGGCAACCCGCCAAATTGGTCTGTCGATTGGATCTAAGGTTGACAACGACATCCTGGCTGAAGCTAAGAAAGCGCCACTAGTTGTTAACCATGCTATTGATCTGGATCTGCCAGACCAAATCTCTGCGCAACTGATTGACAACACGTCAGACTTCAACTACGAAAGCGACGACACTCAAACCGGTGTACTGTTCTTGAATCCTAAGGACGCAAATGCACTGCGTAAGCTGGCTACTGACAACTGGACGCGAGCAACTGATCTAGGCGACAACATTCTGGTCAATGGTTCTTTTGGTGAACTGTTCGGCTGGCAGATCGTGCGTACGCGTAAACTGGCACAAGGTTACGGCTTGGCTGTTCTGCCGGGTGCCATGAAGACGTATCTGAAGCGTGGCGTCAACTTGGAAACCGATCGTGATATCGACCACAAGTTGACTAAGGTCAACGCTGACGAAATCTATGCCGTTGCCATTGTCAATGATGCCAAGATTGTTCAAATCAAGCCGGCATCATCCAGCACGCCAGGCAAATAAGGGGATGATTTGAGATGGCTTATCTGAGCTTTGCTGACTACAAAGGAGCGGTAAGTGACGAGGCTGAGTTTGCTAGATTGGAAGCTCAGGCGGAGACGGTAATTAACAACGCAACCCGTGATTTCTATCGTTATAACGATCTATCTGCTGACCCAGATGAGTTCCGTGTTGCTGACTTCAAACAGGCTGTCAAAGAGCAGGTTGATTACTATGCTTTTGCGCAAGCTGCTAAGTCTTATGAGATTCAGCAAGGTGAGTACAAAGCCGTCTCAATCGGTCGCCTATCTTTGACGCCAGCGGATGCCAGTGCGGGGCTAATGCCCAATGGTTTATGTAAAGAAGCCTATGAGCTGTTGGCTAAGCACGGTTTGCTTTTTAGGGGAGCGTGGTAATGATGATGCTGCCAAAAATTCCGTTGCATCTCTGTAATCAGTCTATCGTGCTGCATATGGCAACTGATGATGAAGACGACTACGGCAAGTCTAAAACGACTGATGTCGCGGTTAATCATGTTATCGTTCAGCCACAGACGATTTACAGCGGTTCAAATAACAGTAGGACGATCACAGCAAATGCGATCGTCTTTTTGTTTTCGGGTATTTCATCGCCAATGCCCAGATTGACACCAGGCTGTATTGGCTGGCACGTAACCTTTGAAAGCCGTGACTACACGATCACTAACTTTGTAGACAACCGTGATCCATATGGCAACGGTGTTTACTCGTATGAACTGGAGGTGCTGTGATGGGCGTTCGTATCAAAGTTGAAGGCAACCTGCCGGGAAATATTCTAAGCAAGCGTGCCATCGAAAAAGGCCAGTACGTGCTTGCTAACCAGGCAATGGCTGACATGGATCAGTTTGTGCCATATTCGGTTAAGAATCACGTTCACCTGGCTAATACCGCTGCTATCTCCGATGATGGTAAGCACATCACCTACACGACGCCTTATGCCAGAGCTCAGTTCTACGGCATGATAACGGACTGCAATGGCCGTCAGCATCCGATTGTCAATTACACGCGGTCGGAGCATCCCCAAGCTACCAAACGCTGGGATCTGAAAGCCAAGTCGCTCTACATGGATTCGTGGGAGCGCATCGTTGCTCACACTCTGCTAGGAGGAGATGCTCATGGATCTTAAAGAACGCATCAAAGACACGATTAACTCATACGGTCTGCCGGTTAAGTGTCTGTTAGGCTACCTGGACGGCAAGCATGACCCCGAGTTGCGGCTGCAGATGCTACCAGGCTCAACCGTGATAGACATGGACTACGACGGCAACAAGACCGAACAGTATCTCATGGAGTGCGTCATGCGTGGCGAGGATGAGGGCATGATCAACACGACTTTGTGGGCAATTGCCGACAAGCTAGGTGATACCGATTTTAGTGTTGCCAGTGCCGATGACAGCTTTGTCTATAACGGGCTAACAATAGCATCAATGCCGCACCCAATCATGGCAGATACGACTGGCGCTGTTACTTATGCAATGGATTTTAAAGTTACAGTAGATACTTTTAGTAAGTAAGAAAGGATGATTGATTATGGGAGATACTGCACCTGCATCTATCGGTGGCTACAAGCTTAACCACACTAACAAATTGGAGATCTGTACCAATGACATTAAAGATGTATCCAAAGTCAGCGATCCATCAACTACTTGGGCACAGTTAGCAAAGGGGATCAACAACATTACCTTTGCTGAAAATGATACGACGGCCAACGACGAATACTACGATGGCGAAGGATTTGGCCAGTCTGATGTTACTTCTAAGCGAATTCAACTAACGATCGCCGGGCACCGTGCATATGGCGACCCAGCACAAGACTATGTTGCTGGCAAACAGTACGCACTGGGGGACGACCTGAAGACTCTGCTGCGTTTTACGTACTCTGATGGTACTCAACTCTATGGTGTCGTAACTCTGACTAACATCGTTGCAACTGGTGGCCAACCTGGTGCCAAGCAGACGTTTAGCTTTGTAGCGGTCTTCAACGGCAAGCCACAGAAGGGCACGTCTACGACTACTGCTACTGGTCAAACCAGCCATTAGTTAAGCAAACAGAGACGAGCAACGTGAGACGTTAGGAGGATAATATGACAGCAATTAATTTTGATCTGGATAAGAAGATCCCTAAAGCTGAAGTTAAGACTATTAAACTTGGTGGCAAAGAGCGCGGATTAACGTTTAATGATGAGACGCGAAAGCTGCTCGATGACATGACTATCAAGTTGTTTAGTACGGCACATGCTTTTGATGATAAAAGTGATGAATTCATTAATGACTATACAGTTGGGGAACGTCAAAACTCACTACATCAAGCAATTTGCGCTCAGCGTGATAGCTTGATAGAAGGTCTGGATAAGCTATTTGGCAAAGGTGAGGGCAAGCGCCTATATGATTACTATGGCAATAGCTTTACCAAACTATCGGCGGTTGTGCGAGAGTTGGTTAAGCTCCAAGACCAAGAAGATGGTATTGCTAAATCTAATGCAGATCGTAAGCACCAAGTAAAGCGAGCACGTTATACGAAAAAGCGAGGCTAATCAATCATGCTGTCGTTATATGAACCGTTGCGAAATGAGTACGCATATAACGGTGAAACATATTCTATTGATTTAGCTTTTGACAATGTGCTGAGATTTTATCGGCTACTTGAAGACAGAGACTTCACCAATGAAGAAGTTGTCGAGACTGCCTTTGAAATGTTTTTTGGTTCTTATCCCAAAGATGCTGATTTTGCTTTGGCAGCATTCAAAGACATAAGCAACTACATCTCGCGAGAGCCGTACGGCAACGATGAGGATGCGGCGCCTGGCAACCCAATTAAGTATTATTCATTTACACAAGACGCTAGTGCGATCTATGCAAGCTTTTATGAGCAATACGGCATAGATTTGGTAGATCAAGAAGGTAAATTGCATTGGGACAAGTTTAAGGCCCTCTTTGCCGGGCTTGGCTCCAAGACATACTTTCAACGCATTGTGCAGATTCGCATGAAAGACACATCTAAGCTTGAAGGGCAGGAACTAACTGACGTCTTGCAAGCACAGAGCTACTATGAGCTAGACGAAAACAAGACTGAGGCATCTCGACAAGCGCAGATGGATAGCGTCTTTGCAATGCTAAAAGCTAATGCGGACTAGAAGGGAGGGATTAAATGGCTGACGGCAAAATTGATATTGATGTGATTGTTAATGATCAAGCGTCAGAAAGCGCAAAAAAGATTGATAATCTGCTTAAGAATGTTGGGGCAGACGCTGGTGATAAAGCTGAAGAAAACATTAAAGAAAATGTTGAAAAATCAGAGAATCAAGTCACTAAGTTGATTCAACGCTACCAGGACATCCCTAAAGAGGTCCGTACTAAGTTAGCTGCTGATGCAAAAGAACAAGGGATTGACAACTTTGACAAATTGCTGAAGAAAATCCCTAAAGAACAGTTAACAGAACTTAATGCCAAGGCTGAAAAAGGCGAGGTCATTAACTATCAAGAGCTTTTGCGAAAGCTACCGGCAAAGGTCGTCACTGATGTAAGGCTTAATGATCAGGCTACGCTTCCGATGAAGGCACTAAAACAGCAAGCTGAGGAAACAAACAGATCATTTTTGCATCTAAAAGATACAGCAGTTGGCGTATTTGCTGGGAATATGATTACTACAGGATTAACCGCCATTAAAAACGGTTTGGTTGAATCAGCTAAGGCTGGTATGGAATATAACATCCAGCAAGACCGAATGAAGACTGTTTGGACAGCGTTGACGACTGAGGCTCCACAAGATGGTAAGGTGTTGGTTAGCTACATTAATGAAGTGGCTCAACACTCGATCTATGCATCTGAAACAATCGATAAAATGGCTCAGTCATTCTATCACGTTCATTCAAGTGTCAAGGAGACTAAAGATTGGACAAATGCATTCGTGCGTCTAGGATCTACGCTGCATATGTCCAACGACCAACTTGCAGAAGCAGGTGAGCAGTTTGCCAAAATTGTTGCCGGTGGTAAAGCCAGTGCGGAAGATATGTCGGTTATGATCAACCGATTCCCAATGTTCGGTGAAGCACTGGAAAAAGCTACCGGCAAGTCGATGAAACAACTTTACGCTATGTCTGCAGCCGGCAAGCTTACTGCTACTCAGTTTACTGAAGCTTTGGATTATCTTAGCAATAAGTACAAAGGGTCAACGGAAGAAGCGATGACGTCGTTTACCGGGATGTCAATGTACATTAAGTCTCGGTGGCAAGTGCTTTGGGGTGACGTTATGAACACGTCATTCCAAGCCAACAAAAAGATGTCAGAAGACTTGCGAGATTTACTGTCTGATAAGATGATTGCTCGCTATTCCGAATTGCTAGGCCAAGCGATGAATGCATTATTGTCTGGTGTCATGAGTTTACTGGATTATATTGGGACTCATCGTAAGACGCTAGTTGACTTGATTGGTAATCTGGGCCAGTTGCTAGGGATTGTTGGGCAAACTGTTTGGCAGACCTTCATCGATACCATTAAGACAATTGGCATTGCGTTAGGCTTGGTCAAAGATAATGGGGACGCAGCGGTTGATCCATTACAGGTATTGGACGATGTAACCAAAGAACTGGTCAAACATAAGACTGACGTTGAGAATTTCACCAAAGCTTTGATTGCAATGTTTGCTGTCAAAAAGATCATGGACTTTGTAATGTGGATTGCCAAAGCTCGCGATGCGCTGATGTCGTTTAAGATTGTTGAATCAGCGACAAGCATGGTTGGCGCTGGTGGTAGCACTGCTACGGCTGCAGAAACTGGGATGTTAACTGCTGAAAGTGCAGCAGCCAACACTGGTAGTATCATGGCAGGCGGAAGGTTCTTGGCCACAGGAGCATCGAAATTCTTAACGCGTGGCATGCCCGTAGTTGGTGCAGTTGCTGGGGTTGGGTCAGAACTATTGTCTACTGATTCAACTAGTCAAAAAGTAGGTGGCTCACTTGGCTCGGTTGCCGGTGCTGGTCTCGGTGCTGCTATCGGATCAGCAATTGCACCAGGAATTGGGACTGCGGTTGGCAGTATGCTCGGTGGTGAGTTAGGTCAGAATGTAGGCCGTCGATTAGGTGAAGCTATTAATAATGGTGCTTACAGTCATTTAAAGGCGCATCCAATCGAAGTTCACACTAAGCTCAAAGTTGATAAGGAAACGAATGATTTTGCTAAGATCACAACGCCTACTGCTAATAAGATTACTCAGACGGTACTGCGAATGGACGTTGACTCGCAAAGCATCGCTAAAGCTAAAGCCAAGACCGATGCCTACTATAACGAGCTTAACCAGAAAGTAGACAACTACTACAAGAACAAAGAAGCCAAAGCACAGGCAGATTTGCAGAAGCTGGTTAAGAATGGCGCCATGTCACAGGCAGACGCTGATAAACGGATTGCTAATTTGCAGAAGTCTGATCAGAAGGCTGCCAGTGCACGCAAAGCGTCATACGCTCAGATGCAAAAAGACACCAACGCCTACTATGATCAAGTGCAGAAGATTGAAAGCAACGGTACTAACAAGCTCTACAAATTAGCTCAAAAGTATGGCGCTAACTCCAAGCAGGTTGAAAAAGAACGCGAAAAAGAACTGCGCAAAGCACGGCAAGACTATATTGCTCAGGAATATAAAGACCAGGTAGCTGCTAACTCTAAGATCTCTAAGTATGTACAGCAAGGCGCTGATACTCAGAAGAAAATCTACGAGAAGCTGATCAAGGATAAGGGCAAGCTTGACACGCAAGATCTTAAGGCTACTCAGAAGTCTGCGGATAAAAAGTATCGTGCAGCAGTTGAACCAGCCAAGAAAACGCGTGATGAAGTCGTCAAGAACGCAAATAGTCAGTATAAGGAAACCGTTAAGGCAGCTGAAAAAGAATACAAAGAGCATCATACGATTTCTAAGAAAAAGTATGAAGAAATTGTCGAGAATGCGAAGAAACAGCGCGACGGGGATGTAGATGCGGCTAACGATGAGTATCGCAAGACGACCAAGAAAGCTCGCGATCAGCATAAAAAAGTAACTGATGAAATCAACAAGCAGAAAGATGAAGTCATCAATGCGGCTAATGCGCAAGCTGCTGGTCACGCAAGCGCAGCAGACAACGAAGAGTCACAGACCAATTCTCATTATGCAGAAGGTTCTAAAAAGACTGCAACGATCTGGAATAAGCTTGGCAAACACATTAACAAGGTCTTGAAGGTTTTTGAAGCTAGTCAGACAGTGCCGATGATTCCGGAGGCTTATGCTACTGGTACAGGCGCTTTACCAACCAATCAATTAGCTCTGGTCGGTGAAGAAGGTTTTGAACTGGCACATACGCCACGCGGTTATGAGTTGCTTGGTGCTGGTGGCCCAGAGCTAAGATTTCTGGACGCGGGTACGTCAATCCTCACTCACGAGCAGTCTAAAGCAGCGATTGCCATGAACGGTGGTAAAATTCCTGGCTACGCTAAAGGTACAGGCGCTAAGATTGAGGATTTCATCGATAACGTTGGTGACAAGCTTGAAGACATTTTTGATTGGGTTGATAAGTCAGCATCAGACATCTGGGATGCCATCAAGAAGAAAACCGGTATTGATAAAATGCTGAATGCGCTTGAGCATCCCTACTTCACCTATGATCGTGGTAATGGCTCAATCAAGCTAGCGTCAACCGCAGTCGGCAATTTCATGAAAAAGCAGGTGCAGAAGCTTGCTGAATCATTCGATGGCTCATCTGGTGGTGGCGCGATGTCGAAAGGCGAGTTTGCAGCAGTTGCCAAAATGGCTGCAGCCGCTCGTGGCGAAAGCCTTTCTACTAGTGATATTGAACGGCTCTACTGGCAAGCAATGGTTGAATCTACCGTTAACCCTGCTACAGGTGGCGGTATCGATGACCATGATGGTACAGGCCGTCCGATCGGGCTATTTCAGTTTAAGCTGAGTACTTGGGCATCTGCCGTACGAGCCATGGGTGGCAAACACGGCAATATCCATAGTGCCTTTGACCAGATCAGCGCTGTGCTTGCTGACCGCACTTGGCGATCCGATTTGGCGCCGCTTGGAGTCAGAAGAGGATGGACGCCGCATGGTTATGCTAATGGTGGCTGGGCGTTTGAGCCGGCAATCTTTGGTGAAGTGCCTGGTGAGCCTGAAGTAGCAATCAATCCACGTCGCAATACTGCTGACAGCTTAATTGCTGAGGCCATTCAAGCACGAGCTAAGGTTAACCCTAATGGCATTGCTGGCAAGCTCAGCCAACTGATCAACAACACTAAATCAGCTGCTAACAGTATGATGCCGGTGTTTGCTACAAGCAACGGCGGACACGCAAGTCAGTCAGCAGGTGCTAATGGCAGAGTCGACATGAGCGGTGATGTGACAATCTCGGTACAGCTAGACAGCAACACGATTGCACGTACTACCTATCCGAAGATTAAGGCGATTAAAGCACAAGAAATTATCGTTCGTGGCAATGGCGGTGCTATTCCAGTAGGCAATGCGATGCCAGTAGGAGGTGGGTTCTAATGTCGACAATTATCATTCAGCGTCTTGATGGCACTAAATACGATTTGGATGCATTAGGCTTCCGAGTTAAGCAGTTTAACATCCCGCTTAACAACTACTCATATGCATATCAGCAAATTGGCAAGTATGGTTCTACACGGACAGACAGTTATGAGCAGTATCTGGCGATCCCGTTAATCCTAACGATTACTGCTGAGGACATCAACGACTACAATCTGCAACTGTTTGAACTGCGTCGCATTTTGCGCTCTGACGAGGACTTTTACGTCATCAACACAATCATGCCATATATGCGGTGGAAGTGCCGTGCAGAGGCCGTTA
>OOBU01000563.1_pt1 | contig 15498 bp, 15 predicted proteins | sample 1671501 | NCBI WGS metagenome assembly OOBU01 (sample SAMN06348163, study PRJEB24527) | human gut metagenome | biome: human gut; feature: ankylosing spondylitis patient; material: feces | host: Homo sapiens | place: China | collected 2015-10
ATAATGTGGGTGCTTTTTTTATGCCCTTTTTCCGAGTTGCAGGGCTAAAAGAACAGCCGAGATTACAGGCTCCCAGGCCTTAAAACGCGAGGTACATCATGGACGATGCAACAGTAACAGATGAAACAGTAGCTGACGTAAAGGCAACAGCAACTGCTCCGGAACAGACGGCTGACGAGCCGAAAAAGACTGAACCGGAACAGAAGAAAGTTGACGCCGATGAGATTGTTAAAAAGCTTCAAAAGCGCATTGGAGCGGAACAGTCCAAAAAGAACAGCTACAAGCAGCAGCTGGAAGAAGCGCTTGACAAAATCAAGCAGCTTGAGTCCGGCAAATCGGTTAAAACGCTGTCTGATAAGGACAAGGCAAAAAAAGACGTCGATGAAAAGGACAAGGAAATCGCGGCTTTAAAGAGCCAGATTGCCCGTAGACAAACGCTTGACGATACGGATCAAGTGTTGAGAGAAAACGGACTGACCGTTCCTTCAAACGTCTTGAATTTTCTTGTTTCTGATGACGCGGATAACACTTATTCAAATGTCAAAGCCTTTATTGATTACACGGAAACGGTCAAGGATAGTGTCCGTGAAGAGTTTAAAAAAGGCAGAACACCAAGGGTCTCCGGCGCAACGGCAAAGGCCGTCAGTCAACAAGATTTTGACATGATGACGCAAAAGGAACGCGTCGCTTTGTTCCATACGGACCCTGAACTTTTTAGAAAACTAACTACTGGAGGTAGATAACTATGGCTGACACAATTACTCAAATCGCAGACCTCATTAATCCTGAGGTCAACGCTCCGATTATTTCTTATACGTTGGAAAAAGCATTGCGCTTTACGCCATTAGCGCAGGTAGATACCACGCTTGAAAGCTCTCCCGGCAACACACTTAAAATGCCAAAATTCACTTATATCGGCGATGCCAAGGACGTTGCCGAAGGTGCGGCAATCCCGTTGGATAAACTTGGCACAAAGTCGGTATCAGTTACCGTCAAGAAAGCCGGCAAAGGTACACAAATCACTGATGAAGCAGTGCTCACTGGATATGGCGACCCGATCGGTGAATCTAACCGCCAACTTGGCCTTGCTTTGGCTAACAAAGTTGACGACGATCTGCTGACGGCGGCCAAAGCAGGCAAGCAGAAAGCAACGATTACAGCTACCGTAGACGGCTTGCTTGACGCGGTAAACACTTTTACCGATGATTCAGACGATTCGCCGCTTGTTTTGGTTACGTCACCTAAGGTTGCCAGTGCAATCCGCCGAGACGCGCAGAAAAACCAAATCGGCTCTGACATCGGCGCAGATGCCGTTATCAACAACACTAAGTACGCCGTAGAAGGTGTGCAAATCGTTGTTACTAACAAGTTAGGCGCTACTGAAGGCATTTTGCTTAAGGTTAACCCTACAACACCGCCGCTCAAGTTGATTATGAAACGTGGGGTACAGGTGGAAACAGACCGCGACATTATCAACAAAAAGACGATTATCACGGCTGATGAACACTATGCTGCATATCTTTACGATGATTCTAAAGTGGTTGTCGTGACTTTCCAGGCGGCATCTGCAGCGCCAAAAGAATAGGGGGTTAGCTGATGAACAACGTGATTGATTTAGCGGAACTTAAGACCATGCTTGGCTTGGCTGACGATACCCGTGACGCGTTGCTCAATCTCATCATCAAAACTACCGTGCAAGCCTTGCGGTTTAAGCTCGCCCTTGTATCATCTGAGACGTTTCCAAGCGACTTAAGCTATATCGCCCTTGAGGTATGTATCAAGCGGTTCAACCGGTTAAAAAACGAGGGCATGACATCGTATACGCAAGAAGGAGAATCGATCACGTTCAATAGCAACGATTTTGACGATTTTCAAGCGGATATCGATGCATGGAAGGAACGCAACGGCAAAAATGCGCAGACACTTGGTCGAGGGTGCTTCTTCGACCCTTATAAAAAGCGAGGTGAGTAGCGATGAGATTTGAGTCAACGGTTAAGTTTTGGTCGGAATCAGAAGAACATTACGTGCCGGGTGTAGGGTATGAGGGTGGTATAACTCTTGTCGCTACCACACCGGCAAATGTAACCGACGTAGGCACTAACCGCAGTGCTGAGGTGTTTGGCGATGTCAAGACCACAAACAAAGTGGTACGCTTGCTTAGTCCGGTCACTGATGAGTGGTCATATCTGACGATTGACGATAGCAGCAAACATTATAAGGCGGTTACGTCGCGTGATTTGTCGCACGGTACAACGTTGATAGTAGGTGATGTTAATGAGTAGAGTAACGATTGAATGGGTCGGCACAAAGAAGTTGCAGAAAATGCTTGAAGCAAGCGGTAAGAAAGCCGCAATCCGCAGGGCGGTGCGTAAGAACACAATGCAGCTACATGAACGGGCACTGTCAAATGAGCGTAAAGCCTATATCAAAGGCTACTGGACGGGCAACACCGCTCGTCAGACCACCATGTCTATCATGGGGCTTGAAGGGCGAGTTACCGTCAACACCAACTATATCAACTACTTGGAAAACGGCACACGCTTTATGGCCAAGGAACCGGCAATCAAGCCGGCTCTTGACGTTCAAAAGCGTATCTTCAAGGCTGATCTAGAGAAGATTGTGGGGTGGCAGGATAAATGAGCCCCGAACAAGAATTATATGATTATTTTTATGCTGAATGCTTAAAATTAAGGCAAAAAAGCACGTTTGATTACTTGCCAGACGAAAAAGAGAAGGTAGACTATCCGATTATTTGCGTGGGCAACGTCAGCACCATTTCCAGTGCAACTAAAATGCGGATTGGTGGCACGTACACGATTGATATCGACGTATGGGGCACACGCAAGCAGCGGATTGACGTAGCGGAATTAACGGACAAAATCTACAGTTTGATAAAGCCCGGCATTATCAAAACGGCAAACTATCAGTTTTACGCTTATTTCGGCAATCAGCAAAAACAACTAAGCATGGATACAAGCGTACCCAACATGATTTATCACCGCGGGGCGTTGACGCTTGAATTAAAACAATTCTAAATTGAAAGGATTTGATTAAACATGGCAAATGATTTGAAGATTTTGCAGGGTTTTGATGGCATCGTCATGGTGCGTGACCTCGCAAAAGCGAAAACAGAAGACGCTAAAATGGTGCCTTATCTGACGTCAACGGATTTTGAACTGTCACGCGACAGTGATTCGACTGCTACAAAGTCGGGCAACGTCGCCAAGGTAGGCGGTCTTGAAACAAGTTTTAGTTTTGAAACACTGGATAGTACGTCAGAAACGCTTGATTTGCTGCACAAATCTTTGGTGGATAAGACGACGCTTGAATTTTGGTTTGTAAAGCTCGGTATGCTCGGTACCGACGGTCAAAAGGTATTTGCGCACTATATGCGTGGTCGCATTTCCAAAGACAGTGAATCGGGTGATCCGGATGACAACGGAACAAGAGAGTTTGAAGTAGCGGTTGATGGTGAGCCAAAGGACGGCTACACCAAAATTCCCGACGGCTTGCGTGAACAGATCAACTACATCTTTCAGGGTTTGCTTAAAAATGACGGCACGAATGGCGAAGACGGTTCGGGTGCCGCTTAGCAGGCAATAGATAATGACATAGGAGCGCTTTTTGGGCGCTCTTTTTTTAGTAAGGAGACGAAAAAACATGGAATTAAAAATTAATGGTCATAACGTAGCTTTGATGTTTGGCATGGCTTTTGTACGTGAGCTTAATCATCTTTCCGGCGTGGCGACAAAGGAAGGTATCAACCTTGGCATGGCTTTGCAGACAACAATTCCCAGTCTGATTGGTGCTGATCCGGTTGCAATCGCAAACGTCATTTATGCTGCTACTGCTCATGTTAAAGTCGGCAGACCAACACAAGAAGACGTTGACGCCTACTTGGAAAACGAAGTAGAAGACTGGGACAAACTCGCAGAAAAGCTTGTTGCGGAGCTTGAAAAGTCGAACGTGACGAAGCGCCCTTTACAAACAATGAAGGCGGCGGCGACAGAAAATCAAGGCTGACACCTGAACAGGAATACTATGATATTCAGCTTAACTGCATAGCATATCTTGGCATCACTGATTTTGACGATATTGAACGCATGACCTTGCGTGAATATCAAATTAGAATGGAAGCTTACCAGCTGAAAGAAATAGCCACACAGCAACACCTATGGCAATTGGCATTTTATACCCGTGACGCAAAGTCAAATAATGGCAAGCGGTATAAATTTAAAAGCTTTGATGAAGTGTTTGATGTTGATAAGGCTATCGACAGTGTGCGCAGTCACTATGAAGACTGGTACACGTCGGACAGATTGGAGCGTATCAACGTGGCCAAGCAGGTACAACAAAGGCAAAGAGAGTGGGAACTAAAGCATAGAAAGGAGGGCAAGTGATGACAGAAGTAGGTTTAACGGCCGTCTTGAGGGCATATGACAATGGCTTTAGCAAAGGACTAAGCAATGCTCGAAAAGGTTTGGAAGGGTTGACCACCGCAACGACTCACACGGGCATGAGTGCAATCAAATTCGGTGCTTTGTTTGGAGTTGCCAGCAAGGTTGCCAGCTCTGCTCTAGGCGTGGTCAAGGACAGTTTAGGCGGTGCTATCAGCCGATTCGACACGTTGAACAAGTATCCGGTGGTTATGAAGGCACTGGGTTATAGTACGCGTGACGTTGCAAAATCTTCAAAAATTCTTCAAAAAGGTATCGACGGATTGCCGACATCCCTTGATGAAATCACGGCCAGTGCTCAGCAACTAGGACCGCTGACCGGTTCGGCTAAAAAAGCTGCTCAATCAGCCGTGGCGCTCAACAATGCATTTTTGGCGAGTGGTGCATCGGCCGGTGACGCAAGCCGTGGTCTGACGCAATATACGCAAATGTTATCGACTGGTAAGGTCGATTTGATGTCATATCGGACATTGATGGAAACCATGCCGATTGCTTTGCGCAAAGTGGCCAACGCTTTTGGCTTTACGGGCAAATCAGCGGAGCAGGATTTGTATGCAGCATTAAAAGACGGTTCGATCACGATTGACCAGTTAAACGATAAATTTATCGAACTGAACGGCGCTCAAAACGGATTTGCGGAACTCGCTCGCAAAAACAGTGCCGGAATCGGCACTTCGTTTGCCAACTTGAAAGCATCCGTCGTTAAAAACTTAGCTAACATGATTACCTACATTAATGATGGGTTCGCAAAAGCGGGTTTTGGTTCGATTGCAAAACAACTGGATAACCTCAAATATACGATCAATGAAGCATTTACGGCAATCGGGCCTGTCGTATCTAAGGGCACTGAGGTAGCTTTGCAGTATCTCAAACAGGAGCTGCCGACGATTAAAAAGGTATGCAACGACGTTAAAAACTCGCTCATGTCTTTCTTCCAATTTTTGGAAGACCACAAAGACGGTGTAAGGGCGACCGCCAAGGCTTTGCTTTACTTATGGGCGGCAATCAAGGCCGGATCTGCCACGGTCAAGACGATAACCACAATCTCGACCGGTTGGAAGACGTTTTTAAAGGTCATTTCCAAAATTGGCGTGATTGTGGGCGTGGTAAGCGACGCATTCAGCACGCTTGCAATCGGTGCTATGTACGTAGGCGATGCTATAACCGGTATTGCCGGCACCATTGGCGCGCTTATCGCAGCGGCAAGCCCGATTACGCTTGTTGTGATTGCCATCGGTGCGGTAGTAGCTGCTTTGGTAGTCTTTTTTACCAAAACTAAGCTTGGCAAAAAACTATGGGGCGAATTTACGGACTTTCTCAGCAACGCCTGGAACAAGCTCAAAGAGTTGGCATCGTCAGCATGGGATGCAATTACCGACAAGGTATCTCAGGCGGCCGATGCGGTTAAAAACGCATGGAGTGGCGTTAAAGACTGGTTCAACGGCATCTGGAGCGGAATCAAGGACGCGGCCAGCTCAGCAGTCCAGGGTATAGAGGACGCTTGGAATGGCGTAAAGCAATGGTTTAGCGATTTGTGGCAATCGATTGTTGACGCGGTATCGCCATACTGGCAGTCATTCTTGACATCAATCCAGCCGGTGATTGACGCGTTCAAGAATTTGTGGGACGCGCTCAAAGAGTTCTTCCAAACTTTGTGGGACGCTATCACAAGTGCTGCTCAAGCCGTTTGGAATGGATTTGTGACTAACGTTGTAAATCCGGTTGTCGAGGGCGTCAAGTCGGCTTGGCAAGGCATTAGCGACTTTTTCAGCAGCTTATGGCAAACTATCACCGGCTTTGCGTCCACCGTCTGGAATGGTTTTGTAACAACCGTTGTAACGCCCGTTGTTGAGTTTTTTAAGTCTGTTTGGTCGGGTATTACCGACTTCTTCAGCAGTTTATGGCAAGGCATCGTTGACTTTGCGTCGGGAATTTGGAACGGGTTTGTCAGCACGGTAGTATCACCGGTTGTAGATGGTGTAAAGTCTGCATGGTCAGGCATCACCGATTGGTGGTCGGGTCTTTGGAATGGTATCAAAGATGTTGCATCCAATATCTGGAATGGCATCAAAACCGTCATCAGCGGAGCTATCAATGCGGTTAAAACCGTTATTAGCAACGTGGCCAACGTTATCAAGACGCTTTGGAAAGATTTTTGGAACGGTATTAAAGTGATTGTATCCGGCGTATGGAACGCTATAATCACGATCGTATCTGCATGCATCAATGCGGTCGCAAAAATCATCAGGGCGATTACCAACGCTATCAAAGGCAACTGGAAAGCCGCATGGAATGACGTCAAATCGGCATTCAGCGGTATTTGGCGTTCTTTAAGCGGCGTCGTTCGTGGTGCTTTTGGCGGCGTCATAAGTGCCATCAGCAACGGCATGGGCAAGGCCATCAATGCAGTCAGAAGCAAGGCTAACTCGCTTTGGAGTGCCGGCAAGAACTTTGTCATGGGCTTTGTCAAAGGTATTAGAGGTGCTATCGGCTCTGCAGTAAGTGCTGCCGCTCACATGGCAAAATCAGCGCTTAAGGCGGCAAAGTCGGCATTGGGTATTCACTCCCCATCACGCGTCATGCGTGATCAGGTCGGCTACTATGCTGTTGCCGGCTTTGCAAATGGGTTGACTGATAACAAGAGTATGGTGGCCAAAGCAGCTCAAGCACTGGCAGATTGTGCGGTAGTCAAACCGGCTAGCGACTGGTCAGCGATGGCAACAGACGGCTTTAACACCGCATTTGCCCAAGCATACAGTGCAGATGTCAACATGCACAGCACAATCACCGTAGAAGTACCGGTAAACCTTGACGGCAAAACAATTGCCAAAGTTACGGCTCAACCGCTAGAAGACGAGCTCAACCGCAGACAAGCACGCAGTCAGCGTTTGTATGGCAACAGATAGGAGGTAGCATATGTACGATTTTATCGATTTAAATGGCCACGATATGACAGGCGAAACATGGCTATCGCCTGAAGCAGTAACCGTGGACGGCGTAACGCTTGACCAGGCAATTCCCGAGTTTACCACACTACAAGTGACGGGACGTGAACTGGTCGGCTATAACGTAACCACCGTAACAGTCGGCAATCAGGACGGTTCTACTTTGCAGAAAAAACGCAGAGAAGAGCGTAAAATCACGGTCAAGTATCAGATTGACGCAGAAACGCCGCAACGCTTCAGGGAGATCTACTACAAGCTCAATCAGATTTTAAGCGGAGAAAACAAAAAAATCAGCTTTGCAGATGATCCGGACAAGTATTTTGTCGGCACACTCACAAGCGCAGATACGCCTGAGGGTGGCTATTTGTCCGTCATTTCCAGTTTTGAGTTTACGTGTTTTGACCCGTACGCTTATGCAAGCAAAGAAGATGTTTTCACATTTGGCGACCAGACAACCACTCAGCAGATCAGCGTAGACATGGCCGACAAGGTAGCGGGCAAAGCGTCACCGGTGCCACACACAATCTATAAAGGCCACGTGTTAGGTGACGGGGCGATTGAACCGCCAAACTACTATACGCAAGAGCTTACTCAGCTTGAGTATGGTTATCTTGGCGGCTTGAACGGTCAATGTGCTTCGAGTGCTGCAAAGAGTGAGTACGATAACTCACTGGGTAACTTCCAACTGTACGCGACTGAAAGCGGCGGGTTAGACAGTATCAAGATCGAGGGTGACAAGCTCAAAATCAAGGGCTGGCATGTGGATAACTCGTCAACATGGCGCAAATACGCCTATATCATAGTGACCGACGAAGACAGTAAAAACCATGAGTACAGTCGGCTTAGAGTTACGCTCACCGCTCGTCCGGATATCCAACAGACGCACTCAAACATAGCTGGTAGCGGCATGTGTGGTTTTGAGGGGAGCTTGCCCTGGACTAATGACATGGCTAACAAGCGGCTGAGGGTACGCTTGAGATACACCAACGACGCCGCCGGCAACGGCAATTATTGCGACTGGTCAACGATTATCCGGCCGCAGAATTTGTGGCGCTATCAGGTACCACATTTTGTCGCCAAACTTAACGTGGTAGGTGCGATTGAGCAAGCTCAGCCCGGCTTTTTTGCAAAATACGGAATTGCCGGCGATGTTGAGCGTTTGAACTGGGTCAAGAATAATGTCAGCTCGGCAAGCGTCAAGATTTGGGGATATGGCAACAACGGTTTTTACGCGCAAGCCTATAAACCCGCTAGCGGTTGGGCAGACGCAGTAAAACACACGCAAAACAAGTCAGCAATGCTCGAACTGGATTATCAGACGTCTGATGACTTGTTTAGCTATGTTGACAGTAACGGCAATCTGTATGTGGATATTTACGGCAAATCGAGCGCGGGCGAAACAGACATCTGTTTGGACTATATCCAACTGACCATGCTTATCGCAACGCCGGTAACTAACGCTTTGAACGTGGTCAATGAAGGCACGCAACCCGTGCCGGTACGTTTTGAGCTGGTTAACCACGGAGAGAATGGATATGTCTCAATTGCCAACGGGGAAACGGCATATCTGTTAGGCAATCCCGACGAAGTGGACGGGAAAACAACCGTTAAATCACAATGGATTGCTCAGCGTGACGATAACCCGGATCATGGGCTCAAACAGTGGACCATTAACGCAGGCGTTTTGAACGATTGGAACGCAAATCCGCTTCAGCAGGGGGCGTTTGAAGATCCGGCAAAAATCAGAGAGCGACGCTGGCGCTTGCGTAATGCGCAGGGCGGTGTGAACGCTTGGGGTACGGGGCAAGACAGTACCGGCACAACTAAAGGGTGGCACGGGCCGTCAGCAAGCGTTGTGTTCCCGGCTGATAGTAACATCAAGAATTTTACGGCTCATTTTTATACGCAGTTTTTGTTTGGGAACATGAGCATGCACGGCTTGCAACAGTTTAATTTATGGGACGTCAACCGCAATTTACTGGTATCAATCCAACTTTGGAAGTGGATCAATTGTCACGCATCCCTCAAGATCCGCGTGGGCGACCACTGGATTTTAACCGACGAGAACAACGCTAAGTGGGACAACTTCTTTGGCCAAATCAATATTCAGAGAATCGGTAACACGTATACCATTACGCTTGAATCGATTGAGGGAAGCAACCGTAACAAACAGGTTATCAGCTACACCGATACGGTGTCAGGAGCTAAATTAGCGGGCGGAATGACGTACTGGAAAGCAATCTTCCAAGACAATGCGTCTAAGGGTATGTGGAATGACCTTTATGATTTTTGGATCAGAAAAGACAACGTAGAAACATATACCAATATTCCTAATATTTTAAAAGAAGGTGATAAGCTGGTGATTACCGGTGATAACGGGAAAGTGACCACCAAGCTTAACGGCGGATCAGCGCTGAAGTATCAAGACATCGGCAGTCAGCCTATCATGGCCAATCCGGGTAACAATCACATTACTTTTGCCTACTCAAATTTTGCCGACAGACCGGACGTGACCGCCTATATCAGGCGCAAGTATTTATAGAAAGGAGCGATAAAACGTGCAGATTTATGTTTTAAACCGAGCAAGAGAAACGCTAGCTACTACCAGCGGTATTTATGACGATAAGCACACGCTCACGCTTGACGCGGGATCGAGCTCGTATGAATTTAAAATCAGCAAGAACGATGAAGCCAGTCGGTACATGGATAGCGGCAACTACATTGTGTTGCAAAACGACGGCGGCAAAACGTGGCTTTTTACTATCTTGGATTATGAAGAAACGCAGTACACAAAGACGGTGTATGCAGAAGATGCCGGTATTGAATTGTTGAACAAGGCGTGCGATATCTGGAAAGCCAATGGCCCGCATAGTTTTGAGTACTACTTTAATCTTGTGACGAGCGGCACACCGTGGAAACTCGGCGTCAATCAGCTAGCCGGCCTTGAACGCACACTGACATACGAGGGGCGAGACACCGGACTAGGGCGTTTACTGTCAATCCTCAAGGGATTTGATAACGCTGAATGCACTTTTGATGTCACCGTCAAGATGAATGCGCCGTCAGATTTTAAAATCAATGTTTATAAGCAGGTCGGTAGTGACCGCTCGGACGTCCAAATGGTGTATAGCCACGAACTGGACGATATCGTAAAAAAAGAATCGAGAGCCGAGTTTGTCACGGCTTTATGCGGTGTAGGTGGAACTATCCAGACCGAAGACGGTCAAGGAAATACGCAAGATGCCGGAAACATCGATTTTGCCGATTTGGAGTATAACAAAGACGGTCTCGTTACGACTAAAGGCGATAAATTTTTACGTGCCGTTGACGCCAACAAGCGTTTTAATCCTGGTCAGGCAACTTATATAGAAGCGTTTTACGAATACGATACGCAATCGGCCAGCGAGCTGCTAAACCGTACCATTACACGGCTCAAGACGTACAGTGAACCGCAGTACACGTACACGGCAGACGTCAAAATTATCGACAGCACGCTAAAAATCGGCGATACGGTAACGATTATCGACCATGACTATAATCCGGCACTTTACTTGTCGGCCAGAGTGGCCAAACTGGAAAAATCGTATACGGACCCGTCGAAAAATGCAATCGAATTTTGCAACTATCGGTTGTTGTCAAGCCGCTTAGCTGACAAGCTGGCACGCTTGCAAACAGTTGTCAACAAACTGCCAAGCGCAAGTCAGGTGGGCAAGTTGGAAAGCAACGTATCTGACTTATCCAAAAAACAAGAAGAGCTGGCGTCGCAGATCACGTCTGCAAACGGCAAAAATACCAACTACTATGGTAAAACGGAGCCGGCAACCCCTAAAAATGGCGATTTGTGGTATAAGAAACTGGAAAACGGCGAAATCGAAATGTATCAGTACCAAGACGGTGTATGGCAGCTGCTGGCGTCAACCGCAGATTTAACCACGGTGCAGACTGAACTTGATCAAGCCAAAGCCGACATGGCGCAAGCCAAAACAGACGCACAAACCGCATACGATGAGGCGGTCAAGGCCACCGGCACCGCAAACGGGGCTAAAGCACAGACTGACGAAGCACTCAAACAAGCCAAGCAGGCAAACGATAGCTACACCGCTTTAGCTAAAGAAGTAGCCGACAACAAAACGAGCACGGATGCAGACTATAAGCAAGCTCAAGCTGACATCGCACAAGCGCAAAAAGATTTGGCAAGTGTGACGGACACGGTAACCGAGGTCAAGAAAGGCCAAGGCGAGTTGTCAACGAAGATAGCCGGCAAAGTAGACAACACCATATATCAAACGTACGTCACGCAAACCAACAAAGCCTTGTCTGAGAAGCTGGTAGCGAGCGACCTCAACGGGTATGCAAAGACTGTAGACGTCACTAAAAGCATTAACGGGGTTAAAACCACGGTGGCAGACAATGCAGGCAAAATATCCACCATGCAAGCGGACGTCAACGGTATCAAAACCAATGTCAAGAATGCGCAAGGTGACATATCAAGTTTGCAAACCGACGCTAAGAGCATTAAAGCGACCGTAAGCGACCATACGGGCAAGATAACGCAACTGACTACCGACGTTAACGGTATTAAGTCAAGTGTATCAAGCAAGGTAGACAAGACAACGTACCAATCATACGTGGCTCAAACAGACAAGGCACTGTCCGCCAAACTCACCGCAAGCGACCTCAAAGGATATGCTAAAACAGTTGACGTCAAGCATACTACAGATGGACTGAGCGCAAGTATAACTAAATTACAAGGCAACCTAGCTTATCAAGCGACAGAACTTATTGGCAAAAAGAGTTTTGAAGACGGAAACGTGGGCGACTGGACGTGTAACGATTGCAAAACAAAAGCTGCTATCAGTGGCATTACCAGTTATAGTGCATACGGTTATCACAAATGCATCTATGCGCCTAACAACAATGACCTGTGCTGGAATGTCGATTGCAAGGTAAATCCTGGCGACAAGTATTATGTAGAATTGTTAGTCCCGAACTTTTACAGCGTGCATGGTGGGCGCACAATAAACGTTAGGGGTCTCTTTAGGTACACTAAAGACGGAAAAACTGCTTGGCAACCGGGACCATCTGGTCAAGTTGCAGGCAGTACTGCTGGGTGGATTAAAGGCATCATAACCGTGCCAGACGGCATCACAAGCGTAAAGCCATGCATATCAGTCAAAGACGGTGGGGTTACCAGCGCTGCATATCTCACATACGCAAGCTTCACCAAACTTGATGACTACACGCAGTCGCAACTCAACACGTTATCCGGCAAGATAACCGCAACAAGCGACCGCCTGTCCTCCGTCTACACTAAATCGGAAACAGACACAAAACTGAAAACGAAGGTAGAGCAATCGGCACTCACACAAACAAGCAACAACCTGTCTGCAAGCATAGCTAAAAACTCAAAAATACTGTCAAGCGCTGGTCTGGTCAATGAAAATGCGTACATCAACGCAAACAAAATCGCTTTAAACGGCAAAACGCTGATGACCAACGCAACAATCAACGACGCTTTTGTCGGCAACTTATCGGCTAACAAAATCACCACCGGCACGCTTAACGCTGCTAAAGTCAACCTTATCAACGTCAACGCTAGCAACATTTCAACGGGAACACTTAGCGGTGTAAAAATCACGTCCACCGGCAAAGACCCAAGCGGTACGTCCAGTACAACAAATATCCAAAGCGGTTATATCGATACCAACGTTATCAACTGCAGCGACTATATCCTAGTCGGCAAGGCGGACACTGACCCACGCAAACGGTGGCAGACGAAACAGACACCACAGGGCATGTGGTTTCAGACGCCTGCCAAAATCACGGGGCACACTGGTAATGCGGTTTCGGATTGGCAAACTGAATGGCAAGGATTCATGGGTGGCGATGGTTGGAACTACCGTAATACGACAGTCACTGGTACCGGCTATTCTGGAATTCAGCTGGCACTCACTCCCCAGCAGGAATGGGGCAACCCGTATGGCGGTGACATGATGTCTTTCGGCACGTGGATCCGTACTGAAACAAGCAACAAAACCAAAAACATTTTGGACGGCACGCTTGACCCGTTCCTGTGGTACTCATATACAGGGCAGAGCGCCGCTTATAAGGACACTGTGGTAATTCCTAAGCCGTTGCGTGTTTTCGGCGAAACTCATTTTGACTGGGATATCCATGTCAAGGGTGGCGGCTCACACGGCATACGCACCGCATGGGTGTCATGGTCAGATTGGGGCAGTAATCAAAAGATTCCGTGTATCGTACAGGATACTACCAACTGGGGCGGTATCGCCTTCCCATCAAACGGACGAGTGGTTCTGTTCACGCATGGCTACCGTATCAATACGGACGGTTTGCCAAAAGACAAGGGAGGTACTTACAACGGTTGGGGAAGTTAACAGAAAGGATTGATATAAATGGAAATTAAAAAAACTGTAAATTTAACATATATGGCAGATGACAAATCATTTGCCATGTCAACGGTTCTACAAGGTGACGGAGCAACACCCGTGGTGCAGACCATGGGCTTTGACACGCCTACTGAGTACAAAGATGACGGTACGCCCGTTTACGGCAAGCCCGATGAGCAAATCAAGGAAGCACAAAAGGAATTTATGGCGGCGGCAATTGCGGAGCAGAAGAGCTTATGTAAAGAGAACGGAGTTGATCCGGATTTAGTGAACAAAGTAGGCGCAGAAAAAGAAACGGAGGAAAAATAGCATGAATGAGTTGCAAAGATTAGCCATCGAAATTGCAAACAAGACACTTAAAATTGCAGAGCTGGAAACACAAGTTGAAAAACTTAATGCGGAAATTTCTGCATTAAAGTCCGAAAACGAGGACAAAAACACTGAAAAATAACAGTTAATGCAAAATTTTCTGCATTAACGGGGTGGGTGGGTAGGATAAAAAGGAGCTGATTACATGGCATTACATGAACTTTATTTTGAACATTTTGAAAAACTGATTGACAATCCCGTATTTTTCGCATTCTTTTTAATCATTCTAGCCGACATCTTGACGGGCTTTTTGAAATCGCTGGTCAATAAAAAGACAGAGTCCGGCAAGGGAATTGGCGGACTCATCAAACATTCAACGTTGCTGCTAATCGTATGTATGCTATATCCATTTTGCGATATTTACGGAGCTAGCGGCATGGCTGATACACTTTTGATTTTCTATATCTTATTTTATGCAATCTCGATCGTGGAAAATCTTGGAGAAATGGGCATACCCGTGCCGGTTTGGCTTAAAAAATATATCTATAAACTGTCAGACGAATACAGAGAGGGGAAAAACGATGAACAAAAATAAGGCTATTTTAAGCGTTTTGAGTGCACTTGCTTTGATGTCGGTAGGCTTTACTGCACAAGCCGCTAAGGGAGATCAGGGCGTGGACTGGGCACGATACCAAGGCATTTCCGGCAAGTGGGGATATGCGCACGATAAGTTTGCCATTTGTCAGATTGGCGGAACCGTTGACGGTTGGCACACGTATGATCAAGACACGTACAAAACGCAGGTAGCCGCCACGATTGCCATGGGCAGACGGGCGCATACTTATGTTTGGTGGCAAAACGTCACCATGCGACAACAAGCTGACAAGGTGCTTGACTACTTTTTACCACGAGTGCAGACACCTAAACAATCAATCGTGGCGCTTGACGTGGAAAGCGGACAGCAGAACACCGCAGTAGTTGACTATGCGTTAAATCGTATCAAGCAAGCAGGTTATACGCCTGTTTTGTACGGTTATAAGAGCTATCTGGTCAATCACGTTGACTTGGCAAGCCTTGCCAAAAAATATCCGCTTTGGCTAGCAGCATATCCTGACTACAACGTAACCGTAAAGCCTAACTACTCTTTTTTCCCGTCATACGGCAACGTGGGTATCTACCAGTTTACGTCAACCTATGTAGCCGGCGGACTGGACGGGGACGTAGACTTGACCGGCATTACCGACAACGGATATCACAACGGGGACGCAAGCAAACCCGTAAGCAAGCCACAGGCGGTAAAACAAGGCATTGTAGCCGACAACACGTCCAAACAAGATATTTCCACAGGATACACCGTCAAGGTCAACTTCAGCGCCC
>OOBU01000575.1_pt1 | contig 15242 bp, 18 predicted proteins | sample 1671501 | NCBI WGS metagenome assembly OOBU01 (sample SAMN06348163, study PRJEB24527) | human gut metagenome | biome: human gut; feature: ankylosing spondylitis patient; material: feces | host: Homo sapiens | place: China | collected 2015-10
ATATTTTCCCTGATGTACCTTGCCGAAAGCGTAAGGATAAAGAAAGTATTTCTCAGTATTTAAAAGACGTCTATTCTATTTTATTTACTATATTAAAGAATAAGAAGACAACGGAAAATGTAAAAGACTATGAAAAGAAACTTATTGCAATTCGTAGTGCCTTCAAAGAGAATGCTCGATTGCTTGATTTAGGATGGGAAGATTATGTTGAGGAGGCAAGAGCTACAGAAGATAAAAATAATTGGGAGTTTCTCTATGACAGAAAACAACTTTTGAAATATTATAAATTTGATCCAGAAAGACTGCTTTGTCCTTATTGTGGAATTGAGCCTTCTAGAACATTTGATCATTTCTTACCTAAAACGATATATGCATCGTTGAGTACTACTCCGTTCAATTTGATTCCATGTTGTCCTACATGCAATTCAAAAAAAGGATCATTTAATCCTACAAAGAACGCTTTCTTTAATCCCTATCTTGATGAAAGTTATTCTAATTGGCTGGCTATTGAGGACTTTAAATTATGTGAGCATACTTTATTGATTACATATAAAATTAACGAATTTGATAATTACAAACAAGGGGAGAAGTTTAAAAATACAGCTGATACGTTGGATCTTCTTTCTCGTTACAGCTTAAGGGCTGTTCAATTTATTCTAAATAAAAAGGACTATATAAAAAGAAGATGTACAGATGAAAGAGAGGTCAGAGAACTCTTTGAAGACTATTTGGGTTTTCTTTCATCGGAAGAAAATGACAATTGGAAAAGAGTACTGTGTGAATATATTCAGAAAGAATCTTCTAAGAAAGCGCGAGAGATGTTGCTGAAATATTGCAACGTCTCAAATAGATGGGCATCTTTTAAAGATGGTGTGCGTATTCCAGAATATAGACAATCTTTAGATAATTATTTGGAAAACATCATTAGTAATGGCGAGGAGAGGAATATTTATTTTATCTCTGATGAAAAATTTGATCAGAAAATTGTATGCATAACCAATAAAATCAGTCGAGTCTTACTCAAAGATGAGAGTAATTTAAGTGTTTTTGTGCCGGAGATAATCAATCTTTCAGATTGCATGGATGCAGATTTCTATATTTTCGATTCGCGGGTTTGTACGGGAATTCGTTATAAATGTATTGGTTGTGAACATGGTGTGATTGTCTTGAAGAAAGACGCACAAAGAACATCTGAGGTAGGCTGATTGAAAGTAACAGAATTATTATCTGCACAATAATTGAACTGCTATTCAAAGGCGATAGGAAGTGAAAGCACCATGGACGCTGGAAAGAAAATCTTGCTGGACTTATTGACCGGTTCGCTTCGGTTCGTGGTTCCGGTGTATCAGCGCAGATACTCATGGGGCGAGACGCAGTGCCGGCAATTGTGGGCTGACATCGTAACGGCCGGCCGGCATCCTGACAGAACCCATTTCACCGGGTCGATCGTATGGATGCAGGAGGGCGGCATCGGCCCGGACGGCGTCAGCCGTTGTCTGCTCATCGACGGTCAGCAGCGGCTCACCTCGGTGACCCTGCTGCTCATCGCCTTGGCAGAATACGCCCACGAACACCCGGGGAACCTGCGCTTCTCCACAGACATGATCATCGACCGCGGTTATCTTGTCGACAAGTATGCGACTGGCGAAGGCCGCTGCAAGCTGACGCTTTCCGGCGACGACCGGGACGTGCTGCGCGGCATGTGCGACCATGTGCTTGCCCTTGACCGGCCGAATCATGGGAACCAGGCCGGAACAACGTCCCGGCTGGAAGCGAACCTCGATCTGTTCCGTTCCCTGGTCGCCGCAATCGATGACGTGAACACGGTGTGGAACGGACTGCAACGCCTTGAAGTCGTGTCCGTCACCCTGGACCAAGGGCGTGACGAACCGCAACTGGTATTCGAATCAATGAATTCCACCGGGCTTGATCTGGAGACTTCCGATTTGGTGCGCAATTACATGCTCATGGGGTGCTCCATGGCCGAGCAGAAAACCTTATACGAAGACTATTGGCTGCCCATGGAACGTGTTCTCGGCAACCTCTCATTCGATGCGTTCCTGCACGACTGGATGGTCGTTACATTGAAAAAGCCCGTGCTCAAAGGCCGCGTCATGTACGCAGAATTCAAACGTTTCGCAGCCGACAGCTCCCTGCCGCGCATGGAACGCACACGCGGGCTTCTGAAGAACATGCTGGAATATGCCGGGTATTATGCCGCCATCAAAGGCATCGCGTCTGCCGGCAGCGGCGACGCGAACGTGGACCGCCGTCTCGCCTCGATCCAAACCCTGGACAGCACTGTTACGGATCCGATGCTCCTGTACATGTTCGCGGCATGGAAGCATGAACGCATAACCCGGGACGGGCTGCTGCGCATGCTCGCGGATCTCGAATCGTATCTGTTCCGCCGAATGGTCTGCTCGGTATCCAGCAACGGACTGAACAAGCTCGTCCCGTCGTTGATCGCCAAGCTCGAATCAGCGGAAGACGATCCGGCCGAAACCTTCGCCGCGCTGCTCCTCACCGGAACCGCCAAAGCCACGCGCATGCCCACGGATAAGGAATTCAGGCAGGCACTGCTCGGCGAGAATCTGTACCGCCCGGCCTCGCGCTGCAAATATCTGCTCGCCGGATTGGAAAACCACAACCACCCCAAGGACCCGCGGTCCTTCGACGAATACACCGTCGAACACATCATGCCACAGAACGCTGGCGCATGCCAAATGGCGCGATATGCTCTCCGACCCCGGCCGATTCCCGCTGCTGGTGAACAGTCTGGGCAATCTGACATTGACCGCATACAACTCGGAACTTTCCGACGGAACATTCGAACAGAAGAAGAACCGTGCGATCGGCGGGTATAGTAGTGAATACCTGTCCATTTCCGCCGAACTGCACGACGCTACGCAATGGGATGAACAGGCGATCGCGCGGCGCGGCGTACGACTTGCCGATCTTGCATTGCAGGTGTGGACAAGCCCCACAGCGGGGGAACAGGCTATGCAGACTCTCCGCAGCAGGAACTTGAGCCAAGGAGAGCGCGAACAGAATGCCGTCGATTTCGCCGACTTATGCAAGAGAGGGATCCTTACAGCCGGTGACATGTTGGAAAGTCGGTATGCCGGCGTAACCGCCACGGCAACCGTAACCGAAGACCATCGCATTCGCCTGTCCAACGGCGAGGTATTCGATAGCCCATCCGGCGCGTTCCGCCGCGCCAGAATGCTCGAAACCGGCGAGAACAAGCAGATCAACAACGGTTGGACAGTGTGGAAAGTCGCGGACGGCAGAACCTTGGACGAACTGCGGCAAGTCAGCAACAATATCTCACTGCGGCGCAGCTTCTGGAATGGCCTGTATAGATATGCTGCAACGCGGCCCGACTTTGTTGCTGTATACGGCGACCCATCCGGTCGCAAGACGAACAGCGACACATGGATCAGCTTCGGCGTAGGCTCGGGGTTCTGCCACCCGGATGGAGCGTTGAATATTCGAGACGGCTACATTACGGTCGACCTGTATTTCATCGACACGTTCCAGTACACGAAACTTTACGGCATGAAGGATTCCGTTGAACGGATGCTGTCTGCTTTGGGCGAGGCGACTTGGGACGAGCCGGAAGCCGACAAGAAGAACCTCCACCTTTTGGTACGGCATGATGTGGATTTCTCCGGCGGTATGACGGAAGCCTACCAATGGATGACGGACGGGTTGCTCGCCATGCGCAGCGTGTACGATCTGCTTGTCTGATTGCTCGATCTGCTACGTGTTCAGCACTGTATAGAATGAGCATAACCATCCGAAAAGAGGCCGCCATGAAATACGGGATGAGGAAACCCAGCTGGAAGAAAAGCCTGTCTGCGCGTACGAAGGGCCGCGCCACCCGTGCGGTCAAGCGTGCGCTGATTCCCGGTTACGGCAAGAAGGGCATGGGCTGGCTGCACCCCAAGCGCAAGCTGTACAACACCATCTACAAGAAGACCACGTTCAGCCTGTTCGACCTGTTCAAGTAACCGGGGCTAGGGGGGGGAAATCACATGTGTTCCAATCCAGACATGTACGAGTTCCGACTTTCATTAGACCTTCCTCAACAGAGCGCCGTTCCTACTGATACGTTTTCTGCCTTGCGGGAAATCCATGAATATTCAGCGGAGAACGGCCCGCGTTTCCACACGGCTGCTGAGATGTTTGATTCTCTGGGAATATGACAGGTCCCGCCATGCGAACATTGCGCATGGCGGGATCTGTCTTTTCCGTTATTGCTTAGCTGGCAGCGCTCAGACGAGCATAGCCTCGATGTTGTTGCCTTCCGGATCGTGCACGAAGGCGGCGTAGTAGGTCGGGCCGTAGTTCAGACGCGGGCCGGGCTGTCCACCGACTTCGTTCGTATCCTCGTTATCCTCGGCACTTTCGTCGTATTCTTCGCTGAACGAGTATCCCAGATTGCGCGTCATCGCATTCTCGATCACGTCATAGGCCCACATGCGTTTGTCATCATATCGAGCGAAAGCGAGCGTGCTGGAAATCAACAGCATGCTGTTCAGTGGTTCCCATTGCCGCATGTCCTTGTCGTTCTCGGCCTGTGCAATGGCGTCCAACGGCACGTAGCGTTTGAGCAGACCGTAGGCGGAGAAACTGGTGGCGAGCACGATCGCCATCCACGGGAACGTCGGTGACTGCGCAGCGAACATGCCCACGCCCAGCGCCACGTTGAGCAGAGGCGTAGTCAGGTACGCGATTGAGGTCTGCAGCGCCTGGCCGTTGACCACCAGATATATGTACAGCAACCAATTCACGCTGATAGCCGTGGTGGCGGCGAGTTCCAGCGCGAACAGCCTTTTGCTCCGCTGTGCGCGTCAAAGCGCGGCGATCGCGCGATGATATGCACGATAGCGGCGGAACGCCATCAGCAGCGCAATCATGACCACCAGCGTGGCGATCAGCCGATACGCCAGCACGCTGATGGCATTCATGCCGGACAGCGCGTGCCAGTACAGCGGCAGCACGCCCCAGCCGATATTGGAAACGAGCGGCGCGGCAATCCCCATCCGCGTCTGCTCGACAGCACGAACCGAAGTCATACCCGCCACCATAGTGCCTGACGTGTCACTGCCGTGCGTGTGCTCACACGGCATTTGTTAGAAGCTTTTCCGGGAATCGAATACAAGTTGTCCCCGACCCAATACGGTCTGATTATCTCAGCACCGCTCCCGAATGAAATCGAAGATCATATCGAACACCTGCGGGCTCCAGAAGTCGTGCTCGTGTTCTGCGCCGTCGACCAGCACCAGCCGCGAGTCCACGCCGTGTTCGAGAAGCCTCTTGTGCATCTTGACCGACTGCCGGTAGGGGACCACGGTGTCGGCGGTGCCGTGCAGCAGCATCGTCGGCGGATAGGCCACCCCGTCACGCACCTGCAGGTACGGGCTCATGTCGGCCGCCCGGCGGCGCACGTCGTCGCTCAATCCGGTTTCATGGGTCGCCCCGACCACTGCGGCGAACGGGCCGAAATAGTACAGCCGGAACGGGTCATCTTCGTTGCCGAACGCGTCGATCGCCTCCATCATGTCGGTGGGCGGGAAGCAGCTGACCACGAAGCTCACCGCGTCGCTTTCGGTGGCATAACTGCCGTCTTCATACCGCGGGTCGTCGGCAGTGAGCCCCACCAGCAGAGACGTGTTGCCGCCGGACGACGTGCCCCAGATGCCCAGCCGCTCAGGGTCGATGTGCCAGCGCCGCGCGTTCGCCCGCAGGTACCGGATCGCCGCCTTGACATCCTTCAGATAGGCCGGGAACACGGCACTGGCGTCACGCGAGGCGTTGCGATGGTTCACCGTCGCCACCACGAATCCCTCTCGCGCCAGTTCGGATAGCTGCGGGATCTCGTAATCACGGTCCGGTGTGGTCCACGCGCTGCCCTGCACGAACACCACGGTGGGGTAGCGGCGGTCATCATCGTCGCCGGTGGATTGCGGCGCGATGATGTCCATCACCAGATCATCGGCCCCGGTGCGGTACGCCACGTTGCGGGTGAGCCGGGCCAGGCCGGTGAGCGTGGGATTATTCGGTACGTGGACGGTTTCGACGGTTCGGTCTTCTGACGGCGTGATATTCGGCATGAGGCAATGTTACAGCGAATGGTTCTCAATAAGAAAGGTGCGAGTCCGTTATGTGAGGAAACGAACACGGATTACTTTATAAGCCCGGTATTTTGCCGGTCTCTGAAATGTTCGATTGTGCGGAAATGTTCGAAATCCTCGCACTTTTCTTATTGAGAACGATTCGCTGCTACATCCGGAACGCAGCGCGCGGGTACGCTAAACTGTGTATAGCTCAGAAACTCACCCCAAGGAGATGCCATGAACCCGAGACGCGGGCCGATCGTCGCAGGCGAGAAGATCCAATTCACCGACCGCAAGGGCAAGAAGATCACCGACCAGCTGACCGCCGGTGGCGTCACCCAGACCGAGCACGGGATCATTCTGCACGACGACGTGATAGGCCGCACCGAGGGCGTGGTCGTCACCACCGTCACCGCCAAGCGCGAGGCTCAGGTCAATGCGGACCATCCCGAACGCGACCGGAACAAGCCGTGGAAGGCGACCCGTGCGATCGGCGGCTGGCAGTATGCGGTCATGCGCCCCCGTCTCGCCGACTACGTGCTCTCCATGCCGCGCGGCGCCCAGATCATGTACCCGAAGGACATCGCACAGGTCATCCAGCTCGGCGACATCCGAAGCGGCCTCAACGTGCTCGAATCTGGTGCCGGATCGGGCGCGATGAGCGTCAACCTGCTGGATGCGGTGGGGGAGTCCGGCCACCTGACCACCATCGAGCTGCGACCCGAATTCGCCCGTGTGGCCGACGCGAACGCCACGCTGTATTACGGCGAACGCCCGCTCGACATGCTCGACCCGTGGAACAGGCTCGAACAGGCGTACCGGGTCATCGCGCCCGGCGGCGTCCTCATCGCCTACATCACCACCACCACGCAGATGAGCCGACTCGTCGAGGCTCTGCGCGAAGCCGGCCATTGGACCGAGCCCGCCATCCAGGAGACGCTGGAACGCACGTGGAAGGCGCAGGGGCTCGCCGTGCGGCCGGACCATGCGATGATCGGCCACACCGGCTTCCTTGTGGTCTCCCGCGCGATGGCGGAGGGGTTCGCGGCCCTGCGCAAACGCGACCACGCCACCAAGGATACGACCACTGACATCGATTCGCTCACCCCCGAACAGCGCGAGGCCCAGCTGGACGATCTGGAGCTTCGCGACATTTCGGACCACAAGCTGCGCAAGGTGCTGCGCGACCTCGACCTGCAGACGTCCCGACTGTCGCAGGACGACCAGGCCTGCGAGCAAGGCGAGGCGACGGCGATCTGACAGCCCAATCAGGCGCGGCGAATCTTAACGGCAGGCAATGATTTGGTGATGACGGGAAGTCGAGCGCCCCTCGTCTGCCACAATGGAGGCAGTGACGTCGTACGGAAAGGTCCTGAAGAATGGGCGTGAATCTCAGCAAGGTCGAGAAAAAGGCGAAGAACTATTCCCACGTGCTGCTGGTCATGCGGCACGCGAAGGCGGAACCGTTCAACGACAAGGGCGACCATGACCGCGAGATAACCGACAAGGGCGAGAAGCAGGCGAAGATCGTCGCCAAGGGGCTCGTCGGCATGAAACTGCTGCCCGACCGCGTCGCGTGCTCCGGCGCGGTCCGCGCCCGGCAGACGCTGGAGAGAATGCTCAAGGTGTTCGGCGACCATCCCAAGGCCGAATACCGCCAGGCCCTGTACGACGGCGGCATGCAGGCCGTATTCGACGAGCTCGCCAACGCCAAGGACAAGACCCGGGTCCTGATGGTCCTCGGCCATGAGCCGACCGTTTCGGTGAGCTGCCAGTGGCTCGCCTCCTCGGATTCGGACATGGTCAAGCTGGATCTGCTCAATCTGGGCATGTCCACCGCCTCCGTGGTGGTGTTCGGCTCCGATCAGCCGTTCAGCCGCTGGCAGGTACACGACGCCGAGCTGCTCGCCGTGCTCAGTCCCAAGGACTTCGACTAGGGATGACGCCTTTTTGCCGGCCGGTCTCTCTCGCGAACGGTGACGGCCGGCTTGTGCTATAACCACCGTTGATACGCTCCACCTTGCGCAGGAGTGGCGCTGAACCGTTGGAATACTGCGGAAACGTAGACGGCGGAATGGTTTTCATGGTGTCGTACAGGCGTAACGCTGATACTAGTTTTCCGGCTGGAAACGTCGTTTTACGCCCACTTAGAGTGTGATTTAGAGTGGACTCCCTGACACGGGAGGACAGTCATGGCGGGCAAGACGAAAAACAGGAGGACCGGTGGATCCGGAAGCGTGTTCCAGGACTCCAAAGGACGATGGCACTTCCGCAAGGACATGGGAACCGACCCGGCGACCGGACGCAGACGCCCGCCGATCGAAGCCACCGGCATGGTGAAAAGCGAGGCGCGCGCCCGTTTCCAGGCGAAGATAGCGGAATGGGAACGGGATGGAAGACTGCCCAGCAAGGACGGCCCCAAGACCGCTGACTACTTCGAACGGTGGATGGAGGAGCACCGCGCGGCCATCAATCCCACCACATGGCGCAACGAATCCAGCTGGATGCGCACCATGAACGCGATCATCGGCGACATACGCCTCAACCGGCTCACCGCCAACGACATCAACGGAATGTGCAGGAGACTGCGCCGCACACGCAAAAGCAAGACCGTCAACACCTATCTCGCAGTCCTCGGCGCCATGCTCCGAACCGCGAAACGAGACGGGCTCATCGCATGCGACCCCATGGAAGACGTCAGACGGATGCCCGAGGACCGATACGAACGCCCCATCCTCGACGACGCCGACCCCGCAAAGGTCATCGAGGCCGCGCTCGCCGAGCCCGATCCGGCGGTCGCCGTGTTCGACAGCCCGGACGAGCGTGAGAAGTGGGCACTCATGTTCGAACTCGCCTTCACCACGGGCATGCGGCCGGGGGAGAGGTATGGCCTGATGCCCTACCAGCTGGAACTGCATCATGGGATTCCCGTCATCAACGTGTGCCAGCAGGCCAAGCCGATACCAGCCGGCGCCACGATCCCGGATTGGATGGAAGCCGAGCATCTGGATGGGGCGATCTGGCTGACCAAACCGAAGACCGCCAAAGGCGTGCGGACGGTTCCCATTCCGCAGGGGCTTTGGGACCGGCTTTGGGCGCATATCGTCAAATGGGGCGTGCCATCGCATGGACTGGTGTTCACCAATCTTTACGGCCATCCCATCAGACGGGACAACGAGGAGAAGCGTTGGCGCCGCGCCCTGAAGATGGCGGGGCTGCCGTACGTCGACATCTACAGCGCGCGCCACTGGCTCGCCACCGAACTCGCCGCCGCCGGCGCGAGCGACGAGCAGCGCACCGCCATCATGGGCCACACCGACATCCACACCACCAGCGTCTACACGCATTGGAGGGAACGGCGGCTCGCCGAAACGCTCGACGCCGCCCTGCCAGACCTCCGCGACGGCCAGTGACGGACGGCGACGGGACGTGTGGAATACAGGTCGCCGATTCAGGTGAAATCGGCCACGGAACTCCAGATGGCGGCGTGGAACAGGGTCGGCCGGACTCTTCACGAGTCGGAGGCCGAGATCATCGACGAATAATGCGACGTTGACGGTATGGCGGTTCCTGCCACGCTCCATGCGGATATCGACATTTCGACGCTCCGAGACCTTGTCGATGCGACGATGTTCTGATATATTTAGTAGCGCAGGCTTTATGCGCTGTATACATGGGATACCGAATTAACGTTTAAGCGTCGTGTTCCGACGTCGGCCCCATGGAGAAAAGGCCGCTTCCGAGCGGCCTTTTCTGCGTCTTGGAGGAAAACATGAACATCTTCGTATATGCCGATGAATCTGGCGTGTTCGACCGAATCCACAACGACGTGTTCGTGTTCGGCGGACTTATCTTCCTTGGGAATGATGAACGCGATGAGGGACAGCGCAGATACCGTTCGGTTGAGAAGGTACAGAGGCGTGCCGGCGCCGCGCGGGGCCACCGCGAAATGAAAGCGATCTATCTGACGAACAAAGAGAAATCCTCGATGTTCCGAGCCATGAACCCGTACCATAGGTTCGGTGTGGTCGTGAATCAGCAGAATGTCTTGACGAATATCTTCGAAAACAAGAAGAGCAAGCAGCGCTTCTTGGATTACGTCTTCAAACGGGGATTGAAGTCGGCTCTGCAAAACATGCTCATTAGACAGGAAATCAAAGCTGAAGACGTCGAGAACATATACGTCTTTATGGACGAGCACACCACAGCCACCGACGGACGCTACGAATTAGGGGAATCGCTCGAAAGCGAGTTCAAAACCGGAACGTATAACCAGACTTGGAATCGATTCTTCCCGCCACTGTCCCCGGGAATGAAAGCAGTGCAGCTGCAGCTTAAAGACTCCTGTCAGGACTCATTGGTCAGGGCGGCTGATATTACGGCGAACAAGCTATATTACGCCGCAACATCGAAGCAATACGATCTCGTCAGAGGCCACATAGACTTTCTCGCTCTCCCATAAGAGTCGGTACTTTTTAAGGACACAAATCTTAGACCCCGGCGCTCGCGGTATGTGGGCGGCCGGGGTATTTGTTGTTATTCGTTCTTGTTTTTGCGTGGACGTCCGCCGCCGACGCCTCGGCCGGGGCGGCTGGCGTTCCACCGGTCGATGGTCTCTGGCAGCCAGCCGCGCGTGCGGCCGATCGTGGCGTCTGGTTGGGGTAGTTTGTAGGCGCTGGCCGCGGCGGTGCTGATGCCGAGCCGTTTGGCCACGTCGGTGACGCTCATGTATTCGATGGCCATGTCATCCCTTTCTTCCGGCGATGAGCGCGAAGACGGCGCTGACGGCGGCGCATCCGGCGGTGAGCGCGAACGGCCAGCCGAACCATGCGCTGACGGCGGTTCCGAGCGCGAATACCGCGCTGACTATCGATTCGGTCTTCATGATGTTCCATGACATAATCGGAGGTATGGGGTTCCGGCCCCTACGACTGGCCGGAACCCTTTCTCACTTTTTTCTCTTCGGTTTCCGTCTCATTTCCTTGACGAGTACGGTAACCGCCTTGACGAGGGCCGCGAGGCTCGCGACGAGGAGCGAGAAGCTGGCGATGATCTCCGATGGTGTCATGTTCACCTCCTTTCCTTGACATAAACTATGTTAGCACAGTAAATAAAGTAATGCAAGTCGGGATATGGGTCAAATCACGTGATTTCCCTTGATTTTCCAACGTTTTCGAAGAGTAGAATATTGAATATGAACCTGCTGAAGAGAAAAACATGCGAATCGTCGGAAACGCAGTCCACGACCATGGAGGTTTACTTCTCCGGACCGTCGGTCGACGAGCACTCCATGAGCGTCCGCGACCTCGCGCCGGCTCTTATCGGACTGGCTGACGCCATAGATAGGTACAAGGAGCTTTCCTGCCCGTTCGCCGACCTCGACGTGCGCATCACCGCCACCAAGGCTGGCTCCTTCGACGTGATACTGCAGATACTCGGAACCGTCGTCAGCCTCGGACAGGGCGCGGAGGCCACCGACGTGGTAAACCTCGCATCCGGCATCATGGACGTGCTCAAGATCCTCCTCACCAGATACGAGCAGACCGGAACCGTCAAACCAGGCGAACACGAGGTGGTGGAGCGGCACGAGACTAGGGTCGCCTTGCAAATCGGCAAGACCGCGAAACTGAACGTCAGTCGCAAAAGCTACCGCGCCTCATGCGATGGGAAAATCATTAACGACCTCGGCACCGCAACGAAACCGGCGTCCGAGGATGGATACAACCCCGTGCGCTTCATCCACAAGGACAGCGGAAGCGACGCCGCGATACCCGGAGACGTATCCGAATCGATGAGCGTCCTGACCCTCTCCGACCAGCCCATAGAACCATCCGTCGAAACCACTACGCTGCAGATAGACACCATCCAATTCCAGTCACGAAAATGGAAGTTCTCCAAAGGCGACGAGAAATTCTGGTGCGAGATCGCCGACGATGCATTCCTGGCAAGACTCAACCGCCACGAAGTGTCGTTCTGCAGCGGAGACCTGCTCAAAGTGAAACTGGAAACGGAACAATACGTGCGCGACGGACGACTCGAAACCGGATCCAGAAGAATAACCAAAGTGATAGAGCACATCCCAATCGAACGGCAACAGACGCTCGATATATGACACGAAACCCCGGCGCTCGCGGTATGCGGGCGCCGGGGTCTTTCTCTACTGCACGCACACGCCGGAATCGTACAGCAGCTGACGGTAATCCTCCAACACCTGGATGGTGACTCCCAATTCCACTGCCATCATCCACGCATCACCGTCGTAGATCTCCTCGGCCATGCCGTAATCCACCGGCGATATCAACGCCAGCGCGGTCTCCCTGCGGCAACGGCGCTCGCATTTGATTCCGTATTGGCTGCCGCAGCCGGGGTCGTGGTGTCTGGCGTGTATGAGCTCGTGGCACAATGTGCAGCAGCGTTGGCGCTGGTTGAGCCAGTCGGCCAGCAGGATGAGCCCGTGCCGGTCGTCGTACAGGCCGCATATGTCGCGTGGGAGGTCCGTCGATTCGACGGCCAGCCCCATCTCTCCGGCCTGTGAATGCAGGCATTCGATGCCGATTGCTCTCACTGTCCCCATTTCCTACGCGGCCAGCTCCTGCGGGGCCCTCTTTGCCAGCTGCGAATACGGGATCACGCTTACTCCGCAGTTTGCGAACGCTTCGGACGCCCCGTCCTGCAGCGGGCCTTCGCGGTCGTCTCCGATGACCACGAGCTTCGCATCGGCGCGTTCCTTGGCCTTGCGCGTGTCCTCCCAACCCCACATGATGTTCCTTACGGCGTCCTTGTCGAACTTGTTCGGAGCCTGGCAGAACCTCGTCGGATGGTTCGCGCTGCGCTGGAAGATGAAGTCGAAGCTGTGTTCGTATCGCGACACCCCGCGGATGCCGACGCTTGCCGTATAGAACACGTTACATCCATCCAGCACGGTGGCCACGTCATCCGCGAAGTATTCCGCAACCCTCCGCTGCGCGGCCTCCATCATGGACCCGACGCCGATGAGGGCCTGCGCGTAACGGTTCATGGCATCGCCGCGTCTTCCATCCGATTCGAGCACTATTTCGTCGTTCTTGATGCCTGCACCGTATTTGCGGGCGATGCGTTCCATGCGCTCGCGCCTCGCCTCTGTGATTGTGACGCCGTTCTGTCGGAACGATTCGAGTGTGTACCCGTCGTCGGTGAACATGATGCGCTCGCCGGCGGTCTTGGCATAGAAGATCAGGTCATCGTTGGAGTGGTCGAACATCGGGAGCGTTATTTCCTTCCACTCTCCGAGGTCCTTGGCAGAGGACTCGTGCTTGAGCCATTCACCGTACTCCTCGATGAGCTCGTCGGGCTTGATGCTCTCGATGCTGTTCATATCAGGCTCTCCTGGAAGACTGGTCTCTTGATCACGTTGAACTTATCCAATAAGGCTATGGTAGCGTCCACGAATCCATCGGACTCGAGATCGGCCGGATACGCCACCAACTCATCGTCTCCCTCCCTGTACACATGCCAGTGAGTACCCGATATTCGTGTGCCGTCGGGATTGTTGTGCGTTCCGCTGTTGACACATAAGCGTATCAGCGGAATTCCCAGTTTCGTGATGCGGGCTGATATCTGGTGCCTTGCTGCGTTCTTGGTTCCTTGGAAGACGGCGATGGTGAATTTCTCCCCGTCGTCGGCTCTCACGTGGAATTCCGCGTTATGCTCGCCGGCCGCCGGCATTCGGAACACATCCTCCACGGCATTCTTGACGGCCGTGATAAGCCGTTCGGCCTCCTCCTGCGAAAGAGTGAACCTCGGCTTCCTATTCTTCCTTGACATGTCTGCTCCTCTCACTCGTCCGGCGTCTCGGCTTCGAAGCGTGCAATGCTGTCGTTCGCGCTACTCGTTTGCGTTTCCCTCCTCGCTTGGCTTGATGATTTGTCTCCAGTCAGACGGGAATCCTAACGGGATGATATCTACTGTTGGGCGAGAGTCGAATAGCTCTATAAGGTCCGTGGCTAGTTCGTTCCAGCGATCAGGCCATAGGTTTTCGTAGATTCGCATGAGTGTGATGATTGACGGGAAAACTTTCGGGCTGCTGAAACGCAGGTCCTTCTTCAGCATTGTGACCTTTGTGGTCATGGAGCGGTTGTAGATCCGGTTGTGGTGCCCGCAGAGGTTGCGGACGTATGTGAGATGGCGCAGCCAGCTTTTGAGTAGATAGTAGGTCGTTCCGAACTCGTCGGCTATGGCGTCTCTTACCGATCGGCCGTCTGGGTAAGCTGCAGATGGTGAGAGATTGCCTATCAGCCGTGAGACCGTGCCCATCGACATGATTTCGACGGCAGCCCACGCCGGCAGATCGCCGTACTTGCTCATGTTGTGCGTGACGCAGGGTATGCCGTCCCTCAACGCGCGTTTCCGTTCGCGATGGTATGAGTCCATTGATTTCTTGTGCGCTTTGGCATTGGTAAAGTTATCGGGGTCCTCGTGGGCGATCGGACCAAGCGCCAGGCTTATGTGGTAGGCGAATGTGGTGCGTGCCTTGATCTCTACTGGTTCGATGGCTTTCCATAGCCATAATCTGAGCCCTTCGTCGAGAAGGTATATCTCACGTATGTCGTCCAATGTGGTGCCGGGGATGATTTTGTCATCGTGCTCCAAGGTAAGCCAGTAGCCACTGATCCGGTAATAGTTCGTTTCCGATAGCCACTTGGCCGCTTCATCGTCATCGGTGACGGTGATTCCATGTTCGCGCAGACGGGTTACCTGCCTGTCGAGCGAAAGCGCTTCCTTCATGTCTGAAAAATGAAACGACCCCGCCTGGTTCGCTGCGTCAGAGACGCTCGCGTGCGGGGTACTGTCACATGTAATCATATTGATTCGCTCCTTTTTCCGCAAGACTTCGGCGAGTCTTCGTCATTCGTCCGGTGTTTCGGCTTCGAGGCGTGCGTTCGGATCCCTGTTTGCGGCCACGTCATAGTCTTCGGGGTGCGCGGCGATACGGTCGATGAGATCATCGGTGATCCGGTTTTGGCGCTCGCGGGATTCGTAGGCGCGGGCGGCCTCGCTGGAGATTGATCCACAGGCTGCCGCAACCAGTGAAAGAGCGTCCGGAAGCCCAAGATCGGAAGAGCGTCGTGTAGGGAAAGA
>OOBU01000580.1_pt1 | contig 15126 bp, 16 predicted proteins | sample 1671501 | NCBI WGS metagenome assembly OOBU01 (sample SAMN06348163, study PRJEB24527) | human gut metagenome | biome: human gut; feature: ankylosing spondylitis patient; material: feces | host: Homo sapiens | place: China | collected 2015-10
GATTAGTTTTTTTTGAGTGATAACAATATAGCCCGGTAATATTACCGGGCTATATTGTTATCCAACCACCTTAGTGGGGCCGAAATATATTTTATTGATATCGGTTTCGATTACGGTCTCGGATATTTGCATGCCGCGTGCGTTGCCGCATGCTATTAGGTTTAGTACACATCCGCCGTTACGATATTGAACTATGTCGTTCGGGGCGAGTGATGGCGTAACCATGTATGTGAAGAATGCGCAACGGTCTGAGCATTCTATCTGTGTACCAGTATTGGTTATGGTTATTTTTCCGGTGCCGGGTACTCGGAGGCCACCGAAACCGGTTGGCATTAGTTTGAAACATGTGTAGTCGCCTGTGATTACTAAATAACCAGTTAATCGCAATTGTCCATGTTCGGCATCGTTTAATGTTGTGGATATTTTTATCGTGTTGGGTTTGGTTATCATTGTAGCGACTTCGAATACACTACATATCTGGTTTATTGTTGTGAACTTTGGTTTAAGCGAGTCGGCGACTATTTCTATGGTTTGTGCGATTTTTGCGGTGTGTCCGCCTATTGTGTGCGGGGTTGCGTTACTTGGAAACGATATCCAACCGCCCCAATTGAGATATGATGTCGCGTTATCATTGCAGATCGAACGGGCGCATGCCCATAGATTGCCTTCGTTATCGAATTCGCCGGCCTCGTATTCGCCGATGTGTCTCGACATGAGTAGATCTGTGCCCATACAATTGTACCATTGCAGTGTCTTGGTGCGTACGTCGTAGAGGTACGCGAACATACGTGTTGTGTAGCCGAAGATCTTGTTATTGTATGCGCTGATACCCTGTCCCATGAAGTCGTTACCCGTTGGGCGGGTACCTATGATAGTGGTGCTGTAGTCGGTCATGTTTATTTCGTAGATGTTCGGGTTATTGCGGCATATGCAATATACTTTGTTGGTGATCGGATCTTTGGTGATACCGGCTATGCCGTTTAGCGGTATGGGTATGTTAACGCTGGTGTTGAAATTGTTATCGTACGCCAGTATGCCGCTATAGTCGGTTGCCCCGTCTAAGGTGATGGGGGCGACCCATATAGGCGTGCTGGGGGTTGCGGCGATATATGCCATATCGTTGAAATGCCCCGCGTTGATTGTTTTGTCGGTGGTTATCTCGTTGTTGGCCATATCAACGATTACGATTTTTGGTTGCCCGCCCTCGGAGGTAATGTTATTGCAGCCGAAATATACAATGTCACCGTGTTTAAGGGTTGACTGTGCGCCGTAATTGTGTGTGATGAACCGTGCTTGTATGGTCATGCCTGTGACTGTGGATATATCGCCGGTGCTTGCGTCATAGATGTTGTGTAGTAGTTTTTTTGCGTCCGTCGGGTTACTTGCGTTAAGTGCGGCTAGTGTTTGATTGATGTTGTTTGTCCAGTTTTGCGCTTTTTGATCGGTATCCCACTCGATTGCGTTAAAGCGATTAAGTGCGTTATTCGCTTTTTCGTTTGTAACGACGAGTTCGCTTGCGGTGGTGTCTATTTTGTTTTTCAGGGCGCTTGCGGTGTTGCTGTCGGTTACGCCCAGTGCTGTGAGATTGTTGTTTATGGTTTGTGTTTCCGTTATCGCTTGTTTGGCGTTATTGAGTGCAGTGGCGGCGTTATTGAGTGCAGTGGCGGCGTTGCCGTTGATTGCCAGCAGTGTTGCGTCGACCGTGCGTATTGCGCTGTTGTATTGGTCGGTCAACGCGGCGGGGTCGCCGGTGTCGTATAGATCGAGGTTGAAATTATCGGTTGCGCTTGCCATGTTTAGGCCTCCTTGCGGATGTCGGTTATGTGGTGTATTTGTATTTGTATGTCGAGCTGGTGCAGTTTTTTGTCTATGAGTTGCATACTGCGGTTGTATGCGTCGCGTAGGTCTGCCACTGAACCGGTGTCGTATAGTGGCAGATTGTTGAATGGTGTTGTGGTCATGATTTCTCCTTTACTGTATTGGCGGGTAGGGGTTGCCGGTTTGCGGGTCGGTGACGCGCGGCGTCGCGTCATTGAATATGGTGAGGTTGCCGATTGCGGCGGTTTCGTCGGTACGGTGTTTTGCCATGTCGTCCACCGTCTTGGTGGCGACCTGATTGACGCGTGCCCCGAACACCGCGAGTTCGCGATACATGTTGCGCATGGCTATCTTGCTGTCTACATAGGTACCTTGCGTAGGGTCGTAGATCACCATTTTACCACCAACATGCTCAAGATTGTCCAGCAATGCCGCCAATGTTTTTTCCATTGCGCTGACACGTTCGTTTACGCGGTTTTCAAACGTTTTTATGTCCGCGCTCATGGTGTTGATCGCGGTTGTGAGCTTGTCGAAATATGCCGTGATGTGATCGTATTCGCATGCCAGATGCTTTATGATTTCCTCTGTGCTTTTGGCATTCCAGTAGAACGCCGGTATTACGGGCGTGTACGGCCATACGCTGTACAAGGGTAATGGGAACATGTGTGTTTTTGCCTCCTAATAGTTGTTTATGCCGACCGTCCAAAGGGGACTGAAACAGGCGTTTATATGCTCCAATAGTAGCACATCGATGTCCACGTAATCACCTTGACGTATCGCCTTGATCTTATCCATGTAGTTGCCGTTGGTCACGGTCTCATACTCCATGTCTGTGGCATTGCTTGCGTAATCCTGACCGGTTGCAAGCTGCGTCGCGGGGAAATCCGAGAACACGGTTCGCGTCTTGTGCCACGTGTCGGCATCCGACATAAATATTCCGGGGTTTCCGGCTGCAAGCTCGTAGAGCGGTTTGAGTACGGGCATTATTTCGGCGATGAGGCGCAACAGGTGCCGCCGCCATCGGCCCGGCGGCATTACGCCTAGCTCGCGGTCATAATACCGGTTCTCGATCTTTGCGCAGCATCGCGTGTATTGTGTGTCGTCGTATGCCTCATCACGCCATGACCATTGCGGTGTTGTCCAATCAATGCCACCGGCTACGAGCAGTTCCCCTAAGGTGATCGTTGTCACGGCGTGATAATCGGGTACGGTTTCGCCAGGAACAAACGGCGATATCATGTCAGATGTCTCCATTGTCGTTGTCCTCCAGTGCTTCGAGGTTGGTCATGTAATTATAGTTTTTGCTTATGTTGTCCTGATTCCACACCACCTCGATGGGTGCATCCAGATATCGCGCGAAACGCGTGTTGAGTATGTCGCATGCGGCGCGACGTTCCTCAAGCTCGGACAGTGCCCGCAGATCGGTGGGTTCACCGTAATCGTTTATCTCATCCGCCGTCTGCCGCTCCATCTTCATGGGCAGATTCTTGATACCCAGCGACTGATAAAAAGAGTTCCACGTGTTTTGTATGTCGTTCTGTAATTCCATGCCGATATATTCCACGCCGGTTCTGAGCACTTGCGCCTTCATCGAGTCCGTGAAACCGGGCGTTGCCATGATAGCCATCTCTCCGCCTGATATTTGCTTGATGACGTTAACCCCCGCTGTCTGCTGACCCGCCGGGACTTCCAGAATGAACGGTGTTTTCTGGTGGAAACGGTTCTGACGGCGCGTCATGTACAGATCTTCGATCTCATGCGCGAAAAACTCAAGCGTTGGCACCAACGGCGTACGTGCCTTATTACTATAAATAAAGACCCCGTTAGAATTGTTTACGTCGAAATGCCACCCGTTTAGCCCGTAGGATGTCCATTTCCTCGGGCGGTAATACACGTTGAAGCCGGAATTGACAACGGCTTGCGTGGAAAAAAACACACCGGGCTTGCTATGCGGATATGCGATAGTGGCATATCCGTAGTACAACAGATTATACTCAAGAAACCACGCGTTGCACGTTTTGGGCAGATTAAGCCACTTGAAACGTGACAGTGCAATATTGAGCATCTGCGAATAAGCCATATAATACGCCTGTGTGTTGAGTTGCTGCGACTGCTGCCACACCGGCAGCCCTTTTTCGCCGATGGCCGCGCGGGTCGGCGGTTGCTTGTGCGTGCGTTTACGTCCCATATATAACACCTTTTTTCGCTAGTTGATGTTCGCGGCGAGATAATCGCCGCCTATTTCGGTGGGGTCATTCCAGATTGTAACACCCGCCGCGAATCGATCACGTATCGCGTCCAGTGCGTCGTTGGGGGCGATGTCGTTGGTGAGCCACACATCACCAGCCCTCCAATACGTGAAATGCCTGCACGCCGTGAGATCCGGTCTGTTATAGAGTTTGTTGCTTGCTATGCCGTATCGCAACATGTACATACCGGCTTGCATCAACGCGCTTTTCGTCTGTGTGCGCACTTTTATAATGTACGCCCTTTGTGCCATTTCATCCGGCCACGGGTCGCCCGAGTACGCACCGACCGGCGCGGGGGGTTGATTGTACATGTCACGATACGTGTTCGTCGTATTGTCACGTGTTGTAAGCATACTGCGCTTCGCGTTCGTCACGGCCTGATCGCGCGTACGTGCCGCGTTGCCGGTGGCGGTGTCGTATGATGCCGAGGCGTTGCCGTTGGACGCGTTGACGGTGTTGGCGGTCATATCGGTAGCCGCCGCCGTTGCGAGTTGCATCGTTTTCACGGTTTGCGTGTTGGTGCGTATCGTCGTTTCCGTCGCCTGTGTCTTGGCGTGCGCCGTCTGATCCGTATTGGCCGACGTGGCTTTGTTCGCCTTGGCATATGCCGCGTCATTGGCCGCCTTATTGAGTTTTTCGCTGTTTGTAATGGCGATACCTGTATTGTAGCCTTGCAACGCCGCGCCGCTAATGGCGGTCGCTAGACCGGTGGCGGCACCGCCGCTTGCAACGGACAGCGCCGTACCGCCAACCGACCCTATCATGCTTGTGACGGATGAAATGGCGTTCGTTTGCGTATTCGTGACATATGTTTCGTTCATGAGTGTTACATCCCAGTCACGATCGGCTCTTATTTTGCTGTTCGCGGTTGCGGTGTCAGCGTCGAGGCGTGTTGTCGCAGCATCGAGTATGTCATTACGCGTGTCAACGGTCTCATCGGATATCTTCTGATCGCGCAAGACTCCGCGTGCGGTGTTGGCCGTCTGCGCGGCGTTCGTGCGTGCGGTGTTGCCCCGTGCCGTGGCCGCGCTGATATTGGCGTTATCCCGCGCGGTGTTGGCCGCTTGCGCGGTGTTTTCATACGCGGTTATCGCGTTCTCGCGGTTTTGTCTGATCGTGCGATTGTAGTTCGCTCCGCGATATGCATCGATATTACGTCTTTGTAGCGCATACGTGGGGATATCGTATGATATGAGTGTTGTGAGCGCGTCCGCATTGGGCAGATGTCCGCTTATGGTCTCGCCTGTGAGGTTGCTCACGGCGATAGTGGTGCTGCCGTCCGCACCGTATCCATCCAGATACGCGGCCTGTCGCACGAGCGGATACGCAACGGATACCAACGTTCGTACGCTGAGCCGCCCGCAATCCTCGATATTGATCGTGGTTGCCTTACCCCACGTGTCCGTGATCTCCAGTACGCTGTAGGGAGATACGTACAGTTTGGCCACGTCGGCGACTTCAGGCGGCATATCGAAATCCTCCGGGGTCAACGTGATGTCACCTAATGTACGCTCCGTGTCTATGACGGTCATCCATGCGACACCGTTGACCATGACGGGCGCACTGGTACCGCGTACGCACATGTCCGCGGACACCACGAAGCACGCGCCTATGCCCGAAGTGATATGCGGGTAGTACGCGAACAGATCATTAATGTATTCGCCGGTTACGTCGCTTGCACGTAGCGCGAACACAGTCCAGTTGTTCGGGGTGCGTCCGCGCTCTGACGCATAGGACGTGCCGAGCGTACGGCACCCGCTCACGTCTATGCCAGCGGTGCCCCACGTCCATGATGACACGGTGCCGTCGTTCGCTCCGTAGACAGGTTCGGTGGCGGTTATGTCGGCACCGCGCGTGCGTGCCATCTCCTTCAACCTGATCGCGCCGAACGCGCACGCGAAACACACGTACCGTTCGCCGCCAGTCAATCCGGTTGCCTTGATATCGGTGATGCGGTTGGCCGCGCCGCCGTAGTTGACATCTGGTGCCAGCAGATCCGCACTGTTTTCGCGCGGGTTCTCCAGCAATTTTTCAGGTGTTGTCTCGACTAGTGGCGCGTGTCCCCGTTCGAGCATTAGTCCGTTGATCGTGGTTGTATTGATGTAGTCCGTCCACATGTCACGTTGCAGCATGACGGTGGTGGTGTTGGGTGCCTCTGCCGTGATATCCGTGATGTAATAGTGGTATCTTGTCTGGCAGTCCGATTGCTGTAGCGGTGATTGCAGTATATCCGGTGTAAAATCTACCACGATATAGTTATAACGTTGCGCGGTCATGTACGGTACTGGTATTTTGATTCCGTCCGTGTCGGCGCGGGCGATATACATGCTGGTGTCAAGATGCACGGTCTCGCCGTCCAGTGCGTCGAACCACGCATCACGCTCGGCATCGTCGCGGAACTTAACGGCATCGTGGCCGTCGTTACGCCATTTTACGTGGCATAGTTTTATCTTGGTTTTCGGTGTCCACATATTATAATCGTATGTGTTGACGTACTGCTCATACACATGTACGTCAGCGCCGGGAAACGCTGTGGCATTATCCAAGTGCGGAAATTTCATATATGCCTCTTTTTTTCGCAAAAATAAAATAGGGGTGCCGGTGTTACCCGGTACCCCGATACTAGCATGTTACGACGCTACACTATTTTACGGTGAACGTGCAAGTCGCCGTATGCGTCGTCGTCTTGTCGTTCGGGTTGACGTATGTCGCCGTACCCGTCACCGTGATAATGTCGCCTGCCGTCAGCCCGTCGCGCTGCACGTGCAAACGAGCCTGATCGTCGACAAACGTGTTGACGTTGAGGTCAAACGGCGCGCCGTGTGTGTCGTCGCCGCTTGCGGCATGGTTCGCCGCAACCTCGTACGTCGCCGCGTCCGGTGCCGTCTGAATGGCGGTGCCGGTGGGTTCCACGGTGGCGGTTAGCCTGGGCATGAGCTGTACCACGTCGCCCGCCTTGACATCGCCCGTCTCCGAGGTCAGCGTGAACCCGGTCACGGTCTGTGTGACCACCTTAATGGAGGTGCCCGTATCAGTGGTAAACAGTGCGCATGGCGTGAACGGGCTTACGCCGTAAACGCCCCAATGATTAAGATACAGCGTGTTGGTCAACGTCTGCGGGTTATAGAATTGTGTTGTACCGTACACGGTGTCACGCACCTGATACCAGTCCGTCGACACAAGCAATGCCACAGCGCCCGCAATACCGAGCGACGGCACCTGTATGATGCGATACGGGACATCCGCCTTATCCAGTTGGAACACCGTGCTCAATGCGTCAACGTCAAGCGACGCGAGATATTCCGGCTCGATCAGCAGCGCCATCTGTTGGGGATTGGCGTAGGCCGGAATGTCGGTTACATTCAGCGCGTTATACTGGGTGGAGGGGAATTGCATACGTCCAGCCGTCGAACGAAGCGCCTTGAGAAGCGTCTTGGCGGTCGTTTCATCGGACGGGATGGCATCGAGATGAACCTTGTAGAAACCAAGATTCTGCTCGTAATGACGTATCAGCGCGAGCATTATATTCATTTCGTCGTAGTTGTCGCTGTTTCGCGGGGTCTCCATGATCTGCGCGACGAAACGGTTCAGCCCGAAATCGTCCACGAATGCCTGGCGAAGTTCGTCATCCGTCCATGATATAGGGTACTGATCACGCCTGTTCTGCTCGTAAAACCACACGGCGGCTTCCGGTCGGTGCATCTTCAACAGCTCTTCGGCATCGTCTTTGTATCCGTGCGCCTTAATCCATTTCACGGCGATTTCCTGTACCGTCGAACCCCAATACAGGTTCTCTTTTTTGAAAACGTCAAGGGGGTTCTTGAAGGGCTCGTTCTGCGCCATCACCGTGAGGCCGATACGATTAACCATGTTCCAGACACAATCATTGAGGTATTGCCGGTTCATCGGGTCGAACAGGTATCGCATGGTGTTCGCGACACCGGTCTGTGTGGCGCTCGGTATGCGTTGCTGATAGTCGTCGGTGCCCGTCAGGCGCACCTTGTCCAATATGGTCGCGTTATCCACTGCCATAGCATCCTCCTATAGTATTAGAGTGTGTAATCGAGGTTTTCCAAGTCGTCCGCCGCTGCCTTGGCGATGGCCTCCGTCACGTCGTCATCCGTTTCCTTGACGGTCGCCCCGTTTTCGATCATCTGCGCCACGGAGTCGGTGAAATTATCATAGATGCCGTCTATGCGTTCGTTCATCGCGTCGAGCTTGTCCAGTACGCGTGCGAGCATGTCGCGGAGATCGTCGAACTCGCCCGCCCGGTGCGCTTCGTCGGGGGTGAGGTCATCGCGCTCGGCGGTATCCCTTTCCTCGGTGGTTTCGTCATCCATTATTTTTTCCTTTCATATATGAAAAAAGTCGTACCGGCTAACGAATACCGAACCGGCACGACTTAAGATTAGCATACTTGCAACATGATTCATAACGATGAGCGGCGCGTTTCTCCCTCACGGCCATATCATTGGCGGAGTCAACCGTGGCTATCAATGATAATGTTTTATCGCCCCTCGCTACGACACCTTGCGTATGCCGTAATTATTTTACACCAAAATTTCTAAGCATTGCAATTACGGCGTGTTGTGTTATCACCGTGTCATAACGTAGATATCCTAATGCATAATATGACGTAAGATTTCTGATTAAGTCTTTTGCGACACCCGCCGTAAGATAATTAAGTTTATTATCATCCGTCGTAATTGCGAAATATGGTACATGTGTACCCCCGTCATATTTTGCGGATATGAAAACATATCCGCAACGTAAGTCAACATAAACGCCATACTCATGACGCAACCAACGGAAAACATAAGTAAGTTTAGCGTGTTTGTGCGGTTTTTCAATAAAATCAGTGTCATGATGCTTGAATTTATTTTTAGCGGTGACAGCATCGTTATTTTTCATCATGCGTCCCGCAACTGTGTTTTTCGTTTTCTGTTCAGCGTATTCAGCGTCTTCAACATAATCGAACACACACGTTTTACCACCAAGCCATTGCAGACCGAAATCAGGTTCTAAGGGCACATCATAATGTTCAAAATATGGGTTATATGCGTCGCACGCATTACCCAATAAAAAAATTCGCGGCTTACGTAGCTTGTTATCGTCGGCGCGTTCACGCGTGACGGTGTCTACAAGATTGGCTAATTGTTCATATTCGTTGCGCAAATAATGGTGATATATATCGTCGGGTTCTATGATAACTTCGTCCATGCAAATATTACGTACATTAACATATGTGCTTTTCTTCTTCTGCTGCTGTAATGATAATGGGATGAAATAACCACATGTCCGCCATTTTTTATCACCATTACGACATATTTCAGCCACATTGTTACATACTCTAAAATCGTAGCCGGGAAAAATATTGTCCTTTATTATCTTGTCAAAATATTTTGCCGCAACGTCGTTGTTTTCTTCTCGATACCTTGTGACCTCAACAAAACAAATATTGTTTTTAATATAATCCTCTACCATGTACCGACGTACACCGTACGTTTTACCGAGACCACGCGCACCGATTATAAGATTGACATCCGCGTTACGCGGTAATATCTGAGTTTTAAGCCTGTCATAGTAGTATTTCGCCATCCATGCTCACAATCTTTGGTGTTCCATCCCGCAAAACCAATTCGCGCGGTATCGTGTTCACAGATCTATTATACACAGATCGCAAATACGTTATGTTCTCCGTATTCGCCTGTTTGTCGGACTCGCCCAGCCATCGCCCCGACGGATACAGCCCGATGGCCTCCGGCGTATCCACATGCGCCGTCTCGCCGCGATAGTCCGTGACATCACCTGTATAACGATCGCACGCATGCGGCCTATTGCGTTGCAAGGTGTGACATATCTCGTAATCTACCAACACGTCATAGCCGAGCGACATTTGTACGGTTTCCGCGAAACCGTGCCCCGCATGCATGACATCGGCCACGAAGTCTTCAATGGTGTACATGCCGTCCGGGCGCGGGAGCCCGGCGCAAGTGACATGTACGCGCCCTTTCCTGTCCAAACTAACACGTGCTTTGTTCCACAGTTCCATGTGTTCGGCGTAGCGCGTGGCACCGCCGCAGTCCTCAACCTCGAACTTGCCTATATGGTATAGCGTTGAGGCCATGTCGGGCGCGGTGTTTCGGACACGTCGCATGGTGTTGTTGATCGCGGTTTCGATCGCGTCATGCAGCGGTTTGAGCGCGTTCAGCAGTTCCACGTCGCTCACGTCGCCATCGCAACTGATTTTTAGGCTATCGGTATCGCCGCCCGTGACCGTTACGCGTTCACCGAAATGCCGGTATATCAGCATCATGGCTATCAATAGGTGCATTCTGCTTCCGCCTACGATTCGCATTCCGTATGTGTATAGTACGCGTGGTGTTTTCGGACGTTTTTTCGCGAAACTCTCGGGAGTGCAGACAGTGGTTTTATCAACTTCAAGTTCGCCGGTTTCCGCCACGTGGTAATCAGCTTTCATTACGTCTTGCGCTTGTGTGCCATAAATGCCGTTAAATTGCCCCTTGACAGTCGACCCATAATAGGATTGCAAAAATTTCATGCTCAGTTCGCCGGTTTTCGCGTCATGCGCGATACCCTCGGGGATGGAGTCGGGAATATCGCCCACGTACGGTGTCCCCTCGGTGTATCCCTTAATCAGGTTTTTGACATCGGTTTTGCGTGCAAACAGCATGTTAGATTGCAGCGTGACGTAATCCGGCGGTATTATGGTTTTCGTGGTGCTTTCGCCGTACAATACGTGCATGTCATCATATTCATACACTTGTGCGACATCCCATAATTCAATTTCGTTGACGTGCAACACGCATTCATCGGCGCTGTACAATTTGCCGAAAGCGTATACCGGGTTAACGGCGCTGTCCACATAACCGTGTGCACGGATACTGTTATCCTGAGCCTTCGCACGATCGTTGTTACTGTAATCAGTGCCAGCATGCAATGTGCGCACGAATTTCGACCGTGGGCATATCGCTATACCCCACGACGTGAAACATGTGCCCTTACGAAGTCGCAAATGGCTAAAGCGCACGGCGACATGCAAGCCCAAGCGAAAAGGGTCATCATAATGGCTTAACACGTCATCGAGCGACGTGGCCGCAATGCGCTCGCAAGCGACCTGCAACAATTCAGGCGGTGTAGGCGCGAATTTAACGGGTAGCCTGCGACCATTGATAAATGCGTGATGCATTGACGTGACATCCAAGGACGCGACATTAGGCACGACGACACCGGCGGTTTTAGCGCTCGTAAACGTTAACCCGCCGCGAAAACATGCCTTCCGCAATGCATACGCCTCATAGTTTTTCGGGAACTCTTGATTACACGTCATTTCATACGCGCGTTTCAGTGTAATCCTCTTGCCGCCTTGCAACGTGACGCGCCGCCCGCCGATCTCACGACGCGCCATCTGCCGTACAAGGGATGTCTTGGTCAGTACGCGGCACCCCAGCATGTCGGACGTAAGCCAATGATTAGCACGCAATAGCCATTGCAGATATTGCGGTATCACCTGTACATCACGGCGTGCGTAAAACAATTCATCTTCGGTCAACGGCGTTTCAGGCGTGCGTACAAGCGTATAATCCCAGTCGCCCACCGCCTTGCGCAGCCCGCACGTCTCCCCCATCGCACGCAAACCGCCCATCTCCAGATAAAACGTATCCCAAAAACGACATACCACGTCATTATCAACGCATAGATCAAGCGTGTACACGCTTGTCGCGGTCTGCGCGTTTACGCTGATCGTATACGATCGCGTCAACGCCAGCATGAGTGTTTGCATGTCAAACATAAGATTATATGCCGCGATTACCGGTACATAATCATGTTCGCCGCCATACGCTATAAGATCCTCAATATATGCAAGTGCCTCATCAACGCGCCGATAAAACCGTACATCCTCCGAAGTAGGGTCGTAAGACTCCAAGGGTGTATCTCGCAAATCGTTAAAGATATACAATATCGGATAAGCCCGTGTTTCGGCACCATGTAATATATTAGTCGTCTCAGTGTCAAAGATCGCAGCTATCCTGAAATCTTTACGCGCCGTCATCGTATTACGTCCGGTGTTACCGCTATCAACCATATCGGACTACCGCCCTCGACATCCGTATAATCCTCTAAATCTCCGATGTGCATACGCATACGCTCGGCATATTGCAGCGCTTGCTCGTTGCGTTGCATGATAACGTCGAACAACTCACTCAATGAGTCAGCACCATAAGCACGCATGACGACCTCCAAACGTTTCTCGGGCGGCACGTCCGGGCGTTGCCATACATTTTGTGTGTACCGCCAAAAGATTTTGACCTTTTCGCGGCCGAGATCACCCAGCGCCGAGGGCGACCCCTTGGAGGCCATGCGCATTTCCTGCCGAAAAATGTTAAACGAGCGTCGTCGCTCTCCACGTTTTCCGCCCCCACCCTTCACGGTTTCAGCCTGCCGCACCAGCTTGGCGGCGTTCTCCATCGCACGCGCGTATGCTTCTGCCCGTAATTGTTTATTCTGGACACGTCCGACGTATGTCTGTTTCAGGCCTGTTTCAAGCCGTTGCACGTACATCATTCGTGCATGCCGTTCACTTTCGGGCATCCGCGGTGTAATGCTCTTGCGTATCGTGTTTATCGCACGTTTCACGCGCTTGCGTTTCGCTGTCAGGATATCGGCTTGCTTGCGGAGCCTGGGCATAATACACACCACCTACGATAAAAAGGGTGCCATAACCGGTTATGGCACCCTCATACAGTTTCAACGTCCTGTTTTTTCGTTTTTTTTCGTATTTCACTTGATTTCGAGGGACTTGAGCATACGCCCGCCGCCGAGCGCGGTTTGCTTGACAACAACGGTGAGCCCGTCCGGCGCGTTGAAGTCGGGGAACATGTCAAAAATGTCCAAGACGCTTCGATAAATGCCCTCCGACTGGCTGAAATACGTCTTGCCGTCCTTTGCGAACAGATAGACGTTAGCGCATTTCTGCCCCGTCTGGGCTCGGACACCCGGCGTGACGTACGCGCCCGTGACGGTCAACGGTTTATCTCCCAACGATGCAAGCGATGTCGCGGTGTTTCGCGCGTTGATAATGGCGCGTTTCCCGTCGAACGTGCTAATATCCATTGTGCAGATGCACCGATAGTCGTTCACAACGGCTTCCATTGCCTCATTCGTGGTGTTATTCATTTGTTCAATTTCCTGTGCCATGATTGCATCCTTTTGTTACTCGTTGTCGTTGTCGTTGTCGTTGTCGTTGTCGTTGTCGTTGTCGTTGTCGTTGTCGCTGATCGGTGTCGCGTAGCGGAAAAACGTCTCGGCGGGCATTTCGTAAACCGTTTTAGCTACCTTGATGTCATCCACCAATACATTATACAAACCGAACTTCATCAGCGCTTTCGCGGCTTGCTCAACAGTGCGAATATTGCTATCAATAATAATAGACTGCTGATTTCCGTCATGATCAATATACACGACCGTACTACTGGCGCGCGTCTTTTTGATATTCCTCATTATATTTCCTTTTTTCTTGATTTATCAACGTTTACGTTGACGTAAAATATATTACACAAAAAAAATCGGCGCACGCAAACGCGACACGCCGATTTTTTAATATATATATTAATGTATCAATAACGCAAAACCTGACCCGGATAGATCAAGTACGGGCGACTAATCTTATTAATCTTAGCGACACGCGGCCACTTAGACCCAAAAATAGACCACAAGCACTCACCAGCCCTAACGGTATGAGTGCGCGTATTAGTAGATACGTTATGCTTGTTCGGTCGCTTGTGCGGGCGTTTACGGTCACCAATCGCGTAAGCGTCCCACTGCCACCGGGCACCCCGGAAATAATCAAGATCGATCGCACCGGCATAACCGGCAACACGCCCGTTGCCCGTATACTGGCGCATGGCCTCACCATACACGCCATAACGCCACGGACGCGACTGCCAACCAGTAACGACATTGGATGCGTACTGTGCAACCCACACCCCGCAATGCCGACGAACATACGCGCTAAGCTGCCGCAACGCGGAAGCCGGTATATATATAACAGGCCAAACACGTGTGCGTTCGTACACACGTTTCACCCAGCGATCAACCCACGAGCCATTACCAAACTGGGGGTTATCATCATACTCCCAATCCAGCGCAAGCACCGCACGGCCAACATACTTCGCCGCCCGATCAACGAAGAAATCAGCCTCACGACGCGCATCATTACCCATAGCATAATGATACACGCCTATACTCTTACCGGTGCCCGCCGCACGTACAAGCTGATAGTCCGCAACCTGACTGACACCATTGCGCAAACACGTATTGTCAAACCCACCGACACCCCACGTGACCCCGGCCACGACAAAATCAGCGTTAAGCTTACCCGTATCTATATTACACTGCCAGTTGCTTACGTCAACACCGCGCATATCCGCACTAGCAGCCGGCGCAAATATCATTAACGATACGCAAAAACATGTAATTACACTATGCATCAACCGACGTATCATCACCGTTCTCCTCCCTCAACAAGCTTATAAGCTCCTCCGTCAACACATTATTTTTCGTCACAAGATCGTTAAAATTTCTAAATGTCGTAGCGATAAACCACGCCATAGCGCAACACGCCACAATCGGGAACCCAACACTGCCGACCATGCTCACAATATCGCTAATATTCATAACACCTCACAAAAAAAAAAACCGTGACGCATCGAACAATACGTCACGGCCTAATATATCAATAACCATATACATGTAGCCTATCCGGGAATCGAACCCGGCACACACATTTTATAAGAATGCCGCTCTAACCAACTGAGCTAATAGGCCAAATAACACTATATCACATCAGACACCTCACATCTACACTCTCATATCTCAGCATATAAACTAAATCCGCATAATGAGACATAACAAAATCAAACAAACCTTCATATTCCGCCGCACTATGTGCAGACACTCTCGCAGCACGACGCACACCCTTACACAAAGTACCCGGAATATACATATATCGATACTCACGCATTACACCACTCCTTTA
>OOBU01000584.1_pt1 | contig 15104 bp, 7 predicted proteins | sample 1671501 | NCBI WGS metagenome assembly OOBU01 (sample SAMN06348163, study PRJEB24527) | human gut metagenome | biome: human gut; feature: ankylosing spondylitis patient; material: feces | host: Homo sapiens | place: China | collected 2015-10
CATTTTCCGTTCCATCACCCTGCCGCTGATGAAGCCGACCATCGTGATGTGTCTGATCTACTGCGTCACCGGTTCCATCCTCGCGTTCGACCAGTTCTTCATTCTGACCAAGGGCGGTCCGAACAATTCCACCATGACCGTAGTGCAGCTCATCTATAACTTCGCATTCGATTCCAAGAAGGATCTGGGCATGGCGGCCGCACTGTCGCTGATCGTGCTTGCGGCCCTCGTGGTGATCAATTCCATCCAGATGCGCGGTATGCGCGACAACACCAAGTGAGCAAGGGGAGGGAACTCACATGACTACTCCATTGTGGAAGCGCGTAATCGTCTATATTCTCGAAGGTCTGCTGGCTCTGGTCTTCATTTCGCCGCTGATCTGGGTGGTGGTCTGCTCGTTCAGTCCGCAGCCTGGTTCCGCACAATCCAAGGGCTGGGGTGTGAACAACTATCTGACGTTGTTCGGCTACCAGGAAGGCCTGCCGAAGTACCTGTTCAACTCGGTGGTGGTGACGTTGGTCGCCGTGGTGTTCTCCGTGGTGGTGTGCACGCTCGCAGGCTATTCGTTCTCCCGTTTCGACTATCCGGGCCGCAATCTCGGATTCATGGTGACGCTGTCCATTTTGATGGTGCCGTATGCGTCTCTGCTGATTCCGCTGATGGTGTGGTACAAGGATATTGGTCTGAACGATTCCTTGCTGGGTGTCGGTTTGGTTATTACCTTGTTCCAGCTGCCGATGAGCACGTTCATCATGCGTAATGCTTTCGATGCGATTCCGAAGGATATGGAAGAGGCCGCCATGGTCGATGGCTGCAACTCCCTGCAGTCGCTGATTAAGATTCTGGTGCCGGTCGTCAAGCCGTCGATGGTCACTGTCGGTCTGCTTGCTTTCCTTGAGGCTTGGAACAATTTCATGATTCCGCTGTACCTGTCGAGTTCGTCGAACGCCACGCTGCCGCTCGCTTTGGTGAACATGCGTCAGCAGACTATGGGCGTCATTGATTACGGTGCCACCGAAGCTGGCGTCGTAATTCTGATGATCCCCGCAGCCATCCTCTTCCTAGCCCTCCAGAAGTACTACGTCAAAGGGTTTATGGCTGGAGCCGTCAAGGGCTGACACCTGGCGATGTCAGCCCTTGGGAGACAGCCCAGTGGACTGTTTCCAGGCTCCGGCCTGAGCAGGGCCGAAGGCGGAGTAGCCAAGAGCCGTCAAGGGCTGGCGAAGTCCTTAATCTTAAGGAAATATCATGAATGTAACTATTACTTCTCCTTTCTGGAAGCAGCGTCGCGACCAGATCGTTGAATCCGTCATTCCCTATCAGTGGGGTGTGATGAATGATGAGATTGCCACTGAAGTTCCGGATGATCCGGCTGGCAATCAGCTTGCCGATAATAAAAGTCATGCCGTGGAGAATCTGCGTATCGCAGCCGGTGATGAGGCCGGTGAATTTCATGGCATGGTCTTCCAGGATTCCGACATATATAAGTGGTTGGAGGAAGCGGCTTACGCACTGTCGTATCATCCTGATCCGCAATTGCGGGAACTGTGCGATAAAACCGTCGACCTCATCGCACGTGCGCAACAATCGGACGGATATTTGGACACTCCGTACCAAATCAAAACCGGTGAATGGGCGCATCGTGAGCGTTTCACACTGATTCAGCAAAGCCATGAAATGTATGTCATGGGCCACTATATTGAGGCTGCTGTCGCCTATCATGAGGTGACCGGTAACCAGCAGGCGCTTGACGTGGCGTGCCGTATGGCGGATTGCATCGATGCCAATTTCGGCCCGGAGGACGGCAAGATCCACGGTGCTGATGGGCATCCGGAAATCGAATTGGCGTTGGCGAAGCTGTATGATGCGACCGGTGAGGAGCGCTATCTGAATCTGGCGCGGTATCTCATCGACGTGCGTGGTCAGGATCCGCAGTTCTACGCCAAGCAGATCGCCGCTGTCGACAACGACTACATTTTCCGGGATCTGGGATTCTACAAGCCCACGTACTTCCAAGCCGCGCAGCCGGTGCGCGAGCAGCAGACCGCTGACGGCCATGCTGTGCGCGTGGCCTATTTATGCACTGGAATCGCACATGTGGCGCGTATTACCGGCGATCAGGGCTTGCTGGATGCGGCGCATCGTTTTTGGAATAACATCGTGTCGAAACGCATGTATGTAACGGGTGCGATCGGTTCCACACATGTGGGGGAGTCGTTCACGTACGATTACGATCTGCCGAACGACACCATGTATGGCGAAACGTGCGCTTCTGTGGCGATGAGCATGTTTGCCCGCCAAATGCTTCTGTTGGAACCGAATGGTGAATATGCCGACGTGCTTGAGCGTGAGCTGTTCAATGGTGCCATCGCGGGCATCAGCCTTGATGGCAAGCAGTATTACTATGTGAATGCGTTGGAGACTTCGCCGGACGGTTTGGACAATCCGGATCGGCATCATGTGCTTTCGCATCGTGTCGATTGGTTTGGCTGCGCATGCTGCCCAGCTAATGTCGCGCGATTGATCGCGTCGGTGGACCGTTATGTGTATACCGAACGTGACGGCGGTCGCACGGTGCTCGCTCACCAGTTCATTGCGAATCAGGCAAGTTTTGATTCCGGGTTGCATGTGGAGCAGCGTTCCGATTTTCCGTGGAACGGTCATATTGAGTACATGCTGGAATTGCCCGCTGAGGCGGCTGATTCGGTACGTTTCGGCGTGCGTATTCCCACATGGTCGGCTGATTCCTATGCGCTGACATGCGATGGTGTTGCTGTGAAGACGGCTCCGGAAAACGGTTTCGTATATTTCGCAGTTGCTCCGGGAACTGCATTGCATGTGGTGCTGGATCTTGATATGGCAGTGCGATTGGTGCGTGCCAACTCTCATGTGCGTTGCGATGCAGGTCGTGTTGCGGTGATGCGCGGTCCGCTCGTCTATTGCGCGGAGCAAGCCGATAATGCCGGCGATCTGTGGACGTACCGTCTTGCTGATGGCGTGGATGCTGCGGATGCCACGGTTACTTTCGAGAGTGATTTGCTTGGAGGTGTTGACGCGGTGACGTTGCCTGCCGTTTGTGAGGCTGCGGATGCCGTGGACGCCCCGTTGTACATGTCCGCTCAGCGTGACGCCTCAGATGAGCGGACGTCGCTCAAGCTGGTGCCCTACTACGCATGGGCCAACCGCGAACTCGGCCAAATGAACGTGTGGTTGCGCAGCTAAACAAAAGAAAGACTTGCTACCCGGCGCTATGAGTGCCATGGTGCCGGGAAGCGGGTGAGCGTGGCGTGATCGATTGGAGCCGAATGCGCCGCGCTGACTGGAATGAGAGACCGGCTGCCCCTTATGGGGTGGCCGGTTTTGTCATAGCCCCTAGTATAAGACGGGAAATGCGAAAACTTTCCTTTTCGCATAAAAGCCATTGTATGGCAGTTCACTTAGAAAAGCATTGGAGAAAACTGAAAGAAAATTTGCGAAACCGTATTCGCGTCATGTATTCTTGAAATGTCGGTGGACGCTCCAATCTCATGTCCATCGCACGACTCTCATTCCTACAGAAAGAAAGTTGGATGCCAGGGAACGAGCCTTGGCAACCAAGGGCCAACGATGGTCCATGTAGGAGGAATTGATGACACCATCAACGAGGAAGAAAGGGATTGTCACGTCATTGGGCGTGCTGACGGCAGTGGCCACACTGTTGTCTGGCGGTGTGACGACCGCATACGCCAATGACGCGCTGACCAATCCGAACTCTGCCATGGGGTATCCGAGTTTCAAGGGGGCCGCCGACCCGATTCCGGGCACCGGCGTCGCTTTCGATCCCTCGACAAGCTACCTCAAGCAGGTGTTCGATGCGGATGTTGCCAACGGTGCCGGAACCGACACCGCACACGACTTCTGGATCGACAAGATGCTGACGCGCACAGGCACCGCACCAAACGGTACCGGCACCAACGATGCTGGCGACTACAACTATGCGGGCGCAGACAAGAACGAATATCTGTTCTCACGTGGCCGTGCCGCATTCATGTACACGCATACGCCGGAAGCACTTGGTTTCGTAGGAGATGTCGCATACTGGGATCAGACCGGCAACGACGGCTTTACCGTTGAGGTAAGCATTGGCGGTTCCAAGCAGACCCTGCGCGAGAACACCGACAAGCGCAAGCAGACGCCAAGCTACTTCACCACGGAATTCACCAACGGCGACAAGACCATTACCGTCACCGAAGTCAAGTACATCACCTACACCAATGTGATGGTCGCGAATTTCACCATCACCAGCACCACCGGCGGTGACGTAACGCTGACAGCAGCCTCGCCATTCGCACAAGACGGCAATGACGGCGACACTGAACTGACCGGTCGCTTCAATGTGAAGAACGATCTGACCACCATCTATCCACGGTTCTCCGGCAACGGTTTCACCGTAAAGAACGGCAAACTCGCTTCCACCCTCACCTTGGAAGCGAACGTGCCACAAACCACCAAGCTGCAGCTTGGCCTGATCGCCAACGAGTTGCCGGACTCCACCGCGGAATACGAAGCCCGATTCAACGGCGATCTCACCGATCCGGCCGCTTCCTACAAGGATTCCGTGACCACCTACAACCAGTGGTGGGTCGATAACATTCCTTACGTGGAAACCCAGGAACACAATATCGACAAAACTGTGTTCTACCGCTGGTGGCTGAGCCGTTTCAACATGTTGGACGCCAATATGCCGGGCAATACGTTCCAGTATCCGACCTCCATCGAAGGCGTGCTCGGATACAACAACCAGATCGTGCTGACATCCGGCATGTTCATCAACGACACCAAGTGGTTCCGTAACGCCGAATACTCGTACGGCACTTGGGTGTCGGCCGGGCAGACAGCTAAGAAAGGCCAGTCCGGGTATTACTACTACCACGACAATCCGGGCGATCCAGCCAATTGGAACCACAGCTACACGCAGTACATCACCAAGGCCGGTTGGGACTCCTACAAGGTGCACGGCGGCCCGTCATCATTGGCTGAAGCGTTGGGTGATTACGGTTCCGAAGATGTCAAAGGTCTGCTCAATTCGCAAAGCGAGCCAGACAGCAACGACAACCAGAATAGCAACGGCAACAATCTGATCGACTGGTCGTGGTGGTCCATGACCGGCAACGATGCCGACGCGGTGTCGTTCTCCGAACCCGGTCGTTCCGGCCAGCGTATGGACCGTGCCGACGGTTCCGCCAACATGTGGGCCAACGCCAATGCCGCCGCGCAAGCATACAAGGCTGCCGGAGACACCGAAAAAGCCGCTGAAATGCAGCAGATCGCCGACGCCATCAAGCAGGATGTGCTCGACAACCTGTGGGATTCCGACAGCAAACTGCTGCTGCACAAGTGGCTGAACGACGGTCAATTCGCGAAATACAAGGAACTCAACAACTACTATCCGTATTCCGAAGGTCTGATGCCGACCGGCAATGATGATTACGATAGTGCGTTGCGCTTGTTCGAAGATGCCGACGAATTCCCGATTTTCCCGTTCTTCACCGCGAATCAGGCAGACAAGAAGGCGCTGAATTTCCCAGGATCAAACAATTTCTCCATTATCAATGCAACTCCGCTGCTGCAAATCTATTCTGCGGGAATCCGTGATTATAATGCTGCAGACAACGGATATATCACGAACGAATCGTTCAAGAAACTGCTGTATTGGGTGGCGTTCTCGCATTATCAGGGAGGCGACAACCAGTATCCGGACCAGAACGAATTCTGGAATATGGATAATAATTCCGCAGGAAGCACGATTCCGGAGAAGAACGCCGACGCCAGCAAAAACGGTGGAAAGATCACCTACCGTTCCTGGATTCACCACACCCAGCTTGGCACCACCAACTGGACGATTGTGGAAGACGTGGCAGGTATGGTTCCGCGTGAAGACAACAAGATTGAACTCAATCCGATCGAGATTCCCGGTTGGAACCACTTCACCGTCAACAACCTGAGCTACCACGGGCAGGATCTGTCGATCGTATGGAACAACGACGGCACCTACAACGCTCCGAAGGGATACACCCTGTATGTGGACGGCAACGCCGTGTTCACCTCCGATAAGCTCGCCCACCTCATCTACGATCCGGCCAGTGGAACCGTTGAGGTTGCCGATGATTCCGGAGCGGTGATCACCGGCGCGACCACCGCCACCATGCCGAACGCCAACGAAGTGACCTACGCATCGAACAGCAGGGTTACGCAGATCTTCGCGCAGTCCGGACAGAACGTGGACGAAGCGTCCAAGAGCCAGGCCAACGTGGCCAAGGACGCCGATGTGGAAGCCACTTACGAAACCAAGGGATACCCGGCAACCAATGCAGTGGACGGCAAGAACGTGATGGAATCCTTCTGGGGCACCAAGGGATCCAAGAACGCCAAGGATTCGCTGACCGTAACGTTCAAGAATGGCGTGCAGAACATCGACGACGTGCGTTTGTACTTCTACCAGACCTCGTCCAGCCAGACGATTGCCGGCTACAGTGAGCCGTCGGTGTACACGCTTGAATATCAGGATGAGGCCGGCGCATGGCATGTCCTGCCGAACCAGGTGCGTACGCCTACTTACGCGGGAGCCAACTACAACCGCGTGCAGTTCTCCAAGGTCGTGGCCAAAGCCATTCGTGCCACCTTCACTCCGCAAGCAGGTCAGGCCATTGGCTTGAAGGAGATTCAGGCCTACGAAACCGACATTGTGCCGGAAGGCGAACCTACGAACCAGGCGCCAAGCGTTGACGCCTACATTGCCAGCAGCACCTCGTCCGGTGCGCAGCTGGTGGGCACGGTGAAGGACGACGGCCTGCCGTCTGACACGCTCACCACCACATGGGAGCAGGTGTCTGGCCCTGAAAACGGCGAAGCGAAGTTCGTCGACGCAACCGCTGCCAACACTACGGTCACGTTCAACCGTGAGGGTGACTATGTGCTCAAACTCACCGCATTCGACGGTGAGAAGACCGGTTTCAAGGAAGTCACCGTTCACGGCATTCCTTCCGACGGCACGGTGAATGTGGCTTCACAGTCCACGGCGAGCGCCAGCTTCACCAATCCATATCAGGCGAAGGACAATGCCAAGAAGGTTATCGACGGTCAGGTGTTGTATACCAATACTCCGAATGAGACTTGGAATAATTGGGGTGACAATACCGGTACCGAGCCGTGGCTGCAGCTTGCCTGGGATGGCACTGTTCCGTTGAAGAAGGCGAAGCTGTTCTTCTGGACTGACGGTGGCGGTGTGCCGATGGTCAAGTCGTGGAAGTTGCAGTATGCGGATGAGAATGGCGATTGGCAGGATGTGAAGCTTGCCGCCGGCCAGTCTTATACCACGATGCAGGGTGAAGGCAATGAGGTTCGTTTTGCCGAAACGGTGGAGACGAACAAGTTGCGTGTGCTGTTCCCGAAGGGTGCCATTGTTGGTGCTACCGAATTTGAGGCGTATGCGCTTGATCCGGTGAGCGTGGATGGCGTGAATCGTATGGTGCAGACTGGCAGCAAGGCTGCCGATGTGAATCTGCCGAAGACGGTGAGTGCCAGCTATACGGACGGTTCCCGTCGTGACTTGAGTGTTGCGTGGGATGCCATCACTGACGATCAGCTTGCTTCCGATAGCGAGTTTGCGGTTTCCGGAACGGTTATTGGCGCGCTCGCTGGAACCAAGGCCACTATTGGCGTGCGTTCCGACGCGCAGTCTCAGACTGCTGGTGCGGCTCAGCCGATCGAACAGACGGTGTACCAGAATTCCAAGTCGGTGGCTTTGCCGTCTGTGGTTCCGGTGCGATTCCCCAACGGCATGCTTGACGATCGCACGGTTATGTGGGATGAGGCAAGTGTTGCCGGCGTCAAGTTGGACACCATCGGCGATTATGAGGTGTCCGGCACGGCTGAGGGTTCAAGCTCGCAGGCCAAGATTACAGTGCATGTGGTCGCCGATCCGAATGGTGGTGCCGATCCTGATCCTGAGCCGACGCCGGATCCCAAGCCGGAGCCCGATACTCCGTTGACTGGTTGGATTGAAGGCAGGGCCATTGACACCACGGTGAGTGCCGAGGCGAGCTGGTCTCCGGCTTCCGGCAAGCTCAACGATGGTGTGCTGGTTGACGATACGTGGCCGTCTGATGATGACGCCGATGTGAATGGCCGCGTGTGGGGCAGCTGGGGTCAAGCTTCCGCTGGCATGTACGCGCAGTACACCTGGAGCAAGGAAGCCACCGTCGATTCCAGCCGTGTGCAGTTCTGGGCCAACTTCGCGGAGCGTAATGATGTCAAGGGTGGTTTGGATGTTCCGGACGGCTGGAAGATTCAGTACTTGGCTTCTGATGGTATATGGAAGGATGTGGAGAATGCGCAATACTCCACCGTGCGTAATTCCCCGGCCTCACGTGCCTCTGACGATGCTCAAGGCTGGAGCGTGGCCACGTTCACTCCGGTGAAGACCACGTCGTTGCGCTTGGTGCTTGATCCGCCGACCGCCGAGGGCGTCACCTTCGGTCTGGCGGTTGCCGAGTGGGGCGTGCATGCTGCGGAAAGCACTCCTGATCCAGAACCGACTCCTGACCCGGATCCAACCCCTGATCCGGAACCAAGCGTGGACAAGAGCAGGCTCGAATCCACCATCAACGCAGCCGGTTCCGTGCAACAAGCTAATTTCACGCCGAACAGCTGGAAGGCATTCTCCGAAGCCATGGGTAACGCTCAAAAGGTGTATGCGGACGAGAGCGCCACCCAGGATCAGGTGGATGCGGCCATCAAGCAGCTTGAAGAAGCCCAGCAGACACTGGTGAAGAAAGCCGACACCACTGAGTTGAAGACGGTTCTTGACCAGGCACAGGGCGTCAGCGGTGACCTCTACACCGAAGCCAGCGCCAAGAAGTTGGCTGAAGCAGTGGATGCCGCCTCCAAGGTGTTGAACGATGAGAACGCCACCCAAGCTGATGCGGATGCCGCAGTCAAGCAGCTGACCGAGGCCATCGCCGGACTTGAACTCAAGCCAGCACCGAAGCCGGACGACGACAAGACCGACCCCAAGCCGAATGCCAAGCCTGGAAACAAGCCGGTTTCCAAGTCTGAAGTCAGTGCCGCAATCAGCAGCACCGGCAGCAATGTCATCGGCATCGCCGTCGTAGGAATGATCGTCCTGCTGACGGGAGCCGCCATCATGCTGACGCGCCGCAACCGCGACTAGCGCTAGCAATTGCTCAAGTCCTCTTACGGATCGCACGAGGAATACCAACGTAACCTAAGCAATCCGTAAGAGGACTTTTCAATATTCAATCGTGAAAACAGGAATATTCATGAGCTTTTCGCACATCTCACATGCGTCGATGAAGACGCTGGTGGCAGGCATCGCAGCCGCAGCCACCTTATGCACGGGAGCAATCGCAACCATGCAGACAGCCAACGCGGCCGACGCAAGTACCGCGCCCAGCGTCGCCGGACACGCCTACAACGATCTGCCGGTCGGCAATCCCGACGTCACCGTCACACAAATCGACAACAGTGCGTTGCCGGCAACCCTTCGCAACCCCATCGGGCAGAACGAAGGAACCAATACCCCCAACGACCTGTCGCAAAACTACTATTCCGCAGACGCATCCACCCTTGAATACGATGGCAAACTCTTCGTATTCACAGGACACGACGAGGCCGAACCAACCTACGGGTCCTTCAATATGAAAGACTGGGGCGTCTACGTAACCGACAATCCGGAATCCGGCAAATGGACGCACTACAAGACCATCGCCAAAGCCGACCTGTTCGACTGGGCAACCGGCGACGGAGCCTACGCAGGACAAGTAGTAGTCGACGATGCTGGCACCGCAGACACGGCCGACGACTGGTTTTACTACTACGTGCCAGTCAAAGACAAGAACGCAGCCGTGGGAGCCGACCCGTTCTCCATCGGCGTGGCCAAATCAAAAAGCCCCCTCGGACCATGGGTCGACGCCATCGGAGCGCCGTTGCTGACTACCACGCAGACGCAAATCGAAACCATCGATCCCGCATTCTTCGTGGACAATGACGGTACCGGATATCTGCACTTCGGCACCTTCAACAGCGAACTCGCCGTAAAAATGCAGCGGGACGCCAACACTGGCCGCACCTCATATGTTGCCGTGGAAACCATGGACGGAACGGCGGACGGAGCGCCGAAAATCTACAATATGCGTGACGCCGACGCGCTCGCCAACATACCCGACTACGATGCCAGCAAAGACGTGCTTGGCAGCGACTATGCGAACCAAGTGAACGCGTCGCTGACCTTGGGCAACAACGGCGGCGCTTATGCCAACGGGCCCAAAGGCTTCTTTGAGGCGGCATGGGTGTTCCGTGAAGGAGACACCTACTACAACGTGTACGACGGTGGCAAACCCGGGTCGGGAGTGGCGACCTGCGTGGAATCCAACTATCAGGCGTGCGTGCAATACTCTACGTCGGCAAGCCCTCTTGGGCCGTGGACGTACCAAGGCGTAATCGTCGAATCGGGATCGTCCACCACCATGCATCCGTCGATTCAACGATTCGGCGGCAAATGGTGGGTCACCTACCACACTGGAGACAAGACTGGTGGTACTGACTTCCGCCGTGCAGTCTGCATCGATGAAGTGACGTGGAATGGCGGGCGCATGAACGCCGTTTCACATCCGACCAAAGCCGAACGGTTGCAACCCTCACGCAACGTGGCCCCCTATGCGTCAGTGGACGCGACCTACACCGAAACACCCGCCTACAAGGGTTCCGTGAACGACGGGCGAGTGCTGGAAACTGCCGTAGTACCGCCGAACCATTGGACGAACTATCGAAAGATGCCACAAGCACAATCCTCCGATTCACTGATCTACCAGTGGAATGGCGCTGTACGTGTGAATGGATCGAAAGTCTGGTTCGATACCGATGCGAACGCATTGCGTGCCCCTGCCTCATGGAAACTGCAATATCTTGACGCAGACGGTTCCTGGAAGGTCGTGCCCAATTCCAGCGAATACGGCGTGGATACAGGCAAGAACGCGCCTAATGAAGTGACATTCGACGCAGTGACCACCACTGCGCTCAAACTTGACATGACCGCGCAAGCCGTTGACGGGGGCTATGCTTCCGTTGGCGTTCCTGAATGGGAAGTATACGCGCAACAGGGAGCAGTTGTGGCTGAACAGCCAGCCGACGTCTACGCCAAGACCGGAGACGCGCCGGAATTGTCGAACACGGTGAAAGTCGCGTACGGCTCGGAAACAGTGGAAACTCCGGTTTTGTGGCGCACGGTGTCTGCTTCTTCGTATGCGCAGGCGGGTGAGTTCACCGTGCAAGGTGTGGTTGCTGGCATTGAAACCAAGCAGCAGGCTGATGATCTGACAGCCGGCAACGTAGCCGTGACCGTACATGTTTCCGACGATTACGTAAAACCGGCTGATACCATTGCTCCTGCCGTGCGTGTGGCATTGGCTGGCACGGCTGGCAATGATGGTTGGCTGGTCACTTCACCGATCGCTCTTATTACGGCTTCCGACAATGCGGCTGCGCCGATCGCAAAACTCGAACTTGCGGTCGGGGATGGCGCATGGGTGACCGTCGGAACGAATGTGAACACTGCGGTAAAGGCTGTGACTGGCGAGGGGATAGTGAGTGTGCGTGCGCGTGCCACTGATGCGGCCGGCAATGTGAGCGAAATCGCTGCTGCGGAAGCGCGTGTGGATGCTACGGCTCCTACGGTGACCGCCTCGGTAGATACGGCTTCCCGCACTATGGCATTGACCGCCTCAGATGGTGCTGGATCCGGTGTGAAAACGGTGGAATACCGGGTTGGAAACGGCGAATGGCAGCAATATGAAGAAGGTGCGGCGATTACTGCTTCTTCGTCGAAGCGCGAAACGGTGAGCTATCGGGCTTCGGACATTGCTGGCAATATGTCGGCTGCGGGCGTCAAAGATATTCCATCCGATACGTCGGTGCCGTTGGCCGGCTATATCGAGCAAGATGCCGTTGCTACTGACGTGGACAAAAAAGCGTCTTCTTGGACAGCTGGTGTTGCCGCGCTTAACGACGGCAAAACCATTCCGGACGATTGCACGGTTGATAACGTCTGCATTTGGGGTACGTGGCCGAATACCGGTGAAATGAAGCTCGACTACGAATGGGATCGCGAAGTCACCATCGATTCCAGCCGTGTGCAATTCACCTCCGATGGAGGGGGCTTGGGAATGCCGGCGTCGTGGAAACTGCAGTATTGGGATGCTGGAACGAATGCGTTTGTGGATATTCCCGATGCCACATATACATTGGTCACCAATGCTCCCGGCGCTTACGGTACCGATAACGGCGGATGGAGCGAGGCAACCTGGACTGACGCGGTGAAGACCACTAAGCTGCGCATGGTGATTCAATCCGGCAGTGCATCGCCGGCTGCCACCGAATGGCAGGTTCATGCACCTGAACCGACTCCGGACCCGACCCCCGATCCGACGCCTGAGCCCGAGCCGGAACCAACGCCAACTCCAAAGCCGACTCCGGATATCGATAACAACGGCAAGCAGGACGGTAATAATGCCAAGCCTGCTGCGAAACCGCAATCATCGCAGCAATCTCAGTCTCAACGTAAGAAGAAGCTAAGCTCTACAGGCGTCGCTACTACGGCAATCGTCATTGCCATGACGGTGCTGGCCACGGCGGGGTGCTGCATCTTCGTAGCCAAGCGGGGCAAGCGACGGGATTAGGCGTCCAGTGTCATGTCCGAGCGGACGCGCTCGGCTGCGATATCGATGCCTCCAGGCCAGGTGGGAACGCCGAATGATAGGTAGACACGTTCAAAGGCGCCTGGGCTTGCGATGCTACGGAAAATGCCGCGATTCATGTATTTCGACATGTCAAACACTCCGCTTGTTCCGTCGGAACATTTCACCTTGAGTTTGTAATCAGGCAGCGGCTTGCAATCTGTCACTTCAATCAGCGTGGAAATGGCCATATCAATCTCCTCAGCGAAGCGGATCAATCGTAAATGGATGCTCGAGATTTGTGGCAAGTTCCCCATTTGCCTCAAGTTCGTCAGCGTGCAACAGTATCCAAGCTTCCACGAGCTTGCGCTGTTTGCGTGGAAACTCACCTTCGGAAAGCGTGCCATCAAGTGTGAATGAAGCCTTATATCCTTGATATTTTGCATGGATATGGGGTGGATTGTGGTCGCCTACATTCATTGTGATGATGATGCCGAAAACATACTGATTACTGGCAACGTACTACCTCGCTTCCCTGTTGTTGCTCTTTACGTGCAATTCTGCTTGGGTCACTACTGGTCGGTTTGTTACAGATGGGAGGAAGTCGTTCTTTGAGTCTTACTTAGCTGGTACTTTCGTGCTAATTTCGCCTTTCATACTAGCACGAAAGTACCAAATGGGTTTGTACGTTATCGGAGATGACGGACGCTCAACAAACAGGCGATCGCGTATTGCGTAGATGGCGGTTTTTTGTGATTTATAGACTAATCTCAGAAGAGACAGATTCGATGGCCGCGAACGGTGAGAACCAACGCGAGAGAATGCGCGAGCGGCCGCGTAAGGGAGGAAAGCCCATGTCCAAATCATTCGTCAACAAGGCGCTGCTCGGCGGCGCAGTCGCTGCAGGCGCCGCAGTGTGGGCGATCGCGCCGCGTACCTTCTCCGATAAGCGCCGCAATTATGTGCCGTCCATTCCCGACGTGTGGTACGCGCATCGTGGCCTGCATGACGCGGGTTCCGGTCTGACCGCGCAGTATGCCAACGAGAGCGGCGAGTATGTGGCGCTGGCACGTCGCATGGCCATGAAGGCCGGCTATGGCAGCCCCAGCGTGACTGGTGCGATCGCTCCGGAGAACTCGCTTGCGGCATTCGCAGCGGCTTGCGAAGCCGGCTATGGCATCGAGCTTGACCTGCAGATGACTGCCGACGGTGAAATCGTGGTGGTGCATGACGGCGATCTGATGCGCGTCGCCGGAGATCCGCGCCGTATCGCCGATCTCACGTACGATGAGCTGACCCGCATCCCGCTGTTCCCAACCGACGCCCCCGGTGCCGCCGTGGCAGCGCCGTTGCCGGGTTCGCTTGAGAAGCCGCCGCTGGTCACCACGCCTGACAGCGCTCCGGAAGGGTATTTCCAGCATGTGCCACTGTTCGCCGACGTGCTCAAGGTAGTGGCGGGTCGTGTGCCGCTGATCGTCGAATACAAGTTCGACGACAATTCCAAGTGGGGTTCGCGCGATGTCGAGCTCATGGAAAAGGGCGACGCGCTGCTGCAGGCCTATTCCGGCGCGTATGTGATCGAATCGTTCAATCCGGCAGCCGTCAACTGGTATAAGGAGAACCGTCCGGAAGTGTGCCGTGGCCAGCTTTCCTGGTGGCCGCAGGGGGAGGAGAAGCCGTCTGATCCTGCTGCGCTCGCCAAGGAATATGCGGCCGGTGCGCTGATTTTCGACTGGATTTCCCGCCCTGATTTCGTCGCCTACGATTGGCATGGCGGCAACAGTCCGCAGGTACGGTTGGCTCGTTTCATGGGTGCCGTTCCCGTGTCGTGGACGGTGCGCAGCCGCGACGAGCTCGCACAGTGCGATGACTGGTTCGACCATCATATTTTCGAGGCGTTCGTCCCCGACGAGCAGTAGAGGTTTTACATATGATTTCGGCCTGCCGCCGCATGATTTGCGTTGTGGCAGGCCGTTTTTATTCGATTTACTTGATTGACTGATTGGGTTGATTCGGTTGAGCTCTGATGCGGTCAGTCGATCACGCCATATAGACGGTCGCCGGCATCGCCCAAGCCTGGCACGATGTAGCACTTGTCGTTGAGCTTCTCGTCGACGGCGCACAGCACCAGCTTGAACTTAATGGATGGGTCGAGGTTCTCCTCAACGAACTTCAGGCCTTCCGGAGCGCCCAGAATGCACACGGCGGTAACATCCTTTGCGCCGCGCTCGGCCAGGTAATGTGTTGCTGCGACCAGCGTGCCGCCAGTGGCGAGCATCGGGTCGATCAGGAAGCACTGACGGCCGCTCAGATCGTCGGGCAGACGGTTCGCGTACGTGATCTGCTGGGTTGGGTTCTCCTCGTCGCGCTTCA
>OOBU01000601.1_pt1 | contig 14582 bp, 15 predicted proteins | sample 1671501 | NCBI WGS metagenome assembly OOBU01 (sample SAMN06348163, study PRJEB24527) | human gut metagenome | biome: human gut; feature: ankylosing spondylitis patient; material: feces | host: Homo sapiens | place: China | collected 2015-10
GAGAGGACGTTTAGACGCAAGAAGGACGCTGAAGAGCTTAGTTGCGGATTTGAGGATAAAGTAACTTCGCATCCGCTATGACCCAAGAGAAAATGAAAATAATGAATTGGAAGAACGGTCTGTTGTTATCGACCGTTTCCTATATGCTCTACCTCATTCTGTGGTTTATACTTGATGATGAAACCGCCGGCCAATTGCCAGAGATGGCAATAGCCGATTATATCATCGATTATCTGTTGTGTATGCTATTTACCTACATCTCTTTAGGATTTTCCTTTTTGGTCTTTAGGATATTGCCATTCAGGACATCCTACGTGTGGGTGATTGTCTATGCATCCTGCCTTTTTACCCTGAACAACATTGTTGCATTCGGCATGATTTCTTTGTTCAACTTCTTATGGGGTGAAAACGGAAACGGGCTTCTTGACGAACTCCTCAATATGAAAGGCGCATATACTTTTGCCATGATTTCCACATTCTTGTCAAGCGTCTATGCCAACACGTTCTATCTTCAGTCTTACATCAAGGCACGCGATGAGAAACAGACACTTGAAATGGCACTGATGAAAGAAAAGGAGATAGCCTTGCAGTCACAGCTCAATTCCCTGAAACTGCAAATCAATCCGCATTTCATGTTCAACAACTTCAACAACCTGCTGGAACTGATTGAAGAAGATACCGGACTTGCCGGAAAATTCCTAAGCCATCTGTCGAAAGTGTATAGATACATCATCACCAATCATCTGGACAGGAATCTGATACCTGTCGCGGACGAAATCAAGTTTCTTGATTCATATTTGTACTTGATGAAAGTGCGCCACGACGAAGGTGTCATTGCAAAAGTAAGTCCGGGCGTCAGACAATGCAACGGTTTTCTTCCTCCGGCTGTATTGCAGCTTCTTGTGGAAAACGCAATAAAGCACAACAGCTTTTCATCTGAACATCCGCTGGTCATCGACATAAAGCTGTCCGATGATTACATAACTGTCTGCAACCTTAGGTCGCCTTTGATATCCCCAATCGAATCAACCGGTTTAGGACTTAAAAATATCACAGAACGATACGTCCTGCTTTGTGACAAAAAGGTCAAGATAGAGAATGCCGAAAACTTTTATTCGGTAAGTCTGCCCATCATAAAAAGCACCATCCCCTATGAACATTCTGATTCTTGAAGACGAGCCACGCAATGCCAAGCGCCTCATAAGGCTGCTGAGCGACATTGACAGAACATTTATTGTCGAAGGCCCTCTTGCCAGCATCAAAGAGACAGTCGAATTCTTTCAATCCGGCAAAACCACAGACCTCATCCTTGCGGATATCCGTCTGACTGACGGTTTGAGTTTCGAGGCTCTCAAATATGCTCCGGCAACCGTACCCATCATATTTACTACCGCATACGATGAATATGCGGTACAGGCATTCAAGTTCAACAGTTTCGACTATCTCTTGAAACCATTGGACCCGGATGAACTTGAAACGGCCATCGACAAGGCGACCAAAGCTGGTAAAAATTATACTGACGAAAACCTGCAACAACTTTTTGACGCCTTACAGAAGAACAAGTTCCGTTATCGGGAGCGTTTCCTACTTCCTTACCGTGACGGATATAAAACCGTGCGAGTTTCGGACATCAACCACATCGAAACAGAAAACAAGACGGTATATCTCCGTCTCAACAACGGCACTTCCGAAGTGGTTAATGTATCAATGGACGAACTTGAACACCAACTGAATCCTGACTATTTCTTCCGGGCAAACCGCCAATATATTATCAATGTAGAGCACGTTTTGCTCCTCGGTAATTATTTTGGAGGAAAGTTGATTGTCCGTTTGAAAGGTTATCCGAAAACGGAAATACAAGTGAGTAAGGAAAAGGCACAGAGGCTTAAAGAATGGATTGATAGGTAGACTATCTTGAAAAAAGAGTATCAATTATATTTAGTTTGTAAATCAAGTATCTGGATTTCTATTTATCAGTTTAGAAAGCCAGATACTTGATTCTACTATATTTTTCATTCTTTTCAGTTAGTTCTTATTCTTAACAGACGTCCGACCATGACATGGTCAGCAATGAAGTTGCCCATAGGATTTCGTTCACTTGCCGGACTGCGAACCAAAGGAACAACCCGCTATACCATAGAATCATCCCGTCTTTGTTGCCATTTAGCCTCCATCTCCCTTGAAAGCTCCACAATCTCACGGCTCAGTTTCACAAGGTCAATGGTGCACTTCTCCAGCTTGTAGAGCAATGCCATCGCCTTCTTCTCCGAGAAGTGAATGCGTAGCTCCTTGACAACCTGATTGTAGTTCGTGCCTATGGCTCGGAACTGGGCGTGGAAATCCGACAGCTTGGTGTAGTAGTCCAGCATCGTCTTGTCCACCTTCAGTACCTTGAACTTCTGACCGAAGAAGTGCGCCTTGAGAAAGACGGCTTTCGCATACACGTTAGATTCCTCGTACATCGTTAGGAACCTGTTCCATTCCACATCATCGAAGCGTACCATCACGCAGTGCGTCTTCGGGTTCAACTTGGGATTTCTCCCGTACTTGCTCTTCTTTTTCATACTTCTTATTCTTTTAATTTTATGGCTTGTTTATTTTTTAATCTTTGATTAATGAACCCCGAAATTATCCGACTGCGGAGGATAATTCAGCCCACGGCAGTGAAGGTGTTTTCAGTTACTTAGAATTATTCGGGTAACTGAAAATATATCTTGCTATGTCTTTGAAGACATAACAATCCTCCGCTTGTCGGATTGTTTTCCGAGTGTAATCACTCATCTTGGGTATCGGTTAAGCCGATGAAGTGTATTCACCAGCCCAACCGACTTTCCGTCATCCCGTCAGAGCTTGCGCCACTGCTCGATGTCATTCCGGTAGGTGTCGAGGTGCAGACGGACGAGGTTCTCGATCAGCCCCGATGCGCTCATGCCCTTTCCTCCGAGGAAGCGGACAACCTTGTCCAGCTCGTCACGCACCGTCTCGCTGACGAACACGGGCTTGCGGTTGACAATCTTGGGGACTTGGAGATAGGTGGCGCGGTACTCTTTCAGCGACAGTCTGCGTTGCTTGCTGCTGACACGCTTCTGCGGCATAGTAGCTTCCTCGACCGCCATACCTGACGGTTCATCCGTCACAGCGGTCTCTGTTTCTTCCGTGACAGTTTTGCCGGGCTGTTCCGGCTCATCCGGCTCCAGACCGATACGCCTGTAGATGTCATTCATCGACTTGGGAGTATAGGCTTCCCTGCGTCCCATCTTTTCCACGATTTCACGAGCCTGCTGCTCTGTAATGCTTGGTTCTCTCTTCATTGTAAAAAAACAAATTAATTAAGTTATTAACTGTGGTCTTGGCAAGCACCTCGACCGATTATCGGGAGCAAAGTAAGATGCTTCAGTGCAGTCTGTCAAGTACTTGGGTTCTCTTAGACAATTTTGTATGGTTTTGCTTTATGGCGGTTGATAAAGCGATGCGGACTTCACCGATTTGCCGGATGTATATGCCCGAAAGGGCAAAGGCTCAATTGTAGGCGAATTTGAATTAAGCCCTTATTTTGGCTGTGGCATCCTTATTAAATATAGGAATTAAGGGCTAAGGATTGGGCAATTGGTGGGTTATGCCTGTGCCAACCTCTACCACCCTGTGCCACTTGCCGCCAGACCTGATTGAATCCATTGCCGGATGCTGGATTATGTATTTCTTTGCGGTAGAAGGAATGATAGCCGCCAATGGGAAGTCGGCATCCCGGACAATGACTACCGCATCAGCGCAACACGCTTCCACTTTCGGAAAACCTATTGTCAGGTAACGGATTATACATTCCTTTGTGGCATAAGAAACAATAACAACTAAAAGAAAGACTATATGGAAATCGTATCAATCGAGAGAAAGACCTTTGAGGAACTGGTCGCCAAGTTCGACCGCTTCGTCAGCCGTATGGATGCCATCTGCCATCGGCACGGCGAAAAGAGAATGAGTGAGTGGATGGATAATCAGGACGTATGTCGGATGCTCAATATCAGCCCACGAACCTTGCAGACCTTGCGTGACAATGGGACGCTGTCATACAGCCAAATCAACCACAAGACGTACTACCATCCCGAAGATGTGCAACGTATCGTCTCCATTGTGGAGGACAGGCGAAAGGAAGCGAAATTCAAAGGCAGGACAATCTGATAACCGAATAGAGTAATAACAATAATTCCACTAAATCCAGAGTAACATGAACGAACTGATTAACAAAGACAACGAGTGGATAATCCACTTCATGGGCAGCCTTGACCGTCTGCTTGACAACGTAGAGCATCTGACCGCCAACTACCGCCCGACACTGAACGGGGAGCGTTTCTTCACGGACAAGGAGGTGTCGGCACGGTTGAAAGTGAGCCGCCGGACACTTCAGGATTACCGCAACGAAGGGCGGATAGCCTACATTCAGTTGGGCGGCAAAATCCTCTACCGAGAGTCCGACATCGAAAGGATGCTGACTGACAGCTACCGTACCGCCTACCGACAGACGGCTATCTGATTTTCTTGAAAGAGCGCAGTTTGCCGTCTGCCCTATGTTTGCGACAGCAATGGTACAATAAAAAAGGAACGGCTTACGGATGAAGCATCAATGTTTAGCTTCGTCTGTAAGCCGTTCCTTCTCTTTCTTCTGATTTCCCGTCAGTCGCTTGTTTCCGTTGCCGGATGCCCAAAATGCGTGTGGTTGGCAGGGGCAAGGTTTTCGGGCTGAATACGCTCAACCCCGTTGAGGAAGATTCTGCCCGAAACGGCTATGCCGCCCGACCTTGCCAATGCTGTCAGAGCCACACGCTACCTTTGCATCCGTGCATCGGGAACAGGTGGCTGACGGGATGAACCTCAACTATACCATAGGTTGCCATTCTTACCATAGGAAACAAACAATGTAACCGGGATTCCTTTCTTGGTGGTGCAGATTTCATTTATTACGAACCGCCTGAACAAAAGGGTCTCTTTGCTACATATTCTGAAAGCGATGGCTATAATCATTTCAAAATTATACACATCATAACTGATGCCGTCAGTTTGCTTGATATACTTCATCGTATCAGTTTCGTTCAACTCTTTGTTCTTGTAAATTGCCTGTATCATCTTGCGGATATTGCAAGAGAACACCCCGAACAGGTCGGCTATCTCGAACTGGGTCATCCACACTGGGGCTGTCGGTACGGTGACCGCTCCCATTTTACTGATTGTTATTATTTCTCTGCTCATAATCCCTTTATTTTATGATGATTATATAATGTTTTCTTTCTTTTCGCCAGCCGATATTTTCTTTCTTCGCTCCATCAGTTTGTCCATGTCTTTGGAGATTTTATTATCGGTTATCCGTGCATACCCCTGAGTAGTTCTGATGTTGGAATGTCCCATCATCTTGGCGATGCTCTCAATGGGTATATCCGCTGAAATCAGGAAAGTTCCGAAGCTGTGCCGACTTTGGTGATAGCTCAGATTTTCCTCCTTGCCTATGGCAACACCCATCTCGTGGATGTCAAACCAAAGTGAATCACGGCTTGGGAGAGGAAACACGGGCTTCTCATCATCGGTTGTGTTGTACAACGACAATATCTGTTCCGCTATGGGATGTAAGGGTATGAAAGCCTCCACCTTTGTCTTCTTGCGGTTGATGCGGATATACCGTCTGCCCTCCGCATTCGTCCCGATATGATGGGGATGAAGAAGTTTGATGTCCACATACGCCAGTCCCGTCAGGGTCGAGAAGATGAAAGCCCGTCTTGCCAGTTCCATACGCTTGTCATACATCGGGGTGGAAAGTATCTTTTTGAACTCATCGCGGCTGATGTACCTGTGCCTTGCCTCCGGCTTCGGTTCATACTCCAAGTCCTCGCAGGGGTTCACACGGATAATCTCCTTATCGACTGCCAAATACAATAAACGATTAAGCCAGCACATACATTTGTTGGTTTGGGAAGAGCTGAAATTCTTGCACTTCTTCAGGAAAGCTTTATAGGACTTGCCAAAATCCTCCGTCACTTCTTCAAGAGGAATTTCCTTTTTCCCGATTGACGCTATAAAGTCCGTCAGGTATTTCTGATAATACATGGAGTGACGGTAGGAAGAAGTGGAATCTATTTCCTCGGAATGTTTCTTCAACCGCTCCCGTTCCCATTCACCCATTTGCAATAAGGTAGTCGGATGGATATTATTCAGGGAAATATGGTTCTTCAACATTTCCGCACTGACCACTCCTTGCGATTTAAGTATCTCGGTATAGGCTTCCTCAGTCAGACGCAGGTATTCCCGTAAGCGGTTGTTCTCCCTGACGGTCTTTATCTCATTCTTCCTGCCGTTCCAGTCTTCGGGGCGGCAATAGATACCTGTGCTTATGGCGGTCTGCTTGCCGTCAATGGTTATACGACAGAGTACGGCGGTCGTACCGTCAGCCCTCACCTTGCTGCGGTTAATATATGGCAATAATGAAAATGTGCTTCGCATATTGTTGTTGGATTTATAGGGTTAGTTTGAAATCTTGTGTCGCCTCTATGAACTTGTCCATATCCTCGAAGAGTTTTTTCGGACTGACACGGGCATATACTTGAGTGGTGGAAATGTCGGAATGTCCCAGCATCCGGCTGATGGTCTCAATCGGCACACCCGCTTCGAGCGTTATCAGCGAGGCGAAACTATGCCTCGCCTGATGATAGCACAAATCATCCTTGATGCCAGCCAATGCCGCCAACGCCTTCATGTGTCTTCTAAGATTAGGCCAGCGTAGTAAAGGGAACAATGTGTCCCTGTCCTCACTGTGATACTTTTCAATCAGTGCAATCGCTTCGGGAAGCAACTTCACGCTTGCCCGATGTTCGTTCTTCTTCCTGCGGTATTTCAGCCACAACGCTCCGTTATCGTCCGTGTACAAGTTCTCATCGGTAATGGATATCACATCCGCATACGAGACCCCGGTATAACACCCGAAGAGAAACATATCCCTTGCCAGTATGTGAGATTTACGATGCGGTTCAATTTCCACATCACGGATTTTCTCGAACGATTCACGGCTCAATGCCCGTGGGGTTTTATCCGACTGCTTGGGCAGGGTGAAATGCTGGAAATGGATTTTGTCTGCATAGCCTTCCTTATAAGCCAGACGGCATATTTTTTTCAGTATGGCAAGGTGATGTCGGACAGTATCTATTGCATAACCCTTATTCTCCATAGCGAAAACCTGATAGTCATGGATGAACTGTTCCGTAAGCTGCCCAAATGCTAAATCCTTGACCTTGTACTGATGCCCAATGAACTCACCAAGTGTCAGACGCATATAATGATAAGTCGAGTAAGAAGTTTTCGCACGGTCAATACCAATACGGGCTTTGAGGTCGTCACAGACAACATCAGTCATTCGCATGAGTGTCATCTGCGTTTCCATACTTCCTTGAAAATGATTCTTCACATCGGTGGCATCGAAATCCATTTTACGGCTCACAAGGTTGTCAAAGGCGTTGTTTACCGCCAACAACAGTTTCTCAATCTTGGTGTTGGTTTCCACCGCCTCCTTGCTCTTGCCATTCAGACGGCTTTCACAGGGATTCCACAGTTCGGGAGGGCATGACAGCTTGCATCCGAACTGCGCCATCGTGCGGTTGACGGTAATGCGTCCCATGATGGGAGCCTTGCCCGACTTGTCCAGTCCGCTCTTTTTGAGGTAGAGCAGCACCTTGAATTTTTCTACTTTCATACGCTTATATTTTTAAGTGCAAATTTACTTGCCATATAAGCGTCCCTTGATGCGCAAAACACTGTGTATTAACGCAAACAAAACGGTGGGGATTTCTTTTCATCGCTTTCCGTTACCTGTTCCCGTTTCGGTAACTGCCCGGCTAACGGTTTGGTAACTGAACAACCTCAATATTCCGTTGTCGTTTGCATTTTTTCAACTTCGCAAAATACCGAAATATCGCTTATTCCTAACGGTTTACGTTTAATCTATACCTGTTCGCTGTTGCTTGCTTTGCCGTGTATATTCCATTGTGCGAGACATGGGTTCGCCACCCTCGCACTAAGTAAAGGTATGCCGATTGAAAGTGTCAGCCGTGTGTTGGGACATACGAACATCGTAACAACCCAACTCTATGCGAAGATAACCACGCAGAAGATAGACCACGACCTTACAATGTTCGGTGACAAGCTGAATCAGTCTTTTGGAAACACAACAATGGCATAGGAGTATGGGAAGAGACATCATAAGAATAGACGAGTTCGGCAATGTAATTTTACCGAATGACATAACCAATGTATGGATGAACGAAGCCGAGCTGTTGGATTTGTTCGGTGTTACCGCCCCGAACATTCGGGCTGGGATAAAGGCTCTTTGCAAGAGTAGTGTGTTGAGAGAGTACGAGATAAAGCGTACTATACGCCTATCCGACAAGTACAGTATGGAACTTTACAACCTTGAAACAATAATCGCCCTCGCTTTCCACTTCGGCACATTCGGAGCAAAGCAGGTGCGCAATGCAATTCTGAAAAGGCTGTACTTGCGAAAAGAGAAACAAACCATCTTCTTTTCGCTGAACAGTACCGATATAGCCAAGTCCAAATACCTCTCGTAGATTTGGATGAGGTACTGACATAATGCAGTCGGTAAATCTGCAAGTCAGAACAACAACACGACAGATACTCTGATTTTTTCTCCCGAAAAGCAAATGGTTACATTACGCTTTTCGGGAGTTTTTCGTCTTTTCAATCCAATTCCATTGACAAACCATTGAAAGTTTTTGCTCCGAGGGGCTTTTTTCTGTATTCTGCTATATTTTGCATAACAACTTATCCATTAAATGCTTATACTTTTGTGGCTGGTATTTTTCAAACTTAAAACCATTTGATTATGTCAGCTAACAAACAACAAGACAGCCACAAACCGCCATCAGATGGCAGCGTGGCAAAAGAAGAGTTCATCCGAGTGGGAACAACGCTCTACAAGATTGTGGAGCAACCGAGACTGAACGGAGGGTATGTAAAGAAACGCATCGCGTGGAACAACGAGACCCTGCGCCAAGACTATGGCAAGGACTACATCGGCAGTGTTCCCAAGTATGACGGTTTCTGCACCGTACCCGAACACATCGGCTACCGCCCCGTGGTCGGTAAGTTCCTTAACCTCTATGAACCGATAGACCACCAACCAAAGGAAGGCGATTTCTCGCACATCCAATCTTTGGTAAGGCACATCTTCGGGGAACAATACGAGTTGGGGATGGACTATCTGCAACTGCTCTATCTGCAACCTATCCAAAAGTTGCCCATTCTGCTGTTGGTATCAGAAGAACGCAACACTGGCAAGAGTACGTTTCTGAACTTTCTGAAAGCCGTCTTTCAGAACAATGTCACTTTCAACACCAACGAGGATTTCCGCAGCCAGTTCAATTCCGATTGGGCAGGCAAGCTCCTTATCGTGGTGGATGAGGTGCTGCTCAACCGCAGGGAGGACAGCGAGAGGTTGAAAAACCTCAGTACAACTCTATCCTATAAAGTGGAAGCCAAAGGCAAAGACCGTGACGAGATAGCGTTCTTTGCCAAGTTCGTGCTATGCTCCAACAACGAGTATCTGCCCGTAATCATAGATGCAGGAGAAACACGCTATTGGGTGCGCAAAATAGACCGCTTGCAGTCCGACGACACCGACTTCCTGCAAAAGCTGAAAGCGGAGATACCCGCCTTTCTCCATTTTCTGCAACACAGACAACTATCCACCGAAAAGGAGAGCCGTATGTGGTTTGCACCCACGTTGCTGCATACCGAAGCCCTGCGGAAGATTATCCGTAGCAACCGCAACCGACTGGAGATTGAGATGCAAGAACTTATCCTTGACATCATGGATAGTGTAGGTACGGACACATTCTCGTTCTGCTACAATGACCTTCTTCTTTTGCTGGTACACTCACAGGTAAAGGTGGAGAAGCATCAAGTCCGAAAGGTGTTACAAGAATGTTGGAAATTAGCGCCTGCACCGAATACGCTTACTTACACCACTTATCAAGTGGACTATACCCGAGAGTGTCGCTATTCTCCCATACGGAGGATAGGACGGTTCTATACCGTAACAAGAGAACAGTTGACAGCACTCTGATTATTTTGATGAAATGATGAATAAACATATAACCATACTGAAATATAAAGGTTTGCACTTTCATCAAACCCTCATCAAAAACAACTTGCTGATGAAAAGAGAAAAAGGGTCAGGCAGACCATGCACTATAAAGCAAATGATGATTTTCTCTTTTGGTAAGTGCTTTGATGAAACTATGATGAGAACGTATAAGATTGCTATCCAATAGTTTGGCATACACATTCATCAATTCATCGGTTTTACAATCATCATCAAACCATAGGGAAATTATGAACATACAGGAAGTAAAGAACATACGCATCGCAGACTATCTGCAAAGTCTGGGCTACACGCCCGTCAAACAACAAGGCAACAGCCTTTGGTACAAATCACCGTTGAGAGAGGAAAAGGATGCCTCTTTCAAGGTAAACACCGAGCTTAACAAGTGGTACGATTTCGGGCTTGGCAAAGGCGGCAACATCATCGCATTGGCAGAGGAACTATACGCAACCGACTATGTGCCTTACTTGCTCAACAAGATAGCGGAGCGAGTACCGCACATCCGTCCAGTATCTTTCTCTTTTCGCCAGCAACCATCCGAACCGAGTTTCCAACAGTTGGAGGTGGGAGAACTTGCCCATCCCGCATTGCTCCGCTATTTGCAGGAAAGGGGAATAAACACCGACTTGGCAAGGCTGAAATGTAAGGAGCTGCACTTCATCCATAACGGCAAGCCTTACTTCGCCATTGGCTTTTCGAATGTGGCAGGAGGGTATGAAGTGCGCAATCGCTTCTTCAAGGGTTGCATCGCACCGAAGGACATCAGCCACATCCGTCAGCAGGGAGAACCGAGAGAGAAATGTCTCGTGTTCGAGGGCATGATGGACTACCTTTCTTTCCTCACGTTGCGGATGAGGAACTGCCCGACCATGCCTGACCTTGACAGACAGGATTACGTCATCCTTAATTCGGTTGCCAATATTTCCAAAGCCATGGACGTGCTGCACGGCTACGAGCGCATCCACTGCCTGCTTGACAATGACGAGGCAGGAAGAAATGCGTACTTGGAATTGGCGAGAGAGTTCAGCGGACGTATCCGGGACTTCTCTGACAACTACAACGGACATAAAGACCTGAACGATTACCTGTGCGGCAAGCCCGTGTCCCAATCGGAAAAACCGATAATGGAGAAGAAGCAGGTCCAATCCGCAAGGCGGATGATACAGCCACCGAAAAAGAAAGGGCTGAAGATGTGAGAGGGATGCTTGCAGCGGCACGGGTATTTACCGATGGAAAATACCGTAGCTTATTAGGGAATTTTCCGAGCCGCATTGCAAGCAACGCTGAAAATTCCCCAATAAGCCAAAGAGGTTGCACCTCTCTGGACTCTCCAAGACCAACGGCAACAGCCGTACATAAGCAATAATCAAACAATGTTTCACAAGTAAAAGAATAAAGGATTTATATATGGGATTCGTAGTATTGCACATGGAAAAGGCGCACGGTTCCGACAGCGGAACGACAGCCCACATCGAGCGTTTCATCATACCGAAGAACGCAGACCCCACACGCACACACCTTAACCGAAAACTCATTACATACCCCGATGGAATAAAAGACCGCACGGCTGCCATTCAGAAAAGATTGGAGGAAGCAGGACTGACACGCAAAATCGGGAACAACCAAGTTCGGGCAATCCGTATCAACGTGTCGGGAACGCACGAGGACATGAAGCGTATCGAAAAGGAGGACAGACTTGATGAATGGTGTGCCGACAACATGAAATACTTTGCCGACCTGTTCGGCAGGGAGAATATCGTGGCAGCACATCTGCACAGGGACGAGGAAACGCCACACATACACATCACTCTTGTCCCGATTGTCAAGGGAGAGCGCAAGCGCAAGAAACGTGAGGAACAGGTAAAGAAGCGGTATCGAAAGAAACCAGCCCATGCCGTCCGCCTGTGTGCCGATGACATCATGACACGGCTGAATTTGAAATCCTACCAGGACAGTTATGCCGTTGCCATGTCAAAGTACGGTCTGCAACGTGGCATAGACGGTTCTCTGGCTCGCCACAAGTCCACGCAGCAGTATTATCGGGACATACAGGAACTTGCCGACAGCTTGAAATCGGAAGTGGTGGATTTGCAGGAGCAGAAAACCGAAGCGGAACAGGAACTCAGACGAGCCAAGAAAGAAGTACAGACCGAGAAACTGAAAGGCGCAGCCACCACCGCAGTCACTAACATAGCCGTGAGTGTCGGTTCTCTTTTCGGAAGCAACAAGGTCAGGACATTGGAACGCAGAAACGAGGACTTGCAAGACCGCATTCACGAACTTGAAGAAGAAGCACGACAAAGGGAACATCAACAGGCTAAGCACATACAGGAGATAACGGATGCTTACGAACAGCGACACCGCAAGCTGTCCGAGTTCGTGGATTATGTCAAGCACTATTTCCCGTATGTGGAGAAACTGATGCCGACTATCAAATTTCTGCGTGATACGCTGAACTTTGGTGATGCCGTTATACGAAAGCTATGCACGTTCAAAGATGTTTCCGTCAAAGGCGAACTCTATTCTTGTGAATTCAACCAGTATTTCAAGGCGGACAAAACAGTATGTTCACTAAAAGAGGACAAGGAGGGAAAATACAACCTTCACATAGATGGTGTTACACATGTCAGCTGGTTCAGACGAAAGAAAGAGGAGTTTATGGAAAGGCTGAAACCACAAACAAGGAAACAAAATCGGGGTATTAACTTGTAAATCAAAATAAAGTCCGTGATAGTAGAAGGTCACATCACGGATTTTTTGTATTTTTGCAATACGACATTAAGGGTGTTTACAACCGTTTCAAATTATGAAAAAGTGGCAGAAAATAGCAGGTATTATTGCATTGTCCCTCATTGCAATATATGAACTTTTGGCATGGGCAAATACTTATGTCTATATGAAATATGTTGTAGAACCGACAGATAATGACATACTGATTGAGCAAGGTTATATCTATATCGACGGATTATCTTTCGGTATGTGGATGAATTTAGTGTTAGTTATATTCTTATTTATATGCTTCTGGTGGAAAAAAGAAAAAGGCAAGACTAACCCTTCGCCCATTAAAACTATTTCAGTCGAAAAAATAACAATTCCTTTCACTTTTGAAAGAACTTATTGCCGTATTGGAGTCGTCACCGATGATAGTGGCATTGAACGTATGGAAGCCTATTTTGTTAGAAACGACAAAACAGCAATAAGTTATAAAAATGGTTCATTCTGTCAAGTTATTATTGATGACACAAAACACGACAAATATGATAATTGTGAAATAAATGCAGGTACTATTATTAGTATTCGCGCAACAACAGGAATGTCAAATTACATTGCAATGTTGGCGGACGAAAGACTGATTGCTTTTGAAGTCCTCCCAAAAGGTTATGGAGAGCTATACGAAAATTTCACAATAATACCTTCAAGTGATGACCAATACTTGGACTATTTGGAAGATTATGAACATGGAAAGGAAATTGATTATAAGACTTAACATTGAATTTAAAAGGATTTTATTATGAATAAAACATATCATCAAATAACGTACACTTTAGACAGTAAGATTATACGCAATAGCAATAATCCTCACACTGTCGAAATAAAAGACAATAGAGTTTTGTCACATATAGAATCGCTTAATATAAACAATTACTTTTTGCGGAAAGAACAATTATACTCTTGTTTCCCAAATAATGTTGAGGGTAAATTGCTCGGACGCAAAAGATGTATTGACCTTATGCAGGTCTCTCCGTTTATATTGACCTGCCAATTTGTTATATCAGAAAAAGTAAAATCTGTTTTGACAGATCTAGGTGTTAATAAAAACGAATATGTTTTGAAGCCAATTAAGATACATGGTTTTGTTGATACGTTTTATCTGTTTTTTGTCCCTTTGATAAGTGATACAAAATTCATATATCCGAAAACCGAATGGGTAAGGCTATTTGAAGATAATATAGAACCTGTCATTTTTCAGGATAAAGATTCTTATTATGCAGATTTAGAACAATATATGATAAGAAAACTCACTTTACCATCTAAATATAAAGGATATGATCTACTATATCCTCAAACATCAGGCTTATTTTTGTCCGACCGTATCATTGAAGAGTTTGACCGTAGAGGAATTGTCGGATATGACGTCATAAATAGCGGATGCTTTTACGCATCAATAGTGGTTGAGTAGTCATTATTGGGAATTATTGAAAAGCATTGTATGTCTTTTGTTCATTTAAGTAATTTACATACCTTTGCAAACGAGTTACTTGAAACGCGTATCAAGGCAGAACGCTGCAAATGGCACAGTTGCCAAGTCATTACCTCAAAATTGGGTAATTCTCCCAAAATCCTTTATATAAGGCACTAACAAAGGTATTCCAAAATTACACAAAAAAATATATCTAACAAAAGTGGGAGGATTTTTTAACTTTTT
>OOBU01000602.1_pt1 | contig 14519 bp, 14 predicted proteins | sample 1671501 | NCBI WGS metagenome assembly OOBU01 (sample SAMN06348163, study PRJEB24527) | human gut metagenome | biome: human gut; feature: ankylosing spondylitis patient; material: feces | host: Homo sapiens | place: China | collected 2015-10
GCTCGCCGTGGTCGTTGAAGTAGTATTCGCGCACCACCTTGGCGCCGTTGGCCTCCAGCACGCGGGCCATCGAGTCGCCGACGGCGGCCCAACGGGTGCCGCCGATGTGAATCGGGCCGGTCGGGTTGGCGGAGACGAACTCCAGGTTGAGCGTCTTGCCGCCGAGGTGCGCGTTCTTGCCGTAGCCTGCGCCATCGGCCAGCACGTTGTCGACCACCGCGGCGGCGGAGGCGGAATCCAGCGTGATGTTGATGAAGCCGGGCCCCGCCACCTCGACGGTCGAGATGCCGTCGGCGGCGGTCAGCCGCTCGGCGAACAGCTCGGCCAAATCGCGCGGCTTCATGCCGGCCTTCTTGGCCAGCTGCATGGCGGCGTTGGAGGCCCAATCGCCGTGCGCGCGATCCTTCGGGCGCATCACGGCGAATTTGGCGGTTTCAGGAATCAAATCGTCGGTCAGGGTACCGGCTTTTCCGGCGGCGACCAGATCGTGGGCAATGGTTTCAATCAGTTCACTAAGCGCTTCAGGACTCATTCTCCCTAGTGTACCGGGCACTTTGACAGCGAACGTCCGGTTCATGCACCGACGCGGGATCGGCCGGCGTCACGCCTGGGAGCGATCGTCATCGTCCGGCGACGAGAACGGTTCGGGAAGCCCGTGATATGACGAACAAGCCTGCTGCAACGGCGTGATGTTCTCGCCGAGCAGTCCGCTGACGCCGTGGCGCAGCAAGCCGTTCGCGGCATCGTATGAATCCACCGAGTCGACATATACGGGAATTCTGCGCAGCCGCGCATTCCGCAGCAGTCTTGATGTGACATCCCGCGCGCGGAACACGACGAAGTCCATGGCCTCGCCGCGCATTCCACGGAACATGGGATGCTTTCGCTGCTTTCCGCCGCGCTTCGCCGTCACTTCGCGGCGCACGGTCTCGACCCGTGCGGCCCCGTCCATGAACCGCGCTTCGCTCGTGCCGTCATCATCCCATTGCGTCAGATCGGGCCTGCCGCTGGCGCACAGGCCTACATGCCACTGCGGACGCATGCTCTTGAAGACCATCACCGCATACGGGTTGGCCGACATCACCATCAGATTGCCGGCGTATTTGGAATCCTCGACCACACGCACCACGGCATCGGCCACTTTCCGGGCATACCGCGCGTCCGTCTTGATGTCCAGCAACAAGCCGAACCGCCGCTGCCCCGGACGTGACATGGAAGCGTCGTCCAACGCCTGACGCAGCGTGGGAACCGAATACCGCATGCCGCGTTGCTGCATGATCATGCGCTGCAATGCGGACAACGGCATACTGTTCACCAGCACGTTGCGACCACCCGCGTCCAGACGCCCGGTTCTGCGGTCATGGAACACCACGGGTATGCCGTCTTTGGTCAGCCGCACGTCGATTTCGGCGAAATCGGCGCCGTTCTGCTTTGCGGCGCGAATGGAAGCCAGCGAGTTCTCGGGAGCATGCCGGGTGTCGCCACGATGCGCGATGACGATCGGGCGGTGCTGTGGCGACGCCAGTCCGATCGCATCGAACACCCAGCCGACCACATGCGTCGTGCCCATCACCAATCCGGCAAGCATGGCGATACATGCCAGTACGGAAACCACCGCCACAACGGATCCGGACAGCCGTCCTCGTCCTTCGCGCCCGTGCATCTCACACCCCGCTTCCATATTTCGCCGCGCGACATAGCCGCGCCAACTCCACTGGCGCAGGTCATCATAGGCCGCGCAGCTGTGTTCGGGGCATTCGAGGGTAAGAATCAGGGTGATTCGCGTCACTCCTTCACCACCGCATCACATATGCGGTGGATTGGCCGGAGATGATTTGGAAGACACGTTTGGTGACTCTATATAGCGTGTCACGTGTGAACCACCCCCAGTCGCTTTGCGACAGCCCCACCAGCGGGAGCGTTGGTCGTACTCCCGCTGACAGGGGGCTGTCGAGCGGAGCGGGATTGGGGGGCGCTCCCAAAGCGTCCGTAAGTGCGCGCCGAAACGACAAGTGCGCGAACATACGGACGCAAAAGGCCCGATTTGCGTCCGTAAGTGCGCACGGTCGTCGTTTCGGCGCGCACTTACGGACGCAAATCACCTTCATATACGCCACATCCGACGGAACCATCAGCATCGGCGCAACATGGTTATGCAATACGACTCACAGCAGTGAGCCTCCACCATGCATCTGGTGGAGGCTCACTGCTACGGCTTTGGTTGAAGGCGGGTTACTGTTCGGATTCCCCGCGAACCGTCACAAAACTGCGATGGCGTCGATCTCGACGAGGGCGCCCTTGGGGATGTCGTTGCCGCCGATGGCAACGCGGGCGGGCTTGACGGAGCCGATGAACACGTCGGCGTACCGGGCATCGACTTCCTTGAAGTCTTCGACGTTCTTCATGTAGATCGTCGCGCGCACGACGTGCTCGATGCCGGCGCCGGCCGTGTCGAGAATCTGCTTGATGTTCTTCAGCGCCTGGGCGGTCTGCTCACCGGCGGTGTCTCCGGCCAGTTCGCCGGTCGTGGGGTCGATGCCCAGCTGACCGGACACGAACACGAACCCGTTGGCCTTTACCGCCTGGCTGTACGCGCCCAGCGCCACAGGCGCCTCCGACGTGGCGACCGCTTCCATCTTCTCGCTCATGACTCCTCATTCCCCGCGGGTATCCGCGATTATTGTCTGCGTTGCGACGCGCTTGTGCACGCTTACCGTGTAATAAATATACCTATGCCGCCCATCCGGTGATGCGCACATGTACGCACAATGGACAGGCGGCATGAAAAATCGGGGTCATCGTCGAAGGAGTAGGCGACGATGACCCCGATATTCACTCGTTCACGCCAATCCGGAGCGATGATGCGACCGGATCAGATGGTGCGCCAGGCGATACCGCTGGGCGCCAGTTCGATGCGCTCGATGCGACCATCGCCGCGCTCCACATACGTGGACTGCGCGCGATCCGTGTTGTTGACAACGCAGTAGCAACCCGACTTGTCGAACACCGCGACCTCGCACTCGGGGTTCGACGAGCTGTATGCCGCATACTTGCCCTCGTTGTGGGAGGCCCAGAACAGGGCACGCTCCAGCAGACGGGCGTTCGCGGCCGAGTAGGGCAGACCGGAGACGTATACGCCGCGGCCCTTGCCGTACTCGTTGACCGCGAGCTGCACCTGACCGCCGTCGGCGCGCAGCAGCGTCACGTCCTCGTTGACCGGGAACGTGTTCGCGATCGGCTCGCCGAAGTCGATGCCGCCAAGCGGTTTGATGCCCTGGCCACCGCCGCAGCCCGACAGCGGGATGCGGTATCCGGCTTTCTCCCACGCTTCGCGGGCGGCGGGATCGACATGCACGTCGGCGGTGATGAAGTGCTCCGGCGTGACGGCCGGGAAGTACTTGTCCACCGACAGCGTCTGGTGACGCTCCTCGTCCACACCCAGCACGTCGGCCAGCTGGAAGAAACGACCAGCCTGGAAACGGGCCAGCGAACTGGGCTCTCCGACGCCGACGAATGCTCCGCCGCCGCGCACCCAGGCGCGCAGGGTCTCGGTCAGCTTCGGGTTCTTCCACACGTCTCCACCGGTGAACGCGGTGTCGACCGGGCCACCGTTGATGATCACGTCGATGTCGTCGGCGACGCCATGCTCCAGCACGTCATCGAAGCTGATGAACCGCACGTTCACGCGCATGCCCGACAGCGACTCCAGAATGCCGTAATACGAATACGTCTGCTTGTTCGGCAGCGCGTGGGCGACCGTGAACGCCATCCACGAACGCATCTTGCCCCACGAGTTCAGAATCGCCACGTTGAGCTCGCCTTCGGCGGCGACTCCACCGGTACGGTCATGGATGTCGCGGAACTCGTCGGCGATGTGGGTGACGGTATCGACGAACTTCGGGAACTTCGCGGCCAGCGACAGGTATCCGCCGTAGCCCATACGCGAAATCGGGGAACGCAGGATGGCACGACGGGCCTTGCGCCAGTTGTCGAGACCTTCGATGCTCGGATCGTTGCCCTCGTAGAACGTGTCGGGGAAGAAGTACGGCAGGAAACGACCCTCCGTGTACCTCACGCCCGGGATATCCGCGATCATGCGGGTCGTGGTGCCGTCACCGATCGAACCGACGACAGCATCCAGGCCCAGATCCTCGAAACCATCCTTGTACGGCTCGGTACCGATCCACTGGTCACCCAGGAACATCATCGCTTCCTTGCCGGCCTCGTGCGACAGCGATGCGAGTTTCTTCACGTTCGCGCGTACGAAATGGCTCAGGAAGTCGATCCAGTCGCGCTGCGGCTTGCGCGGCACGCGCCATGCGGAGTTGTACGAGCCCTCGTTGACGAAGTCTTCGGGGCGCAGGCGGTAGCCGTACTCCTTCTCGAAGTCGTCGAGCGCGGCCGGGCTCACGGTGCAGGCGCATCCGAACCAGTCCACGACCTTCTCGCGCTGCTTCTGGTCGAACAGCAGCGTGAACTGGTAGAAGAACGTCGTGAAACGCACGACATCCACCTGCGGGTTGTCCTTGAGCCACTGCTCGAACGTGTCGAACACGAACTTGCGCGTCGCCGGGTGGTAGATATCGAACGGAATCTCGTGCTCCTTGTCGCCCCACCCGTTCGTCAGGTGGTTGTACATCTCGACCGGATCCCAGATGATGTACGCGAGGAACGAGACCGTGTACTCGTGCATCAGTTCCGCGCCGGAGACATGCACTACGCCCGCTTCGGCGTCCACGGTCCACTGCTCGGTCGGCACCACGGCGCCCGTCGAACGATCCACGACTTCCCAGTACTTGTGCGGGTCGGCGTCGAAGTTCGGCTTGAGCTGCTCCTCGAAGAAACCGTCCATCAGAGACACGTCCACCGTGTCGCTCTCCGCCAGCGCACGCTTCGACAGCAGGTACACCTGCGGGGTCTCGTCCATGTGCAGCGTGATCCACTCGTTGTGCGCGCGGGTCGGGAAGTAGGCCGTGTAGACCTTCATACCCAGCGCCACGACCTCGTCGTCCAACTGCGTGCCATCCGAGTTGCGAACCGCGTCGGCACCCCACAACCGGGCCAGTTCCGCGGTCTTCTCCGCGAAGTTCGATTCACTCGGAATCGTAAAACGGCCAGAAGTTGACATCAATGTTCCTTTCTGTGCTCTGGAACGTTTCTTCTATTTTGTCTGCCGCGGCGTTATCGCAACGGCAAGACATCCATTATATCCATCGTACCGGCAAAGGCCGGAGCCGGCACATAGTTACCGGCCCCGGCCTTTACGGCGTGTCATTCAGCGAGTGGCACGCTTGCGGACGATCATCGTGGTGTCGGCGGCGACGGCGGGCACGGACGAACCGGTCTTCGCGACGCCTTCGGTCTTCGGCTGCTCGTTAGCGCCCGGCTTGGCCGGAGTCGTCGGCTTGCTTGGCTCGACTGCCTCGTCGGTCACGTTCAGCGACACCTTGCGGGGGGGGGCGACGGACGCAAACTCGAACTGCAGACCGTAGTTGCCCGCGTCCTTGCCCTTGAGGAAGTCGGCGGCGATCTTCACCGTGACCTTGTCACCCTCGCCGCTCACCGTGTAGTCTCCCTCGTCGAGGCTGCTCAGCACGTTGCCTTCGGAGCCGATCCAGCGGATGGACTGCAGCTTGTCACCGTCCAGCGTGACGGTGTACTCGGGCAGCGTCTCAGGAGCCTGCTTGTTGAAGTTGCTGTTGACGACGGCGACAGCCGGCTTGTGCGAGGAGGCAGAACCGGAGCCGTTGTGCACCTGGATCTCGCTCATCGTCGGCGCCCACTGCACGCCGGCCTTGACGGAGTCGAGGCCCACGCGCAGCTTGGAGGAGGTGTATGCCTTGTCGAGGTTGGCCTTGGCTTCGGCGCCATGCCGGCGAGCTTGCCGGCCGGGGTGTCGGAGCCGCCGGAGAAGCCGACGAACTTCGGGTCGACTTCCAGACCACGCTTGTCCTCAGGCTGGGTGTCCGAAGCCTTGCCGCCGGCCTCGTAGTAGTCGTTGTTCGAGAACGCGGCCTTGGCGAGCGCGTCGGTCTTGCGGTACCACTGCGTCGGCGTGGTGGAGGTGTTGCAGAACACGTTGTTCATGAAGTAGACGGTGTCCTTGAAGACCTCGTCGTGGAAGTGGACGCCCTTGGAGGCGTCGAACACGAGCAAGTTGGCGGCGTAGGCGCTGGTCTTGCCCTGGCCGGTCAGCGCGGTCTTGGACGAGATGTCGACGATCGCGCCCTTCGATTCGCGCAGGTACGGGGCGCAGCGGTGGGCGAGCTCGTAATAGTGCGTGAGGTTGCCGTGCAGCGACTGCTCGAATTCGCGCCACGAGGTGTGGTCGAGGTCGAGGTTGTCGTTGCGGTCCGCGTTGTTGACCAGACCGTCGATATGGCCGTAGGTCTTCACCACATCCTCGACGATCGGCGCGATGTCGTCGGTGTCGTTGAGGTCCATCAGATACGTGCGGTAGTTGTCGGTGATGGCCTTCATTTCGGCGTCGAACTGCTCGGCGGCGCCGTCGTCTCGGTTGATAACCGCACGATGGCCCCCTCCTTGGCCAGTCGCAGGGCGACGCCCTTGCCGATGCCCTTGAAACCGCCGGTGAGGATGACGACCTTGCCTTCCAGATGCAAATCCATGATGTTTCAGTGTCCTTTGTTGTGTTCGTGTCCGTGCGAGCCGCGGCACCGCGGCGCTGCGATCAGCCCTTGTACAGGCACCGTTCGGCGGCTTCGAGTTTCATGTCGACGCCCGAGCCCGGAGCGGTCGGGGCCTTGTAACGACCATTGACGATCTCAGTGGGATGCACGAAGTATTCGTGCTGGTTGTCCACATATTCGATGACGCGATCATCCCATTGTCCACTGACCGCCAGGTAATCGGACATGGCGAAGTGGCGCACCGCCTCGCACAGGCCGACACCGCCGGCGTGGGGGCACACGCGCACGCCGAACTTGTTGGCGAGCAGGTATTCGAGCACGATCTCCTGCGGCCCGGCGACGCGCGCGGCGTCGATCTGCATGACCTTGAAGCTGCCCGCCTGCAGATACTGCTTGTACATGATGCGGTTCTGCATCTGCTCGCCGGCGGCGACCGCGATCGGGTCGATGGCGCGCTGAGCACGGCGCCGATGGCCATGTGCTCGACGCCATTCTCCGGGCCGATCCAGCGCAGCTGAGAGTCGTGGACGAACATGTCCCATGCGGCGCGCATGTCGTCGAGCAGGTTCTCGACGTTGCGGCCGACGAGCACGCAGGAGAGCGAGTCGATGGCAGCCACGACCACGTCGTTGCCACGGCCGACAGTGAAAACGAAGCCGCTGCCGCTCAGGCCGTCATCCGCGTCGGTGGTGATGACGACGTATGCCGAGGATAATCGGGGGTCCTTGTTCATCGCGTCCGAGCCCGACAGCGTGCTGGACGTGGGGAAACGCAGGTCGTAGGTTTTGACTCCGGTGAGGGTGCCCATGTTGGCTCCTTCGCCTCAATGGTTCTCGATGTATTGCGTTTCGTTCCCGTCATACACTTTTTTTAGAAAAATCACCACTTATTCTAGAAATTTTCTTTCATCTATCTCGAAACGCTTTACTATAGTGTGAAGTGCGTCTGCAACGAACGCAGACACACCCACAATGAAGTACGGGAGAAACGGAGCAACCGATGGCAGGCGATATGAAAAAACCGCGGGTCAGTGAGATAGCGAAGCTTGCCGGAGTCTCCACCGCGACCGTATCAAAGGTCATCAACGGGCGAGAGGGCGTGTCCAGCTCCACAAGGGCGCGCATCGAGAAAATCATGGAGGAATCCGGGTACTCCAAGTCTCTCGTCACCACGAAGACATCACAGACCATCGAGCTCGTGCTCACCGAGGTCATGGCGAACGGTATCAACGCGATGATCGCGGAGACCTCCGAATATGTGAAATCGATGCCCATCGGCATCACCATCACGCAGACCGGGCGGGGCAAGCGCAGCGAGGAAAGCTTCCGGGAAATCCTCAACCGCAATCCCCTCGGCGTCATTTTGCTGCTGTCCAACGCGACCGAACGCGAAAAAACACTATTGCGTTCGCGCAACATTCCCTTCGTCATTATCGACTCCATCGGCGAAGGGTCGCAGGACACGCTCGGCGTGGGCATCGACAACTGGACCGGCGGGCTGATCGCCACCGAGCACCTCATCAAACTCGGCCATCAGCGCATCGGCATCATCACCGGCCCGCAGAACGCAGAATCCGCTCAGGCCCGCTACAGTGGCTACGCCACCGCGCTGCGTCGCTCCGGGATCCAGCTGGATCCCGAGCTGGTCGCCTACGGCGACTACATGCCGGAACGCGGCTACGAGTGCGCATGCCAACTGCTCGACCTGCCCGCCGCCAAACGGCCGACTGCGATCTTCGCATGCAACGACGTCACGGCACTCAACGTGTACCGCGCTGCCCGCCAACGCGGCTTGTCCCTGCCCGCTGACCTGTCGGTCGTCGGCTTCGACAACGTGTACCCGGCACAATACCTGTACCCGGCGCTCACCACCATCAGCCAGCCGTTCGACATGATCGCCCGCAAGGCCGTGGACATGATTCTCGACGCGCGTGCAGGCTCCGTCGCCGACCACTACCTGATCCTGCCCACACGCCTGGTCGTCCGCGAAAGCACCACCGCCCCCAAGAAGAGCTGACCGGTCGCGAGGCGGAGACAACCGCCGCGACCGGCTTTCGCCGCAACATCTCCTATCTGCGTTTCGAGGGGGTGATTTTGCAGTCTGGGGACATCTATCTGCGTTTCAAGGGGTTGCCAAAACACGATATGCGGAGTATTCCGACCTGATTCTTGCTGGAATCATGCGGTTCCCGTAGCGTTTATACTTGGCTATCAACCCCTCGAAACGCAGATAGATGTCCGGCGCATCCCGAATCACCCCCTCGAAACGCAGATAGACCACGAAAAAGGCTCCATACCGATGGTATGGAGCCTTTGCTGGTGGGCTCGAAGGGATTCGAACCCTCGACCTTCTGTTCCGGAGACAGACGCTCTATCCACTGAGCTACGAACCCGAGCCATCGCTCGCCTTGCGGCAAGCAACTGTATTACTGTACACCATCCCACTCCCAACATGTCGGCAATTTCGCGGAATTCCCGGGTTTACGCGCTCCCGCACCGACTACACTGGAGTGGTATGGACATCGCCATGAACGATTTCGAATATGAACGTCGGTTCTTCTGCAGGGCGCTGCCGCCGGAACTGGATGACGGCGAGCCGATGCTGATCGTGCAGAGCTATTATGTGCACGACGGTAATTACGCGTTGCGAGTGCGGCTACAGACACGCGGGGTGCGCATCGATATGAACGCCGACACCGATCCGATAGCCGTACTGAGGCAATACCGAGACCGGTTCACCGAGGCGTTCGTCACCGTCAAGGGGCCGTCGGTGGGCGGCACCCGTTATGAGGCCGAACGGGAGATCGACGCCCGCATAGCCGCGGAACTGGTGATGCGCGGAGGCCGTCCGATTATCAAGAACCGGTTCTCTGCATGGATCGGCGAGGATGGATGGAGCCTCGACATATTTGGCGGCGCGAACGCCCCGCTGGTCGTCGCCGAGGCGGAGCGTAGCGGACCCGTGACCAATCTGCAGATTCCATCGTTCTGCGTGACGGAGATCACCGATCAGGCGCGGTTCAGCAACGACGGACTGGCTTCGCGGCCGTTCTCGCAGTGGGCCGCGGACTTCGACGCCGAGCTGCACCGGGACGGGCCCCGATTCCAAACCCAGTTCGGCCGTAACCGCATGGGACTATAAGGCGTAGACCACAGGCCCAAAACCGCTGAAACCGCCACGATGCAAGAATTGGCCCCGCGGCGGTTTCAGCATAATGACATATTTTGGCGCGATGGCGCTCAGTACATCAGCGTGGCAAGGCGGCGACGGGCACGCTTGACGCGCTCATCGGTCGCCTCGGGAATCATGAAGTACTCCAGCAGACGCTCGCGTACCGGCTCGACCTGATCGGTGTGACCGTCCGCCAGATAATCCAGCAGACGGGAGAAGGCGTCCTCGATCTGGCCGCCGATCATGTCCACATCCGCCACGGCCAGCTGCGCTTCGACGTCATCGGGACGATCTGCGGCGGCCTTGCGTACCTCGCGCACGTCAGCGGTCGCCGAACGCGCCAACAGCAGCGCCTTCGCGCGCTCCCGCGCGGCGAGCGTGTCATTGGGGTTCGCCTGCAACACCTGCTCGTAGGCCGCGGCGGCACCGGCGTAATCGCCCTGCGCCGCAAGCTGGTGCGCTTCCTGATGCTCGGGCGGCACCACGTCGGCACCAGCCGCCGCACCTGCGCCGTCACCGGTACCAGCACCGTCACCGTCGGCCGAGTCCGGGTCGCCGGAATACGGCGCAGTACCGTTCACGCCGGACTGCGCGGCCACCGAAATTAGCTTGGGGATGACCCGATCGACGATCTGCTTCAGCTCGTCATCGCCCGGCAGCCCCTGAAGAATCGGCATCGGGCGGCCACCGATCAGCGCGAACAGCGCCGGTGCGCCCTGCACCTGGAACGCCTGCGCGATCGATGGGTAGCTTGCGATGTCGATGCGGGACAGCTGAATCTGCCCCTTGAGCTTGTTCACCGCGTCGCCGAGCGTACGGGCCATCGGGAACAGACGGTCATCGGTCGGGATCCACAGCAGCAGCAGGATCGGGAACGTGGCGGAGGTCTGCACCATCGCCTGGAACGTGTTCTCGGTCGTGTCGATGACATAGCCGCCCGCGGCCGGCGCTCCCCCGGCCTGCCCCGGCTCCGCCTTCACCTGATGCTTCAACGATTCGAGATCCACCGCGCCCGCGAGTGACAATCCCGGATGAAACTCCTGCTGCTGTGCCATCATGCCTCCGTTTTCACGACTCATACCGGCCCGCGGTCTGCGCCGCACGCCGTTCCGTCACATCCATGCCGCGCGAAAATCGGCGCGGCCGCATACCTGCGACCACCGTCGATTCCGTCGCGAACATCGTTGACGCATACCACTATATAGGCCACGGCGTCTCACCGCCTCCGGTTACGCTGCAAGCGCCCGATTCCGGTGCTTGGCAAGTCCGTGCGCCGGCCCGCACGCCGGCCCGAGTCCGGCGTCTACTGCGCCTCGACCTTGACCGCCTGACGATCGCCCGCCACCACGGTCACCTTCTGATCCGACCCGGCCAGCGGCACGAATATCGCCACAACGTTCACATAAGTGGCTTTCAGCGAACTGGTGGCCTTCTGATTCGTCATCTTGAACAGCGCATCCTCGTTCGGGGACCCCGGCAACGACTCACGGCCCTCGCTCATGGACCGTGTCCACTCCGAGTTGATCTGCGCGACGACCAGGTCACCGCCACGAGGGGAGCGCATCACGGCGATCTGGTCGACGACCGGCGCGAACACCTCCTGCTGCGTGCCCTTGTTCTGGGTCACACCCTTCTGGCTTTCTTCCTGCTGCTTGACTAGCGACTGGCGGAACTGGTCATCCTCGAAGCTTCCCGCGTATTTGCTGTTCGTGTTGTTCTGCAGCACATCGGCGTATCGCTGCACCGCCTGCTTGGGGGTCATGACCAGATTGGAGTCGTTGGCATCGCCCATGACATTGCCCTGCTTAGCGGGCGCGAAGCCCGGCAGTGACACGTCCTCAAGCAGTCGGGCGACAGCCCACAGCTTGTAGTTCTGCCGGGCGGACTCCTGCCGCATCACCAGCAGACGCTTCGCCTGCTGGTCCTCGGTGGTGGTGGTGACGGTGAAAATATACCTCGGCCATGCGTTGTCGGTCGGGATGACCACCTGCGTCACATCACTGGGGATAGTCGCCAACGGCGTGACATCCTGCTGCGTGTATTGCGCAATGTTCAATTGGGCGGTGCGGATCTCCAGTTGCGAGCCGGATACGCGCGCGGCGAGCCCGTCGGCGCTTTTCGCCTCGTTCGCCTGGTTCAGCACGTCAAGGATCTTCCCGCGGATCTGCTTCTCCTGTGCGACGGTCACATCGATGATCTCGTTGTCCTTCACCGACGGTGCCACGGTCTGTGGCACCTGCCCCTCGCAGCCTGCAAGGCCGAGCGTCAGAGCGCAGACCATCGTCGCCGCCAGGGCGGTGGTTATGCGTTTATTCATTGGAGCTCCCCTTCGTGTCATCATCGGATTCCTGCGAAAGCCGCGCGAAATACGTCTGCAGCTCGCTGGCGGTGATTACCGACGTCGCCGAATCGTCGGGCTGGTCCATGGCCTGCGCGTTCTGCTGGTCGGCGACAAGGTTGCGGCTGCCGGGATCGACGACCTTCGGCTGGGAGATTTCCGGCTTTGCCGGCGTGCCCGCACCGGGTTTCCCACGATGCGCGGCATGACGGCGGCGCTTGGATTTCGGCTTGAAACTGACCGCCGCCTTGAGACTCGCGACACTGCCCGCCACCGCCTGCGAAACGGCGATCTCCTCTGCCTGCTTTTCGGCTGCGGAACCACTCACCACGCGCTTGCGACGCTTGTGCGGCGGCATGGCGAACAGAGATGCGGCCAGTACGGCCAGCAGCGCCAGCAGTCCTCCGGCGAAATAGAACGGCATGGCGAAATCAGGTAGAGTCTGACGCACCCAGTTCATGCGCACCGTCGCGTTCGAGGACTTGCCCAAGTCGATGATGGCTACGGTACCGCTGTCGGACGCGACCTTGGTCTCCGTTTTCACGGTGCCCGTCCCGCACGTCACGGAAGTCCACATATCGGAGTCCTTGAACGCCACTGCGTCATCGCCCGCATCGGCCGCAGACCCCTGCGCGGAGACCTTCGTCGTCGCGAGCGTCGTCCATTCGTTCAAGCCGGTGACGCGCACATATGGCTGCCCGGCGAGCCAACCGATCACATCCTTGTTCGACCCCAGAGCAAGGCATACTTCGCCGTCGGACGAACCGGCATCGGCGGAAACCGTCACCTGATTGTCCACCAGCGGCAGCACGCCGGGATCGGTAACGATATATTGCGTCCCCTTCACCGCGGCGCTGGCCGCGATCTGAGAGCTGGGCTTCCAATATGTGGCGTTCATAATGCCCAGACCAATGCATGCCACAGCCAGAAGACCAAGGATGGGCGTCACCACGCCCCGCATGATGCGGGCATGGCGCGTCGGACGAGCGGCCGACTTGGACTTTCGCTCGTCACGCTTGCGCTCTTTTGATGTCTGTTTCTTCATAACTCACCCATTCTACAATGCAAGGCATAAAGCCCCGGCGAAAAAGACGTTTCCAAAGAAAAATCAGGGTTTTCCGCTAGTGTGGTGACCATGCGTAAGTTGACACAGACATCCACGTTCAAGCGCGTACTCGCGGCCGTGTGCACGGTCGGCCTGTGCGTCACACTCGCCGCGTGCGGCTCCGGCGATTCCGGCTCGTCGTCAAAGAAATCCGGCGACGACTCCTCGCAGTCCTCCGACTCCAGCGCATTGAAGAACATGAAGAAGATCGCCGGCATCACCGCCACGGGTACGCTGGGCGAGAAACCGAAGGTCTCCTTCAAGGCACCGAAGACCGTCGACAACAACAGCTATGCCGTGCTGCAGGAAGGCAACGGCGCCACCATCGCTGATGGCGACCGTCTGTGCTCGCAGGGCATCGCCATCAGCGTCAAGGACGGCACCGAGCTTGCGAGCAGCTGGGAGAAGAACACACCCGATTGCTCCCTGGTGCTGGAAAAGGGCACGGTGAGCAACGCCTACTATGAGCTGCTGAAGGGCCGCAAGCTCAACACGACGATCGCGTACGGCGTCAATGACTCCAACTCCAACGGCACGTCGTACATCATGGCGCTGACCTACGTTTCCAAGTCGAAGGATCTCACCAAGGCCACAGGCGACGAGGTCACCGACATCCCGTCCGATCTGCCGAAGGTCACGCGAGCGAAGAACGGCAAGCCGTCCATCAACATGAACGGGTACAAGGGCAGCAGCAAGCTGGTCTCGCAGGCGCTGATCAAGGGCAAGGGCAAAGAGGTCACGAACAACAACACCGTCAAGGTGAAGTACACCGGATGGCTGTTGGACGGCACCCAGTTCGACTCGTCATGGGACAAGAACACCACGCTTGAGGCCGACACGTACAGCGGCGGCAACCATCAGGTGATTGAGGGCTGGCAGCAGGCCATGGTCGGCCAGACGGTCGGCTCGCAGGTGCTAATGGTGATTCCGCCGAACTTGGGTTACGGCAGCACCGCCCAGGGCTCCATCCCCGCGAACTCCACGCTGATCTTCGTGGTCGATATTCTGGCCGCCTACTGACAGGCGACCGCGACAGTAGCTGAAAGCCGCCCGGCGCATGTGTGTGCCGGGCGGCTTTTGTATATGCGGCGGCAAGAACCACCCCCAGTCAGTCAAAGACTGACAGCTCCCGCCAGCGGCGGGCGGTTTACTTTGCCCCCGCTGGCTGTCAAGCGCAGCGAAACTGGGGAGTCTAGTAGGGAATCGAAATACGACAAGGGGGCTTCCCGCGCGTGCGGGAAGCCCCCCTATGAAG
>OOBU01000623.1_pt1 | contig 14195 bp, 10 predicted proteins | sample 1671501 | NCBI WGS metagenome assembly OOBU01 (sample SAMN06348163, study PRJEB24527) | human gut metagenome | biome: human gut; feature: ankylosing spondylitis patient; material: feces | host: Homo sapiens | place: China | collected 2015-10
CGTTTCTTTCTTGGAGAGTGGATCATCCGATTTCATCAGAACCACCCATTTTTCCCTTATATTCAAGCGAATGAATTCATATTTTACCATATCAACCGGCTCAAGAAGCAAACCAATATCCAGTAGTCCCTTATCCATTTGTTCCTTTACCAAATCTGCTGTGGCTGTAAAAATGTCAAAAGTAACACGGGGATATTTCTGACGAAAGGACTCAATTATTTTAGGAAGAAGTTGTACAGCAGCAATTTCTCCACACCCAATGGAAATTTTACCTTCCACCTGTTCCTCTTGCTCCACTAATTCTTTTTCTGTCTTATCTACAAGCTGCAAAATTTCTTCCGCACGACGGCGAAGAAGTATTCCTTCATTTGTCAATTTGATTTTCCGTGTCCCTCTATCAAACAGCTTTACACCAATATCTTCCTCCATCTGTGCAAGCTGACGTGAAAGTGTCGGCTGCGTGATATGTAAAACTTCTGAGGCTTTTGTGATACTTTCTTCCCTTACTACAGTCAGAAAATATCGAAGAACTCTAATTTCCACGAAAAATACCTCCCAAATTCATCATGCTTAATAAGTATATTTTAACGTATCTATACTCGAAAGGCAATAAAAAACATCTGCTCATCGTATGCTCACCGGCAATGTAATTTTATGTAAAACTTGATAAACCCCTATCTCTCATTGATAGAGAGATAGGGGTTTTCTAATTACGCCTACTGCAACCTCCACAGTCTGTGGAAAGCGTAATTCACCTTCTTAAAATCCGGTGCTCCAAAAGCACCGGATTTTTTTATCAATGTAACCTTGTCACAGAAAAAGACTTTGTCCTGCGGTAAAATGGAGCATCTACTGCACATCCTAACTTAATATGCACTGAATAAAAGAAAAAGCCTTATATTTCAATCCATAGAGGCCAATCTGTTGTATAATCGGAGCAAGAGAACTGGCAAAAATCCAGCAAAAACCTTGTACATGGAGGGCAGCTATGTATCGTTACAGCAATGGCCAGATCAGCTTGGCGGATTAATCGAGTATCTAATGCAGCAGGAGACCATCCTCCGGAAATGTAATGCAGTGCTGGATCTATCGTCCGTGTATGAGAAAATGGTGCAGTTGTGCAGCAAAGAAGATAGTCGTCCGCCCCTCGCCCCAGCGTTCATCGTAAAGTACCTGCTGGTGAGTTTCCTGTACAGCCAACCATCGAACCGGCAGATCGGGCAGCGCACCCCTTCACCTCAAAGCTAACGAAGCTGATGAACTGCACGCTGCCACCAGCCTTCAGTACCTCCATCACAACTGCGACGTGGACGTTCAGTGCCGCCTCCCTGTCCTTTCTTCGTCAGGCCAGGCTTTTTTCGCAATAGTGGCGACGAATTCGTTCTTGCTGTTTTTCGTTTGAAAAGAGCCTTATGGCCTTGGCGCTCTCCGGTCGTGGGTGGCGTAGTAGGCTCGCTTATTTTCGTACATGCAATAGTCGGCCTTGTCCAGCAGCGTTTGCATGATGCAGCCTTCATAATCGGCGGAGATCGCCCAACCGTAGGCGTAGCTGAGAGGAAGCTGATTGCCGTCACGGTTTGCAGCGTCGGCTTCCCTGCGCAGACTGTCCAGTATGCCCTCCACCTCCTGCCGGTCCGTATGGTAAATGACCGCCATAAATTCGTCGCCGCCGTATCTGCCCACGAAATGCTTTTCCGGGATCACCCGGCGTAAAAGCCGGGCAAAGCTCAGGATCAGTTGATCACCCGCCGAATGACCCCTCGTATCGTTGACGGTTTTCAGATTGTTCAGGTCAAATATGACGCAGGCCGTAGGCTCCCGGAGAATTTCCCTGTTGTTGAGAAGCTCCTCGCAGGAGCCTTTGTTGGGCAGGCCGGTATGGATGTCGATGTATGCCTTCTGCTCCAGCAGTTGGTTTTTCCGGGCCATTTTCAGTGCCATGGCGGTCTGGAGCATGATCAGGATCACCAGGCACAGCATATCCAGTGCCGAGAGGATCTCAATAGTGCGGATCTTCATGGCGATCTTTTCTGAATAGTGTTCCGCGGCAGACACCGTTTCGTCCGCCATTTCAAAATAGGTCTCGCTCATGGCAACGATTTGGGTGTTCTCATATCCACGCTGTCTGGCCGCCGCGACCTCCGCCTTGAGCCGCTCCCAGTAGGCACTCTGGATGTCCAGCCTTTCCTGATAGGCCGCGTCCTTGAGCTTTACCAATTCGTAGTGCCCATCCCCGGATGTCAGATCGCTTAAAATATCGTCTAAATACGCGATCAACTCATCGTTTCGGGTGCCTGTGATCTCCAGCTTTACCGCCCGCTGCGTGGCTCCGCGCACCAGCCCGGCATAATTGATGACGCGGGCCGTGCCCTTCAGGTTGCCGATCTCGACCATCATCAGAGCGACAAGGATCACCAAAATCAGCACAAGGCAGCTTTGCAGGATGCTGATGAGATTTTTGCGATCTATTTTTACATTTCCTTTTATCATAACGACCTCGATCACGGAACGACCATGATATTCTTTATTGCGAATCAGTCTTGATGAATACTTTACTCTGTAACGCACATCATGTCAATAACAATGGAAATTTTTCTACTGTCTCCCAAGAATGATCGGCATAAATAAAATGAAAAGCACGCACTTTATTGCTTGTTTCGGTTGGATGGCTTTGGCTTGTCAGGGATCGCCTCATCCGCCTTGGATGGGCGACCCCTGCGAGCCCCAACCAATTTCTCCGCTTTCTGGTTTTCAGTCATAGTCTTTTCTGCTTTCGGCGGACTGCCACGGCACAGCTTTTTCGGCTTCTATAATTGTAAGGAACATGGCTTTTCGCTGAATGGAAAGCGAAGCTGACCCGGGCTGGGGCGGTCTGTATGAAAACAATATTTTTTTTGAAATAATCTTGACAAAATTTATCAAGATTGATATGATAGTATTAACAAGCAAGCGAAAAGAGGATGTGGAGCATGATCATCACCAAAGAGACGGACTACGCGCTGCGCATTTTGCGGGTGCTGCTGGACGGGGAGAAGCATTCGGTGGCCGAGATGTCGGAAACGGAATTGATCCCCAATCAGTTTGCCTACCAGATTCTGCGCAAGCTCTCCGCCGGCAATTTGGTGCGGGTGAGCCGCGGCGCTCTCGGCGGCTGCGAGCTGTCCTGCGATCTGGACGCGACCTCCCTCTACGATCTCATGGGGGTCGTGGGGGAGCGGGGCATCCTGTGCGCCTGCATGGAGCCGGGATATGAATGCCGCTGGCAGGACAAGCATGGGCGGTGCACCATCCACTGTCAGCTGGCGGCCTTGCAGCAAAAGCAGGACGAGGCGTTCCGTGCCGTGAGCCTGCGCAGGCTGCTGACCGGCGGATCCGATCCCCAAGATACAAGCAAGCTGTAAAATTTTAAAAGGAGGTACCCGTATGCTGTTTCAAACCACGTCGGCGCACGAAGAGCTGCGCGCGAAGATCCGGAGTTTTGCGGAGGAGGAGATCAAGCCACTCGCATTTTTAATGGATCAGAACAATGAGTTTCCCGAGGAGGCTGTCAAGAAGCTGGGTAAGCTGGGCTGGATGGGCATTCCCTACCCCAAGGAGTACGGCGGTGCCGGTCTTGATGCTCTGAGCTACGCCATCGCGGTGGAGGAGCTGGCCCGTGTGGACGGCGGCACGGGCGTAATCCTCTCCGCCCACGTCTCCCTCGGCTCATGGCCCATTTTCGCCTATGGCACCGAGGAGCAGAAGATGAAATATCTGATTCCGCTGGCCAAGGGCGAGAAGATCGGTGCCTTCGGCCTTACGGAGACCAACGCCGGATCCGACGCCGGCGGCACGGAGACCACGGCGCTGGATAAGGGGGACTACTACCTCCTCAACGGCGGCAAGATCTTCATTACCAACGCCCCTAAGGCGGACACCTATGTGGTTTTCGCCGTCACCACGCCGGACATCGGCACCCGGGGCATCTCCGCTTTCATCGTGGAGAAGGGCTGGAAGGGCTTTGAGTTCGGCGACCACTATGACAAGATGGGTATTCGCTCCTCCTCCACGGCGGAGCTGATCTTCAACAACGTGAAGGTTCCCAAGGAAAACCTATTGGGCAAGGAGGGCGAGGGCTTCAAGATTGCCATGTCCACGCTGGACGGCGGACGCATCGGCATCGCCGCGCAGGCGCTGGGCATCGCCCAGGGCGCGTTTGAGCACGCGTTGAGCTATTCCAAGGAGCGCGTCCAGTTCGGCAAGCCCATCGCGGCCCAGCAGAGCATCGCCTTCAAGCTGGCGGATATGGCAACCAAGCTGCGCTGCGCCCGGTTCCTCATCTACTCCGCGGCGGAGCTGAAGGAGCAGCACGCGCCTTACGGCATGGAGTCCGCCATGGCGAAGATGTACGCCTCGGACATCGCGCTGGAGGTCACCAACGATGCCTTGCAGATCCACGGCGGCAGCGGCTACCTCAAGGGCATGGAGGTGGAACGGGCCTACCGCGACGCCAAGATCACCACCCTCTACGAGGGCACTAACGAGATTCAGCGGGTGGTCATCGCCTCTCATCTGTTGGGCAGGCTGGGCAAGAGCTCCGGCGGCGAGAGCCGTTCGGCGGCCAAGAAACCCGCGCCCATCACCGGCATTCGCAAAAAGACCATCTTCCGGGAGGGGGATGCTGCCCAGCAGGTGGCCGACCTTGTGGCGGCGCTGAAGAAGGATGGTCACGACTTCTCCGTGGGCATCCCTATGGATACGCCCATCCCGCAGGCGGAGCGGGTGGTCTCCGCGGGCAAGGGCATCGGGGAGAAAAAGAACATGAAACTGGTAGAGTCGCTGGCCAAGGCCGCCGGCGCGGCCATCGGTTCTTCCCGCCCTGTGGCGGAGACTCTCAAATATCTGCCGCTGAACCGCTATGTGGGTATGTCCGGTCAGAAGTTCACCGGCAATCTGTACATCGCCTGCGGCATCTCCGGCGCATCCCAGCACCTTAAGGGCATCAAGGACGCCTCCACCATCGTGGCCATCAATAAGAACGGTAACGCGCCTATCTTCAAGAACTGCGACTACGGCATCGTGGGCGATGTGGAGGAGATCCTGCCCCTGCTCACTGCCGCGCTGGATAGCGGCGAAAAGCTGCCCGCGCCGCCCATGGTAAAGATGAAGCGGCCCACGCCGCCGAAGCCCGCCCCCATCGGCGACCGCTACGTCTGCAGCGGCTGCGGCTACGAGTATGTGCCGGAGTTGGGCGACGAGGACGGCGAGATCGCGCCCGGTACGCTCTTTGAGCAGCTTCCCGCCGAGTGGGTGTGTCCCGAGTGCGCGGAGACGAAGGATCAATTTGTAAAGGCTTGAGGCCGTGAAGGAGGCAAGATAAGATGTATTGCGTGCGTAAAGTAACGAACGACCTCTACTGGGTGGGCGCCAACGACCATCGCCTGGCCCTGTTTGAAAACTGCTTTCCCATTCCCCGGGGCGTAAGCTACAACGCCTACTGCCTGCTGGATGAAAAGACGGTGCTCTTTGACACGGTGGACTGGTCTGCCTGCCGCCAGCTTTTGGAAAATCTGGCGTATGTGCTGGATGGCCGCGAGCTGGACTACCTGCTGGTCAACCATCTGGAGCCGGATCACGCCGCCTGCATCGAGGAGATCCTGCTGCGCCATCCCAAGGTGAAATTGATCTCCAACGAGAAGGCATTCATGCTCATGCGGCAGTTCGGCTTCCATGTGGACGGACATGAGTGCATCGAGGTGAAGGAGGGCGACACCTTCTCCTTCGGCAAGCACACCGTCACCTTTGTGGGCGCGCCTATGGTTCACTGGCCGGAGGCCATGGTGACCCTCGACGTCACCGACGGCGTCCTCTTTTCCGCCGACGCCTTCGGCACCTTCGGCGCGCTGGACGGCAAGCTGTTCGCCGACGAGGTGGACTTCGAGCGGGACTGGCTGGACGACGCCCGTCGCTACCTTACCAACATCGTGGGCAAGTACGGCCCCCACATCCAGCTCCTGCTGAAAAAGGCCGGCGGCGTTTTGGATCAGATCAAGTACATCTGCCCGCTCCACGGCCCCGTGTGGCGCAAGGATCTGGGCTGGTTCATTGAAAAGTACGACACATGGAGCCGCTATGCCCCTGAGACCCAGGGCGTGCTCATCGTCTACGCCTCTATGTACGGCAACACGGAGAACGCGGCGCAGGCGCTGGCGACGTCGCTCTGCGATAAGGGCATGAGCAAGGTGGCGATGTACGATGTGTCCTCCACTCATGTCTCCCAGCTGATCTCCGAGGCGTTTAAGTACAGTCACATTGTCCTGGCCTCTGTGACCTACAACCTCGGCATCTACCCTGCCATGCATGACTTCCTCATGGATATGAAGGCACTGAATCTGCAAAACCGCACCTTTGCCATCATTGAAAACGGCTCATGGGCGGTGAAGTCCGGTGACCTCATGCAGAAATTCGTCAACAATGAGCTTAAGAACATGACGGTGCTCAACGAGCGGCTCAGCCTCGCCTCGTCCATGGGCACGGACAAGCGCACTGAGCTGGAAGCACTGGCGGACGCCATTCTGGAATCTATGAAGTAACTGGCAGGAAAGCCAAAACCAAGACAACAGACAACAAACAGCCCCACCGCGTCGGCTGCAGAAAAACCGGCTTTCAAAAACAGAGCGGGCAAGCGTGATACTGCGCTTGCCCGCTCTTTGCCCAAAAGGACATGAGAAGTGACCGGAGAAGATGAGAGGATCGAAATGGAGATCAGAAAACGAAACGGGGAGTCTGTTCCCTTTCAACAGGAGAAAATTTTCAACGCCATGAAAAAGGCGTTTGACGGACAGGGCAAGGAGATCGGGAGCAGAGAGATGGATGAGATCCTCGCCACCGTTCTCAACAATCTCTCCGTCACAGTGCCGCTCACCGTAGAACGTGTGCAGGACGAGGTGGAGCGAACGCTCATGGAGCGCGGACACTATGAGGTGGCCAAGGCGTACATCCTCTACCGCGAAAAGCGGTCTGCGCTGCGCCGTGTCCGGCATACCATCGCGCGGACGGTGGGGGATGACTCGCTTGACGAGGTGCTGCGCCGCATCCAGATGGATTTTACCGAGGAAGTCTACTCCCTCGCGGCGCTTCAAATGAAGTTTGAGAGTTTCTGTCGCCTGGGCATGACGGAGGATGAGCGGGCTGAGGCACTGACCAAGGCGGCGGTAGAGCTGACTACGGCAGAGGCACCCAAGTGGGAGTTCATCGCGGCGCGGCTTCTGAACCACTCCTTTCGCTGTCGCAACGCACAGGAATGGGAGGGGCGCGGCGTCGGCGACCTCTATGGCAAGCTTCGCTATCTGACGGATAAGGGACTCTACGGTGACTATATCCTTGCCCACTATACCCACGAGGAGATTGCCATGGCGGAGGACTTTCTCTGCCCGGAACGGGACGAGCTGTTCACCTACTCCGGCCTTGACCTGCTGCTCAAACGCTATGTGATCCAGTCACGCAGCCGCGTGCCGCTGGAAACACCGCAGGAGATGTTTTTGGGTATCGCGCTGCATCTTGCTATGAACGAAGGCTCTGACCGCATGGGGTGGGTAAAACGCTTTTACGATATGCTCAGCCGTATGGAGGTCACGATGGCGACACCTACCATGTCCAACGCACGAAAGCCCTACCATCAGCTTTCAAGCTGCTTTGTGGACACTGTGCCGGACAGTCTGGACGGCATCTACCGCTCGCTGGACAACTTCGCAAAGGTCTCTAAATTCGGCGGTGGAATGGGGATGTACTTCGGTAAGGTGCGCGCTGCAGGCAGCACCATCCGCGGCTTTCAAGGGGCGGCGGGCGGTGTTATCCGCTGGATCCGGCTGGTCAACGACACCGCCGTGGCGGTGGATCAGTTGGGGATGCGGCAGGGCGCTGTGGCGGTTTACTTAGACGCATGGCACCGGGATCTGCCGGAATTCCTTCAACTGCGCACCAACAACGGCGACGACCGCATGAAGGCACATGATGTGTTTCCCGCCGTGTGCTATCCGGATCTCTTCTGGCGACTGGCGGAGGAGAACATAGACGCGCCGTGGCATCTCATGTGTCCGCATGAGATCCTCACGGTCAAGGGCTACGCACTGGAGGATTACTGGGGTACAGAATGGGAGAAGCGGTATCTGGACTGCGTCAATGACCCGCGCATCGAAAAGCGCAGCGTCACCGTCAAGGACATCGTGCGGCTGGTGCTTCGCTCGGCAGTGGAGACCGGCACGCCCTTCGCTTTCAATCGAGACAGTGTAAATCATATGAACCCAAACGGCCACACGGGAATGATCTATTGCTCCAATCTCTGTACGGAGATCGCGCAGAACATGGCGCCCATCGAGCACATCAGCACTGAGGTGCACACGGAGAACGGCGACACAATAGTGGTGACGGCCACACGCCCAGGTGAGTTTGTGGTCTGCAACCTGGCGAGTCTGTCTCTCGGTAATCTGCCGGTGGAGGACGAGGCCTATATGGAACGCACGGTGGAAACGGCCATCCGCGCACTGGATAATGTGATCGACCTCAACTTCTACCCGTTGGAATACGCGCGGCTTACCAATCAGAAGTACCGCAGCATCGGCCTGGGCGTCAGCGGCTACCACCACATGCTGGCAAAGCGCGGCATCCACTGGGAGAGCGATGAGCACCTTGCCTTCACCGACGCAGTGTTCGAGCTCATCAACTACGCCGCTGTCAAGGCGGACACAGCTCTGGCACGGGAAAAGGGTCGTTACGCGCTCTTTGAGGGCAGCGACTGGCAGACGGGCGCGTATTTTGAAAAGCGGGGTTATACCTCCGAAAAGTGGCAGGCGCTTGCGAAAACGGTGGCGGTGCAGGGAATGCGCAACGCCTATCTGCTGGCGGTCGCACCGACCTCCAGCACATCTATCCTCTCCGGCACGTCGGCGGGCATAGATCCAATTATGAAGAAATTCTTTTTAGAGGAAAAAAAGGGCAGCATGCTGCCCCGCGTTGCTCCGGAGCTTTCTATGGACACATGGTGGTACTATAAGGCAGCGCATCTGATCGACCAAAGCTGGTCGGTACGCGCCGCGGGCCTTCGCCAGAGACATATTGACCAGGCGCAGAGCATGAATCTCTATATCACCAACGACTATTCCATGCGTCAGGTGCTCAGACTGTATTTGGAGGCGTGGAGGGCCGGCGTCAAGACCATTTACTATGTCCGCAGCAAGGCCCTTGAGGTCGAGGCCTGCGAAAGCTGCTCGTCATAAGGAGGATAGCATGACGGAACTGAAGAAAAAGCCCCTCTTTAACCCGGAGGGCGACCCTGATGTGCGCCTGCGGCGCATGATCGGCGGCAATACCACCAACCTCAACGACTTCAACAATATGAAGTACGCTTGGGTCAGCGACTGGTACCGGCAGGCCATGAACAACTTTTGGATCCCTGAGGAGATCAATCTCTCGCAGGATGTGAAGGACTATCCCCGCCTGCTGTCAGCCGAGCGCAGCGCCTACGATAAAATTCTGAGTTTTCTTGTCTTTTTGGATTCCATTCAGACAGCGAACCTGCCTAATATCGGCGCCTACATTACCGCCAACGAGGTCAATCTCTGCCTGTCCATTCAGGCGTTTCAGGAGTGTGTCCACTCACAGAGCTACAGCTATATGCTCGACACCATCTGTTCCCCCGTGGAGCGCAATGACATCCTCTACCAATGGAAAACGGACGAGCATCTGCTGCGCCGCAACACCTTCATTGGGGACTGCTACAACGAGTTTCAGGAGCGGAAGGATGCTCCCACGCTGCTGCGCGTGATGATGGCGAACTATATTTTGGAGGGCATCTATTTTTACAGCGGCTTTATGTTCTTCTACAATCTCTCCCGAAACGGGAAGATGCCCGGCTCGGCGCAGGAGATTCGCTACATAAACCGCGATGAGAACACGCACTTGTGGCTGTTCCGCAATATCATCACGGAGCTGCAAAAGGAGCAGCCGGAGTTGTTCACCGCCGAGAGCGTACAAGCGCTGCGCGAGATGATGCGTGAGGGCGTGGAGCAGGAGATCGCATGGGGGCATTATGTAATCGGCGACGACATCCCGGGGCTGAACCGGCAGATGATCAGCGATTACATCCGCTATCTCGGCAACCTCCGCTGGACGAGCCTTGGCTATCCCGCATTGTATCCAGGCTTTGAGAGCGAACCGGAGAGCATGGAATGGGTCAGCCAGTACGCCGACGCCAACATGGTCAAGACCGATTTCTTTGAGGCACGCAGTACCGCCTACGCCAAGAGCACCGCACTGATAGACGATTTATAAGAAAACCAAAGACATCAGAATAGGAGATACTACTATGAATTACAGCGCTATGATTCAAAATCGCAGATCCGTTCACGCATTCCGCGAAAAGGAAGTTCCGAGCGAGGCTATCGGCCAGCTCCGATCCTACTATGAAAAGACCTGCCCCCGTCTTGTCCCGGAGATTGCAACGGAGTTGATCGTCTTGGACAAGGATGCACAGCCGGCGCTGGAGAGCTCAGCGGGTTATAATCAATTTCTCATCGGAGCACCGCACTACCTGCTCCTTATGTCTGCCCCGCATTCCTATGCGGCCATCAACGCCGGCTACATGATGGAAGATCTCGTCCTCAAGCTGACTGAGTTGGACATTGACACCTGCTGGATGACCTTCACCGACAGCGACAAAATCAAAAAGGCACTGTCTCTCGCCACCCCGTTAGAGGTGGCGGCAATCGTTGCCTTTGGCTACGGGGAAAAGACCGCAAAAAAGCTGCGGCTGAATATCCTAAGTATGTCTCAGATCGATGTGCGGGCCGAACAGCAGTACTACGCGCCCAAAAAGGGCGTGCACGATTTGGTTCACATGGGGAGCTGGAGCAACAAGTCTGGGCTTGACGAGATGATGGACTTCTACGACGATATGCTCTGGCAGTCCTTCTACGCCGCTTCGCTCTCCCCCAGCTATCTCAACCGTCAGCCCTATGGCTTCCTTGTGCAGGATCACAGCATCTATTTGGTGCAGCAGGAGGATGCCTACACCGATAATTTGGATGCCGCATTGGATCTCGGTATTGTCATGCTCCACTTCTCCGCCGTCGCCTCCCAGTGGGCGGGGCAGGTACGCTGGGAACTTTCACCTGCTGCGCCCGACGGCCTGCCGGAAGGACTTCGCTCCGCTGCGGTGTACCACATGTAACGACTCTGGGGGAAGCAAGGCAACGGTAAAATGCGCGACCGCCGATCCGCGGTTGAGCGTATGTTTCATTAGAAAAGAAGAACCTATCAGTCAGAGTCTGAGTAAGGAAAATAGGAGGTATTTTTTATATGGCTATCCAAACGGTAACAGATGCCATCCGCTATGTAGGGGTGGATGATAACACATTGGCACTCTTTGAAAACCAGTACCCCGTCCAGCCTATGGGAGTGAGCTACAACTCCTATGTCATTCTGGATGAGAAGATTGCCGTGATGGACAGCGTGGACGCACGGGCAACGGAAGAATGGCTTTCCAATGTGGCGCGGGTGTTGGAGGGGCGCAGGCCCGACTATCTTGTGGTCACACACATGGAGCCGGATCATTCCGGCAGTCTCATGCGGCTGGCACAAAAGTACCCGGAGATGAAGATCGTGGGAAACGCGAAAACATTTACCCTGATCAAGCAGTTCTTCGGCACAGGTGCATTGTCGGAAGACCGTATGCTGGAGGTTGGCGAAAGAGATACGCTTTCCTTGGGTTTGCACCGGCTGCGCTTTCTGCTGGCGCCGATGGTACACTGGCCGGAGGTGATGACGGCGTATGAGGAAACGGAAAAAATCCTGTTCTCGGCGGATGCCTTCGGACGCTTTGGCTCACTGGAACGGACTGCCCGTGCCCCCTGGGTGCCGCAGGCCCGACGGTATTATTACAATATTATCGGGAAATATGGCGCACAGGTGCAGGCTCTGCTGAAAAAGACCGCCGCGCTGGAGATCAAAACAATCTGCCCGCTCCACGGTCCCGTGCTTACAGAAGGGCTGGAGGAGTGTCTGCGGCTCTATGATCTCTGGTCACAATGGGAACCAGAAGAATCGGAGAGCATACTGATTGCCCACGCATCCATCCATGGAAATACTGCCCATGCGGCGAAGACCCTCAAGGGTAAATTAGAGAAAAAAGGCGTACAGGTCAGCATATGTGATCTCACTGTGACAGATCTTTCCTACGCTGTTGCCAGTGCGTTCTACTGCGGGAAGTTGGTTTTAGCCAGCGCCACCTATGACGGAGGACTGTTTCCGCCCATGAGGGAGTTTTTGGAACATTTACGGACAAAGGGATTCCGAAACCGCCGGGTTGGCCTTATTGAAGACGGCTCTTGGGCACCTGCTGCCGCGCGGCTGATGCGCACCAAATTGGAGGAGATGAAGGATATCCACCTTTACGAAACGGTAGTGTCTCTGCGTGGTGCATTGAACCAAACCAGCGAAGCGCAGATGGACGCTCTGGTGGCTGAGCTCTGCGCAGAATAAGCTGCAACAAACCGCAGCTATTTTCGTACAGATGATGGTCTTACTCATCTGCTTTATGTCCCAAGGGCAGAGTACCGTCATCTCAGGTTGAGGTCACGATGTGGTGTAGGGCGAGACCGGAGTCTTGAGAATACCCAAACAAAGGAAAAGAGCTGACAGATATGGCAGCTATGAATATGAATCAGGAGCAGTTTGAGCAGGCGATCCGGGAGAAAAAGCCCGTTTTGGTGGATTTCTGGGCGCCCTGGTGCAGCTACTGCCGGAGGATCGGCCCCGCGTATGAGAAGATCGGAGAGGAATACGCGGACAGCCTCGCCGTCGGCAAGATCAACATTGACGAGGAGCCGCGGCTGGCGGGGGCCGAGGGGATCGAGGACATCCCAACTCTGGTGCTGTACCGGAACGGAAAGGCCGTGGATTCCATCATCGCGCCCGGCTCAAAGGCAGAAATCGACCGTTTCATTCAGGAAGCCTTGGCGAAATAACGGAGGGTTCAGATATGAACAACAATCATGTTTATGATATGCTCGTGGTGGGCGGCGGACCGGGCGGCTACACCGCCGCCCTGTACGCGGCACGGGCGGGGCTGGACACCATCGTGCTGGAAAAACTGTCCGCCGGTGGGCAGATGGCCCTGACCGAGCAGATCGACAACTACCCCGGCTTTGAGAACGGGATCGACGGCTTCTCTCTGGCGGAGAAGATGCAAAAGCAGGCGGAGCGTTTTGGGGCACGCAGCGAATACGCGGAAGTTCTCCGCATGGATCTGACGGCGGTTCCCAAGCTCGTGGAGACCAGCGAGGGGATCTTCCGGGGGAAAACCGTGGTGCTGGCCACCGGCGCAGACCCCAGAACGCTGGGCGTTGCCGGAGAGACGGAGCTGTTGGGCCGGGGCGTGGCCTACTGCGCCGCCTGCGACGGGATGTTTTACAAGGGCAAAACGGTGGTCGTGGTGGGCGGCGGCAATTCCGCCGCGGCAGATGCCCTCCTTCTCAGCCGCGTGGCGAAAAAAGTGATCCTCGTCCACCGCAGAGACACCCTGCGGGCCACCAAGATCTATCACGAGCCGCTGGCACAGGCCGAAAACGTGGAATTCCGTTGGAACAGCGTCGTTTCCGCGCTGCTTTCCGGGGACAGGCTGACCGGCGTCCGCCTGCGGGACACCGTCACCGGTGAGGAAAGCGTGGTGGACTGCGACGGCGTATTTGTCAGCGTGGGCCGACAGCCCGCCACGGCGCTGGCGGTGGGTCAACTGGCGCTGGACGGCGGCGGCTATATCGTGGCCGGAGAGACCACGGAAACCAGTATTCCCGGCGTTTACGCCGTGGGCGACGTGAGGACGAAGCCCCTCCGTCAGGTGGTCACCGCCGTGGCGGACGGCGCGGTGGCAGTCCACATGGCGGAGAAATATATCGCGGAAAACCGATAAGGGAGGTAGATTGAAAAAGCCATGTTTAAGGTCAGGCCGGATACGACCGCAGTGGGGATGCCGACATATCTGCAAGGCAAACTGCCAGAGTGATGGCAGATAAGATAACCCATGTAAGATCGGGAGATATGTTGTCTCTCCATATCCAGTCCACGCAACAGTGAGCAACTGAACACAAAAGCACAGCCGCAGATGTACTCTGCGGCTGTGTTTTTATGCGTAGTATACCGCGTGACAAGCGGTTTTACTG
>OOBU01000631.1_pt1 | contig 14087 bp, 5 predicted proteins | sample 1671501 | NCBI WGS metagenome assembly OOBU01 (sample SAMN06348163, study PRJEB24527) | human gut metagenome | biome: human gut; feature: ankylosing spondylitis patient; material: feces | host: Homo sapiens | place: China | collected 2015-10
TCAACTCGCAGTCCGGCAAGGGCGGCATGGCCTACCTGCTCAAGACCAACCACAACCTCGACCTGCCGAAGCGTCTGCAGGTGGAGTTCGACAAGATCGTGCAGAACTTCGCCGACACGACCAAGAAGGAAGTCAAGGACGAGGACATCTGGCGTCTCTTCAAGGACGAGTACCTGCCGGTGGAGCAGTCCGGCATGACGGCCGCCGGCGTGGTCGTCGGCGATACGCATGACGCGACGCTCGCTCCGTGGGGCCGCCTCAAACTGCTCAAGGTGGCCGTCAGCTCCGGCGAGGATGGTTCAGACACCGTGCTCAAGGCGCGTGTGCTCGACCGCGGCGTGAACGTGGGCGTGGACGAGCCTCACGAGCGTGAGATCTCCGGCATCGGCAACGGCCCGATTGCGGCGTTCCTCAACGCGGTTTCCAACCTCGGCATTGAGGCGTCCGTGATGGATTACGTGGAGCACACCATGTCCGTCGGTACCGACGCCATGGCCGCGTCCTACGTGGAATGCCAGGTGGGTGAGGACGCTGAGACCCAGATCATCTGGGGCGTCGGCATCGACTCCTCGATTACCACCAGCGCGCTCAAGGCGATCATCTCCGCGATCAACCGTTCGCAGCGCTGATATTTCGCGGTAAACGAAAGGGTGGCTGCAGGATTCGTCCTGCAGCCACCCTTTTTTGATGGTCGTGAGAGGGCCGGAACCACCTCCAGTCGCACGGGGTCTAGCTCTCGTCGTGCCCTCTCCGGCGGGGATGGTCAACGCACGCCAATAACCGCGAATCCGGCCTCGTCCCTCACTGCGACGCTATGCCGTTGGTGCTGGATTCATTGCCGGTGGAGCAGCCGGCGGCGGTGGGATCGGTCGCGCAATCCGAGCCTCCGCCGTTGTTGCCGTTGTTCCCTCCGTTGCCGTTATTCCCGTTGTTGCCGCCGTTCCCGCCATTGCCATCGGACCCGTTGCCGCCCGATCCATTGCCGTTGCCATTCGAACCGTTGCCGGTCTGCGGCTTCGTCGACTGCGAGCCCGACCCGTCGCCAGACTGCGTGCCGCTCTGCGACGACTGGTCGTCGCTCTTGCTGCCGCCCTGCGAATTCCCGCCCTGCGACTGGCCGCTGTTGCCCCAAGACGAGTACTGCGAACCGGTGCCCCACGTGCCGTCGGGTCCACCGATCTTGCCGCTGTCGGTCACGTCGGGGAACTTCTCGTCCGCCACGTTCTCCAGCGCCCTCGACATGTAGTTGGTGAACAGCACGGCCGGATATCCCATGCCCTTGTAATACCCGTTGATGGTCGGCAGTTCCAGCGCCTCGCCGTTCGCTCCGGGATTCCAGATGGCGAACATGGTGAGCGTCGAGGGCGTGAACCCGATGAAGCTCACGGCCTTGTTGTCGTTTGCCGTGCCGGACTTGCCCGCCATCGTCTTGCCGATCGCGCTCGCCGCACGACCGGTACCGTATTGGATGGTGCCTTCCATCGCCTTGACCACCAGTCCGGTGTCGTTCGCGTCGAACACCTGCTCCGCGGTGGATGGCGCCTTGTACAGTTCCGGCCCCTTGCTGCTCTTCACGCTGGCGACGATGTGCAGCGTCGGCTTCTTGCCCTGGTTGGCGATGGTGGAGAAGCCGCGCGCCATGTCGATCATGCTCAGGCCGGAGTTGCCGAGCGTCACGTAGCCGTCATCGGTGATCTTGCCTTTGATGCCGGCCGTGTGCGCGGTCTTGATTATCGTGTCCGCGCCGAGATGCTGCTGCAGATCCATGTACACCGTGTTGACGGAGTTCGCCGTCGCCTTGTACAGGTTGATGTAGCCGTAACTAGCGCCGCCCGAGTTCGACATCGGCTGTTTCAGCCCGGGGAAGCTGCGCGGCGAGTTGCCGTTGAACACAGTATCGAGGCTGACGCCCGACTGGACGGTCGAAAGCAGCGTGAACGGTTTCATCGTGGAACCGACTTCGTAGGTCGCGTCGGTGACGTTGTTGAGCTGTTTCTTCAGGTAATCCTCGCCCGCGTACAGCGAGATGATTGAACCGTCTTTGACGTTGACCGACAGGCCGCCGGTCTGTACGCCGTCCGGCATGCCCGCGTTGCCCTTGGTGGGGCTCGCGGTCTGATACATCAGATCCTGTTTGGATTTGTCGATGGTGGTGACGATGGTGTAGCCGCCGGTGTCGAGGTCGTCTTGCGTGAACGCCTTTGAGTTGATGAGTTCGCTACGGACCATCTGCAGCAGATACCCGTTGGGGCCCTCGTAGATGTTCTGCTGTGCGTTGGTGACGGTTTTCGGCATCGTGGCTTCACTGGCCTGTTTGGCGGTGATGTAGCCGTCCTCTTTCATGATGTTGATGACGCGCTCGAATCGCGATTTCGCCTGCTTGGCGTTGACGGCCGGATCCCAGTTGCTGGGGGACGGGATGATGCCGGCGAGCATCGCCGCCTCGGGCACAGTCAGGTCTTTCGCGTCCTTGCCGAAGTACGCCTGGGCGGCGGCCTGGATGCCGTAGGCGCTGCGGCCGAGATAGATGGTGTTGAGATAGTTGCACAGGACGGTGTCTTTGTCTTGCGTCTGCGCGATCTTGACCGCCAGTATGGCTTCCTTGAGCTTGCCCATGTAGGTGGTGGTCTCGCCGAGGTAATACCGTTCCGCGTACTGCTGGGTGATGGTGGATCCGCCCTGGCGGGTGCCCTTGGTGACGTTGTTGATCAGCGCTCGTGCGATGCCCTTGAGGTCGATGCCGCGGTCCGTGTAGAACGTGCGGTTTTCGGAGGCAACCACGGCCTGGCCCACGTATTTCGGCAGTACGGAGCAGTCGATGATCTCACGGTTCTGCTCGGCGAACGTGCCGATTTTCGTTTTGCCGTCCGCATAGTACACGCTGGTTTTCTCGGCCAGCGCGATGGTCTCCGGCTGGGGGATTTCGATGGTGGCGTACAGGTAGGCGAACGCGCCGATGCCGACGGCGAGGAACAGGCCGATGATGCCGAGCGTCCACTTGAGAATCAGATGCTTCTTGCGCCCTTTGGCTTTCGGGCCTTTCGAGCCGGGGGAGCGGTGGGTGCCGCCGCCGCGGTGTGTGCCTTCGGGCGGATTAGCGCCGCGGCCACGCCTTGAGCCGCTGTTGCGCTGCGCGCTGTAACCGTTGGTTGCGGCGGTGCCGCCGGTTCTCGTGCCCGTCGCCGCACCCGCTTGGGTGCCGGTCGCGGTGCGGCCTGAGGCGCCGGCCGCCCGACGGACGGACGTTCCTGCCGCGCGTCGGCCTGAACTGGAATTAACAGTGCGCGTATGTGAAGCCATGATTCTACCGTAGTCCTTGCAATATGATGCGAACCGGTTTGCGCGTATTTTCGCGCTTTCCTCACCGGTTTTCCTCTGAATCCTTACAAACGTCGATATCGTGCTTGGTGCTTGTCTATATCTAGCAAAACCACAACCATAGCCTCTCGGCGTGACGGTATCGTGAGAAACGTTGGAAAATAAGGGTTTTAGTCGGATGCGTCACTGTGCGAGGGGCTCACACGGTGACGATACCCTCGCACGGTGACGGTCATGACCGTCCTTAATGTGAGTTGGATTCTGCATTGTGGGATTGTATGAATGCTTCGCTGGTTTGGGCCCGTCCAAAGCGGTGCGGCGTTGCCTCATCCGGTCATAGTCCCACTTTCCGGTGAGCGTATGAGACTGTGGTCGGATGAGATGGGCGGGAGATCCGGATGAAATGAGAAGAGGCGGCGGAAGTGCCCGCCAGTCGGTGTCACCGGGCGTGCAGCATCGGCGCGACCTGCTCCTCATATGCGGTGAGGGCGGCGTCGATCACATTGTGCATGTCGTAGTACTTGTAGGTGCCCAGGCGCCCGCCGAACACGACGTTCGGCTCGGCGGCTGCCCTGGCTGCGTACCGCTCGTAGAGCGCCTTGTCGGCGTCCGTGTTGATCGGGTAGTACGGTTCGTCGCCACGCTCGGCGAAGCGGGAGTATTCCTCCCACACCACTGTCCTGTTGTGGTTCTGCGCGTCACGCCTCTCCGGGTTGAAGTTCTTGAACTCGATGGCGCGGGTGTAGGGCACGTCCGCGTCGGAGAAGTTCATCACCGGGCAGCCGAAGTGGTCGTCCTCGTCGTAGCGCACTTCCTTGAAGTCCACCGTGCGCCATTTCAGGTCGCCGAGTTCATAGCCGAAATACCGGTCAATCGGCCCGGTGTAGACCACGGGCGTGCCGGCGGCGCGCAGCGCCTTCTTGTTGAGCGGCTGGCTCTCGTCGAAGAAGTCGGTGCCGAGCGTCACATGGATGCGCGGGTCATCGATCATGCGCTCCATCCACGCGGTGTAGCCGTCGCGCGGCAGTCCCTCCCATGTGTCTTTGAAGTAGCGGTTGTCGTAGTTGAACCGCACGGGCAGCCGCTTGATGATGCTCGCCGGCAGTTCGGCCGGATCGGTCTGCCATTGCTTGGCGGTGTAGTTCTTGATGAACGCCTCATACAGCGGCCGTCCGATCAGCTGGATGCCCTTGTCGTTGAGGTTTGTCGGGTCGGTGCCGGCCAGTTCACCGGCCTGTTCGGCGATGAGCTGCCTCGCCTCGGCGGGCGTGTAGGCCGCCCGGAAGAACTGGTTGATGGTGCCGAGATTGATTGGCAGCGGGTAGACCTCGCCGTCGTGCGTGGCGTACACGCGATGCACGTAGTCGGTGAATGCGGTGAAGCGGTTGACGTAATCCCAGACGCGTTTGGTGGAAGTATGGAACAGGTGGGCACCGTATTGGTGGATTTCGGCACCGGTCTCCTCGTCGATATAGCTGTACACGTTGCCGCCGATGTGGCTGCGCACATCGATGATCTCGACCCGGGCGCCCGCGCGCTCCGCCGCCTGCTGTGCGATGGTCAGGCCGAACAGGCCCGCGCCGACGATCACCAAATCCGCGTTCATAGCTTCCTTCCGTTGCGGCCCGCGCCGGCGGTGCCGGTTGCGCCGCGACCCTTCCATTTGATGATTCGCGCTGTTCCCCGCGTCGAATATGAACGGCCATCATGTGCGTTTCGTTCTCAGCTCAACCAAGGATACCGCACATTATCGACCGCGCAACCATTCCTGTGAACGATTTGATGAACGTTCGGTGACGGCATGTCCGGCGTCTTTTACAGCGCGCACACGACCAGATATATGGCCACCACGTGGCAGGTGTACCCGATGACCGTGCCCATGTGAAACACCTCGTGAAACTCGAACCAGCCCGGAATCGGATTGGGTTTGCGGATCGCGAAGCATGTGGCGCCCGCAATGTAGGCGGCCCCGCCGCACGCAATCAGCACGGTCGCCGCCGGACCCACCGCGGGCGCGGTCCACAGCGCCGGAAGCAGTGTGACCGGCGCCAGCCCCAGCACCACGTACACGACGGTGAACACCCAGTTCGGCGCTCGCAGCCATACGATATGCATCACCGTGCCGACGAGCGCCGCCGCCCATATCACCGTCAGGTACGGCCATCGGATCGAAGGGCTGAGGGCGAACAGCACCGGCGTATTGGTGCCGGCGATGATCAGGAAGATGTTGGAGTAGTCGATGCCGCACAGCACGCGCGTCACCTTGGCGCTGCGCCACGGTACGACGTGCAGCAGGGCGCTGTTGCCGAACAGCAGTATCGCCGACGCGCCGTAAATCGCGCACGCGGCCTTGACCGGTCCGGCCGGCGCGATGCAGATCAGCACGATGGATGCGGCGATGCACAACGGCAGGGTGATGAGGTGCTGCCATCCGCGCAGCCGAGGCTTGCGGTTGCCGAATGCATCGACCGGCGTGACCTGAGATCGGACCTGGCGTTCGGCGGCTTTCAGTGTGGCCTTGGCTTGGCGATAGCGTGCGCGCGCGGCGCGATACTGCTCGAGGGCGCGGTTCATCGCGGTGTCCGAGGCGCCGGTCTGCGTCGCGGCCATGCCGGCAGCGGTTGCGGTCTGTGCTGTGGCGGCCGCCCGCATCCCGCCGCCCGCGGTCTGTCGCCGCGCTGTTTTTCGCTGCGCCGCGGACTTGCGTATGGATGGTGCACTGATTGACGCGCTCATCATCATCACCTCGCTGCGGCCGGAATGCCCGGCCTACACTAACTTACGCTACCGTAACTTAGTGTAGGTCGCTGATGGTTCGCTGACAATGCTTCTCTGGTGGTGAATCGAATGCCGTCCGGGCCGCCGAAGGCAGCATGGCGGTTCGTGTGTATCATATATTGACCGTCAGCTGAAGATTTTCATAGTTTTTTCTTATAGCCGGGCATAAGCGGATCGTGGATGCGTCGGGATCCGGAAGTACGTGCTCGACTGCCGTAATGGATGCCGGTCGAATATGCTGTGGCCGCATGGGAGGGGCTGAAAAGCGCGGTCTGATGGAGGTCTGCCTGTCTGACGATGGCGTGCGTCATGCGCGGGACGTGAGAGTCGGCGTATATGGCATTGTGAGGTGAGTGTTAACAATATGTTCCTGAAATGTTACGCGATGCGGCAAAACGTAACGATATCGGACGAGCGCCAGGTCTAGTTTCTTTCACAGTGTCGTCGTGAGTGACGCACGCAAAGAGAGGAAAACAATAATGGCCAATAAGCAATGGCCTCGCTGGGTTGCCGCTGTAGCGGCCCTGGCGATGGCAGGCAGCCTGCCCGGTACCGCGCTCGCGGCTCCGGCACAAGGTGACGCGGCGTCCACGACGCCGACTCTGTCGACCGGCAATCTGAAGAGCAAGGTCTCATCCCAGCTTCAGCAGGCGAAGGGCGAGGTCACCGCATTCATCCAGACCACCAGCCCCTCCGCGCTGGAACGCAAGAACAGTGTGCTCAAGAACTTCAGCAGGCAGCGTTCCGCGCTGCCCACGCTGAAGCAGCGCGCGCAGTCGGCCCAGGCGGCCACGCAGAGCGCGAAGACCGCCGAGAAGACCTCGGTGAACGTGTTCTCGCAGCTGCAGTCGCTGGACTCCAGCGCCAAGAAGATCTACTCCACCTCGTATGCGCTGTCCGGCGTAGCCGTTCGCGCCGACGCGGCGTCGCTGCGCAAGCTCGCCGAGCAGTCCGGCTCGGTGGCGCACATCACGATCCTGACGCCCAAGAAGGCGCTCGACACGACCAACGGCAGTGGCGAAGCCCCCGCGAACAAGAACAACGACCAGCTGGTCAACGCCGTCAAGACTTGGGAACAGACCGGCAAGACCGGCAAGGGCGTGAACATCGCAGTCGTCGACACCGGCCTCGACTACACGCACGCCGACTTCGGCGGCGCAGGCACCACCGAGGCCTACCAGACCGCGCTGAACTCCACCGCCGACCCGCTGACCGACCCGAAGGTCAGCAAGCTGCTCGACAAGACGAAGTTCAAGGGCGGTTACGATTACGCCGGCGCCACGTATAACCCGAACGCCGGCAACAACAATCCCACCCCGGACGCCAACCCGATCGACGGCCAGGGCGGCCACCACGGCACGCACGTCGCCGGCACCGCGCTGGGCTACGGCGTCAAGGCCGACGGCACCTCGGGCAAGACCGATACCGCAGGCTACCAGAAGCTGACCGCCGGCGACATCGCCAGCTGGAAGATTGGCCCCGGCGCCGCTCCCGAGGCCGGCATCTACTCGTACAAGGTGTTCGGCGACAACGGCGGCACCACCGACCTGGTGCTCGAAGCGCTTGACGGCATCGCCAAGCACAACACCGAGGCGGAAGTCAACGGCGACGAGTCCAGCCGCATCAGCATCGTCTCCATGTCGCTCGGCGGCAGTTTCGGCGCCTCCGACGACCCGGAGAACGTGGCCGTGGATAACCTCACCGCAGACAACGTGCTGTCCGTGATCGCGGCCGGCAACGACGGCGACATCACCGACATCATGGGTGCCCCCGGCACCGCCAAGAGTGCGCTGACCGTGGCCGCGAGCCAGTCCGGCAAGGCGCTGCAGGACGCCGTCGAAGTGACCGACGGCCCGGCCTCGCTCAAGGGCCAGACCCTCGCCGGCCAGTACTCCGTGAACTACGCGAAGCTCGACGACTTCTCCCTGACCGGCAAGGTCGTGCGCGTCAAGGACAAGGACAACCTGGAAGGCTGCAAGGCATACTCCGCCGATGACGCCGCTGCCGTCAAGGGCAACATCGCCTACGTCGAATGGAACGACGCCGCTGTGAACTGCGGCTCCAAGACCCGCTTCGACAACGCCGAGAAGGCCGGCGCGACCGGCATCCTGTTCGGCTCGCAGGCGAACATCCCCGAGTCCGGCATCGGCGGCAACGCCGACATCCCCGGCTTCCAGCTGGTCAAGAACGCCGCCGAGAACAAGGACCTGCAGAGCGCCATCGATGACGGCACGCTGACGGTGACCCTGTCCACCAAGCTGCGTATGAGCAAGGACGCCGACTACTCCAGCGAGAGCGAAGACACCATCGCGTCCTTCACCTCCCGTGGCATCCACGGCTCCTATGACGGCACCGCCAAGCCCGATGTCTCCGCCCCCGGCGTGGGCATCGTGTCCGCTTCGGCCGGCACCGGCAACAGCGACGAGATCATGAGCGGTACGTCCATGGCCACCCCGTTGACCTCCGGCGTCGCCGCGCTGGTCCGTCAGGCCCGGCCCGAATACCTGGCCAACGTGGTCAAGGCCCAGCTGATGAACACCGCCAACCACGACGTGTTCACCGCGGATCGCAAGACCGCGTACGGCCCGCTGCGTGTGGGCTCCGGTCGTATCGACGCGCTCGCCGCAGTGAACAACAACGTGCAGCTTGCCGGAGAGGATAACGAGGCCATCACCGCGCAGTTCGGCGTCATCCCGGTCGGCAAGGACGGCTACACCGACAAGCAGACCATGCGGCTCGTGAACAACACCGATCATGACATTACGTACAAGCTCACATACTCGGCCCGCACCCCGGTGCCGGGCGTCACGTACTCGGTGAGCGGCGACAACGGTGGGGACACCGTGGTCGCCAAGTCCGGGACCAGCACCAGCTTCCGCGTGAAGATCAGCATCGACCAGTCCAAGCTGACCCGCACCCGCGACGCCACGCAGTCCGCGCAGGTCGCAGGCAAGGACCGCCAGTACGTGACCGACGCCAGCGGCATCATCACCGCGACTCCGGTCACCCAGGAGGATGACGCCACCACGCTGCGTGTGCCCGTCACTTCGGTGCCGAAGGCAATCTCCGAAACCACCACGGGACTGAGCGGCTTCAACAACAAGAAGGGCACGCTGTCCGTGTCCGGCCATGGCCTTGACCAGGGCGACACCGCCACCGGCTACCACTCCGAGCTCGTCCCGTTCGTGTACGGTGCCGAGGATCCGGTCGACGGCTACACCGGCAACGGTGACGCCGCTCGCAGCCTTGCCGCAGGTGACATCCGCGCGATCGGTTATTCCAGCACCGCACCTCAGCTCTCCGATCCGTCGCAGGGCCTGCTGAGCTTCGGCATCATCACCGACAAGACGTGGTCCCACCTGGGCAACAATTTCGTTCCGGACGTGATCTTCGACGTGGACGGCGACATGAAGGCCGACTACATGATCTCGGTGAGCACCACCGAAGGCAACACGCAGTACGACACCGCATGGGCCACGACGACTTCCGCGACAACCGGCAAGGTCGTTGACGAGGAGCCCATCGACCCCGCATATGTCTCCGACTCCAACCAGGTCGTGCTCTCCGTGAAGCTGTCCGCCCTTGGATTCACCAAAGACACCAAGGTCGCCCCGATCGCCTACATGGCACAGATCGAGTCGATTTACGCTGCCGGCGCGAAGGATCAGTACATCGTCGACACTGCGGGCGGTTCCAAGGACGACTCGTTCGACGCGTACCACCCTGCCCTGTGGTTCGGCGACTCCGCCACCGAAGGCAACGGCACGGTCAGCTTCCCCGACGAGAACGGCACGAAGGTCGCCGTCCACACCGCGGATGATTCGTCCGAGACCGCTCCGAAGGTGCTGGCGCTGCACAAGAACGGCTTCTTCCCGAACATCGAGACCGATGAGCCCGTCATCGACGCGCACACCGTGAAGAACATCGACAAGGCGCTGCTGGAGACTCTGGTCTTTGCCGCTAGCAAGTACCAGGAATCCAACTACACGGCGGATTCGTGGGCCGCATTCAAGAAGGCCTTCGACGCGGCGAAGAAGGTGCTCGACTCCGACACGGCCACGCAGCAGCAGGTCAACGACGCCTACACGGCGTTGCGAACCGCCATCAACGGGCTCGTCAACGCGACCGCCAAGCCGTCTAAGGACAAGCTGAAGGCGGCGGTGGATGCTGCGGCCAAGCTGAAGGAATCCGACTACACGGCGGATTCGTGGGCTGCGTTCGTCAAGGCGCTTGATGCCGCCAAGGCGGTGCTCGCCAACGACAACGCGACTCAGGAAGAGATCAACAACGCGACCGGCGCTCTGTTCAAGGCCGAAGAGGCTTTGGTGAAGAAGGCCGGCACGCCGACGAAGCCCGGCAAGCCGAGCCAGCCTGGCGCCCCGGCGAAGCCCGGTGCGTCGGGCGCCAACAGTGGCCAGAACGGCAGCAATGCCGGCGTCGCCAAGACGGGTGCCGCTGTCACTGGCATCTCGGGCGTAGTCATGCTGCTGCTCGCCGCCGGGGCCACGCTGGTGATCATTCGCCGGCGTGACGCGGTGCGTCGCTAGTCTCCCATAGCCGATAATGCCCTTTCCCGCGAGCGCGGGGAGGGGCATTATTGTCGTTGCGCACCCGATATCCGGGGGTGATGTATACTAGTACAGCCTTCACGTGGCGTTATGTCACCCAATCCCCCCAGGGCAGGAATGCAGCAAGGGTAAGTGGCCTCTGTCGGGTACGTGAAGGTTTTCTTTTTCTTTTCTTGGCCCCTCACCCTGGCCGTCGCGGCACCGTGAGGCTTAAATTACAGGTTGAAATCGCCGTTCTTGGCAATTCCCCGTGCGAAATCGCCGTTTTTGGACCTTGAAACGGCGATTTCACACGGGGAATAGTAGATTTCGGCGATTTCAACCCGTATTTTGATATGCCGGGGCCAGGTTTTCGATTATTCTGTCGGAATATGGGCGCGATGAGGCGACTGACACATGTACAGGCTCTACAGTCTTGAACTATGAGTGAAGAACAGCGTGTTGATGATCCCGCCGAAATCTCGCGTGACGGTGCGATTCCGCCTGACGCCGTGCAAGTCAGCGGCGACCGGGCTGATGCGGCAACGTCGGCGGAACGCCTGCCGTCCACGGAGACGACCGATGCGCCCGCTGACACGCCGAATGAGCCGGATACCGCAGCCGCATCGGATACGACGTCATCTGGCGCGTCGGCATCAGCCCCCGCACCAGAACAGGCGCGCTCGTCGGCGAAACAGGAGCCAGAACCCGTGGTGCCGCAGGCGTCCCCGGCCAGCGCATGGTCCGCTTTGGAGACGACCGCGGATCATCCGCTGCGCACCCTCGGATCGCCCGCGCCGGCCGCGCGCAAACGTAAGGCCGCCGCGCCCGACGAACACGCGGCGGACATTGACGACGAGGCGGACATCGAGCGTGGATTGGCGCGTCGCGACCCGCTGACCGTGCGCCCGCGCGTGTCGAGCCGTGTGCTGTGTGCGGTGTTCGGCGTGCTGATGATCGCGATCTCGTTCGGCGCATGGTGGATCGCCGTGCGCACCGAGGACGGGCAATCGTACGAGGATATGGTGTTCAGCGGCTTCCACGACAGCCTGCCGTCGTGGGCGTCCGCTCTGGTCGCCCCGTTCATCAGCCGCAATATCACGTCAATCGCCGGGCATCCGTTGAACTTCACCGTAATCGTCTCCGCGCTGCTGATCGTTGTCGCGGCGGTGGTGATGCTGGTACGCAAGCGTTGGTGGCTGGTCGGGCAGTCCGCGGTGTTCGCCGCGCTGTGTTTCGCGTCCACATATCTTAAAGGTGTGCTGCCGCGGCCGTTCATCATCAACACCGTGTCTCAGCCCGCCAATTCCGCGCCTTCCGGTCATACGATGCTGGCCGTCGTCGCGGGCGTGCTGCTGCTGTTCGCGGTTCCGCGCGGATGCCGTGCGTGGATGGCGCTGGTCGGGGCCGCCTATGCGCTGGTCATCGGCCTGTCGGTGATCGCGGGGGCATGGCACCGCCCGGTTGACGTGGTGATGAGCCTGCTGCTGGCGGGCGGCTTCGCGCTGCTGGCGATGGCATTCACGCGCACGTCCGGCATGGACGCGCCCGGCAAACGCGCGTCCTCGCCGAGCGTGCAGATCGTCGGCACGGTGATGATCACGGCGGGTGTGCTGTGCTGCTGCTATGCCGCATACATCATGTGGCAGATTGAGCCCGGTCTGAGCCTGAGCGCGAGCTGGGCGAGCGTCGGCGCCCACGTCTCCACCTTCGCGATGATAGCCGGCGTTTCGTCGCTGGTGTTCGGGATGCTGCTGGCGATGCGCCAGATCACGGCGTCCCCGTTGAGCCGAGCCGGCCTGGTGGGGGCGCCGCCGGCCCCGCCGAAGAAGAAGCGGTGACCGCCGCGGAGCCGCGCGATTTGCCGTTTGACCATGCCGCGTGAGTATGATGAAGGCCAATGACATTGTAGGTAAGGAGAGACAATGGGCACCGGCAACAAGCTTGTCATCGTGGAGTCTCCCACCAAAGCGAAGAAAATCGGTGGGTATCTTGGCAGCGGCTACACCGTCATGGCATCGGTCGGTCACATCCGTGACCTTGCACAGCCCAGTCAGATTCCCGCGGACGACAAGGCCAGGTTCGGCAAGTTCGGCGTGGACGTCGACGATGGCTTCAAACCGTACTACATCGTCGACGGTGACAAGAAGAAGACCGTCGCCGAACTGAAAAAAGCGCTGAAGAACTCCGACGAGCTCTACCTCGCCACTGATGAGGATCGCGAAGGGGAGGCGATCGCCTGGCACCTGGTGCAGACGCTCAAGCCGAAGGTTCCCGTCAAGCGCATGGTGTTCCACGAGATCACCAAGGACGCCATCAAGACGTCGCTGGGCAACACCCGCAACGTGGACGAGGACATGGTGGACGCGCAGGAGACCCGCCGCATCCTCGACCGCCTCTATGGCTACGAGCTGTCGCCCGTGCTGTGGCGCAAGGTGGGCCCGGGATTGTCGGCCGGCCGCGTCCAGTCCGTCGCCACACGCCTGATCGTCGAGCGTGAGCGCGAGCGCATGGCGTTCGTGCGCGCCTCCTACTGGGACGTGACCGCGGTGCTGGGCGCGACGGACGCGGAGGGCGAGCCGGCGTCGTTCGAATCGCGCATGGTGTCGCTTGGAGGCAAGCGACTTGCGGGTTCCAAGGATTTTTCGGATGACGGCAAGCTCACGCCGTCCGGTTTCGCTGACAACGTATGCCAGCTGGATGAGGCCCATGCGAACGCCCTCGCCAAGCTCCTGGCCGACGCGACCTTCACCGTGGCATCGATGGAGACCAAGCCGTACCGTCGCCGCCCGCTCCCGCCGTTCACCACATCCACGCTGCAGCAGACGGCCGGCAACCGCCTGTCCATGAGCTCGCGTCAGACCATGCGTGCCGCGCAGGGGCTGTACGAGAACGGTTACATCACGTATATGCGAACCGATTCGGTGACCTTGTCGCAGGAGGCCATCGCCGCCGCCCGTGATGCCGTCGAATATCATTTCGGAAAGTCGTTCCTGTCCGATGGGCCCAAGCAGTATGTGACGAAGACCGCTAGTGCGCAGGAGGCCCACGAATGCATCCGACCCGCCGGCGCGCGGTTCCATGACCCGGCGGAGCTCTCCGGCAAGGTGCCCGCCGACCAGCTGAAACTGTACACGCTGATCTGGCAGCGCACGCTCGCTTCCCAGATGGCCGACGCCACCGGCTCCACCGCGACCGTGCGTCTGTCGGCTCCTGCCGGCGAGGACGGCGAGGCGATGTTCCAGGCGTCCGGCACGGTGATCGAGTTCCCCGGATTCATGAAGGCCACCGGGGAGGGCCGTCGTGCGGCGGCCCCCGCTGCCTCCTCGATGGGTGCCGGTGACGGCGAGGCCGCGGCGAAACGCGCCTCGCGCGAAACCGACGACAACGGATCGCTGCCGCCGATGCAGACCGGTGACCGTCTCGCCGCGTCCTCGGTGGAGG
>OOBU01000651.1_pt1 | contig 13408 bp, 12 predicted proteins | sample 1671501 | NCBI WGS metagenome assembly OOBU01 (sample SAMN06348163, study PRJEB24527) | human gut metagenome | biome: human gut; feature: ankylosing spondylitis patient; material: feces | host: Homo sapiens | place: China | collected 2015-10
TCCAGTCGGTGCCCATGTGGCGCTTGACGGAGCTGATGGTGCGGTCGACGTTGGTCACGGCCTGACGCTTGGCGACTTCGCCGACGAGGATCTCGCCGGACTTGCTGAATGCCACGACGGACGGCGTGGTGCGAGCGCCTTCAGCGTTCACGATAACGGTGGGCTGGCCACCTTCAAGAGTTGCGATGCAGGAATTAGTAGTACCCAGATCGATGCCAACTGCGCGTCCCATAACTTGTCTCCTTTGTAGATAGGTTCGCTATGCGTTTTCTGTTCTATTCGTTCTTTCGCCCGAGTTTCGGTTTGCCGCCTCCCGGACTTTCCAAAACTTGAGCCTACACCACTCAACTTTGAATCGCAAGCGATTATTCCCAAATCTACAAAAAAGTTGAGCTTCCTTCGCTCAACTTTTTATCAGGCACAATCTCAAGACACGATTTCAAGGCGCGATCACCATCGAACATCAGCCAAATCGCAATCTCAACAAAACCTGCCGTCTCACCATCAGCAGGGCGCGAACGCAATCCGTCAACGTTTCAACTGCCTTTCGTTGACGAATCGCCATTGACTGCAATCAACCGGCCAAATCAGGCCGCACCGGAACCCGCGTTCGGATTAGCCAGATTGGCGGCGACCGGCGCGAGAAGCACACGACCCGTACCGCGATACACGTTGACCAAGCCCTCGCCGCTCGCAGCCGAACCGATCAGCGTCTTCGTGGAACGCTCGACCGTGGACTGCAGGCCGTTCGTCCACGCGATCGCGAAATTGCCGTCCACCTTCAGCTCGTCGTTCTCCAAATCGACGGTCACGATTTCGGAAGCGGGCACCGGCGACTCCAACGCAACCGTTCCCTGGCCCATCAGCGACAGGTTGAACAGGCCCTCGCCGCCGGCCACCATCGCGCTCGGACGCGAAACCATAACCGCATGCTGCTGAATCGTGGTTTCGCAAGCGTAGAACAGGCCGTCGTTCACGGTGATGGCGCCGCCCATCTGGCTCGGATCGAGCAGCAGCACATGACGGTAGGTCGGTTCGAGCACAACCACGCCATTGCCCACGTATTCCGGCTTGACCGCGGACTCGTTGGTGACCGCGCCACGCGCCAGCTTGCCGATGAAATCGCCAACGCCCTTCACACCGGTCGTCACTTCGACATGGCCGACGGTCCACTGCATGGCGCCCGCCTGCACAACCGCGCCGGTCTTGCCATTGAGATTGCAGACCAGTTGACGGCGGCGCACGTTCATTTCGGACGCATAGTAGGCGTCCATGGCGCTGCCGTACGTCACGGAAAAATCGCGCTTCCACTCCATGACCTGGAAAATGCCCTGCTGCGCGACAATCGCGGCATCGTCATTATCCGTCAGATTGTAAATACGCACGAATGCTCCTTTGCTGGTAATACTTTGTTGATAATACTTTGGATGTCGAGAGATAATCTCCCGGTTTGCGAGATAGACATCTCGAAGGATATTGTCTCACAACGCTTGCTGCGTTGAATGACCCATCTCATTTTGGATTTGCGGCCCGCCCTGTCTGCGTTGACCTCACGATTTCGATTTGGCGACCTCACGATTCGGAAAAAGGCTTAAAAAATGAAATCGTGAGGTCAGACCACAAATCGTGAAGTCACCAAACCTGAATCGTGCGATGAAGCAAAAGATCCGGACCACACTGCAATGCGTGCGATCCGGATCTTATTTGCGCTCTTCAGTTTTTCAATCTTCAGTTATGATCTTCAGCTGCGCTCTTCAGATTTTCAGCGGCTGATCTTGGCGGTCTTGACGATCATCGCGATTGCGGCCGGATCGTTCTCGACGGTCTGGTAGCCCATTTCCTTGACCTGCTCCCACACGGTCTTGCCAGCGCATTCGCCGCCCTGCACGGTCTGGCGAAAGTACTTGGAACCACCGCCGATGGTCACGTCAGCGCGGGTATCGAGCAGCTGCTCGGAAATGGAACCGATGCCGCCGTTTTCCTTGAGCTGGTTGGCAAGGCAGCGCTTGAGCGCGTCGTTGGAGCTGCCGTCGGTCTTGCCTTGCGGGCCGTAGCAGCCACGCTCGGTGGAGTGCGATTCGAGCACGGCCGGGGTGGTGTACTGGCCGGTGCCGGCATTGGTGTCGCCGAGCTCTGCCGGCTGGCCGACTGCGTCAAGGCCTTCGAAGTGGCCGTTTGCACCCCTGAGATAATCGCGGGCGACGGTGATTTCGGAATCGCCCATGCCGTCACCGATGAACAGGATGACGTTCTTGGCGGTGCCGTTGCCGATGGCCGCAATGCGCTGTGCGCCGCCGTGCTGAGCCAGTTCCGCAACGGACTTGCCATTCAGATTGTAAGTGGAAGTTTCGTTGGCGAGCGCCGGTGCCGCAAGCGCGCCGAGCGTTGCAACGGAAGCGATTGCTGCAATCGCTCCTTTGAGAGCCTTTCGATTGCTCATCTTTTTTCTTCTTTCTTCAGCCTGTGCTGTATTGCAATCTCCACGCCAGGTTTCGCAAACCAACTTCCGAGGCGTTTTGGACGAACAAAACGTGAACTCTCGTCTTCACAAAGTGAACACTTATCTCAAATCCTCTTTCCGTCAACCATCATTCCCAATACCCCCTAAATACTGAATTATGACTCATGCTTTTGCCGCATGAAGGGCAAACGGTCAGGCAGGGGGGTGCGGCGCGTCAGGCAGGGGCGCGGCGCGTCAGGAAGAGGCGCGGGCGGAACGAGTGGCCTTGACGGCTACGAAGAGGCTGCGAATCAGGAGCACGCACAGGTAGCAGGCGAACAGAATCGATCCGACGCGGGGCGAGACCGCGCCCGCCATCCACGTACCGAATGGCGCGGTAACGGCAGCCACCAAGCCAATAATCAGCGCGGCCTTCACATGTACCAGCCTTCGTTTCAGGTTTGCCACGCTCGTCGTGATCGAGTTCGGAAACATGGCCAGCAGCGACGTGCCTCGCGCAATCAGATCGGAAGCGCCGAACAGCATCGATAGCGCGGGCACGGCGAGCGCCCCGCCGCCAATCCCCAGCAGTCCCGCCAATATGCCAATCACCACGCCCAGCAGCACCAGGCAAACTCCGGTCAGCGCACTCATCGCAATGTGCTGGTCGCGCGACGGCACAAAACTTATCTGGTTCACCACCACAAACACGAGAAACACTACGAAAATCCATCGCAGCACAAGTTCCGGCAAACGCGAAAGCAGCCAGCTGCCAATCTGCCCGCCCACAAACATGCCGCAAAACAGCAGCAGCGCGGCGAGCCAGTCCACGTTTCCGCAAGTCGCGTAAGAAATGACGCCGGAAATCGAGGTCGGTACGATCGCAAGCATTGACGTCGCCGCCGCATTGCGTTGTGTCAGTCCGAGCCATACCAGCGCGGGCACGATCACGGTGCCGCCGCCGATGCCGAACATGCCTGACAGCAATCCTACTGCCACGCCGACGATCACCAGCACCGCAATGCCTCGCGCGGATTCGTCGAGTCCCGCAGGATCCGCGCCAAACAGTCGATCCGCTTTCCCGCCGAATTTCCCGCTCTGTTGCACACTCGATCGCACACTTTCTTCAGCGCGTTCAACACTTTCAGCATTCGAAATATTGGAAATGTCCGATTTCTTCATCTCTCCCCTACCATCGCACTTTCTTCATCTTGCGATAATTGCGATAGTTGCGATAGTACATTCCCGCACATCGCAGCGTCGCAAGACCGGCAGAATACGAGAAGGAAGAAGAGAAACTACGCCCGTCTGCCGGACGAGTGGCGCCGGCAGCCACGCGATCGGCTTTCACGATGCGCCCGCGCCGCCACAGCCGTGCCAGCCATACGCACGCGAATCCAATGATCGACACGAGCAGCCCAATCACAAGAGCCGCCACAGCCGTCATATACCCCGGCTCGTCGTACGTGGTCGCGTCCGGCACCTTCGGGTTCGGTATGCGATGCCCGCGCACGAGCAGCCTGTGCGAGTTCACCCCGTATGGCGTGCATGTGATCAGCGTCGCATAGTCTTTGCCGGATTCGATGTTGAGTTTGCTGATGTCGCTCGGCAGCACTACGGAAATTTGGTCAACCTGATACGTGTAGGTTTCGTCGAGCACGTGGAATGCGAACGTGTCGCCTTTTTGCAGTTCGTCGAGACCGGTGAGCAGTTTCGCTGGGCAGTCCGGTATGCCCGGAAATCACCGCATGCGTGGTTTCGCCGCCTACGGGCAGTGACGTTCCCGCCAAATGCCCTGCCGCGATTTGCAGCACGCCTTCGCTGGCGCCATGGTAGACGGGCAGTTTCACTTTGATGCGCGGTATGGTCACGTATCCCATGATGCCGGTACCGGTTATGTCGAGCGTGTTTTCGTATGTTTGCCGCTGTTCGTCGGTAAGGTGCCAGCGGTCGCCGTTCGCCGCGAGCGCCTCGTTGTAGGCGTGCGCCGCATCGAGCATGTGCTGTTTTTCTTCGCCGGAGAGATCTTCGGTTTGTTCCACGTAGCTTGCCACGGCGTACGACTGGTGCATGCGGTTCCACCAGTCGCTGAATGTTGGGTATGCGATGAGGCAGATCGCGCCGATCATGAATATTGCGGATATTGCGATTAATACGTCGAGCAGCGCGTTCGACTTCTTCTTCGGTTTCTTCGATTGTTCTGCAGTTTTTGAAGATTTTGAAGTTTTCAAAGATTCAGATGATTCTGAAGATTCAAAAAAACTCTGCAGAGGCATCACCGGCATTTCGGCGCGCTTCAGCGTTCGGTTCTCCCGATTCGCTTCCGTTATGCCGCCGTTTCACGCTACTGCTTGCCTTCCCGCTTTCTCGCGATCCTCACTACGCCTAAGAGTACCAATGCTGCGGCGCAGATGGTGGCTGCCATCCAGGCCACGTAATCCGTTCTGCCAACTGGAGTTTGAAATCGTTCGCAAAAACGCCGAGGTTACCCCTGCGATCAGCCTTTGTTAACCCAACCGATACCCTCCACGGCGTGTCGCGAAACAAATGATTACAAACCGTTTCATTCATTTGCAGAAATTTTCATGAAAATACCCCCTAGTACACCTGTGTACCACACCCCAATTTTCCCCGACCCCCGCCGCCCATCCACACTCGTTACAATCAACAATCACAAATCAACCATGGAAATCTCATAACCTCGCAACAGGCGGCAAAACCTCCGACCACAGGGATAAATTTTCAGGGCTCGCACACTCTCCAACAGCTACATATGAGACAAGGGCGCGTAGGGGAGCGAGCCGTGACAACCAAGGTTGCGAAATGAACTATGATGATGGTTGCAAGCCCCGCATCCTACGAAGACGGCAAGTACCCGAGCGAAACCGGAAAATCCACTCCGGATCGCACCTCGACGCGGTCGGCAAAAGCGAGTCACCGTCGTCTACGACGCCCAAGACACGCAACGGAACTTGTGCAGACACCACCAGCAGCGTTGCACAGACGGCGGCAGCTGGCAGTATATGCAAAATACCCCCGTATTGTCGGCGTGAATTAAAACGGCAAGTACGGAGACATGAAGAAGAGTGGCAGAAAAATCAGCGATCTCCGCCATAGACGGAGTCAGTGCCGCGGAGCACAAGCTGGGCACGCACCACCTCATACGGATTTTCGAGAGTCTCCCCCGCAATCAGCTTCACGGCCTTCCGCGCTGCGGCACGACCCATGGCGAACGGATCCTGACGCATGGTCGTCAGGTTCACGGTGTCGGCATATGCGGAATCGTCGAAGCCGATGATCGAATAGTCGCGCGGCGTGCGATACTCATACCGGTCAAGGCGCAGCACGAGCGGAATCGCCATCATATCGGTCTGGCAGCAAATGCCGTCGGGGAACTCATCCAACGCAAGCAGCGCGGTCAACGCCGAATCGGCGAACGTTTTGCCGCGCGGCACGGAAAGCACGCGCCACTTGAAATCGTGCGTGCCCTCCATGGTCTTGCATGCGCGAATGAAGCCCTGCCCGCGCGCGTCGATCGACGAATTGATCGAATCGACTGCATCGGAGCACACGTACACAATGTTTTTGTGCCCAAGATTGATCAGATGCTGCGCGGACGAGAACATGCCGTCTTCATCGTCGATGGAGATCGTTGCGTCGAAGCCTTCCTGCGATGGCGTGTTGATGCCGATGATCGGCACATGAATACGCTGCAGCTGCTGGATTTCCTCCGGCTCGACGCCGAACGACGTTACGAACACGGCGTCGACGTTGCGTCGCACCGGAAGATTCGTAAAGAAGTCACGCCTGTTCTCACCGGTATCGACATGCTGGAACAGAGAGATGTCGTATCCGGCATCATGCATGACGGAATTGATTCCAGCGAATACTTCCATATTGAACCAGCTGGTGATTTCCTCATTCATCAGCATGGCGACACGGTACGTTTGCCCTGACTTCAGTGACGTCGCGGAACGGGAGATATTAAAATCCAACCGGTCCGCGACGTCGAGCACCTTGCGCCTGGTACGCTCGGAAACGAGCTCCGGACGCGTGAACGCGCGCGAAACCGTCGAAATCGACACTCCTGCGGCCTTGGCCACCTCACGAATGCCAGCCTTGTCCATGTCAGCCCCTTTGCAGCTCACAGCATCATCGCACTCCTGCCAACAGTGGAACGGGGGGTATTTGGAGCGACGACGCTCTCTCAATCTGTTTTCATTATAGTGCGAACGTTGTCAAAACTCTCGCAATATGATCAAATTTCATGCGACAGCCGCGCAAATCAGCAAAATTACCGGATAGAAGGCATAGAACATCCACTTAGTCCATGAATGTTTGTATCCGAGTTTGCCATTGTAGTAGTGCACGAATGCAACACCGACGCCAGGCGCAATCATCATCACCGCACCGAACAGACCGGCCGTGAACATCATGGTGTTTTCACGCGAGCGCATCAGCCAGAAAATCAGCACGAAACCAAGCGTCACCGCACCCAGGCTCATCAGATGCTGGCGCAGTCCGACACGCAACAGCAGATCCCACAATACGGCAACCACTACCAGCACAATGTCGGAGATCACGAGCATGGCACCTTGGTAGCGCTGCGCCACCCATTTCATTGCTGCGAGCATGGCGAAGGCGATGAACAGGCCGAACACCGGATTCTGCGAGCCGAAATCGAACGGCTTGCCCGAAGTGGCGAGATCGTACGGCACTTCGGCGATTAGTGCCAACACAGCAGCTGCACGCCGTATGCCACGCGATTGCGCGTCTGCTGGAAGCCTTGCACCAGCAGCCACGCGTAGATCGGCGCGGCGAACCACGACACCACTTCGCATAGCACCATGGCCGTAAGCGACGTCATGTTGCTCGTGTCGGATCCGAAAATCAGTGGCACCAGCGTGGTACTGCCGGCGGAAAGCACCAGCGCCACCGCGCCGATTACCTTGAGCTGGAATACGCTCAATCCGCGGCGCTGCTTTTTCTTGCGGCGTATGCCCGCAAAGCCGATCTGGTCGGCGACGTCGGTTCCGGCGCCGTTTTCGGTGTAGCCTTCCATAAGTCCTCCTCGAGTTTTCCTCGATTCCATCGCGCAAGCAATCATGCGCGCACGTAATCGTCTGCGCGCACTGTGCCACGTCACGACATTACGCCGCGGTATCGCGTTGCGGCATCGCTGCCATATGCGGAACTTCGCGTCTCACGCGCTTGCACAGCATTCCGCGCAATATGTTTTTCACGTAACCCCTGTGCGACATGTTTCACGCGATTGTTTCACACTATGTCTTTCGTGCTTTCACGTAGCTTTACTCGCATCATCTTGCCATTGTTGCAAAAATCCTGCGAACGTATGCTGCAAATGTATGCAACATACCTTACACGCTTTACGAAAGGTGACCCCCGTAAACGTGGCGCACGCCGCGCAATACGCGCAACGCAACGCACGCCCCGCAATACACGAGCAGTACGCACGCAATGCGAAAGATCAGGCGTTCAGCACGTAATCCAGCAATCCTTCATAATCGGCACCCTTAAACGAACGCACCGCATAACTCGACGCATCCGGATCGTCGGCCGGCGAAATCTCCGTGCGGAAATACACGCCGTCGATGCCCGCCGAACGCGCACCGATAATATCGTTCTTCTCGTCATTGCCCACCATCAGCGCATGCTTGGCGGTAACGAATTCACGGTCGAGCGCCAGCATATACAAATCGCGCGCGGGCTTGCGAATCTTTTCCTCGCTGGAGATGATCACGTCGTCAAGCACGCTGGCGAGTCCCGTCATTTCCAACTCGGCACGGGTATAGCAGGATTGCGCGTTGCTGAGCAGCGCCACGACAATGCCGGCTTCCTGCAGTTTTTCAATCATTTCCAGCGCACCCGGATACAGGCGGATCATGCTGGTGCTACCCTGACGGAACGCCCACGCGGCCTTTTGAGCGGCCTGCGGCAACGCCAGCAACCGTTCCGCCTCGTCGTTGCGATTCATGAGCAGCGAGCGGTACACCGGCAGCACGTCGAACTCGTCCCACCCATTGCGAACGATGGCATGATTCGACTGATGCAGCATTTCGCGCGCCTCAAGTTTTTCGAAACGTTCACGCAGTGCCTCAACCGAATCGTATTGCGCTCCAAGCTCGCAAGCGGTGTCATACAAGGCCTGCCAGGCCGCGTCGCACTGTTCGTCGGTACGTATGTCAATAAGCGTTCCATACAGATCGAAGAACACAACCTCATATTTAGGGGTATGCGTCACGTTTTCCATAGCAGGTCCTTTCATCGGCATCGTCGCCGCTTTACCGGCGGCGGCGATTGCCACTTTGCAGCCGCCGCCCTTGCAAACCAATGCGTTACATGCGTTATACACGAGGTTACCGCAACCGCCAGATTGCAAACGTATGCGGTGGCACGATCAAATAATCGCCATCTCCCGCACTGATGCACGCCGCGGATGCATTTGCGGACGAACCCATGCCGCACCACACGCGAGACGACTCCGAAACCGGCGCAACCGCAGTCGAGGCAACGTCAATCGCGCCAATATGACGTCCCGGATTCACCGCCACCAAGTAGTCGCCGACCCGGAACACCAGTTCGTCGCCTTCCACGCTGACGATCACACGATCGCCGTCAAACCATTCCGCCGAGCTCTTACGCAAGGCGATCAGTTTCGTGTAATACTCCACCAGATCGTGCATGCGCCAGGCACGAGTCCAATCAAGCCAATTCAGCTCGCGCGCCGAATCGTACGAATCGGAATTGCCGTATTTCGTACGCGCGAACTCCTCGCCAGACAGCATGAACGGAATGCCCGCGGAAGTGAGCACAATGCCCGCCGCCATACGATTCGCATCCATCATCGTGGCCATGGCCCCGGCAATCGCGGAACCGGCCGAGGCGAGCCCAGCTTCCGAAAGATCGGCGTCATACAACGCCTTCGGCACGTCCACGGAATTCTCGTTGTCGCCTTCACTAACGGCGCTGCCCAGCGATTTCGCGGCAAGACTTGCGCAAAGCTTGTCCCACAAGGTCAGATCGTCATGCGCGGAAACATACTGGATCACTTGACCCGCAACACCTTCCGGCTGTTTGCTGGCACGCCAGGCGTTCACCGCGTCGCGCACGGAGGCCGCATTCTCATGCATACCCCCGTTAACGTATCCGGGACGGTCCGAGAAGAACACATGCCCCTTGATGGCGTCTCGCGTGGTGTCGCAAAAATGCCCGATGCGATTATCAAGCTGCGGCAATCCGGCCTTGTCGGCAAGCACGGTGCCCGGCAAAGCCGCGGTAGCGCTGGCCGACCACGGTTCGCCATACATAAGAATGCTCGGCCCACGGTCGGGGATTTCGTCCAAAGCGGCGCGCACGGCGTTCATGGTGTCGACGTCGATCAGGCCCATCCGGTCGAATCGGAAGCCGTCAAGATGGTATTCCCTCGCCCAATACGCCACGGATTCCACCACAAAACGGCGGAACATCGCACGTTCCGTGGCCATATCGCATCCGCATCCGGAGCCGTTCGACAACGCCCCGTTCGGCTTGCGGCGCAGGAAGTATTCGGGCACGATGCGCTCGAACCAGTTGTCGGGCGAGAACATGTGATTGTAGACCACGTCCATAATCACTTTGATGCCGGCATTATGCAACGCCTGCACCATCTGCTTGACCTCGCGGATGCGCACGGACCCGTCATACGGATTCGTGGAGTACGATCCTTCAGGAACGTTGTAATTGACGGGATCGTAACCCCAGTTGTATCGGCTGCAGATCGTTTCGTCGACGGAACCGAAATCGTAGATCGGCATCAGCTGCACCGCGGTAATGCCAAGCTTTTTGAGATACGACAATCCCGTCGGAAAATCAGGATGACCGTCCAACGTCGTTCCCAGGTCGGTGAACGCAAGATATTTTCCACGATGGGATTCGGGGAATCCTCCCGCGGGATCGTTGCTGAAATCGCCGACATGCGTTTCCCAAACAACCGTTTGCGCAATTGGCACTTCCGGCATGCGATCGGCATCCCAACCTTCGGGACCGGTGCGAGGCAAGTCGACGACCATGCTTCGACGGCCGTTCACGCCAGCCGCGTGCGCCCATGGATCGGCAACGCCATCGCACTTCGGAAACAGCGGTGGCAACGACGGTAGGACAGCAGTCATATCCACTTTCAAACACCTTGCAAACGATAGGCAAACAGAAAAAGCATTATCACTATCTAACGTCTATAAAGTAGTTAAGAAATCGCAATACTTCAACGTTTACACCCAATAACACGCCTATTGAAAACGATGTCATCATATGCTACAGTACATAGCAGAACGGTTGGTATACGCACCGAAGCGCGCCAATCGCGTGGCAATGCAGCATCATCGGCCAGCAACGACCCCGGAAAGAAGGAACCTATGACGGCAACCCAGCAAACCGAAAGCGCGGAACGCATCGCACGACCGCTTATTCAGCTCGCCAAACTCAACGGCATCTCAACGTCGTATATCGACCAGCTCGGCACCTACGTGGAAATCCGCGACGAAGTGCTTGTCTCCGTACTTGCGGCGCTCGGCGTGGACGCATCCAGCGATGAAGCGATCGCGGCATCGTACGAACTCACCAAGCAGCGCATCGCAGACACCCTTGTGGAACCGACCATCGTGAAGTTCATCGGCAAGGAAGCGACCACGCCGATCCGCGCGAAGGGCCACGACGTGACGCTACGCCTGTTGCTTGAGGACGGCACGCGGTATGAGGGCAACCTGTGCATGTATTTGGCCCCGCAGACCGACGGCTCGCTCACGCTCACCCTGCCGGACGACATTCCCGCCGGCTACCACACGCTGCGCGTCAACGCGGGCCCGCTGCACGGCGAGGCGCGACTGATCTGCGCCCCGGCACGCGTACCGCTGCCGCCTGCGGTTGCCGAAAAGCAGCGTTGGGGTTGGATGGCGCAAATGTATTCCATCCGCTCCGCCGAATCGTGGGGCGTGGGCGACTACGGCGATCTGAAGCTGCTGCTCACCGACGCCGCCGAAAAGTCGCATGCCGATTTCATGCTCATCAACCCGATCCACGCAACCGCGCCGGTCGAGCCGCTCGAACCGTCGCCGTACCTGCCGGAATCGCGCCGATTCATGAACGTCACCTACATTCGCCCGCAGGATATCGAGGAATATGCGGGGCTTGACGAGGCCGCGTTGGCCGAAGTCGAGCGCTTGCACGCCGAAGTCGCTCCCGCCAACGACAATGCCGACGAACTCGACATCAACTCCGCGTGGTGGCACAAGCGCCAGGCGCTGCAGCTCGTGTTCAAGGTGCCGCGTTCCGCCGAGCGTCAGGCCGCATTCGAAGCGTTCAAGGAGGCGGCCGGCCCGGATCTGCGCGCATTCGCCGCGTGGTCGGTGGCATTCCAGATGTGGGGCGCCCCATGGGAGGGCACATGGTTCGCGGAGACGAACCGTAATTCGCCGGAAGTGGCCGAACTCATGCGCGATCATGCCGACATGGTCGAATTCGAATGCTGGCTGCAGTGGATCGCCGACGAACAGGTGACCGCCGCGCAGACCGCCGCACGCGAAAGCGGCATGGCCTTGGGCCTCATGCAAGACATGGCCGTGGGCGTGCACTCGCTGGGCGCCGACGTGTGGTGGAATCCGGAACGCTTCGCCGTCGGCAGCGTCACCGTTGGCTGCCCGCCGGACTTCTACAACCAGCAGGGCCAGGACTGGGGCCAGCCGCCGTTCAATCCGAACTATCTCGCCAAAACCGGTTATGGCGTGTACCGCGAAATGGTGCACAACATGTTCTCGCACGCGGGCGCGGTGCGCATCGACCATGTGCTCGGCCTGTTCCGCCTGTGGTGGATTCCGCAGGGCGAAGGCGCACGCGGCGGCGCATACGTCACCTACGACTATGAGGCGATGATCGCGATCCTCACGATCGAGGCTTCCCGCGTGAACGGCCTAGTGGTCGGCGAAGACCTCGGCACCGTGCCGGATTACGTGCGCACCGTGCTTGCCGAGCACGGTCTGCTCGGCTGCACGGTGGAATGGTTCGCCCGTGTGGACGACTCCCCCAACGCCGGCGATCCGTATGCCGATCCGGCCGATTACCGCGAGTATGCGTTGGCATCCGTCACCACGCACGATCTGCCGCCGACCGCAGGCTACCTGCAGTTCGAGCATGTCAAGCTGCGCGAAGAACTGAACCTGCTCACCGGTCCGGTCGAGGAATTCCAGGCGTCCGCAACCGCGGAACGTCAGGCCATGCTTGACCGACTGGTCGAAAGCGAACTGATCACGCCGGAAATCGCCGCGGACGTCGACGACCATATTCAAGAGATCGTCGAGGCGATGCACAAGATGCTGCTCCGCTCGCCATCCGTGCTTCTGCAGGCGGCGCTGGTGGACGGCGTCGGCGAAACCCGTTCGCAGAACCAGCCGGGCACGTCCAGCGAATACTGCAACTGGCGCGTGCCACTGGCAGGTCCCGACCACAAGGCGGTGCACACCGACGAAGTGTTCGACCTGCCTCGCGTGAAGTCGCTTTCCGCCATCATGAACGGCGAAAAGTAAGCGTCCTCATATAACTCCATAAAGTCCCGTCACGCACCATAGCTGGGTGTACGTAAGACAGTATTGCGCTAAGATTGACGAAGCGGCACGAAACCGCATGGAGCTGATCATGCCAGAGCTGGCAAAGCAGTACGACGTGGCCGAACAGCTGAAAGCTGAAAACCAAATGGAATGGGTACGGCAGATGAACGCTTGCAAGGCACAGGCAGAGGAAGTTGTGAAAGCGGAATTGATTTATGATTGAGCGAGAAAGTCCGGGCAGAAAACTGTTCGGACTTTTCTCATATATTCCAAAGTTGCGGTAGAATTGTTCACAAGTTTTATGGTATAATTTGAATGCGAAAATTGAGCAACAAATCGGAATTTAGATCGGAAGAGCACACGTCTGAACTCC
>OOBU01000652.1_pt1 | contig 13350 bp, 17 predicted proteins | sample 1671501 | NCBI WGS metagenome assembly OOBU01 (sample SAMN06348163, study PRJEB24527) | human gut metagenome | biome: human gut; feature: ankylosing spondylitis patient; material: feces | host: Homo sapiens | place: China | collected 2015-10
CTTGAAGGATCATAGAAAAAAATTTGCATTTTAAAACCTCGCTTTAGTTCAACAGTGGCGTGTCCTTAGAAAACAAGATAGTCCCTTTGATGTTAATAGTGGTTCCACTTGTGATTGTAGTTGCTACATAGATGTTTACCTGGCCCTTTCCACGATCAATACCAACATCACCGATATGTGAACTGTCTGGTGTGTTGAAAGTTAATGGCAACGATGGCCCGCTTCCTAGATATCCAGTGGTATAAGATGTCGGAAACGATACAATCGTGTTCCAACCAGGGTTTAATTGAGCAGTCGTGGTAAACTGCATGTTTACAATTGCCAATGCGTTATCGCCTAGCTTCAGAATGCTGATTCCGCGAAAATACCAATTTTTATCAATCGTAACCCCATTTGTTACCCACTGGCTATCTGGAATTTTGGTTAAGTTAGTCATAGCACCTAACTTTTCAAAGTTGGCTTGGATAGCTTCAGGCCCTTTGTCCATGTTGCTAAAAATTTTAGTAAGGTCCATTTTTTCACCTCTTAATTTTTAAAATAAATAGCCTTGACGCCATCAAATGCGCCAAAGCTACCATCATCTAATCTTTGCATTAGTTGGTTGTCGGAAAAGTTGCTAAATTTACTCGTGATTTCTAACGTGCTAACACCATTAGATACACTGACAACTTTAACCGGCAACGTTTGTCGATTACCACCGCCAAAGAAACCGCTAGGCTCAGTGCCGATTGGTACGATACCAAGTGGATACTCCAGATAGGTTACATTGGCGGTTGAACCACGAATGCGAATGCCTCGTGTCAGTACGCTGATACTTTTTGATTCGCTTTCTCGCAAGCCGTTATAGGCTGTTACGCTTAACGTGTATGCCGTGTTAGGCGATAACCCCGTTACCGTGTAGCTCTTACTGCTTGTCGTTGCGATTAAAGCGGTGCCGTTGCGTACTCGATACTGCATGACATCACCTGCTTTTTAAGCCCAGCTCAATCCAACACTGTTAGTAGTTACATTGCTTGACGTAAGGTTAGATACGTTGACCAGTGCTTCATAGACCGTGATTGTAACCACGTTAGACGTCTTAGTGCCAATAGTTGCCTTAATCGTGGTCGTACCAGGCGCAACCGCTCTGATATTGCCAGACTGATCAACCGTGGCAACCGTTGGCTTTGTGCTGCTAAGCGTGTAGTTCCCGTCCGTTTCGTTAGCTGGCGTTACCGTTACGCTGACCTTAGCCGTACCGCCGACTTCAAGTGCAGTCTTGTCAATTGCAATCGTAATAGATTGTACTGGGATTTCGCTAGTCGTTACCGTTACAATGTTCGACTTGGCACTTTCCCGCAGACCGTTGTAGCTGCTTACAGCAAAACGATAGGTAGTTTTTGCTCGCAAGCCCGTAACCGTGTAGGTTTTCTGGTCGGTAACTTCCGCAATCTTAGTCAGTTCCCCGTCAGTGCCTAAGCCTTGATAGATATAATACTTCAAATTAATTCTCCTCCTTTTTTAGTTGCGCCACTCTAGCCGTTGCGTATGCTCATCGATGTAGATAGCTCGCAGATCAGTAGGGCTCGTTGGGCTCGTTGGCTTGCTGAAATAGCCTGAACCGCCTGCAAGGGCGCTCTTGCCTTTGCCCTCTCCAGTCAGTGCCAGTTGCGCGTTAACGTTGCCCAGACTGACTTTAATAGTTTTGTAGCCATCGTGAACATACCATGCACCAGCACTCGATTCAAAGTTCGGCGCGTCATCTAGGTAGAAATTACGTGGTAATCGAACCTTAATCGTGTTGGCGTTTGGATACGTAGCCATGCATGGGACTAACTTTGTGTTAGTTTGCCCAAAACCACTTGGGCCACTCCCAAGCCCGTTTGGTTCAGTACCGATCGCATATTCGTAATACATAACTTTTGGTTCTGGATAATCAGCTTGATTGTGTACGATTGTGATTTCGTACCCGTAAAGCAAATCTTCCAGACTGTCAGCCGTAACCATGCTTGCGTTACGTTCGGCAACCATGCCGTTAGACAGTGCAATGACGTTGGTGCCGTCTGGGGTTTCGTCCTTGTGCTTAACGCGGATTTGCCAAACAGCACCATGCCCATCATCGTAGTTATCCCAACCCTTCGTGATTGCAAGGTCGTTCGCAGCTAATGCAGCATAACTTTGCATGGTCGGGACATCGCTGAATTGCCATGCTCGATCGTGGAACTGAGCTTGTTTCAGCGTTTCTTGGATTTGTTGCGTCATCTCCAGCAGTTGATTATAGCGAACGTACAACCCATTCTTAGGGTCGTTCACTTCTGCCATTGCGTCGTTCAACGATTGCTTGTACTTGGCCAACCATTCGCTGAATTCCTGACTGTACGTTTCGCCCGCCTGGTCTAAGCTATCCTTAATATCGTTGCCCTTGTCAGTTACCTGCTTAAGGATTTCTTCGAACTCTTCGATATAATCACGGCCAGCGTTTCCAACGTGTGCGAAAAACTGGTCATCGATAACATCAAAATCCATGTCAACGGTTGATACCGTTTGACCATCTCGCCCGATGAACCGAACAAAAAACTGTTGCCAGTGTCCAGGCACGTTAAATGTGCGCTCGTCAAAGTGTAACGTTACCCGTCCCAATGCGATTTGGTCGTTGCGATCATTAGCTTCAACATGGTAGATATGCTTGTGAACGTATCCTTGACTGTCGACACCGCCATATTCGTATTTCCAGCCCCGCATATCAACGGGAAGGCTGTTGCTGGTGATATACACCGGCAAATAATCGTCCGTATCACCTACACGGCCTTTGAAATAGCCGCTAATATCTAAGATCTGGTCTTGATAGCGCGTTAGATCAAGCGTTAGCCGTGCCTTTTCTCGTAATGCCATTCATTCACCTTCTTTCATCGTTCATTCAAAGTGTCTTCATCAAGCCCATAAGAATCCAAGAAACCATCTACTTTGTCCTGCTTTGCAGCTAACAGTTCAAAGCCTTTCGCAATAGCTTCCCGAACATCTTTCCCATACTGGGCTTTGCGTATCGTTTCCGCAATGCTTTTCATATCATCGGTAGTTGCCATTAGTTAGCTCCCTTCAACTTATCAACTTCAGCTTTTAGTACGTTAAAGTCCGCCTGTGATACATAGCCCGCCGGTATCTTATCGTTAATGATCGTTTGCAGTTGACGCATGTCAAACTTAAGCTGCGTTACGTCTTCACTACTTGTCACGTTCTGAATAATCGTAGTTGTGCTTGACGTGTTAGATTGACCGCTCGCTTGAACCTCAGCTACACGGCTAACGATAACCTTAACCCGCTCAAAGTCTTGCGCTTGACGGCTCGTTTCTAGTTGATAATCGGTCAGCCCTAACGACTTATCGCCGATAGTCAGCGTTGACTTGTGCGGTTGCAAGAGGTCAACTTCTTTTTGCACCACTCGCAGCAACTGTGATTGCGCTACATACGGGTTGATGAACATATACCGATCAGCAACTTTAAAATGGTCAAAGTTAGGCAAATGCAACTCAACGGCGCTGACTTCCCAGCTCTCTGGCACTCGTTGTGCGTCAATCCATGCTTTCGCTTGGTTCATCAAGTCGTTAGCATCGGTCACTTCGTTGAACTCAATCGTACCGTTGATAATGCCAAACTCTTTTTGCAAATCTGGTATATCGATATAGTCTCGCCCTTGATTGACACTAGTAATCGTTAGTTTTGGCCTAGCAGCATTTGAGTTGCTGACCTCTTCTTTCTTACTTTCGTCTTCGGATTGTGAACCATCACCACCATTTTTGATTAACGCTTGCGGGTCTAACCAAGTGCCATCGTTCGTGAACGACTTCTTGACGGCTTCATAAAAATCGGCCTTAGTTACGCCAACGTGCAAGTGATCAGTGTTTCGCCAACCGATAACATCACCGGTTTTGACCTTATCACCAATGTTGACGCGAATCTGACCGGCACTGCTGAACGCCTCTTGATATACGATATTAAAACCGTCCGTACTATGCGTTACAACGTAGTTGCCAAGTCCGCCCATGTAGCCTTTGAAAACTACCGTGCCACCATGAATGGCATGAACTTCACTGCCTGGGTGATCAACCGAACCGAAATCTAATCCATCATGAAATGAATTAGGTCTAAAGCCACCATCATAGCCAAATTTTTGGGCTTGGCTAAAACTGCCTTCGCCAACGCTAGGAAACGGCCAGCCCCAACCGTTAGTGAGCGTTTCGGTCGTGGTATCACTGACTGGGCCATTAACCCGCCGTGTACCAGTTGGGCCCCAACCGCCGGCATGTGAAATATCAGCAAGCCAGTTTGAATCGTTGAACAGCGCCAACAATTGGTGAAAGCCTTTGTGAATGTCTTCATAGCCTTGTACCTTCCACTTATCGAATGTTGGCTGAATATACTGTAACAGCCCTGTTGACGGGTGCCCTGCCTGTGCGTTGCTATCCCAGTTGTTAGTTACCGTTTCGCTACCACCAGATTCTTGGTTGATACGCCTTAATACGGCATTCAACCCGTTCTGGTCAAGGTTAACGTTCATCACCTTCGCAGCATGCTTAACGGCTTCTGTCCAATCGCCATTAATAGCAGTTGTTGCACCGCCACCAGTCGTTATTGTTGAGTTTTCGCCGTCAACCTCGACTTTTTGGGGTTCTAACTGTTTGCCCAATGGAACGAGCCTAGTTATGACCTTTGTAGGGTCAATCGTAAGGCTAGCCGATTTCATGTTAACTGCTAATTGGATAGGCGTATCGCTCTTGTGATCGTTGCCAATGTCAGTTACATAGTCAAGGATATTCGGGCCGTCCGGCTTGTACTCTGTTACCAGATAACCGCCCAGCTCGTTAATCAGCTTGTCTTTGATTGCGTCCCGCGTTTTTGGATAGTCGATTTGCCGATAAGCATCATCTTTATTGTTGGTAACGTTGCAGTTACGCAGTTTGAACTGCTTATACTGTGGTACTTGGCTATTGTGGACATCAATCAATGATTGAAGAAATTCTTTCGGGGTTAGTCCAACCGCTTCATAGAAACGCTGAATGCTATCTAGCAGATATGCTTCAATATCTTCGAACGTGTACGTCCTTGTAAAACGTCCGCTTGATTGCATTTCTTTCTTCGGTTTGATAGCTCGGCCACGAAACAGCAGTTTATCGTCATCGTAGACTTCAACATGCGTGTGCATTGGTTTCACATTGTCAAACAGCAAGTTATCACGATTTACAGTTAACTCCAGATCATCAATATCAGTTTCTTTGATTGTCAACTTGCCTTCGCTGACCGTGCGATTTACGCGTTGATCAAGCACGATAAAGCCGTTTTTGTCAGTTGGTTCGTTATATCCAATAATGCGATACATTAAACCATCTCCTCACGCTTGAAAACAAACTCAATCGTGCCGTTGCCAGACAAGTTAATTTTGTTGTCGCCAATGTCAAGCACTACTTGTGTTTGCTTGTAGTTGCTATCGTTAAGCGACACTTCGCCGAAACCTCCTTTTGCCTTGACGTTTCCTGTTACAACGAATGACGACAGAACCGGTCGTGAACCAATGTTTTTTACATTAACGTCCTGACTGCCGTTAACGCTGAACTTGACTTGTTGCCATAGCCAATGCGGAAAGAAAACATCGTCCCAATAATCAGTGCCTTCATTGTGGTTCGTGTAAGCATAGGGATATGCAGTGAACACGATTGACGCTTCTAGCGTTTCGTTGTCGCTGCTATCGTCAACTTCGACGCTCTTACACTTGGCCCACCAGTAGTACACCGGCTCGTGAGTATCAACCAGCTTGCCCCAGTTGTGGGGCATTAGTTGCCGTTTTAACTCTTGCTCAAAGCCTTTGCGGTTGTGATACTCTTCGCCGACGTATAGCAGTTTGTAGGTGATTTCTCGGTTGTTGAAGAACCGTTCGTTATCAATCATCGAGAAATCGTAGCTACCTTGACGATATGGCACGCTCTCGGTGATTTCTTGTTCTTCCGGTGTCGGTGCCGTTCGTTCGGTCAACCACCAACCGGATTTAATGCTGTCAAAATCAGCGAAAGCAAAGCCTTCAACGTTTGGCAACGTGTCAACGTCAACTTTGGTTGGCGGTAAATCTCTGAATATAAATTCCATTAACTCCACCTATCCTTTAATGCCGTTCGCTGTCCTAAACGTTGATCGTAACTGCCAGCCGTTGCTCCGACAAGCACTCCGGAATCAAGAATCATCGTTGTATCTTTGCCTGCAATTTGACGCAGTAAAGCGTTGTTTCGCATTTGCAAAGTGCTGTCTTGCATAGTCAGCGAACCGGCGAACCGTGATTGTACATCGCTCGCCATACCGTTCAATCGGTTAGCAAAACCAGATACATCAGGTTGCATTGCGTCGGTGATTTGCTTGTTCATCGCCAAAACAGACTTCTGAACATCGCTAAAGCCATCAACTAACCCGTTGCCCAGACCATTCATGATTGCATGACCGGCGGGAATCAGCAAACGCCGGTCAACACTGATAGGCCCTTTGTGGTCTTTAATCCACTTACCAATGCCGCTGACAAACGACTTAACGCTTTCCCAAGCTCGTTTAAGACCACCAAGCAGACTGTTCATGATAGCTTCACCTTCAGCGCTAAGGCTGAAATGCATAACGCCTTTGATAAAGCCAACACCGGCGTTGAAGATACCTTTAAGCACTCCCCAACCGGCTTTAGCAACTCCAGAAACGGCTGTCCAGATACCGCTAAAGATTGATTTGATACCGTTCCATGCTTGCGTCCAATCGCCTGTGATAATGCCAATGAAGACGTCGAACACACCTTTAAGCACTTGCCAACCGCCTTGGAATACCGCAACAACGCCGTCCCAGATTGACTGGGCAATTTGGACCAGACCGGAAAGCGAACCGGCGAAACCAGATACGATTGCGCCAATCAGATAAATGATTAACGAAAGTGCAGCTTGAACTATACCGACAGCTGCTTGAATCAATGGCATTAAGCCGGTAATGATTGCGCTAAGCCCCGCAGCTAAAACAGCCACAGCATAAACAACCGCAATGATTGCACCAACAAGCACCGCACCAATAATCGTTGCAACTTGCTGAATCACCGGCATTAAAGGTTGCAAAGCTTGCATTAAGTTAAAGAACGCTTGTTTAATGCTTTCAAACGCCGGTTGCATTGCTTGCCAAGCGACTTGAACTGCCTGTACAAAGTTATTCCAAGCGCCGACGATAACATCAATTGCCGGTTTAATTAGTGGGTAAAAACTATTCCAAGCATTTACTGCCGTATCACAAAATGATTTCCAAGCCTTCTTACCACTTTCGGTTTGTGTAAACCACAACGCAAGCGCAGCAACTACCGCAACAATTGCAGCAACGATAGCTACATAAGGGTTAGAAATCAGTGATAAAGCGCCTGCAGCTAATTTGCTTTGGTCAGCCATGAAAGTTAAAGCAGACCCCGCAGCTTTTGAACCAGTAGCCATTGCTTTTAAAACATTTCCTACGGCAGAGGCATCAGCAAAGACGTTTTTAGCGACTATCCAAGCTGTTTTTGTTCCATTGATAGCACTTATTAATGTTTTAAAACCTAACAGCCCGCTACCAATACCGACAACCAAAGGTGCAAGCCAATTTCTGTTTGCACTGATAAAATCGAATAAGACTTTCAACGTGTTCAAAATACCAGTGGTCGCTTGCGTAACAATTGGCGTTATAGCGGTAAAAGCTCCGTTAATGCCAACTTTCATGTTGTCAAGCACTTGCGCAATAGAACCGAAACCGGCTTTGCTAAAACCATTATTAACGGCAGTTAGCATGTTTCCGAGGTTCTTTACGACACTAGCTTTTAAGTTCGCAAAACTAGTTGCAATCCCGGCACTGTTTTTCTTTGCAAGTTGAGCAAAACCGTTTTGACCCTTGTTAAGTTCGATAAATTTATCGTTCAGCTGGTCAACTGATATTTGCCCACTTTGCAACGCGTTATAAAGGTCCTGTTCAGCAGATTTGCCAGTGAAACCAAACGCATTTGCAACCTTACGAAGTGCAATAGGCATAGTTTCCATTAACGTCCGGTAGCTCATCATATCGACTTTGCCAGTTGACAACATTTGCGTGTACTGTTGCAGACCCCGGCTAGTATCAGCAACGCTTGCCCCACTCGCCAAAAAGGCGTTGTTAAGGGCTAACGCTGACTTACTAGCCTTTGTCGCGCTACCCGTCAATGGTGCTAACTGTTGTGCAACGGAAGTGATGTCTTGCAATGACGTTGGCAATCCATCAATGCCTTTCTGCATTAACTTACTTGATTTGGCAACATCTCGTGCCGAATACCCCAAAGCGTCCATGACGACTGGATACTTGTTAAGTGTATCGAAACGATCAATTGCCCCACCGATTGAATCTTTAACAACGCTAAATGCTTTTCCTGCAACAGCAACAAGCCCTAAAGACGTTGCCAGATTTTTAACAGAACTGGTTGCTGATGTTGTAGCACTTGACGTTTGGTTACTTTCACCAACGACTTTGCTAAGGCTATCAACAGCAGCTTCCATTGTTTTGGTGAAATTTTGATCGACAGCGGAAAGAATCGCCTCGATACTCATTTCTTGTGCCATTCTAACCGCCACCTTTCCATGCTTGCATATCAATCAGACCGCGCTTTTTAAGCTCTCTGAATTCCTTGTACCGCCGTTGAAACAGTTTCGTGGTATTTTCCTTGTCATTATCGTTAGAACGTCCATACTGGGCGTTAATCGTCGATAACGACTTGGTAATGCCAACGTCTTTAAGAAACTTTTGAACAGACGCATATTTCCACTTTGGATTTTTACCGCCTGTGGTTGCCTGAACAGCGTAGTTGTACCACGCCTGATAAGCCTGATCCTCACGCTTGCGAATCGCTCGCAGTTCGTACGCCTCAAGCCGTAGTTGATACTCAGCTAACGTGATACGCTCTGCCTGTTTTACATCGTTAAAGCCTAGATATGCCAGGCAGTTGACCAGAATCATACGATATGTTTCTTCGCTAGTCTGGTCGTTCTCTTGACTATCTAGGCTTTCAGATTTTTTGTTGCAATCCGCGCAGCGTTGCTCGATTTCAGCTCCTTAGTGACGCCATCGAACAACTTATCAATGTTCGTTTTCTTATCATCAAGGTAAGCGTCAATATCGCTTTGCGATGGCCGTTCCCTATTGTCCCACGCAGCACAGTAAAGCAGATCTGCCAGTACGGCAACATCATAGCTTCGTAGTGCGGGAACAGCTTTAGTTAGTGCCATACCGAAATTTTGTTCAACGCCTTTAATATCAAGCGTCATGCCGATTTTTCGATCAAGCTCACGAATGAATCGAACGCCAAAATTAAGGTTGACATCTTTGTTGTTAACTTTGATTTGCATTAATAGTCCTCCTAGTTATCGTTAGCACCTTGCCCAGCGTCAGTTTCCTTGTTCCAAGCCTTACCAGCGCCATCAGTACCATCATTCTTTGGCGTGCCTTCAATTGCGCCAACGCCACGGAAAATGTAAGCTAACTCGGCTTCTTGCTCTTCGCTTAGTGTTACCCAACCACGAACTGGACCGTAATCAACCGTGATAGTGGTTTCGCGGCTCGAAACATCGTCCGGATCGTTGTCGTTGCTGTCTTCGGTTACCTTACCGCGCAGATACAGTGCATAGTACTGACCTTCCGAATTCTTACGTTGCCGATTAACCGCCCAGAACTCCATTTCTTCGTTGTCGAAAATGGAATCAAGCAACTGATCGGCAATCTTGGACCAGTTGTTGACAAACTCAAACTTGAAGTCAGTTTCCAAGCTTGACGTGGTAGTTACCGTGCCAGATTTGGTTTTCTTTTTATCAGAATCACGTTGCGGGTCAATGTTCAAGCTCGTTTGATACGGGATAAGCTGACCGGCTACTTTAGCAGCCTCTGACAATTTGCGGGCATAGACAACGACGTTAACGCCTTGGATTTGCTCTAAATCAGTATTTGCCATTCTCTCACTCCTAACTCAATTGAAAAACAAGCGACACAATGCCGTGCATTAACACGGTATCTTGAACGCTTGTATCAGTGATAATTTGATTGCTGTTAAGCGACGGCCTGCCCACAAACCGGAAATTTTCGGAAAGTAAAACGCCCTGTCCGATAGCAGACAAGGCGTTCATCATTTTTGCCACGTTGTAGCGATTCTCTCCAGTGTCCCACACGTTAAGTGTGATATCGATTCTAGCCCCGTACGCGTCTTTGTACGGGCTAATGGTGGAATTTACATCACCAACGTTAACGAACGGGTACGGCGCATTCTCGCTCTCTAACGGCAAATGATCATACACGGTATAACCTAGCTCTTGCGCTTTGGTGAATACCGTGTCGAATAGTTCCTGTTCAGGTATCATGCCATCGCCTCCTACTTCATCATTTTCTTTAAATCGTTAACGAACTGTACACTTTGATAGGCAAATGCTGGCTTAAGTGTAGGCCGTGCCGACATGAACCGAGTGCCGTATTCCAGATAAGGGAAATATTCGGTGTGTGGTGCAACGGCAACCGTCATGCCAGCGTTTGAAAACGTTGTTGACAGTGAACGTCTGGTAGCACCAGTTGAATAGCCAGCTGTATAAGCAGCAGCCATGTTCTGTGCCGTCTTCGTCTTAAGCAGTGCGCCATGTTTGGCTACAATCGTTTTCGTTTGCGTTGCCATCATCATTGGTCGCTTGGCGATTGCTCGTTGCAACTCTCTAGCGCCCTTAAGTTGAAACGTTACTTTAGCCATCGCTTTCACCTACAATCAAAGTGAACAGTTTTAACGGTTTTCGCATTGTCTGCAATACATACTTTTGCTTGTTATCGTCAATGGTCAGATAAGACCACTTAGGCGGTGCAGCATAAAGCCGTATCACTAGACTGTTCTGTTTATAGTCGCCGAACAATTGCACCGACTTAACCGTGCCGACATCAGTTACATTGCCATGCAACGTTGAAACTAACTTTTCACCGCCTACATAGCCGTGTGTTTTCGGGTCGTAGTGCCGTTCCGACTTGTCGTAAAACTTAATTACATGGTCAAAGCGCATTTAAACGCCCCGCTTTCGGTACGGGTCAACCGTAGTTAGTACGCCTTGACTATGACGTTTGCGCCAATCGTCAATATCTGCCTGGAAATCATCGAAATCGTTACTGTTAAACGTAATGCTTTCGCCTTCCTGAGTGTATGACGCCATACCCTCGTTTTTTAAGCGGTTATAACGCCGTACAGCAACTTCAATCGGAATATAAGCTAATTCGTTAGGGACTTGCTCGCCAGCTCCTAACGCCAACTTAAAGTGCAATTGTAAGTCAGTGTTTTTGATAATCAGCGCCAAAACAGAATCTTGGCTTGTGTCATCAGTCGCAAGCCCCAGCATTGTTTTCAGATCGTCAAGACTTGCCATAATAAATCACCTTATCTACTAGTGTCCCGTACCGCCATCTTCAGCCGTTGCTTGAACCGTTGCGACAACCACCTTCGTATCGTCATACAGGAACGCTGCAAAGTGTTCAGTTGCCGTCATCTTAGTAGCATCATGATCAATATCTTGTTGTGTCTTAAGTAGTACGTTACGCTTCATGACCAGTTTCAGTGCTGGTGAGCTTTGGTTAGCCTTGATCAAAATCATCTCGGTATCAGTCAGCTTCTTACTTCGTACGATTTGAGCACCCAAAACATCGTAGTACGTGCCGTTGATAACTTGGTTAGCTCCGGCTTCACTACCTAGCTTCTTGTTAATTGCGTCCATACGTAGTTTAGATGCCGTCTTAGGGCTCATGATAGCAACGACAGTGGAATCATCTTCATCATTAAAAACATCAAGTGCCGTTTGTAGGCCTTCAACCGTTGGCGTGATCGTTGCCGTTTGACTGCCACCCTTCGCAGCAGTCAGCAAGGCCGTATCAACAAAATCAGCAATGCTCAATCCCAGTTGCCGAGTGCTTTCACCAATTGCATCACCATAACCAGACAGCACAGCTTCATCAGTAATCATCGTACCCTTAGCTGCCTTTTGAACCTTAACTTTGGTCATCTTAGTACCCAATTTGTCGAACGGGATCGCTTGGCCTTCGGCAATGTTTTTTGCATCACCAATGTAGGTGAATTTAGGGAATTGCAGAGTATCACCAGCGTTGCCAACAAGCGTGTTATCAACTTGTGCAAGTGGTGTGAACCGCATTGCGTGTTGCATCGTGTATTGAACAATTGGCGCGTTGACCTCAGGATTTACCAGGTCCGCAATCATCGTCATGTTATCTGCCATAGTTATTTACCTCCTAGAATCTTCACATATTCGTCTGGGTTCTCACGCTGAAATTTAATTCGGTCGGCGGGTTTCAGTTTGATAAGATCGTTAGGCGTCAATGGCTTAACCTTCTTCCCGCTAACTCGTGGCGTTTTCCCCGCTAATAGCTTGTTTCGTTCATCTTCTCGAATCGCCTCAATCGCAGTCAGTAGCACATTTGCGTTTGCTTGAGTGCTTTCGGCAGTGTCAGTTACAACCAAGTCAAGCAGATTGTTATCAGCGTTGTTAAAACCACCGTCTGCCAACATTTGCTTGGCACTATCGCGCATTTCATAACGTGCCAGCTTTGCAGCAGCTTCTTCTGCTCGCTTGTTTGCTTTTTCCAGTTCATAGTTAGCCTTTTGTTCGGCGTTCATGCGGGACAACTTCTTGGCCTCGTCTTCCTTAGCCTTGAGCTGTTCCTTTTGACGCTCCAGACGTTGGCTAACAATCTTGTTTACTTCATCTTGCGTGAACGTCTTGGGCTGATTGTCTTGCGCTTTATCGCTTTCGTTTTTGCTTTCGCTCGTTTGGTCAGGTTCGTTATCTGGTGCACCGTTCGAACCTTCGCCCTGTTCAGCGAAAAATTGCAAGTTCATAGGCAACCCATGTTGTTGTTCATCAAAACTCATAAATACACCTCGTTTTAAGCCCGGTCGGCTATATAGTCCGAGCTTGTTCTTTTTGGTCTGCAAGTAAGTCAAAAAGACCGAAATTTAAGCATGAAAAAAGAGAACCCTAGCCATGCTTGAGTTCTCTCGATTTTGTTTTTAATTCAGAAAATAAAAAGGCCTAGCACGCAGCTAAACCTTAATAGATAATTCCATCGAAATATTTCTTGAACATCGGGTCATCGTCTGGTAGATCATCAATCGATTTGCCTTGCTTAACGCAGTAATCAATCAATTCAATCTCTTTTGGACCCATTAACGGCCACATAGTGCCGAACTTATCAACGTATCTTTCAATGGCGTTGTAAGTTTCTTTGTCAAAACCTTTGTAATACTCCATGATTTGAATAGGGATGTTCAATAGTTTTACATTAAAC
>OOBU01000653.1_pt1 | contig 13341 bp, 16 predicted proteins | sample 1671501 | NCBI WGS metagenome assembly OOBU01 (sample SAMN06348163, study PRJEB24527) | human gut metagenome | biome: human gut; feature: ankylosing spondylitis patient; material: feces | host: Homo sapiens | place: China | collected 2015-10
TGCTCACCGTGGAGAATTGCTTGAGCAAGCAAGCGATAAGCTGCTTAAAGCTACAGGGCTCAAAACGGCAACCGAAAAGGCCGAACAGACAAGCCTTGGAACTCAAGCAAAAGTTGTTGTCGGCAGCGTTCAAACACTTCAGCGAAAAAAACGTTTGAGCAAGTTTGAACCCGAACACTTTAGCACGATCGTGGTTGATGAAGCCCATCACTGTATCAGCGAAGGCTACCAGAAAGTGCTGGGGCACTTCCCAAATGCAAAAGTGCTGGGCGTTACGGCGACACCGGACAGGGGCGACATGAAGAACCTCGGCGAATATTTCGAAAGCATGGCTTACGAATACAGCTTAAATGACGCAATCCGTGAAGGCTATCTGTCGCCGATTAAAGCCTTAACCATACCCCTTAAGGTTGACTTGAGCGAGGTCAAGCAACAAGCCGGAGATTTTTCGACAAGTGATCTTGATACGGCGCTAGATCCATATTTGGAGCAGATTGCAGACGAGATGGTCAAATATTGCGCAAGCAGAAAAACGGTGGTGTTCCTGCCACTCGTCAAAACGTCGCAGAAGTTCAGAGACATCTTAAATGGAAAAGGCTTGAAGGCTGCCGAAGTAAACGGGGCATCTGCCGACCGTGAAGAAGTTTTGAAAGATTTTGAAGAAGGCAAATACAACGTCTTATGTAACTCGATGTTATTAACGGAAGGTTGGGACTGTCCGAGCGTTGATTGCGTGGTAGTCTTGCGCCCCACGAAAGTACGGGGGTTGTATAGTCAGATGGTCGGTCGGGGTACCCGATTAGCCCCCGGCAAGAAAGAGCTGCTGCTGCTTGACTTTCTCTGGCACACCGAACGTATGGAGCTTTGCCATCCGGCTAACTTGATTTGCAAGAATGCAGAAACGGCCAAGAAGATGACTGAGAACTTGGAAGATGCCGCAGGGCAAGCGGTGGATATCGAAAACGCCGAAGAACAGGCAGAAAAAGACGTAGTCAGAGAACGTGAAAACGCACTGGCTGAAAAACTGGAAGAATGCAAAAAACGCAAGCGAAAACTTGTTGATCCGCTCCAATTCGAGATGTCGATCCAAGCGGAAGATTTAAGTAGTTACGTGCCGACGTTTGGCTGGGAAATGGGTCCTCCTACTCAAAAACAAAAAGCTGCATTGGAACGCTTAGGCATTCTGCCTGACGAAATCGAGAACGCAGGCAAAGCCAAATTGATTCTTGATCGCCTGCATAAGCGAGCCGTAACGGGGCTGACCACACCTAAACAAATTCGTTGTTTGGAAAATTACGGGTTCAGACACGTAGGCAACTGGCAATTTAAAGAAGCAAGCAACATGATTACACGCATTGCAGCTAACGGCTGGAAAGTGCCACACAAGGTCAATGCTCATACGTATCAACCGTTGAGCATTGCGGCAACCGACCTCGACCAGTATCTCGGATGGGATGACATAATCCCAGTTTAAAAAGGCAGCACGGGCGGCGGCGCTTATCGGGGTTCGATCCCCCGACCGTGCATTATCACACCAAAAGGAGGATAAAAATGAAAGAGTTTGATTTGCTGCCACTGCTCGACTACATCGACCCGGCAACGCTTGATTATACCGAGTGGGTGCAGGTCGGCATGGCTCTTAAACACGAAGGATATGACGAAACCGACTGGGACGCATGGTCGCGAAGAGACGGGGCCCGGTATCATGACGGCGAATGCGAGAAGAAGTGGCAGACGTTTGACGATGAAGGCTCGATCGTAACAGGGGCAACAATTACGCAGATGGCCAAGAACAACGGCTGGCAAGGAGGGATGAGAAAGGAAAATCAAGAAGCGTTTGGGTGGGATGATTCGTTTGAAGCGGAAGAACGCTTTAACCCGACGATCGACAAGGACTACAAACTTATCGACACCGCCTATATGAGCGGCGAGGAAATTAAGCCGCCGGCGAATTGGAATCCAGCACAACAAATCACCGAATTTTTGAATTCGGTATTTGATCCCGGTGATATCGTCGGGTTTGTCACAACGGCATACGAACACGAAAAAGATGGCCACGTTAAATATGTGCCCGGTGGTCAAGGAATTTACACGAAAACAGCAGGAGACATCACTGACGCCCTCAGGCGCAACGGCGGAGACGTCGGAGCAATTATGGGAGATCCGGATAAAAATGCCGGAGCATGGATCAGACTTAACCCACTTGACGGAAACGGGGTCAAAAATGACAACGTAGCAGAATTCAAGTACGCGCTGGTCGAATCGGATTCAATTCCCGTTCAGCTGCAAAACGAAATCTATCACAAATTAGAGTTACCGATTGCAGCGCTGACCTTTACCGGTGGCAAATCATTGCATGCAATCGTTAAAGTGGATGCAAAAAACTATCCACAATACAAGGAACGGGTCGATTATCTGTATGACATCATGCAGAAAAACGGGCTCAAGATCGACAAGCAAAACAAGAACCCGTCACGCTTGACCCGTCTTCCCGGATTTGAACGAGGAAACAAGAAACAGTTTCTTGTCGCAACGAACATCGGCAAAGCAAACTGGGATGAATGGCAAGAATATGTCGAAGATTTGAATGACAATCTGCCGGACATCGAGAATTTAGGGCGTGCTGAGACAGGGACATAAAATGCTGATTGCAGGTCCATCGAAAGCAGGCAAAAGCTTCTTGCTGATCAACCTCGTTTTGTCAATTGCAAACGGTAAAGAGTGGCTAGGCTTTAAATGTACGCAGGGCAAAGTATTATACGTCAATTTGGAACTTGACGGACGGTCAGCAAAACAGCGTTTTGTAGACATTTGCAACGCGTTAGGGTATGACCACCGGAATATTACCAACGTGGATATCTGGAACTTGCGCGGCAAGACGAGCCCTATGGATAAATTAGCACCGAAGCTCATCAGACGAGCGAAAGACGCCAACTACATTGCGATCGTGATCGATCCGATTTACAAAGTGCTGACAGGAGACGAAAACAACGCTCATGACATGGCGGACTTCGTGAATCAGTTCGACCGGATAGCCACCGAGCTAGATTGTGCGGTCATTTACGCTCACCACCATTCAAAAGGTGCGCAGGGGGGCAAGTCGTCAATCGACCGTTCGTCAGGATCCGGTGTTTTTGCCCGTGACCCTGACGCAATCCTTGACCTGATTCAACTGCCTATTGATGAGGCAAGGTATGACGCGTTGGAAAATCGAGTTTCCTGCCGAACGTTTTATCAGACAATCGCCAAATACCGTCCCGACTATCTCAAACAGATCAACGAAAGCGACATGTTAGACAAGCAGCGCATGGGGCATCATGTCATGGTATCCATCAACAGGGCGATACCGAACTATGAGGACGTGCTCAAGGAAAACTCTCAGCGCATGCATCAAGCGGTAGACAACGCACGCAACGAAACGGCGTGGCGAGTTGAGGGCACTCTTCGTGAATTCCCGAAGTTCAAGCCGGTTAACGTTTGGTTCGAGTATCCGGTACACACGATCGATACAAGCCTTGATGATATCGAGTTGGAAGCAGCGGGCGGAGGCCCGGGCAGCAGCAACTGGAAACGGTCGGTCAAAAAGATGAACGAGAAGAAAACGCAGAAAGCACAGGCTGAACTGGAAGAGGCGTTTAACATCATGAGCGAAGACGGTGGACCAATCGAGATCGGACAAGTAGCAGACTACCTGGAAATCTCCAAGAAGAGCGTGTATGGTCGCATAAAAAAGAGCGAAAAATTTGAAGCGTCCGATGGAATGATTTATCCAAAAGGGGGCGAAAATGATTTAGAATAATTCTAAGATTAGAGAATTTTTAATTCTTATTTAATCGTTGTTACCCTCGTTACCCACAGTAACCCACCGAGAGTGGGTAATCGTAACCCACCGTAAGAGGGTAAGAGTGGGTAACAGGGTTAAAATGCCTTGTCCCTAGGCCCGTTACCCTCTATTCCTGAAAGGAAGAGGGTAACGCCTAGGCAAGGGGTGGAAAAATTAGAAAAAATATTTCAGAGTGGGTAACAACATTGAACGTATGTTTGTGTAGGTGTTCGAGAAAATGAATTTTAATTTTTAAGAGGATAACCGCCCAGTCTTGAAGATGGTCAGCTGAAGGAATGAAAGAAGACGGAAAGTATACCAATTTGAGGGGGTGGTCAGATGGATTGGAAAGCATTCTTTGCAGATCTGGAAAAGTGGATGCAGGCAAGCAACGTTATGGTACGTCGATGCGGAGGTTTGAACGAAACTTATTTTGAGTGGCTAGTGCAGACGTTGAACGTCATTTATGAGAGATATCCAAGCGCACTAGCCAGACGTTTTCTGTTTGACATTATGGAAGCTCAGGAAGAGCAGTTGAAGGAGGTGGTCAAATGAAGAACAGGAACTCAGCTGATTTTGCCGGTTGTCTAGTAACAGCGTTGTTGCTGCTATGGTTTGCAGCAATGTGGATACTATGCAAAGCATTGCTAGGATAGCGAAGGGAGAATGAAGATGAAAAACTACTTAGTGACCATTAAAATCGACAAGGTCATCACGAATAAGCTGGTCAAAGCGGAAACCGCCGAAGAAGCTGAACGAAAAGTTAAGGAGGAAGAAAAATGATGTTTAAAATCACATGCAGTGCATACTGCATTACTTCCCGTAACCAGCTTGAAGAGCACCGCTTGGAATTCGAGCCACAGTACTTGAACGGCAAAGACGGGTTTGTCAATGCCGTAAAAATTAAAGTGCGGGCTCTTTCCGCAACTAAAAACGGAATTATCAACGCCTGGACCGAACGCAACAGAACCATGGTTCCTGACATTTCTGTCGATGCTGATGATATGCTTGCGATTGAATGGATTGAGGAGGAAGAAAAATGATAGAAGAACCAAAAGTCAAAACAACAATTGGTGAATTAGTAGGTTATTTTGACGGATTTTATCTTATTGACAAAGGGGAAGAAGGAACTTGGCTAACTGAAGAGGAGTATGAAGCAGTTAGATTGCCAGAACTAGACCCGCTTGAGGTGAGACGGTATAAGAAACTGATGCGTAAAGGAGACAAAGCCGAGGCGCTGACTAAGCTGATGTATTATGTTGTCGGCTTTAAAGACGATCCTGAAGTGCTTCCTTACGGAACAATTGAAGAACACCACTATCGCTTGGCTGAGGCGATTATCAAAGGGGGTTATAACCATTGAGGGTGCAGGCACAATCGCATTTTGCGAAGAAAGTGGAGCTTGACGGGTACCGATTTGATTCACAGAAGGAAGCAGCGTTCTACCAGCGTTACGTCAAGCCGAGCGGCTACAAGTTTGAGTGCCAAAAAAACTTCGTTTTGATGGATAAATACGAAGGCTTAGGCGTGGTCAATTTAAAGAGGACAGCGTACAAAGCTGACTTCGTGATCTACAACGAGGACGGGAGCCTGAAGCATGTATATGACGTTAAGAACGGGTTCTCTGATTACGCGATCGACAAACGGGCAAAACTTAAATTTGCCATGTTTGCCCGCGTGTATGGTTTGCCGGTTGAAGTGGTAGTCATCAGAACGCATGACTTTAAAGTAACTATTACGGGAGCAACCAAGAAACTGGAACCCGTGATCAGAACCGACGTAAGTTACGATTGGCAAGACGTCGTTAAAACACCATAACAGGCGATTAGATTCGATACTATTTAGAAAAGGAGTGGTGATTACGTGAATATTACTGAAGCAGTAAATGCAATCCTTAAACGATATCCCGATTATGGTTATGACATTTTCTTAGACTTGAACAAAATAAAAGATGACAATTTGCAGGAAGCGGTACGGTTCATCGCAAGCATGAGGAAACGTTGCCGTACAGAGCCCAAGCGTTCTCGAAAAATTAATCGAGAAACGCTTAAAGACATGATTAAAAAAGGTTACACCTACAAGGGTATCGCCAGAGAAACGGGGCTGACAGAATCGACTGTCGGAAGAAAGGTTTCGGATTACGGTTTGAAAAGACTTTATCATCAAATGCAACCTTATGTGTGCTCCCCGTGCATAAGGCCTGGTGTGCACATGATTTGTCTGAACGTTGAAACGGGCGAACAGAAAACGTTTAGTTCTATAAATAAAGCGGAAAAAGCTTTTTGGTTCAGCGAAGGCTACCTTAGGGACAAGACCAAGGGCGGCAAGTGCTATATAGAAAATGGCTGGGAATTTAGACGGGGTGATTGAATGCTACTCACGGATTACTTTTTAAAGGAGATCGAAACGTACAAAAAAGGCCAGGTACGTGAACAAACATACGACAAATACCAGGCTAACTGCCGGTTTGTAGCTGAGAATTTCCCGAATTTGATCTTGGAGAAAATGACCGCGGATGACTACCAGCAAATCTTGAATGAGTACGGCAAAACGCGAGAAAAAGCAACGATTACCGATTTCCACCGTCAGCTAGCGTGGGCACTTAAATGAGCGTATAACGTGGACGGATTGTTAAAACGTGACGTTACTTTTGACGCTAAAATTCCACTAGGGAAAAAGCCAAGCAAGAAAAAGCAGAAGTTTATGGAAATCGAAGACATGAAAAAGTTGATCCAAGAACTCAAGCATGAAAACACGCCTGAAGCGAATTTTTTTCTGATCTTGTTAAAAACCGGTTTGAGGTTTGCCGAAGCGCTGGGCATTACGCTTAATGATATCGACTTTGAGAGAAAAACGGTAAGTATAAACAAGACGCTGGCTTACAAAGGGAGCCAGAAAGGTACCAGAGCTTTTGCTCCGACTAAAAACAAATACTCAATTAGAACAATTATCGTAGATGATGCGGTTTTGTACATGCTGTGGAAAAACGCGAAGGGCGCTGATCCGGACGAGAGTATTTTTTTCAGGATTAAAGGCTTCCAGTTCAACTCGACGCTTAACAACAAGCTTAAACGAGCTTGCCGAAAAGCAGGGGTGCCTGAGATTACGCTGCACAGTCTGAGGCATGAGCATGCGACGTATTTAGTGTCGCAAGGGATTAGCAGCATGGCGGTAGCTGAGCGGTTAGGGCATGCAGACGATTCTGTTACAAGAGCCGTGTATATCCATCGTTTGGAAACGGAAAAAGCACGGGATAACAGAGAAATAGCGCAAAAGATTGAGAGTTTGTGAGGCGGATGGATAATGGTTAAATTTGATGTTAAAACTGTAAATGATTTGCTGGGGATCGATGACGCATTTAAAGCGCCTGGCAGGCTGATGGAGGTTTTGCTTAAAAGAGAAGAGCGTGAGAAGTTATTTAGAAACTTTCTAAAAATCGACACTAATTTAGAGTACGACTGGTTTCATGAATACTTTGAAACTGAGCAAGCTGAAAGAAAATCGAAGAAGCAGGATTTTACGCCTAATACGGTTGCTAAACTGGCAAATTCGATTGTTTCTGAACCGGGGCAGACTGATTATTATGAGATGGCAGCAGGCACCGGGGGCATGATGATCGCTCGCTGGGTCTATAATGTCAAAGAAGATCCGGCATTTGAACACAAAAGAAAAGACACTATGGTTAACGATGTTCTAACGTCTAGCATTTTCACGTATGATCCACAAGCGTATTGGTATCATCTTGAAGAGCTATCAGACAGGGCAATTCCATTTTTGCTGTTCAACGCAGCTATCAGAGGTATAAATGCGGTAGTTATCCAATGTGATTCTTTAAGCAGAAAAGCCAAACGGGCATTTTATGTAAAGAGTGACAACAAAGATTTTCTGGCGTTTTCCGATATTTTGGAAATTCCTAAAACTGATGATTTCGCAAAATTTTTAGACGTAGAGTGGGATTTAGATGAGGAAGAATGACGATGACAGATAAAATTAACGAATATAATCACCCGCAGCGTTACACGGGCGAAGACGGCAAAGACTTAATCGATCGCTTTGAAGAAGGACTGATTCCTGAAGAACAAGTGAGGGGATTCCTGAAAGGGAATGTCTTGAAGTACCTGGTAAGATACGAAGACAAAGGCGGCATGGATGATTTAATCAAAGCGCATGAATATCTGACCAGGCTGATTGCGTTTGAGGACGGAGGAGACAGCGATGATTAAAACAATGTTTGGAGAGGTAGTATCGGAGTTTGACGATTGCGTAGTTATTGACCGCAGAGGTATTCCGGTTTGGCTGACTAAAGAGGAATTCGAAATAATCAAACTTCCTAAACTCAACGAAGACGAGCGGAAATATTATGACGAGTTAAAGAGAGTAAAGAGTGGCGATAAAAGAGGAATGGTATCACATGTAAATTTTGACATTCTGAATTTGGGTTTGAATTTTGCGCCTGGTGGTTATTACAGAGTTATCGAAGCAATCATTAAAGGCGGCTATAATCATTAATAAAGCGTGGGAATTTAAGCAGGGAGTGATGCTATGCGCACTATATCGACAGATGATAAATTCCGACAAAACAAAGCGTTTTTGATACGATATCGAATTTTAAGCGAGAAAATCCGGCGGCTGGAAGACAAGCTGGCACAGATAGACGAGGATATGGCAGCGCTTAAATCGCCTAAACTAACCAGTGAACCTAAAGCGTCGGTACGTATCACGCTTGACGATAAGCTGATACAACACGATGAACTGGAAGAAAAGATCAATACGCTGCTAAAGCACATGCGCCGGATCAGATGCGAGATTACGCAGTGTATTGACGCATTGGATAATCAACGTCAAGCCGAGGTGTTAGACAAATACTATATCGGCGGTATACCTCTCGAAAACATCGCAGACGAGATGAACTACACGTTGAGTTATATCACAAAACTGTACGTCGGCGGAACAAAGTCAATCGTCATAAAATAGTGTACAATCAGTGCACAATCAGTGCACAATCGGTAACGTTGGAATCATGCTAAAGTATAAAGTGTTAAAGAGTACGGAATTGTCCGTACTCTTTTTATTTTATTTTTAGTTTAGAAAGAGAGGCGGTGGTATATGTGACTGAAAAGAAGAAGAAATTGACGGCTAAGCAAAGTACATTTATTGACGCCTATCTGGGCGAAGCTAGGATGAACGCTGCTCAAGCCGCACGCATTGCCGGCTATAAGCATCCCGAAACTCAGGGCGCCGAAAACTTGCGAAAACTTAGGCCGTATATCGACAAGGTTATGAATGAACGTCATACCGAAGCCATCGCAACTCAAAAAGAGGTGCAGGAGTTCTTTACGTCTGTTTTGCGTGGCGAGGTCAAAGAAGAAGTCGTATCAAATAACGGCAAAATCTTAGAAGTGCCGGCAAGCACTAAAGACCGGCTCAAAGCTGCAGAGTGCATGGGCAGAGCGTATGGCATGTTTACGGAACGCAAGGAAATCAGCGGTACTATGGATATCAACATCGGGGTTGGTGACTATGACGACGATTAATCTCAATTTTCCGGAACCCGCTAAAGTCTTTAATCGTCAGATATACGATAGCCTTTTTGATTACAGTCATTTTATCGAGGTTTGGTATGGCGGCGCCAGTTCAGGCAAATCGCATGGCGTCGTTCAGAAGGTCGTACTCAAAGCACTCAAGAAATGGCCATATCCACGCAAGATACTGTGGTTACGCAAGGTTGACCGTACAATCAAGGATTCAATTTTCGCTGACGTTCTCGACTGTCTGTCACGATGGCAGCTGCTGCCGTTGTGCAAGGTCAATCAGACCAACTACACGATTACGTTGCCGAACGGTGCGCAGTTCCTTTTCAAGGGGATGCAGGATCCGGAGCGTATCAAGTCAATCAAAGGCTTGTCAGACGTGGTTATGGAAGAAGCGTCCGAATTTACCCTTGACGATTATACGCAGTTGACGTTGCGCTTGCGTGAGCCTAAGCACAAAAACCGGCAACTGTTTTGCATGTTTAATCCGGTGTCAAAGGTCAACTGGACGTACAAGCAATGGTTTGCGCCCGATAGCGTATATGACCATAACCGCGTTGCCGTACACCATAGCACGTACAAGGATAACCGCTTTTTGGACGCAGACAACATAGCAACAATCGAGGCACTTAAACGCACTAACCCGGCTTATTACAAGATTTATACCTTGGGTGAGTTTGCCACGCTTGACAAACTGGTCTTCCCGACGTTCGAGCGTAGGCGCCTGCATCCCGATAAGCTGACGCAGTATCCTTCGTTGTTTGGCCTTGACTTTGGCTATATCAACGACCCGTCAGTTTTCGTGCATGTCAAAGCTGATGTCAAAGGTAAGAAACTGTACGTGCTTGAAGAGTATGCGAAAAAGGGCATGCTCAACAACGAGATTGCCAAGGTTATCAAGCAGCTAGGTTATAGCAAAGAAATCATCACGGCTGATGCCGCTGAAAAGAAATCGATCGCCGAAATCAAACGGTGCGGAATCGTTCGGATAAAACCGGCCAAGAAAGGCCCTGATAGTATTATTCAAGGCATCGGTTTTCTGCAACAGTTTGAGTGGATAGTAGATGATCGTTGCGTCAAGACAATCGAAGAACTGGAAAACTATACGTACCAGAAAGACCGTCAGACAAACGAATACATTAACAAGCCGGTTGATAGCTATAACCACTGTATCGACGCCATCAGATATGCGGTAGAACCGATAAACGGCAGCGGAGCGCCTAAAGCGGTAGGTATGCGCAATATTTTTATTTAGGAGGTGAGAGAATGACAGAATTATATAGACTGGAAAACGGCATTTTGATTTATCCACAGAATGAACAAATTACACCCGAAATTATCCACAATGCGGTGTATGGTGCCGGTGTTTTAGGCAGTGCAGCAACGGGATTAACGGATTATAAAGCCAAAATGCGCATGTATCTTGGCGATCATGACATTTTGCATAAGCCGGCTGATATGCAGCGCACGGGTCCGGACAATCGATTGGTGGCCAATATTGCCAACTATCTTGTTGACACGTACAACGGCTATTTTATGGGTATTCCGCCTAAAATCACGCTTGATAACGAGCAGCAAAACGATTGGCTGCAAGACTGGAACGATACTAATTCGATGCAGGATAAGTTGAACGAGATCAGCAAGCAATGCGACATTTACGGCCGTTCATATGCCCTTGTTTATCAAGACGAGGACGGTTATACATGCTTGACGGTCATTCCACCAACCGACGGCGTGATGATCTATGATGACACGATTAATCATAGTCGGCTTGCTTTCGTCCGTCATTGGTCAACGCAGGGCGACCAGGGCACGCAGAATATGTCCGAGGTGTACACGGCAGATACCATTACAACGTACAGTGATAGCCGTGTGATTGACGAACGGCCGAACATTTACGGTGTAGTACCGGCAGTTGAATTTTTCGACAATGAAGAGCGGCTAGGTTTGTGCGACAACGTATCAACGCTTATCAATGAGCTTAACGACACATTATCGAGCAAACAGAATCAGATTGAATATTTCGACAATGCCTATTTATCAGTGTTAGGGCTTAATCTGGACGCAGACGGTGACGGTTTGCCGGATATCGATTTGCAGACACAGCGCATGATTTACAGTCCCGATGCCGACGCGGTTAATGCAAAGATTGAGTTTCTGGCAAAGCCCGATGCCGATGGTATGCAGGAACATCAAATCGACAGGCTGACCAACTTGATTTATCAGATTGCCAAGGTGCCAAATCCTAACGATGACAGTTTCAGCGGTAATGCAAGTGGTGTGGCCATGCAATATAAGATGTTGTCAATGCAAAATATGGCAGCGTCAAAAGAGCGCAAATTCACGCGTTCGTTGCGCAAACTGTATCGGGCGGTATTTAGCCTGACCAACTGGCCTGACGCATGGCGTGACCTTAAATTCAAGTTCAACCGCAACTTGCCTAACAACTTGAGCGAAGAGGTTACGGACGCTAAGAATTTAGAGGGCGTGGTCAGCAAGGAAACGCAACTGTCTGTCTTGTCTATCGTTGATGATCCGAAAGCGGAAATTGACCGCATGGACAAGGAAGATGAACAGAAAATGCAGACGGCCATTAATGTTGTTGATATGCAGCGCAATCAAGACGTAGGCGGTGACGGTGAAGATGAGCAACAAGACGTACTGGAACGATAGAGACAAGGCCCGCTTTGAATACATTCGCCAGAATTTAGCCGATGACAAGGCCTTTAACGAAAGCCTTGAGAAGTACTATCAGCGCACAATCGACGCGATTAACAAGGATATCCAAAGCGAATTGCAAAGCTTTGCTACCCGTGACGGGGTGAGCCTGGCCGAAGCTCGCAAGAAGGTATCCAAGGCAGACATAAGACAGTTCGAGGCAGAGGCAAAGCGGGTGGTTAAAGAAGCCGACAAAATGCGCAAGAAAGGCAAGCGTGTAAGCTATGCTGACTTCTCGGACGAAGTAAACGAACGCATGAGATTGTACAACGTGACCATGCGGATTAACCGGTTAGAATACCTGAAAAGCGTTATCGGCGTGCGACTGGTCGAACTAGGTGTAGACATCAACGCTGAACTCAACGTCAAGCTTGACGAGGACACGCGCAAAGAATTTGAGCGCCAGTCGGGTATCTTGGCGGGTGCCGGTATGGCCGACGCTATGGACTGGTGGACTGAAGAAAACGTACAGAAAATCATCATGAGCAACACACGCAGCGCCAACTTCTCAACCCGTATTTGGTCAAACGTCGATGTTCTCAAGTCAGAGTTGGAAAAGCAACTGTCAAGGGTGCTGATCGGCGGAGAAAACCCGAAAGCGACCGCCAAAGAATTTTATAAGCATATGACAAAAAATGTTGGTAACATGCGAGCTGCCGCAGAAAGAATAGCACGCACCGAATCGGCACGCTGTCAAACACAAGCTACTTTAGAATCGTTCAAACGATATGACGTAAAGTACTGCAGATGGATTGCCGAACCGAGGGCGTGCGTCGCATGTAAAGAGATTGCATCCCACAACAGCGGATATGGTGAGGGCGTGTATCCTGTCAAGGACGTGCCCACGTTACCACAACATCCTAACTGCCGGTGTGCACTGGCTGCATACTGGAAAGATAGTGCAAGGAGTTTTGAAAAGTCCGAAAGTTATAGGATAGCTGACAATTCCGTAGATATTGATTATCTACGTTCTAAAGAATTTAAAGATAAATTTAATAAAATTTCTGATAACCCAGAGCTTAACTTGCAAATTCAGAAATACGCCGTTGCAATATTAACACACAGACAGCGGACAGATGGAGAGGATAGTTATATTTTTAACTTATCTGGAAAAGTTATTAATAAAGCTTTTGGAAGACCGAATAATTTAGAAGTAAGCGTGTCAAAAGAAAGAGTACAAGAACTATTAGAAAAGTATGGTAGAGATAATTTAATAGGGTTACATAATCACCCAACTAATATTCCGCCAACTGGTTCGGATTTTATGGC
>OOBU01000675.1_pt1 | contig 12896 bp, 12 predicted proteins | sample 1671501 | NCBI WGS metagenome assembly OOBU01 (sample SAMN06348163, study PRJEB24527) | human gut metagenome | biome: human gut; feature: ankylosing spondylitis patient; material: feces | host: Homo sapiens | place: China | collected 2015-10
GCGTGAGGGTTGACGGCTCCCTGAGCCGAAGGTTCTTAAGGTTCTTAGGTTTGACGGCCCTTCGGGCCGAGGGTTGTGGTGGCGGCTGGCGCCGCAATTTATAGTCGGCGTTACGGGATTTTCTTCCCGCCGGACACTTGTCATCCTGAGCGCAAGCGAAGGATCTCGGTAAGAATCGCAAGTGACAAAATTGTCAGTAAATACCGGTCGGCGGGAAGGCTGCCGTTTGGCAGTCAGGTATGCGTAGAGTGTCTTTTCGCCTTGCAGCGTAGTACACCCCTGCGCCACTTCGTGGCCCTCTCCGCCCGGAGGAAGCATGTCACTGAATTCTCAGTCGTCTGCCGACTCCCTACGAATTCAGTTCCTTTGCCACCCGGTGGGAAGCGTGTCACTGGATTCTCAGTCGTCTGCCGACTCCCTACGAATCCAGTTCCCTTGCCACCTAAAGGGGGCGCAAGGGGCGTTACGGAATTTACCTTTGCTTCTCCAGTGCTGCATGGCGAACAGCCGGAGCCCCCTTCCTAAGGAAGGGGGTGGCCCCTAAAGGGGAAACGACTCACTACATTTTGCGCGTCGCTTTGCTCCTTCAAAATGTGTTCGCTGTGCACGCCGTAGGCGACGGAGGATAGGGGCGTCAGTTCTTTCACTAAAATAATTCGGACCTATCCTCAGGGCTCCGCCCAGCTCCTTTCTCAGGAAGAAGTCTGCCTTATGATGCTTACCGTAGTGCTTCGTATCAACTCTTAAAAATGGCGCCCTTTTATCAAAGACGCCATTTTTATTTACCATTTATCATTTACAATTTTCATTTCCCCTACCCCAGACGGAAGGTATCCTTTGTGGTGTAGTCCGGCGGCAGGAAGGGGGATATGTGGCCTGCGGACGCGCTGGCTGCGGCTTCGGTGAAGGCTTCGAAGATGGCCATGTCCAGCCCGTCATAGGTATAGGAGTATTCCGGATGCCACTGTACGGCCCAGAGGAATTTCTTCTCCGGTGCATAGGCCGCTTCCACCAGGCCGTCTTCCGATACAGCCATAGGCTTCAGAGGCTCCGCCAGTTTCTTCACTGCCTGATGGTGAAGGGAGTTGACACCAAGGAAGGATACGCCCAGCCTGTCGTAGAGAGGACTGCCGGAGAGGATGCTGTTGAAATGGGCCACCCAGTCGTAGGCAAAGTCCATGACATGGTTCGGTGCATGGAGGGTGGGACATTCAGCAGCAATGTCCTGGTACAGGGTGCCTCCCAGAAGGGCATTCATCAGTTCCAGGCCCCGGCAGATGCCAAGGGCCGGCACATCATGGTCCCAGCAGTAACGGAACACCATGGTTTCCAGTTCATCCCGGGCGCTGCATACAGGCCCGCACACCGGTCTTGTTTCTTCACCGTAGAGGGAAGGCGAAATATCCTGTCCGCCGGTGAAGAGGAAACCATCAAAGTCCCCTGCTATTTCTCCAAATTCCTCTTCCTTCAGATGGAGAGGAAGAATGACGGGGATACCGCCGGCTTCTTTAACGGAATCCATATATCCCGGCAGCATCCAGATGCTTTCCTTTTCTTCGTCCCACAGTGGCATAACCCCGATCTTTGGCTTTCGCATCATCAACACCTCCTGTAATGGCAGGAACTTTCCTGCCTGATGTATGAGAATTCAATGAAATCCCTGATAAACAAAAAGATGCTGCCCCTTGGCAGCATCTTCGCTGAAAGCAAAAAGGCACTGATTTTTATCAGCGCCTTTGCCTTTCTGAAATTCTATGGTCATAGTATAGCGGAAAACTTATTAAAAGGCAAGGAGACGGCGTTAGAAAAATTTTATAACTATTTCAAGAAAATAAGTATACACTCTACTCATCCGCCGGCCGGGCAAAGAGAACGAGCAGTGCGATTTCCAGGGCCCCTACCAGGAGAAGTCCGAAGGATGTGCCTACCCATTCGATAATGGCGCTTACCAGGAGAGAGCCGAAGGGGGCACTTCCAAGAAATACGAAGGTATAGAGCCCCATGATGCGGCCCAGAAATTCACGGGGCGAAGCCATCTGGATGACTGTGTTGCAATTCACAATAAAAGCAATGATGAAGAAACCCAGAAGGCCGAAAAGGATAAGGGCCGGTATAAACCAGGAAACGTAGCTCACTGCCATGAGGAGGAGGCCGCAGAGAATGGCCGCCCGGAATATCATGCGGTTGGACAGATGCCTGCTGGTGGCGCCGGACAGAAGGCCGCTCACCATGGAACCGGCGCCGGCAGCAAAAAGAATGGAGCCAAAGCCGTCAATGCCCTGATGGAGCACCCGGTCTGCAAAAAGGGGGCCATAGGTCCCCATATTCAGGATCAGCCCGCTCACAATGCCGGCGGCAATGAGGTTCTTGTAAATGACGGGATTATTCTTTGCATGTTCCAGCCCTTCCTTGATTTCAAGGAACGGATGCCGTTTTTCGGTTTTCGTGATGACCGAATTCACATTCATGCGGCTGTAGGCAAAAATAATAGGCACCAGGGACAGGGCATTCATGAAAAAAATGGTGCTGTAGGAAAGATATTTCAAAAGGAAAGCCGCCAGAAGAGGACCCACCATACGGGTGATGTTGAAATTGGCGGAGTTCAGGCTGATGGCGCTGTGCAGCGCTTTCTTCCCCACCAGCTCCGGCATAAAGGCCATGCGGGCGGGCATATCAAAACTGTCGATGGTACCAATGAAAAAGGCAAAGAAAAGGATCCAGCCGTAGGTTTCATGGCCCGTATACAGAAGAAGGCCCAGAAGGGATGCCTGAATCAGATAGAAAAGCTGGGTTCCCATAAGGATTTTCCGTTTATTGTGCTTGTCAATCCAGAGTCCCGTAAAAAGGGTGAAAAAAAGACTGGGCGCAAACTGGCACGCCGCCAAAAGGCCCAGCAGGAAGGCGGAGTCCGTCATGGTGTACACCAGCCACTGCTGGGCGGTGAGCTGGAGCCAGAAACCGATGAGTGCAATCCACTGGGTGGTCCAGAATATACGATAATCTTTGACCTGCAGCGCAGGAAATACAGAAAGAAGATGCATAGAGTCTCCATGTTATTAATAGAAATATTTTTATATTTGCATACAGATTATACCACACAAAAAATGCTTTCTCCACAGGGAGAAAGCATTCATAACCGAAAAACGGGTTCACAGGGTTCAGAAGGTTCAAAGGGTTCAGAGGGTGTGGTATCGCCTTCGGCGATAAGTATGAAGTCAGCGTTACGGGATCAGCTTTCCTGTCTCCATTGCTGTATGTCGAAGTGCCGAAGCCCCCTGAGCATGAGCGAACGCAATCTTCAGCCCCTGCGGCAGCGCCAGGCTGCCCCCATCCACGCCAAAAGCGTGGCCCCTTGGGGAATACCGCCCAGCACCGAACTATCCCACTATTTCATTTTCGACGCCTTTTCCAGTGCCTCTTCTCCGGCAGCTATGACTTCTTCCGTTGAAATTTCCGAAATGGGGGTGTAGTTTCCGGAGGCTATGGTTTTATTCACATGTTCCGGTCCCATGGGCATATCGAAGGAGGAGATGGCTCTGGAGCAGGGACCCAGGGGATGGTGGAATTTGGCGTTGCTTGGGCCGAACATGGCGATGGTAGGTACGCCCCGGCTGTCGAATACGTACATGGGGCCGCTGTCGTTGGTGAAGGCCAAAGAGCACCGTCCGGCGGCCGCCATGAATTCGCCCATGGAGAGTTTTCCTGCAGCCAGGATGTACCGCTTCGATTTCATGGCCCCCAACGCTTTTTCAATGAGTGGGATTTCTGACGGCACGCCGAAGAAAACGGGAATCAGGCCCTTTTCAGCAAAATGGTCCGCCACCTGTCCGTATTTTTCTGCAGGCCAGTTCTTTTCTGCCGTGGAGCTTCCTACGGAAAGGCCCACCAGCCTGTCTTTCGGTGAAACACCCTGGGATTTATAAAATGCATCTGCCTTCTTTTCCCATTCCGGAGAAGTAAAAGTACGCATGCCGCTGTGATGAAGGTCTTTTACCCCCAGCCGTTCCAGCACTTTCAGGTACTTATCCACGGCGTGGGAATTGTAGGTTTCAATGGTCATGGGCCAGTCCATGAAGAAGGAGTCAAGCCGGGTGCCCTCTTCCCCGCCCCAGTGCTTCGGCCCCATGGCAAGGGCCAGAAGGGTGCTTCTGGTGGTGCCGTGGAGGGTGAGGAGGATGTCGGGATGAAGTTTTCCGATTTTCTTCCCCAGTTTCCAGGTGGCGGCCATGCCCTTTTCTTTTCCGTGACGGTCAAAGGGAATGATTTCATCTACGTTAGGATTATATTTCACGGACTCCTGGAAACGGGCGTCCATGACAAGAAGGATTTTTGACCCCTTCGCTTCCCGCCGAAGCACTTCCAGAAAGGGGGAAATGGAAACCATGTCACCGAAGTAGAGCATGTAGATGAGGACGATGGTTTTATTTTTGAAATCCACGTGGTAATTTTTTTCTTCCATGGCTTATTCCCTGCGAATCTTATGAATGAGACCGGTGGTGGAGTATCCGTCCACGAAGGGAAGGATTTTCACAACGCCAGCATACTGCCTGCCTGCCACTTCTTCCACCTGGTAGTCGCCGCCTTTGACCAGGATGTCCGGCTTCAGATGACGCAGCAGTTCTTCCGGCGTATCTTCGCCAAAGATGACCACTTCGTCCACGCTCCGAAGGGAGGCCAGCATGAAGCTCCTGTCCTCTTCACTGTTCACCGGACGCTCCGGTCCTTTCAGTTTTTTGACGGATTCGTCGCTGTTAAGGCCTACAATGAGGTGGTCCCCCAGGGACGCTGCCTGCTGCAGGTAGGTCACATGGCCCCGGTGAAGGATGTCAAAGCAGCCGTTGGTGAAAACCACCTTTTCTCCCCTTTCCTTCCAGAGGCGCACTTTGTCCTCCGCCTCTTTCCAGGTCAGGGGGCGGTAGGAAAGGCGCACTTCCCCTTTCCTGTTCCATGCCTCCATGAGTTCTGCCCTTTTCACCTGGTAGGTGCCTACTTTGGAAACCGCAATGCCCGCGGCCTTATTGGCCAGTTCCAGAATGGTATCCATGGGAAGGCCGGCGGCCACGGCGGAGGCGGTGACAGCCATCACCGTGTCGCCGGCGCCGGATACGTCGAATACGTCCTGGGCGGCAGAAGCCCGGTGGATGGCGCCCTTTTCGCTGATGCAGGTAATCCCCTTTTCAGAGCGGGTGACAAAAAGATGGGTTAAATGATATTTTTCCCGTACTTCCTTCCCCGCCTTTTCCACTGCTTCGTCTTCATTGGGGATTTCCCTTCCCAGGCAGTCGGACAGTTCCTTCAGGTTCGGCGTAATGCCAAAGGCACCGTCATACTTGGTCCAGTCGGAACCCTTGGGGTCCACCAGCACCGGCACCTTGTACTTTTGGGAAAGGGAAATGACGCTCTTTGAAAGTTCATTGGTAATCATGCCCTTGCCGTAGTCGGAAAGGACAATGCTCCGAAGCCCCTCCCTCAGGAGATTTTCCAGCCAGTCCAGCACGAAGCGGCATTCATCAGGGTTGGGATTCTTTTTCTCTTCGTAGTCAAGGCGCATCATCTGCTGCCGGGCCCCCAGAATCCGTATCTTGGCGGTGGTGTGGTAATGCTCGGCACAGATGATGCCGGACATGTCGATGCCCGCCTGTTCCATGAGGGAAGAAAGCACTGCCCCGTCGCTGTCATTGCCCTTCATGCCGCAGGCATAAACCTGGCAGGAAAGGGCCGCCAGGTTGGCGGCGGTGTTGGCCGCGCCGCCGGGCACTTCCCGCTGGGATTCCACCAGGTTCACCGGCACCGGTGCTTCCGGGGAAATCCTATTCACCCGGCCTGTAATATAGCGGTCAGTCATCATGTCGCCGATGACTGCCACCTTCATATGGGTTATTTCTTTTTCTAAAAAACGTACTCCGTCCTGCTGCATAGGTACTCCTGCTATCTCACCATAGCCGATTTCTTCAGGATTTCATCATTGATCCTGCGGCCTGTTTTTGTGACAGCCAGGCCGGCGCGGCTAGTTTCTTTTAATTCTACGGGGAGGCGGCGTCCCACGTCTCCCATGGCCTCGATAACCTCATCGGGAGGGATGACACTTTCGATGCCGTTCATGGCCATTTCCACCGCCAGAAGGGCATGGACTGCATGGAAGGCATTCCGCTTCACGCAGGGCACCTCCACCAGTCCCCCTACGGGGTCGCACACCAGGCCCAGGATATTTTTCAGAGCCAGGGCAAAGGCATTGCCTATCTGTTTGGTGGATCCTTTAAGAAGGTCCACTGCTGCGGCAGCGGCCATGCCGCAGGCTGCGCCGCATTCCGCCTGGCAGCCTCCTACGGCGCCGGCGATGGATGCCTTTTCCGCAATAACCCGGCCAATGGCACCTGCCGTAAAGAGGGCGCAGGTCATGTCATACATGGAGGCATTCGTTTCCTCTGCCACCGCCGAAAGCACGGCAGGAAGAATGCCGCAGGAGCCAGCCGTAGGGCAGGCCACGATGCGGTACATTTTCGCATTGGCCTCTGCCGTGGCAATGGCATAGGAAGCGGCCCGCTGGCATACGGGAGAAAGGAAGCGCATATGGCCGGTGAAAAGGCGGTTGGCATCGCCCCCTACCAGTCCGCTGGCCGATTTGGCGGTGTCGGAGAGTCCTTTCTGGATGGATTCCCGGAAAATGGGAATGGTATATTTCATGCGGGCCCAGATTTCCTCATAGCTTTTCCCGCTTTCCTCCGCTTCCACGCGGCAGGCGATAATGCCGGGAGAGCATTTTTCCACGTCTGCCACGGCAAACAGTTCTTTCATTGAATGGTATTCCATAAAGCCCTCCTCAAATAATATCCAAAGCCATGACGTAGGTAATATTTTCGTTGGAATTCTTCACCTTTTCCGCCACTGCAGGCGGTACGGGCTGGTCGGTGTGAATAATCATCACCGCTTCCCGTCCCTTACCCTTGCGGAAGAGGCGCATGGTGGAAATATTAATCTGCTCCTTAGCCAGTTCTTCACAGACTTTGGCCACCACGCCGGGCTTATCGTTATGACGGGTAAGGAGGGTGTATTCTTCCCCGGTAATTTCCACATCGTAGCCGTCAATGCTGGTGACCATGATGCGCCCGCCGCCAAGGGAGCGTCCTACTACCACCACATGGGCGCCATGGATGCCGTAGGCTTCAATCCTGGCCACATTGGGATGACCCATATCTTCTTCCGAAAGATAGAAGGAAATATCGATTCCCCTCTCCTTTGCTATGTTCAGGGCATCACGGATGGTGCCGCTGTCCGGGGCATAGCCCATGAGACCGGACGCAAGGGCCCGGTCGGTGCCATGGCCTTTGCCTGTTTTGGCAAAGGAACCGTAAAGCGTAATCCTGGCTTCCTTCACCGGCTCCCCAAGAATGGCCCTGGCGGTCTGGCCGATTCTGGCCGCCCCGGCGGTGTGGGAGCTGGAAGGCCCTACCATCACCGGTCCAATGATATCAAAGATTCCCATTGTATCCCACCTTTCAAAATCATCGAAACTTTTATAAGGAAGCGCTGATTAAATCGTTATCGGATTTCATTCTTGTATTTTTATTCAATGCAAGGAATCAGTCGACGCGAATAGCGAGCTATTTAAGGAGACTGATGACGCAGCATTGGATAAAAATACATATGAAATTCGATTCTGCGAATGAATCAGTGCTTCCATAATCAATCATGGGGAAATGAAATCCATTTCCCCTATTCCATGGGCTCTTTGGGCAAAAGAAAATCTGCCGCAGGGCGGCAGATTTTGAATATCCCCAATCCAAAGCCAACCGGCCCAAGGAAGCAGTTTTTATCGTGGAGTTACATCCAGTGGCTGAGGTCGAAATCTTCCCCAATGGTTTCACGGATGCAGATTTTGGCAATATACATGCCCATAAGGGTCAGGGAAGAACGGCGGATCATGCTGTTATCCCAGATATTCTGCAGTTTCTCCAGATCCGGAGATACCCTGCCCAGAATATATCCCATTTCCTTCCTGTCATAATTCACAGGACGGGATTCCACCAGCGCCAATACGCTTCTTCTTGTCACCTCATCATCCAGGCCCATGTCGTCAAAGAGGCCCGACAGGGTAGATTCATCCACCGCCGCCGGCTTGATATAAGAATTATACAGACTGGGCACCAGGGTTCCTTCCGGCCAGGCGCTATACACCGAAGCCAGCTCGCTCTTCATGCAGCCCCGGAAAGCAAAGACCAGAGGATAGGAATCATGGAGCACCTGCCCGAAGGGAATGTCCTTATTGGCCAGGGACACGCAGTGCAGATATTCCAGCTGCTGGTAGCCTGTGTACTCATCAGGCAGCTTGTAAAGGAAGGGGGTAATATACTTTTCCGCATATTTTCTCAAATGCTCGGCATCCACATTGTCCGTATTCCGGGAATAGTGGAAAATGAGGAGAAGCGCCAGGGCATGGAATTCACTTTCCTCCATGCGGGGCATGGCCTTCAGTGAATCGTAGGCAAGTATGGTCTTCGTGTCGGAACGGCTGCCCCTTGCCACATCGGAAAAGGCATCGGTTACCATTTCCAAAACCGTAGGCGTAGGCATCATCACATAGGTGCGCTGGGCATTCTGCATGGCCTCCTGCACCATAATGTGGGTCAGCGTGTCCACCGCTTCCCTGTTCTTCATGTGGAGTCCTTCGATGAGATGCTGGGTCACCCGGCGGGTATCCTGCTCCACCGTAGATGACACCGCACCGTAGCGGTTCAGGAAATGACGGACGAAATATTCCTCCAGAGAATTGAGGTCCGGCGCCGCGTTAAACACATGGGGCTCCGGTTCCGGAGGGAACGGACTCTTGGCACTGGAAGCAGAAAAAGCATCCTGCCCTTTGGATTCGCCAAAATCCTTTCTTGTGAATACCTTTGTCTTTTCCTCTTCTTCCTCATCAAAACGCACAGGAGAAGGACGCTTCGGTTTCACAGGGATAATCTGGGTAGAATCGTCCACCTTCTTCGCCTTATGAAGAAAGGAGGGCTTCTTTTCTTCTGTCGGCCGGATATTTTCCTTCTTTTCCACGCCTGTTTCCGGTTCTTCCTTCTTCTTTGACTTCAGAGGAAAACCGCAGATAACGAAATAAGAAACCGCAAAGAAAAGCGCTGCCACCGCAGCAAGCACTATATAGGGAATAATAACCATGAAATCTCCTTGTCTCTTACACTGACATAAATTCAGTTACATGGTATCATATTTTCGGATTCACTTCAATCATACCGGGACCTACAGTATAATAATCTTTATAAATATACAGGAATATCCTGCATGCTAAGGAAGCACTGATTAAATCATAGAGTTTGCTTTTATAAGAATTTTTATGCACTGCTTCGTCATGAGGCTCCTTAAATAGCTCGCTATTCGCGTCGCCTCATTCCTTGCATTTCATAAAAATCAAGAATAAAAGCAAACAATGAATTAAACAGCGCTTCCCTGAAGGAGAAAATCATGGAATACATAGAACTTGCCATTCCGGGATGTCACCTTTCCGTATCCCCGGACAATCTGCTCATTACCTCAAAGCGGCCCCTCCGCTCCCTCTCCACCGCCATTTACGGCGGCGGCTTTCGGACCATCCGCTATGCCCTGAACCGCCGGCTCACCGAGTTCTACCCGTCGGAAAAGGACTTTCCCGGCGGCTCCGTGGCGGCCTACCTGGAAGGATGTGCCAGAAGCCTTGGCGCCAATCCAAAAGAAAGCGCTGTCCTCCTCACCGCCGCCACCGTAAGCCTCTACTCCCGTGAAACCATAGAGGCCGGGCCGGTGCTGGTGGAAGCCATCACCACCGGCGGCGTGGAAAAGACAGCCTGCCGTGCCTCCTCCCCTGCCCTTTACAGGGAAGAAGCGGGCAGCTTTGCTCCTTTAGGCACCATTAACATGATGGTTCTTCTGAAGGGCAGCCTTCCTGACGGCATTATGGCCAGAGCCCTCATCACCCTCACCGAAGGAAAGACCGCCGCCCTGCAGGATTTGGGCATTGCCGACGTAAACAATGGCCTTCCCGCCACCGGAACAGGTACCGACGGCATCACCTTCATCACCGACCCTGAAGGTCCTTCCTTCACCGACGCCGGCCCTTTCTCCGAACTGGGCGCCGCATTGGCAAAAGCAGCCTACGAATCAGTCACCGAATGCCTTGTGAAATACGACCACCCCTGGAACGCATCACCGAAGCTCATGACTCCCATGGCGGTGGATTTGGAGAAACTGCGGGCTGAGAAAAAGGGTTCATAAGGTTCAGAGGGTTCATAAGGTCCAGAGGGGAATGTATCGCCTGACGGCGATGAGTTTTATAGTCAGCGTTACGGGATTACCTCCCCGCCTCCTACTGTCATCCTCGCAGCGAAGGATCTCGGTAAAACAGTAAGTGACAACAATGCTAATAAATACCAGTCGACGGGAAGGAGCTGCCGCGATGGCTTTTTCCTTGTCCGCAAGGACGGTTGTACATTTTTTCATACTGGCGCCCCTTTGTTTTGAAGGGCGCCTACCACCACCCTTTGAACCTTTTGCACCTTTTGAACCCTCTGAACCCGGGCCGTCAAAGTCGGCCCTTTTATTTCTTTCATAGACAAATCCCCTGCTCTTTGTTATGATGGAGAAGAATGTATATGTATTTTGAAAAGGAGTTGGTCAGGCTATGCCCTATGACGAGCGGACAATCAGCGAATTAAGTGAATCTGCGGAAATTACCCCCATGGGAATCCAGCTGGAAGTGAATGCGGAGATTTTTACCACCATCCACAACCTGCTTTGGACCATGAAAGATGAAGTGGAAATCGACAGGGCTGATGAGTCCCGTCTTTACAGTCTCTGGCGCACCACCATCCGCGAGATGTCACTCATTGAGCTCCGCAAGGGACACGGTCTTCCCATGTCCACCCAGGTGGGCATGCTCCAGGAAGCATATAATATAGAAACCCGCTACATGGCGGACCAGATTTTCCGTCCTGTGAACGCCAAGTTTTCCCGCCAGCTGGCAGCGAAGGCAAGTGTTTTCGACCCTGCTGAAATGGATGCACTTTTTGAAAAAACAGTGTGGCCTTCCATAAAGGAAAACAAGAAGGGCGGACAGAAGCACCCCATGGCCTTTATCATTGCAGGACAGCCGGGCTCCGGAAAGACCCGCATGTCTTCCATGATTATCGAAGAGTATGGCGGAAATATCATCCAGTCCATGGGTGACAATTTCCGAGGCTTCCATCCCCGATACCGGGAACTGATGAAGAAATACGGCCAGTACTGCGCCTGCTTTTCCATGGAACAGGGAAAATATCTCTCGGACCTCACCATGAAGAGGGCCGCTGAAGGCAGATACCATATTCTTCAGGAAGGTTCTCTGGAAAACGTGGCCCACACACTGGACTATATTTCCTATCTGAAGGACATGGGCTATGAAATCTGCGTCCTCCTTCGGGCCTGCCCGAAAAAGGAAAGCTGGAAGGCCATTCACCAGCTCTTTCTCCAGCAGCGTCTGAAGGCCCCCGGCCTTTCAAGGCTCATTACCAAGGACTATCACGACAAGGCCTGCATGGCCTTCCTGTCCGCCACCAACGACCTCATCAGCCAGAACCTTATGGACCGGCTCATTATCAAAAGTCCCAAGGGCCTTCTCTACGACAGCGATGACATGCCTACGGAACGGGTCAGTGAACTTCTGGCCAAACGAATGGTAAAATAAAAAGCAGCGGCGCCCGGATGGCGCCGCTTTTATTGATTTCAAAAGGAATTTTCATGGACCCGAAAACACTTTTTATAAACACCGCCCGCTCCATGGGCCTTACCGCCTGCGGCGCCTGCAGCATTCACTTTTCCGAAGAACTTTCAGAAAGACTCTCCCAGGCAGGCCCGGTGCCCTTTGCGCCGACGGAGGCAGAAAAAAGGCTGTCTCCGGAAGCCCTCCTCCCCGGCGCAGAATCTTTCTTCGTCATTCTATTTCCCTACAAAACGGAAGAACGGGAAAGGGGAAATATTGCCCTCTACGCCCGGCCGGAGGACTACCACCGCCTAAACCACCGGTACATGGAGCGCATCATCAGCGCCGTGAAAGCAGTGTATCCGGAAGCAGAATGCAAAGCTTTGACAGACACCTCCCCCATGGTGGACCGGTGGCTGGCCTACGCGGCGGGACTGGGATTTTTCGGAAGGAACCACTGCCTCATCCATCCGGTGTACGGATCCTACGTCACCATCGGTGCCATCCTCACCACCCTTTCCCTTACCCCCGATAAGCCCCTCACCCTTTCCTGCGGTGACTGCCATCTCTGTGAAAAGGCGTGCCCCGGAAAAATCATAGGAAAAGACCCCTTCAATCCCTGGCACTGCAAATCCTACCTCACCCAGAAAAAAGAAGAACTCACAGAGGAAGAAAAAAACATCATAGGGAGAACGCCCCTTATCTTTGGCTGCGATGCCTGCCAGGACTGCTGCCCCTTTAACCGGAAAGCGCCGCCTTCGCCGCTCCCAGAAATCCGGGAAAACCGGATTTCCACCCTCACCAGGGAAATGATGGAATCCCTTTCCAACCGCGCCTTCGATAAAACCTATAAAAGCTACGCCTTCGCCTGGAGAGGGAAAAAAGTGCTCCTTAGAAACTGGGATATTGTGCATGAAAAAGGGGCCGCAGACGCGGCCCCGGGTGCAAAGGGTTCAGAGGGTTCCGAGAAGAAAGGTTCATAAGATTGACCGACCCTGGGCCGGAGGATTCTTGAGTTTGACGGGCCCTGCGGGCGATGAGGATGAAGTCAGCGTTACGGGATTTCCTTCCCGCCAGACACTGTCATCCTGAGCCGTAGGCGAAGGATGGTCGGTCGACCAACTAAAAGGAAGGCCCTTTTATGGGCAGGCTAAGGGCCAACTTTGGTCGACTCGCGCAT
>OOBU01000676.1_pt1 | contig 12889 bp, 9 predicted proteins | sample 1671501 | NCBI WGS metagenome assembly OOBU01 (sample SAMN06348163, study PRJEB24527) | human gut metagenome | biome: human gut; feature: ankylosing spondylitis patient; material: feces | host: Homo sapiens | place: China | collected 2015-10
TTTTGTCTTTTTGGTTGCAGGGCAATTTTCAAAAATCAAGCGCTTGTTCCCGCCAGTCGTTACCGGAACGCTGATTACGGTCATCGGTTTGACGCTGATTCCGATTGCCGTACAAAACATGGGCGGCGGTGATGCGACGGCTAAAGCGTTTGGTGCTCCAAAAAATCTTTTTTGCGCATTTTTGACGATTGCGATTATTTTGGGAGTTCAGGTTTTAGGAAAAGGCTTTGTTCGCTCGATTGCCGTTTTGATCGGGCTGATCGTCGGGTCGCTCGTCGCATTTTTAATGGGGATGGTTTCGCTTTCTCCTGTCAGCGAAGCAGCCTGGTTCCATTTGCCGCAGCCGTTTTATTTCGGCGTTCCTCAGTTTGAGTGGTCGTCTTCGGTAACGATGATTATCATTTCGCTTGTTTCGATGGTCGAATCGACGGGGGTTTTCTTTGCGTTGGGCAATCTGCTTGACAAAGACATCACGGCAGACGATCTCAAACACGGATATCGTGCTGAAGGACTTGCGGTTATTTTAGGCGGGGTGTTCAACACCTTCCCTTATACGACTTTTTCGCAAAACGTCGGACTGCTTGAACTTTCCGGCATCAAAACCAAACGCCCGATTTACTGGTCTGCAGTGTTATTGATGCTCATGGGCCTTTTGCCAAAAGTCGGTGCGCTTGCGACGATTATTCCGACGCCTGTTTTGGGTGGGGCGATGTTGGTGATGTTTGCGATGATCAGCGTTCAAGGGATCAGAATGCTGTTTGACGTTGACTTTAAAGATGAGCACAATATTTTGATCGTGGCGGTTTTAATCGGGCTCGGTCTTGGCGTTTCGGTTTATCCGGGAATTTTCCAAGCCTTGCCGAAGACGCTGCAGCTTTTCTTAGGAAACGGAATCGTCGTTGCCAGTTTGTGCTCTGTCTTGCTCAACCTCATCTTTAACGGCAAGAAAGGCTTGGATAAAGAATAATTGATGGATAAGAAGAGGACTTTTGCTTAAAAAATGGTAAAAGTCCTTTTTGAATGCTCTGATAAATGTTTTGATACGACTGGTTGTGGTAAAATTGTTTTATAAATATGAAACTAGAAGGTTGTGGCAGAATGGAAAATGCGATGTTGTTCCCAGGTGATACGATCGGAATTATCGGGGATAGCCAAAACGGGATTATGTTGGCTCAAGCCGCCAAGAAGATGGGCTTTAAAGTGGCAGCATATTGCACCGGCCAAAGCGTGCCGACATTGTCAGAGGCAGACGTCAAAATCGTTGGTCGCATGAATGACAAGGAAAAATTACAGGATTTTGCGCAAAGATGCAATGTCGTCACATATGAATCAGAAAACATTGCTTCAGAAACGGTCGAGTTTCTCGAACGTTTCACGAAAGTCCCGCAAGGACACGAAACGCTTGAGATTACTCAGGACAGACTGCTTGAGCGAGCATTTTTTGAGCAGTTGAACGTTAACATTGCGCCTTATGCGACGATCGTCAGTTTGGACGATATTTATCAGGAAATCGGATCAATCGGGTATCCTTGCGTCTTAAAGCCGATTCAAAAAGGTTTTGGCAAAAGACGGCAGCAGATGATTACCAAGCAGACCGATATTGCAAGATGCGCAGACATCATCGATTTTGGGACTTACATTCTTGAATCATGGGTCGAATGTGCCAAAGAGCTTTCGGTTATTTTGACCAGGGGTGCCGACGGTGAAGTGAACTTCTTCCCGCTGGTCGAGAACGTCTATCGTGACAGAGTCCTGCATGAAACGCTTGCACCGGCCAAAGTGCCTGAACAGATCGAACAAGAAGCAAAGCGCATTGCCAAAGAAATCGTCAAGGGATTGAGCTATGTCGGCGTCATGCAGGTGGCATTCTTTTTGACGGCTGAAGGCACGCTTTACGTCAAACGCCTGATTCCGGCGCTTAGCGTTCCGGGTTACGTGCTTGAGCAGGCATCAAGCGTGTCAATGTTTGAACAGCACTTGCGGGCTTTGGCCAAGATGCCTTTGGAAAATGCAGTGCCGCGTACCAGTGGCGCAATGGTCATCGTATCAACGGCCGATCTCGAGAAGGTGCGGCTTCAATGGTCGCTGAAATCCAATTGGTCATACCGGTTCTTCAGAATTCCCGAAACGCTGCGTCCGGTCGAAAGAGAAGGCTACATCCTCGTTTCTGCCGAGACGCCTGAAAAAGCGGCCGCACAAATCGAAGCAACCGGAATCTGGGATGAAGCAAAAACAGAAGAAGAGTAAGCATGTTGATATGAAGGCAGCCGTGATTTGACGGCTGTTTTTTTGTGCGCTAAAAATTCAGTGCTCGTTTCCGATTACGGGTAAATCCTCGATTTTTGAAATATGCCCGTAAACCCCAGTCCTCGGTTACGGGCAAATCCCCGATTTTTGAAATATGCCCGTAAAACTCAGTCTTCGGTTACGGGCAAATCCTCGATTTTTGAAATATGCCCGTAACCCCCGGCTCCCGATTACGGGCAAATCCCCGATTTTTGAAATATGCCCGTAAAACCCAGTCTTCGGTTACGGGCAAATCCTCGATTTTTGAAATATGCCCGTAATCTCGCCGCTTTCTCATTCTGGTTTCCTGACAAAGCATTCATCTCCGCAATTTGTCAGAAAACTGACGCAGAAATCGGCTGTCTGCAAGGTACTGATTGCTGCTGTGGGCGCTGCATTTTTCATGCTCGGAATCAGCATCGAAAAAACGCGAAGAAACAGGGAAAACAAGTTCTTTTAAAGCAATTTTAAAAGAACTAATGAGCCTTTTTTGGTATAATAAGAAATGGTTGATTACTTTCAGAGGGGATTGAACAACTTGACGCAAAATGACTTATTGAACGGAATGAATGATAAGCAAAGAGAAGCCGTTGTTTGTACGGAAGGACCGCTTTTGATCATGGCCGGTGCCGGAAGCGGCAAGACGCGCGTTCTGACGCACCGCGTAGCCTACCTGATCGAGCATCAAAACGTCAATCCGTGGAATATTTTGGCGATCACGTTTACGAACAAGGCTGCACGCGAAATGCGTGAACGTATCGACAGGCTGGTCGAATACGGTTCAGAAGCCGTTTGGGTTTCGACGTTTCATGCTTTGTGCGTGAGAATTTTGCGTCGCGATGCCGAGAAAGTCGGATTTTCAAAGGCATTTACGATCGGCAGTCCGAGCGAGCAAAAAACTTTAATGAAACACATCGTTGCCGATACGCTGAATCTTGACACGAAACAATACGATCCGCGCAGCTTTCTCGCCTCAATTTCTTCCTGGAAGAACGAACTGATCGAACCGGAAGAAGCGCTTTTGCAGGCAAATGCAGAGGCGAATCCCATGGAAGTTGCCGCTGCACGTGCTTATCAGATATATCAGGACGAATTGAAGAAAAATCAGACGATGGACTTTGATGATCTGATCATGAAGACGATCCAGCTGTTTGAAAGCTCGCCTGAAACACTCGAATTCTATCAGCGCAAATTCCGTTACATTCATGTCGACGAATATCAGGATACGAACGAAGCGCAATATCGGTTGGTCAACATGCTGGCGCAAGGGTTTCGCAACCTTTGCGTCGTCGGCGATGCCGATCAGAGCATCTACGGATGGCGCGGTGCCAACATGGAAAACATCTTGAACTTTGAAAAAGATTACAAGGATGCCACCGTCATCAAACTTGAACAGAACTACCGCTCGACGAAAACGATTCTGCAGGCTGCAAACGAAGTGATCGAGCATAATCTCAATCGCAAGGACAAGACGCTTTGGACCGAAAACGAATCCGGTGACAAAATTACCTATTATCGGGCCGACAACGCGGCTGACGAAGGCTATTTCGTCATCAAGAACATTCAAAAAGAGATCAGGGAAAAACATCGCAGCTATAATGACTTTGCGATTTTGTACCGCACGAATGCGCAGTCGCGTACGCTTGAAGAAACGTTTGTCAAGGCAAATATCCCCTACAAGCTGGTCGGTGCCCATCGTTTCTACGATCGCAAGGAAATCATGGATATTTTGGCCTACCTGCGCTTGGTTGCCAATCCGGACGATTCGATGTCGTTTGCGCGCGTCGTCAATGAGCCGAAGCGAGGAATCGGCGCAACTTCGATTACGAAACTGCAAAATTTTGCCGACATGCATGGCATTTCATTGTACGAAGCGGGCAAGAGCGTTGATCTGACGGGGATTCCTGCGCGGACCGCGAAGAAGATCACGGAATTTTGCGATATGCTGAAATTATTCCATCAGGTTCAAAAGAAAGCCACGATTACTGAAATGACGGAACAGATTCTGTCGATAACAGGCTATCAAAAAGCATTGAACGATGCCAATACGCTTGAAGCAAAAGGTCGTTTGGAAAACTTGGAAGAATTTTTGTCAGTGACGAAAGAATTTGACGAAAACTGGGATCCGGAAGACGAAGAAAGCGATCCGTTTACGGACTTTCTGGCCGATTTGGCGCTTGTTTCCGATCAGGACGGCGTTGACCAAAATGATGACGTCGTCACGCTGATGACGCTTCATGCGGCTAAGGGTCTGGAATTTCCAGTCGTTTTTCTGATCGGAATGGAAGAAGGCATCTTCCCGCTCGGAAGAGCAGCCATGAATGAATCAGATCTTGAAGAAGAACGACGCCTTGCTTACGTCGGGATTACGCGTGCCGAAGAAAAACTGTATCTGACAAATGCGCTGTCGCGGATGCTTTACGGCAGAACGCAGCAAAATACCGCCTCGCGCTTTATCGGCGAAATCTCGGATGCGCTGCTGGAATCGGCCAACGAAACCGTCAGGAACTCAAGCTATCCGTTTTCAAGCGGCCCCGTTGCGGCTAAAAAAGTCGAAAAGCCAAGGAAGAGACCGGGGACGATCGAACGACCGGCACAGACCGGTGCCGAAAACGTCGGCTGGAAAATCGGCGACAAGGTCGAGCACAAGGCATTCGGACTCGGAACGGTCGTCAAAGTCAATGGTTCCGGTGAAAATGCAGAGCTTGACGTCGCCTTTTCCGGCAATGGCATCAAGCGTCTGTTAGCTGCTTTTGCACCGATCAGGAAAGTTTAGAGGAAAAAAACCATGGATAAAGAAGAAGCAAAAAAAGAACTTGAAAGTCTTCGTGAAAAGCTGACCAAATGGAGCAAAGAGTATTATGTTTTGGATGCGCCGACGGTTGAAGACCACGTCTATGACGAAAATTACAAGCGTCTGTTGGAACTGGAAGCAAAGTTTCCGGAGCTTGTGACCAAAGATTCGCCTTCGCAGCGCGTCGGTGGCAAGATCTTGACGAATTTCACGAAAGTCGAGCACGAAATCCCGATGCTTTCATTGGGCGACGTGTTTTCAAAAGAAGAACTGGCGGACTTCGTTAAACGTCTGAATGAAAACGCAGGGGCTGATTTTGGCTACAATTGCGAACTCAAAATCGACGGCCTGGCAATTTCGCTGACGTATGAAGACGGCATCTTCGTTAAGGGCTCGACGCGCGGAAACGGGACGATCGGAGAAGACATCACTGAAAATCTCAAAACGATCAACGCCGTTCCGCTCAAGCTCAATGAAAAAATTTCGGTTGAAGTTCGCGGTGAATGCTACATGCCGAAGAAATCGTTCGTTGATCTGAACAAAAAGCGCGAAGCAGAAGGACAGCCGGTGTTTGCCAATCCGAGAAATGCAGCGGCCGGATCTTTGAGACAGCTTGATTCAAAAATTACGGCTGAACGAAATCTGAGCATCTTCATCTACTATCTGATGGAACCGGAAAAATTCGGCGTCAAAACGCAAAGCGAAGCCTTAAAGAAGATGGCATCCTGGGGGTTCAGGGTCAACGGCGAGTCGCGCGTTTGTTCAACGATGGATGAAATCGATGCATATCTTGACGATGGCCACGTGACTGGAGTTCAGACGTGTGCTCTTCCGATCTTGAATATGACATCGATGGCATCGTGCTCAAAGCAGAGCCGTTTACCGTGCATGAGCTTGTGGGAAACACGGTCAAGGTTCCAAGATGGGCGATTGCCTACAAATTTCCGCCGGACGAACAGGAAACGATCGTCAGAGACATTGAATGGACGGTTGGCAGAACGGGCGTCGTGACGCCGACGGCCGTCATGGATCCGGTTTTGCTGGCAGGAACGACCGTTTCAAGAGCCTCTTTGCACAACCCGGATTATCTCAACGAAAAGGGTATTCGCTTGCTTGACACCGTCAAATTGCATAAGGCAGGAGACATCATTCCGGAAATTTCAGAAGTCGTTTTGGAAAAACGCCCAGAAGATTCAAAACCATATGAAATTCCGACGAATTGTCCGGAATGCGGCGCAAAACTCGTGCATCTGGATGATGAAGCAGCGCTTCGCTGCATCAATCCGAAGTGCAAGGCATTGATGAAAGAAAGTCTGACGCACTTTGCTTCGAGAAATGCGATGAATATCGACGGTCTCGGCCCAAAGATCATTGAACAGCTGTTTGAGCGCGGGATGATCAATGACGTTTCCGATCTTTACAAGCTGACGTTTGACGACCTGCTTTTGCTTGACAAGTTCAAGGAAAAATCTGCCGGCAACTTGCTTAACGCGATTGACGCAAGTCGCAAAAACTCGCTTGAACGCCTGTTGTTCGGCCTTGGCATTCGTCATGTCGGTGCAAAGGCGGCCAAGCTTTTGGCGGAGCATTTCATGACGATGGATGCCTTGGCCAAGGCGTCAAAAGAAGAGATCGTTGCAATCGAAACCATGGGCGAAACGATTGCCGACAGCCTGTCGACCTACTTCAATTCAGAAGGAGCAAACGAGCTGCTTGAAGAATTGAAGAGCGTCGGCGTCAACATGAGCTATCTCGGAAAGACTGCGGCCGAATTGGAAGAAGCTGCCTCCGGGAGTGCATTTAACGGTCTGACCGTTGTTTTGACCGGCACGCTTGAACGTCTCAAGAGAAGCGATGCCAAGAAATGGCTTGAAGAGCACGGCGCAAAGGTCACCGGCAGCGTCACGAAGAAAACGAATCTGCTGATTTGCGGACATGATGCCGGTTCCAAACTGACCAAGGCAAAAGAACTTGGAACAAAAATCATGAATGAAGAAGAGTTCCTGCAAAAGATGGAGGAAAAATGATGAAGAAAAAACTGCTGGTTTTGACCAGCCTTTTTGCCAGCACGGCAATGCTCGGCGCATGCGGCAACCTCGGAAAGGCTACCTCTGGCGGCGGGGCTTCGCAGGCCGTTACCTCAAAGAAAAAGGGGTATCAGACGACGGGCCAGACCGATACGGACTATTATCAGGGCATTATCAAAGATGGCCGGTATCTTACGAACAAGGCCCGCGGAGTCGGCGTTTATCAAAATTCAGATAACATGCTCAACTTGAAAAGTTTTGAAGCAGGGCTGACGAACCTTTCAAAAGAACAGTTCCCGACTAAAAGCTATGTCTTCAGAGAAGGCCAGATTCTGTCAAAAGATACTGTCGAAAACTGGCTTGATCGCAAGTCAAAAGACAATCCTGACGGGCTCAATCCGGAAGACAACGGTAAAAAAGAAGCCGACAAGAGAAATCCCATCTATGTTCAGCAGATTGAAGAACAGGATTATATGCAGGAAAAAGACGGCAAGCTTTCACTTGCCGGCGTGACGATCGGAATCGGGATGAATCAAAAAGATTATTACCAGAAAGAAGAGTACGGCGCAACTTATACGACCGATATCTCGACTGAAAAAATGAAAGAAGAAGGTCAGAAGGCGGCGGCAACGATTCTTGCGCGTCTGCGTCAAAAGTCAGAAATCGGAAACGACACGCCGATTTTGATCTGCATGTTCAAGCAGGCTCCAAACGACAGTCTGGTCGGCGGTTCATTTTATGCGTATGCATTGAGCAAGAACGGAACTTCCATCAGCTCATGGACCGATACGGATATCAAGAGCGTGGTTCTTCCGGCAACCGATTCTTCAAGCGTTCCGAATGAAAATGACGCAACGTCGTTCAGTGCTTTCATGAACAAGACGCAAAGCTTCTTCCCGAACCTGGCCGGCGTTACGGCACAGGCTCAGTACAAGGGCAAGGAACTTCAAGGGATGCACGTCAACATTACGACTCAGTTCTACAGCATGACGGAAATTACGAGCTTTACCCAGTTCGTTTCGCAAATGGCAAGGACGTATCTGCCGTCAGGCGTTCCGGTCGACATCACGATCAAGGGATCGGACGGGACGGTTCAGGCCTTTTTGTCAAGAGATTCTGGCCAAAACTCGTACTATACGCATGTCTTCAACAGTTATTAATTCCGTAAAATGCGGCAAGTGGGTTTAATAATTCGGAATAATCGATTAAAATAAGAAAAGACATTACTCGAAAGAAGGATATCAAATGGCAATCACCGCAAATGAAGTAAAGCACGTTGCCTCCTTGGCAAAGCTTGAATTTACCGATGAAGAACTCCAGAAGTTTACCGGTCAGATGGATGAAATCATCAATATGGTCGAACAGTTGGGAGAAGTCGACACGACAGACGTTCCCGTGACGTCGACCGTAACCGAAGAAGTCAACGTCATGCGTGAAGACGTTGCCGTCAAGGGAACGGATCGCACCCTTTTGATGAAGAACGTTCCGGAAGAAAAAGACGGCCTGATCAAGGTTCCGGCAATTATCGATGAAAGCGAGGAAGGCTGAAAATGAACTATTTCGAAAATGACCTCAAGAGCCTTCACGAGGGTCTTGTCAACAAAGATTTCAGTGCTGAGGAATTGGCAAAGGAAACTTTTGAAACGATCAAAAAGCGCGAGGAAAAAATTGATGCGTTCATCACTTTGGACGAAGAACGCGCAATGGAAAAAGCACGCGCAGTCGATGCAAAAGGAATCGATGAGGGAAACGTGCTTGACGGAATTCCTGTCGGGATCAAAGACAACATCGTAACGAAAGGCTTGAAGACGACGGCAGCCAGCAAAATGCTCGAAAATTTCAATCCGATCTACAATGCGACGGTCATGGACAAGCTTGACGAAAAGGGCATGATTACGGTCGGAAAGCTCAACATGGACGAATTTGCGATGGGCAGTTCGACCGAAACGAGCGCCTTTAAGAAAACGAAGAACGCCTGGGATCAAACGAAGGTTCCCGGCGGTTCATCCGGCGGCTCTGCCGCAGCCGTTGCTTCCGGCGAAGTCATTGCTGCGCTTGGCTCCGATACCGGCGGTTCGATCAGACAGCCCGCTGCATTTAACGGCATCGTCGGTCTCAAGCCGACATACGGTCGCGTTTCGCGTTATGGCTTGATTGCTTTTGCTTCAAGCATGGATCAGATCGGACCTTTGACTCGCAGCGTATATGACAATGCCCTGATGCTTAATGCCATCAGCGGTCACGATTCGCGCGATTTCACGAGTTCAAGCAAGGAAGTTCCCGATTTTACGAAGGGAATCGATGAAGGCGTCAAGGGCATGCGCATCGCCGTTCCGAAAGAATATTTCGCAGAAGGCGTTGACGCAAACGTTCAACAGGCTGTCAAAGATGCAATCAAGAAGTTTGAAGAACTCGGCGCAACGGTTGACGAAGTTTCGCTTCCGCATACGAAATACGGCGTACCTGTCTACTACATCATCGCTTCATCCGAAGCTTCATCCAATCTGCAGCGTTTTGACGGCATCCGTTACGGATTCCGCGCAGAAGACGTCAAGAATCTCGAAGACGTTTACGTGCGTTCTCGTTCAGAAGGCTTCGGCGATGAAGTCAAGCGCCGCATCATGCTCGGAACGTTCTCGCTTTCTGCCGGCACTTACGATGCGTTCTTCAAGAAGGCGGCTCAGGTTCGCACGTTGATTTGCCGCGACTATGAAAATGTTTTTGAAAATCATGACCTGATTTTGGGACCGACGGCACCAACGACGGCATACGGCATCGGCGAAAAGATCGACGATCCGGTGACGATGTACATGAACGATATTTTGACGATTCCGGTCAACCTGGCCGGACTTCCGGGGATGTCCCTGCCTGCCGGATTTTCCGATGGCTTGCCGATTGGGATGCAGCTTGTTGCGCCGCGCTTCAGAGAAGATACGCTGTATAAGGCAGGCTTTGCATTTGAACAGGCAACTGATTTCCATAAAGCCGTACCTGAGATTGGGGGTCAAAACTAATGAACTTTGAAACAACGATCGGGCTTGAAGTCCACATTGAATTAAAAACAAACTCCAAAGCATACTCGCCGGCACCGGTTGAATACGGTGCAGAGCCCAACACGAACACGAACGTGATCGACTGGGGCTATCCTGGCGTTTTGCCGCAGGTCAACAAGGGTGCCTTGGAATACGGGATGCGTGCAGCCCTGGCTTTGAACTGCGAAATCAGAAAAGACCTGCACTTTGACCGCAAGAACTATTTCTACCCTGACAATCCGAAAGCATACCAGATTACGCAATCAGATACGCCGATTGCGCATGACGGCTGGCTTGAAATCGAACTGGAAGACGGAACGAAAAAGAAAATCGGCATTGAAGAAATGCACGTTGAAGAAGACGCCGGCAAGAACACCCACAATCCGGACGGATATTCATATGTCGATCTGAACCGTCAGGGCACGCCGCTGATTGAAATCGTTTCAAAGCCGGATATCGCTTCTCCTGACGAAGCCTATGCATATTTGACGCGTTTGCGCCAAATCATTCAATTTACCGGCGTTTCCGACGTTAAGATGGAAGAAGGCTCCATGCGTGCCGACGTCAACATTTCGGTTCGTCCGATCGGATCCGACAAATTCGGCACGAAGACGGAAATGAAGAACCTTAATTCGTTTGAGCACGTCAAAAAAGGTCTGGAATACGAAGCCAAGCGCCAGGCCCGCGTTTTGATGTCCGGCGGCCAGGTTCAGCAGGAAACGAGACGTTTCGACGTGCCGACGGGAACGACGATTCTGATGCGTGTCAAGGAAGGCGCAAGCGACTATCGCTACTTCCCTGAACCTGATCTTCCGCCGATCCATATTTCTGATGAATGGATCAAAGAAGTCAAGGACTCGATTCCGGAAATGCCTGACAAGCGCCGTGAACGTTACGTCAATGAATGGGGAATTCCTGAGTATGATGCCGGCGTTTTGACGCAGACAAAGGAAATGTCTGACTTCTATGAAGCAACCGTTGCTTCCGGCGCAGACGCCAAACTTGCTGCCAACTGGCTGATGGGCGAAGTTTCTGCCTACCTGAACGCCAACAAGGTTGAGCTTCAGGAAACGGCTTTGACGCCTGAACACTTGGCAACGATGATCAGACTGATCGAAGACGAAACGATTTCTTCAAAGATTGCCAAGAAAGTCTTCAAGGAAATCATTCAAAATGATACGGAACCAAAAGCCTGGGTCGAAGAAAAGGGCATGGCCCAGTTGTCCGATCCGGCCAAACTTCAGCCGATCATTGATGAGGTTTTGGATAACAACGAGCAATCGATCATCGACTTTAAGAACGGGAAAGATCGTGCCGTTGGCTTCCTTGTCGGTGCCATCATGAAGCAGACTCGCGGCAAGGCCAATCCGAAAGTCGTCAACAAGCTGCTTATGGCAAGTCTTGCTGAAAGATAATTGCCAAACAGGGTCTTGACTCTGTATTTCAAAGAATGATCAAGAAGCTGTGAGAGGGACCGCTTCCGGGACTTGGCAGCTTTTTGTTTTGAGGTGATAAAATGCAAAAACGTTGTCGAATCATCTACAACCCGACTTCAGGCCGGGAAGCAATGAAAAACAATCTTGTCGACATTTTGAATATTCTGGAGCGGGCCGGCTACGAAACGAGCGCATATGCCACGACGCCGGAGCCGAATTCCGCTAAAAACGAGGCCGAGCGTGCTGCTAAAGCCGGTTTCAACCTGATCGTTGCAGCCGGCGGCGACGGCACGATCAATGAGGTCGTCAACGGAATCGCACCGCTGAAGCATCGCCCGAAGCTCGGTATCATTCCGGCCGGGACGACGAACGACTATGCCAGGGCATTGAAGATTCCGCGCGAAGATCCGATTGGCGCCGCCAAGGTGATTGCCAAGGGCCAGACCATCAAGATGGATATCGGTGAGGCGGGCAAGAACTGGTTCGTCAACATCGCAGCCGGCGGTTTGCTGACTGAACTCACGTACGGCGTGCCGTCGCAGGTCAAGTCGCTGTTCGGATATCTGGCCTACCTTGTCAAAGGCGCCGAACTTTTGCCGCAAATCAAGCCGATCAAGATGCACCTTGAATATGACGGCGGCACATATGACGGCAAAGCTTCCATGTTCTTTCTGGCTTTGACGAATTCCATCGGCGGGTTCGAACAGATCGTGCCCGATGCTTCGCTTGACGACGGCAAGTTCACGCTGATCGTCGTCAAGACAAGCAACCTGATCGAAATTTTGCAGCTGATTACGATGGTTTTGAACGGCGGAAAGCACGTCAACGATCCGCGGATTCTCTACGTCAAAACTTCCAAGCTTGTTGCCAAGCCGGTCGACGAGAAGATGATGATCAACGTCGATGGCGAGTATGGCGGGGATGCGCCGATGACTTTCAAGAATCACAGGCAGCATCTTGAAATTTTCGCCAATACCGATGAAATTCCGGACGAAGCAATCACTGGCACTGAAGAAGAAGAAACAAGCGCGCGCGAACATTTCGTTGAAGGTGTCAGTCATCTTGAAGACGTTGGCAATCTGGAACTTGATAACGAAGACGAAAAAGATTAAATTTAAAGTCAGGACCTTGTGTCCTGGCTTTTTTTATTGGGCGTGATTGCAAAATGCAGAGTTCGTTTGTATTTTTGATGATTCGCCCTGGAAAATGCAGGGAAGATGCCGCAGTATATGTGCTGATGGATTTGCCCGTAAGAGGGAGCTTGGTTTTTACGGGCAGATTTGAAAAAACGGTGATTTGCCCGTAATCGGAGAC
>OOBU01000677.1_pt1 | contig 12870 bp, 10 predicted proteins | sample 1671501 | NCBI WGS metagenome assembly OOBU01 (sample SAMN06348163, study PRJEB24527) | human gut metagenome | biome: human gut; feature: ankylosing spondylitis patient; material: feces | host: Homo sapiens | place: China | collected 2015-10
TTATTATAATTATTTAATGTTATAATATTTCATTTTAATGAACAGCTTGTATCATAAGGAACCATATGAACTGCTACGACAGACATTACCTGAAAATTGCACTGCCTGCCGCACTGGAGGGGCTTTTTATGATTCTCCTGGCTTCCACGGATCTCATCCTGGTGGGGGCTCTGGGGAGTCTTTCTGTGGCTGCGGTAAGCATTTTCCTCCAGCCCCGGCTTATCCTCCTTTGTTTTTCCCGTTCCCTGGCGTCGGCGGTGACGCTGGTGTCCTGTAATTATGCGGGCCGGGGAGAGAAGGAGCCGTCGGCGGATCTTTTGAAAAAATCCCTCTTTCTGGGAGCCCTGGCACTGGGCCTGCTTCACGGACTGTTCTATCTTTTCCTCAAGGATATATTCATTCTCATGGGGGCGTCGCCGGATTATCTGCCGCAGGCCATGGAGTACGGCCCGCTGGCGCTTCTGGCGGTGTATTTCACATCCCTCACCCTCATCCTGCAGGCGGTGCAGCTGGGCTATGGGGATACGGCTTCCATTATGAAGACCAATATCTGCGGAAATCTTTTGAACGCAGCGCTGAGTTTTCTTCTCATCCGTGGTCTGGGGCCCGTCCCTGCCTATGGGGTTCTGGGCGCCGCCATCGGCACCGCCGCAGGCACCCTCTTTTCGCTCCTCTATTCCTATTTCCTCCTCCGGCGGAAGGGCTTCTTCCACGGGGGACAGTGGATTCCGGATATGGCCTATTTCAAAAAGGTGGGACCCCTTTTCGGCAGCGTCCTGAGTGAGCAGGGAAGCGAACGCATCGGCATGGTGCTCTTTTCCCGCATGGCCGCCGGACTTGGCACGGTGCCCTTTGCGGTGCACAGTATCTGCATGAATATCTGCGATATTTACTATGATTTCATCATGGGTTTCGGCAAGGCAGGCATGGTGACGGCGGGGCAGGCCGTGGGCCGGGGAAGCGGCGCCGACTGGCAGCAGTACCGGAAAACGGGGCTCCGCTGGTGCATGATTCTTTCCACCGCCGCCTGCGGGAGCATCCTTTTCTTTTCCGATGAAATCTTTTCCATCTATTCGCCGGACCCCTCGCTCCATGTGATGGCGGCGGCCATCATGATTTTCATTGCCCTGGTGAGCTACCCCGAAGCTATTGCCCTCTGGGGCGCCGGCATTCTCCGGGGCAGCGGGCAGACAGCCCAGGTGGCGGCCTATTCCTTCGTTTCCATCACCTTCCTGCGCCCTCTCATGACGGCTTTCTTCATTTATGTGCTGGACATGGGCCTCATCGGCACCTGGTGCGCCCTTCTCCTTGACCAGGTCATCCGCGCCGCCTGCGCATCCTTCCTGGTGAGCCGACTGGCAGGGAAACGGTGCTTTCTGACCAATGCGGGATAATGGAAATCATTTTACAATATGAAGAAATCTCCTTTCACAGCAGCACAATCCCATGGTGGAGGGAGATCTCTCGACTCAGAGACAAAACAGAACAGAACCATCCGCTTCCATAACGCCATGCAGCTCCGCTCGAGATGACATGGCAGTAGGCAATACAAAAAAGGCCGTGAAGAAATCTTCTTTCACAGCGGCGCAGTTCCATGAGGGCAGGAGATCTCTCGACTCAGAGGCAAAATAGAACAGAACCATCCGCTTCCATAACGGCATGCAGCCCCGCTGGAGATGACACAGCAGCGGGCCGCATACATAAAAAGGGGCGTGAAGAAATGTGAATCATTTCTTCACGCCCCTTTATGCTGCCAATGATTAGAATACGTAGTTGATGGATACGGCAGCCAGGTCATCGTAATCGGTGCTGCTGGTGCCGTCAGTCTTCACGTTCAGTGCATATTCGCCGTGGAGATAGACATTCTTCTGGAGGGACAGGTCTCCGTTAATCTGCCAGTATTTCACCTCATTCACGCCCTTGACCTTGTCATTGGACATGGGGATGGACATGGGGTCCACCAGGGAGGTGTTGCCGCCAAAGTAGGCGCCCGTTTCAGCGTCCACGTACTGGGCGGAGAGGCGCCAGGTGCCGGGCTTCTTCGCATTCATATGGCCATAGCCGATGCCGGCAGTCCACATGTGGGGATCGCCGTCAACCTTGGTGTTCTGGTAGAAATCGCCAAAGACGTCGAATCCCGAATTTCCAAGGCCTGCGGTAATGCCGGCGCCCCAAATCTGCTGTTTGTCAGCTCCCAGGGCTTTGGCCTTGGTATCGATGTATTCCACATCATATTTAAATTTGTCGGCGCCGCCGTAGACCCGGGCATACCATGTTTCCGGATCATCATTGGCAGAGGTGCCCCAGTCTGCATTCGTGGTTTTCAGCACATAATCGCCGGCATTCCAGGTATGCATGCGGCCGTAGCCCAGTTCCAATGTGGCTGTCTTATCGCCGTAGAAGGCCTGGACGCCATCAAAGAAGTCATCGTAGTAGAAGGCGGTCTGCCCCAGGGTGAGGAAGCTGCGGCCCACGTTCATGCTGAACTTGTCATTGAAGTTATGGTGAGCGTAGAGCACGTTCATTTTCGTGTCTCCGTCATCCTTCTTGGCATCCTTGAAATACATGTTGGTGGCGAAACGGCCGCGGACATAGGTGCTGTCATTCACCTGGGCCTTGGCGTTGATACGCATACGGCCTCTCCAGGTATCGACGGCCTTGCCTTTTTCACCATATTTCTGGGTATACCGGAAACGGGCATCACCAAACCAGGAAATATTCCCTACCTTCTTTTCCAGGTTGGAAACGCGAAGGCCAAGGTTTGCCAGTTCATCGGCGTATTCGCCGGCCAGTTTGTCAAGGGTGGCTTTCTGCTCTGCATTCAGCTGGTCTTCCTTCGCCATGAGGCGGGCAATAATCTGGGCCAGCTCGAAGCGGGTGATATTTCTTTCTCCCTTGAAAGTGCCGTCGGGGTAGCCTTCCACCACCCCCTGGTCAGACAGGTCGGAAACCGCCTGGTAAGCCCAGTCATCGGTGGAAACATCGGAAAAAGGATTGGCCGCAAAAGCAGAAACGCCGGCAGTCAGGGCTGCCGCAGCAGCCAGTGCAATGATTTTCTTCATAATATGTACTCTCCTTATATATAATAAGTTTCCTGTCCGACTTGGGGCCAATGCGTTTCATATCGGCAGGAAACTGTTTGCGTATGGTTTCCTATCCGGCTTGGGACGGATGTGTTTCATATCGGCAGGAAACTGGTTGCGAAGGGTTTCCTACTCGACATGGCACCGATGTGTTTCATATCAGTAGGAAACTATTTGCGTATGGTTTCCTGTCCGACATGGCACCGATGTGTTTCATATCAGTAGGAAACTATTTGCGTATGGTTTCCTGTCCGATTTGGCACTGCTGTGTTTCATACCGACAGGAAACTATTTGCGTATGGTTTCCTGTCCGACATGGCACCGATGTGTTTCATACCGGCAGGAAACTGTTTGCGAAGGGTTTCCTATCCGGCTTGATACTGCTATGCTTCATACCGACAGGAAACTGTTTGCAAAGGGTTTCCTATTCAGCTTGGGACAGATGTGTTTCATACCGACAGGAAACTATTTGCAAAGGGTTTCCTGTCCGGCTTGGCACTGCTGTGTTTCATACCGACAGGAAACTATTCGCGTATGGTTTCCTATCCGGCTTAGCATCGATGCGTTTCATAACGGCAGGAAACTATTGGCGAAGGGTTTCCTGTCCGACATGGCACCGATGTGCTTCATATCAGTAGGAAACTATTCGCGTATGGTTTCCTACTCGACATGGCATCAATGTGTTTCATGACGACAGGAAACTGTTTGCGTATGGTTTCCTATACGACTTGGCACCAGTGTGTTTCACACCGACAGGAAACTGTCCCACTATCTCACCAGCCCACCAGCCCCTACCCAAATAATTCATCCGGCAGGATTTTGTTTTTCCCTTCTTCTATGGTGAAGACGGAGGCCAGGAGTTTTTTGGAATAGGGGTCTCTGGCTTCGGACAGGTCGTGGATTTTTTCTACCACCCTGCCGTGCTGCATGACCACGATGTTGTCGCAGAACATGTTGGCCAGGGCCAGGTCGTGGCAGATGAAGAAGTAGGCCACCCCCGTTTCCATCTGCAGTCGGTGAAGGAGTTCGATCACCGTTTTCTGCACCGACATGTCCAGGGCACTGGTAGCTTCGTCACAGATGATGATTTCCGGCTTCAGTACGAGAGCCCGGGCGATGGCGATGCGCTGGCGCTGGCCGCCGGACATATTGTTCGGATAGCGGTCTGCAAAATCCTCCGGCAGGTCCACCAGGCGCAGCATTTCCCTGGCTTTGGCTCCCACTTCTTCTTTCCTGATGAGACCGTAGTTTCGAAGGGGTTCGCAGATAATGTCTTTGACCCGCTGCTTGGGGTCAAAGGCCGTGGAGGGGTCCTGAAAAACCATCTGGATATTTTTCCTGGCCTGCCGGAATTCTTCCCCTGCAAGGGCGGTCATATCCTTTCCGTGAAGGAGGATGCGCCCGCTGTCCATGGTGTAGAGGCGTGTCAGGATTTTGGCCAGGGTGGATTTTCCGGAGCCCGATTCCCCGACGATACCCAGGGTTTCTCCTTTGTGGAGGCTGATATTTACATGATCCGAGGCGGTGAGCTTTTTTCCGCCGCCCAGGTCGAAGGTTTTCACAATGTCCTCCATGCGGAGGATTTCTTCTCCATATCCCTTCATGCCGTCTCACCTCCCAGTACCGGTACGGCGGCCAGAAGCATTTTCGTGTAGTCCTCTTTCGGATGGTAAATGACTTCCTCCGCTTTCCCGTATTCCACCACCCGTCCCTGTCTCATGACCATGATATGGTCTGCCATATAGGCTGCCACGCCCATGTTGTGGGTGACGATGATGATGGCGGTATTCATTCGTTTCCTTACTTCCATCATTTCCTTCACAATGGCGGCCTGGGTGGTTACGTCCAGGGCGCTGGTGGGTTCATCGGCCAGAAGGAGTTTGGGATGGAAGGCCATGGCCATGGCAATGCCCACACGCTGCCGCATGCCGCCGGAGAGTTCAAAGGTGTAGCTCTTCAGAATCTGCTCCGGATCCGGCAGACGCACCATGGAAAGCATGTCCACCATGCGCTCATGGGCTTCCTTCTCATCGGTCATGCCGTGAAGGGCCAGGTATTCCCTGAACTGGACGCCAATGGGACGGATGGGATTCATCATGGCGCCGCTGTCCTGGAATATCATGGAAACGTCCTTCCCATCCAGCATGCGGTGCGTTTCAGGAGACTGCTCCCGGGTATCTTCTCCTTCGAAAATCACGGTTCCCTCTGCAATGTGCCCGCCTCCAGGCAGCACATGCTGGATGGCACGGATAACCGTGGTCTTTCCTGACCCCGATTCCCCCACAATGGCCAGGATCTCTCCCTGGTCCAGGGTAAAGGAAACGTGGCGTACTACGGGCTCTGCCTTACCATAAGCAATGCCCAGATCTTTGATTTCTAACAGCATATTAGCTCCTAATACTTTATGAAATAAGGGTTCAGAGGATTCAGAGGGTTCAGAGGGCCAAAGGTCCGATGGCAGCTTGAACCCTTTGAACCCGCTTGCAATCGGAAATACTCCCCGCCGCTGCAATTGCCTCTGCTCTCTTACTCTGCCGGAACGATGTCCTTGGTTACCCAGTAGTAGTCGCAGGGCTTAATGTCCGCATTCTTGACTTTCTTGCTGGAAATCATATTGGTCTGGGGGTAGCCGAAGACCAGGGTGGCCGCATCGTCCTGGATGATTTTTTCCATCTTTTCGATGATTTCCTTTCTCTTCGCCGGGTCGAATTCCCCTGCCAGCTGGTCGGAAAGGGCGTCGTATGCCGGATTGCTGTAGCCGGAGCCGTTCTGCGGGTTGCTGCCGTTCACATTGGTCTTCCAGTACATGTTGATGAACACTTCCGGATCCCCCGCCTGTTCGGCCAGCACGTTGGAAATAAGCATGTCGTATTCGCCGCGGGTTCCGATGCCGTCAAGGACGTTATAGTCCACGTTCTTCAGGTTCACCTTGATGCCTACTTTCTTGGCGTCGGACTGGGTAGCTTCGGCGAAGAGAGGCAGTTCTGCGCGGCCGCTGTAGTAGATGAAATCGAGTTCCAGGTTCTTGCCGTCCTTATCCACATAGCCGTCGCCGTCGGTATCCTTCCATCCGGCATCTGCCAGCAGTTTCTTTGCATTTTCCACATTGTAGTTATCCGGGTATTCCGCCTTCAGTTTGTCGAAACCGTAATCCACGGACGGCGGAAGGAGGGGACCGCCGGGAGTGAAGGTGTCCTTCAGGAGCACTTTGCAGTAGGTGTCGCGGTCCAGGGACTGGAGCAGCGCCTTTCTCACATTCTTGTCGGCCAGGGGTTTGCCTTCAGAAACGTTAAGGCGGGCCAGCACGTCGCGGATGGAGGAAATGGTGCTTACGGTAAATTTATTCTTGTCCTGGAAGAGCTGCATGTCGCCGGGTGCAATATTGACTGCCACATCGATTTCACCCTTCTGGAGAGCCATGGCCCGGGTATTGGGATCGTCGATGGTGTTAATCTGGGCATGGGCAAAGGGCACCTTGTCATAGTAATGGGGGTTGGCGTCCAGTTCCGTCTTTGCCTTGGAGAAGGATTTCACCATGTAGGGACCGGTGCAGACAGGACCCTGCTTGGCAAAGTCCACCTTGCCGTCGGAGTCGGTGTCCACAATGATGAAGAGCGGGTCACCCAGCATGCCCGGCAGGGTAGCCACGGGCTTCTTCGTATAAATGGTCACATTCTGGCCGTCGGCGGTGATGTGGTCCAGCTCAAACATGGCTTCCGCCCTCGGCGCCTTGGCAAAGGTTCGTTCAATGGATTTCTTCACCGCTTCGCCGGTAACCGGTGTGCCGTTGGAGAACTTGATGTCCTTGATTTTAAAAGTCCAGGACATTTTGTCGTCGGACACCTTCCAGCTTTCTGCAATCCAGGGCTCCGCATTCATTTTGCCGTCAAAATGAACCAGGCATTCGCCGATGCCATAGCGCATGACCTGCCAGCCGAAGTAGTTGTCCGTGGGTTCCAGGCTGTCCGCAAAGTTCGTCACCCCCACGGTAAGGGTATCTTTTGCGGTTTTGGAGTTGGAACCGGAACCGCCGCACCCCGTAATGGCAAAGGCCATCAGAGCTGCTGCGGCCAGAAGAGCACCTTTCTTGTAAATTGATTTCATCTGTTGAACGCTTCCTTTCTATATGGAAATAAACGCCATAGGCGTGGAAAAACTATGTATATGCGCCCGAAGGGCGCAGGGGGCGCGGCTCCGCCGCAGGTTGTGGCCTGCTGCCGCAGGCAGGTTGTGTAGAAGGGTTGTGAATGAAAAAAGTTTTTAAGATTGATGCGCCCTGTGGGCGCAAGGGTTCTTAGGTTTGACGGCCCTTTGGGCCAAGGGTTGTGGTGGCGGCTTTTTGACACGCCTGTGGCGTGAGGGTTGACGGCCCTGGCGGGCCGAAGGTTCTTAAGGTTCTTAGGTTTGACGGCCCTTTGGGCCGAGGGTTGTGGATAGCCGCCTCTGGCGGCTATGATTATGAAATCAGCGTTACGCGCTCACCTTCCCGCCGTCACAGTCATTCTGAGCGCCAGCGAAGAATCTCGGTAAGAATTGCTGATGACTCTTACTAATCCACCAGCTCACTATCCCACCAGCTCACTATCCCACTAGCCCACCAGCCCACTAGCCTACTAGTTAGTTATCCCTCGGGTCAAGGACATCTCGGAGAGCGTCGCCCCAGAGGTTGAAGATGACCACGGAAATGAAGATAGCAAGACCTGGGAAGACCATGAGCCAGGGTGCTGTCTGCAGCTGCTGGCGGCCTTCATTCAGCATGAGGCCCCATTCCGGTGCCGGCGGCTGGCTGCCGAAGCCCAGGAAGGAGAGGCCTGCCAGTTCCATCATCATGGCGCCGATGTCGGACACCGCTGTAATCACAAGGATAGGCACCACGTTGGGCATGATATGGGACCAGAGGATATGAGAGCTGGTGCCGCCGCTGACGATGGCGGCGTCCACGAAGTCCCGTTTCCTGATTTTTAAAACCATGGACCTTGAGAGGCGGGCATATTTCGTCCAGGTCACCGCGGTCAAGGCAATCATGGCATTCACCAGACTGCCGCCCATGATACCGGCAATGGCAATGGCCAGGATGACGCCGGGGAAGGAAATCATCATGTCCGCAATGCGCATGATCACCGTATCAACGATGCCGCCGAAGTAACCGGCCACAAGGCCCAGGAATGTGCCTACGCAGAAGATGATGGCCACCAGGGCCAGCACGCTGGAGAGGGAATAGGCGCCGCCGTAGAGAATGCGGGACAGCACATCCCGTCCCAGCTTATCCGTTCCGAAAAGATGGGCCATGGAGGGCGCCTGGTTGGCGTCCTTCATGACCGCTTCCAGGGGATTATAGGGAGCAATCACCGGCGCCAGCACCACCAGAGCTATGAGCAGCACCACCAGCAGGGTGGTGAAACGGAAAGTTTTATGTTCTTTCAGTCCTTTCCAAAGATTCTCCATATTACCGGCCTCCTTTCCGAAGTCTTGGATCCAGATGGCGATAGGACAGATCCACCACCAGGTTAATCACCATGTACATGAAAGCAATCCAGAGCACAATGGCCTGCACCGTTTGGAAATCGCGGTACGTAATGGCTTCCACCACCATGTATCCCAGGCCGGGCCAGGAGAATACGATTTCCACCACCGCCGCGCCGCCAAGGAGGGAGCCGAAGGCCAGCCCCAAAAGCGTCACCAGGGGAAGCATGGCATTGGGAAGCACCTCCTTCCAGAGGATGTGGGACTCCGAAAAGCCCCGGGCCCTGGCACCCATGACATAGTCCTGGTTCAGTTCTTCCAGCACCGCCGCCCGCACCTGCCTGGTGTACTTGGACGTCATGACGACGCCCAGGGTCACCATGGGAAGGATCAGGTTCTCCAGGGAAATGCTGCCGCCTACGATGGGAAAGAAGCCCAATTTCAAAGCGAAAATCCAGAGAAGCATGAGACCCATCCAGAAGTTCGGCACCGAAACGCCCAGGAAGGAGAAGCCCCGGACGAGGTAATCAAACCAGCTGTTTTTCTTTACCGCCGTATAAATGCCAAGGGGAATGGAAAAGACAAGCATGAACAGAGTGGAAGCCGCAGCCAGAATGAGGGTAGCCGGCAGTGCACCCATAAGTGCATCCACCACAGGCTTCTTCATCATGAAGGAATAGCCGAAATTCCCGTGAAGCACCCGTCCCAGCCAGTCCAGATACTGGAAGATAAAGGGCTTATCCAGCCCCAGCTCATGACGGAGCGCATCGATTTCTATCTGGCTCACCACGATATCTTCATTGCCCGCAATCATCTGCCGCACCGGATCCCCCGGCGCCAGCATGACCAGGCAGAACGTGATAAAACTGATGCCCAGAAGGACAAGCACCATTTCCCCCAGCCTCATGACTAACTCTTTCTTTCTCAAATCCAACCATCTCCCGTTTTTTAGTCAACTAACTACTGATAAAAGGCACGAAAAAAGCAAGGCCGGAAACAGGGACCTTGTAGAAATAGCAACAATCAATGCATACTTTACCCTCATAACAGATAAAGAGCTGTTTCCTCAGCGCTCTTTAAATCTCTAACGATACCGGCGGCATTCTTCTGGCGGAATGTCTCACTCTGCTGGTATCATTGGCTTTTTATGAAAATAGTATATCACTACATTTTCTTATTAGCAATAAATTATTTAATATTTATTCATGTATTGCTAATATTTAATGATGCTATGATTTTATTTCATGGTTTGTTTTGGTGTTTAGCGCATGAAAAAAAGACCCCTGAGGGAGCCGCTTCGCGGCCCCCTCAAAGGGTTCAAAGGGTTCAGAGGGTTCAGAGGGTTCAGAGGGTTCAGAGGGTTCAGAGGGTTCAGAGGGTTGTGGTGGCGGCTGGCGCCGCAATTTATAGTCAGCGTTACGGGCTGCGGCGCAGTCACAAGCGGAGAGCAGACAGCCGACAGCGGGCAGCGGATAGCCGACAGCGGGCAGCGGACAGCCGACAGCAGCCATCAGCCAACCGGATTTCTGCCCCCTGAGCGCCAGCGAACACAGCCCTTCTCCACAACCTGCGGCAAAGCCGCGCCCTCACCCTTCCAGCCTGCCGTTCTCTATCCGAAGCACCCGGCTGTGGTACTTATCCAGCGTCGACCGATGGCCCACGCTGATGACGGTGATGCCCGGGAGACTCACCAGGAGGCCGTAGAGGCGGTTTTCCGTTTCCTCATCCATGGCGGATGTGGCTTCGTCAAGGAAGACCCAGCGGGGGCGGGTGAGGAAGATGCGGACGAAGGCCAGTTTCTGCTGTTCCCCCAGGGAGAGGATGTGGCTCCAGTCTCCTTCCTCTTCCAGATGGGCGGCCCAGCGGGAGAGGCCGCACTGCTCCATGAGCTGCACCAGTTCTTCCCGATTTCCTTTCCCCTTGGGATAGAAAGCCGCTTCCTCCAGAGTGCCCATGGGCATGTAGGGTTTCTGGGGGATGAAAAGGGTTTCGCCGGAAGGAGGAAGGCCGATTTCTCCGTCCCCGAAGGGCCAGAGCCCCGCCAGCAGGCGGAGGAGGGTGGATTTGCCGGATCCCGAAGGGCCCTTGAGGATGACCTTTTCCCCTTCATGAATGGTGCAGGAAATATTTTCCAGAAGCTCTTTCCCGTCAGGCAGGCGGACGTCCACATGGGACAGGGTGAGAGATTCCCCTTCCTTCCTCGAAAGCCGGCCCTGCTCCTTTTCCGTTTCCAGAAGCATGCGGTCCATGTGTTCATCGAAGGTGAGCAGTCGTTCCACGCAGGACATCCATTCCGCCAAAGAGGAGTACACGTCCACGAAGTAGGACATGGATTCCTGCACCTTGCCGAAGCAGTTGGCCACCTGCATGAGGCCGCCCAGGGAAATATTTTTCGACAGGTATCTTGGTGCCGCCACCACGAAGGGGAAGATGATGGCAATCTGGCCATAGGAATTAGTGAGCCAGGAGAGCTGTTTCTGCTTTCGGATAATGTACACCGTATTCACCAGAAGTTTGTGGAAACGGCCGGAGAGAATTTTCTTTTCCTCTCCGCCGCCGTGATAGAAGGCCACGCTTTCCGACGTTTCACGGAGCCGCACCATGGCGTAGCGGAAGTCCGCCTCCAGTTTCTGCTGCACGAAATTGAGGCCCACCAGTTTGTGCCCTACCCTGTGGGTAATCCAGGTGCCAATCACCGAATAGGCCAGGGCCGTCCACACCAGGTAGCCGTAAATGTGGAAGGTCATGCCGAAGAGGGTAAAGGACAGGGGTTCCGACAGGGACCAGAGGACGAAGATGAAGCAGAAAATGGTGGTCACCGCCCGGAGGAGGCCGGACATGAAGGACAGGGTGCGGGTGGTGAAGAGGTTGATATCTTCGGAAATACGCTGGTCCGGGTTATCCGAGCGGCCGCCGGAAAACATTTCCAGCCGGTAAAACATGTGCCGTGAGGTCCAGCGGGTGAGGTATTTCTCCGTCATCCACCGGCGCCAGCGGAGGGCCAGGGTCTGCTGCAGATAGTAGGCATACACGGAAAAGGCGATATGCCCGAAGGCGATGGCGGTGAACCGGATGAGGCCGTGGTACACCGCTTCGCTGTCATAATTCTGCAGGGCGCTGTAAAACTCATTGAACCAGTCGTTCAAAAGGAGCGTCATGTACACCGCCGCCATGGTGAGAATAATAATGCCCAGAAGATACATCCAGGCGCTCTTCTTTTCTTCGCTCTTCCAATACCGGGCCGTGAGCTGCCACAAAGCCCTCACCGTCTTCCGGTTCCACTGTCCTGAAACCATAGGTCCTCCTTATATAGGGAAATATTCCTTATTATACTACAGGAGCCCTTTTCTCATACAGAAAAGGCCTCCGGAAAGGGGGGATGTCCTTTCCGGAGGCCTTCTTAAAGGGTGGTTAGTTATGAATTTGGGAGGGAGATAATTTGTAAGAAAAGCAATTGGAATAAAGGATTGGGTTCCTGCCGCCTGACCGTGCTTCAAACGGCAGGTCCCGTCACATGGATGGTATCAATTTCATTCGCATCACCAGGAATCAACACTTACAATCATCAGTCAATGGAAATCCGATGGGATTCTTCTACTTTCTTCTGATCCTCTTTCGGAAGAGCAATCTTCAGCACGCCGTCCTTCAGGCTGGCTTTGATGCCGTCTTCCTTAATGCCTTTCACAGAGAACTGACGAGAGAATCCAACGGCCCCTCTTTCGTGGCGGATATAATGTTTCTCTTCATCCTTGGTTTCCTTCTTGTCTTCCCGTTTAGCGGCAATAGAAAGAATACCGTTTTCATAGTTGATATGGATTTCATCTTTGGTGAAACCGGGCATATCGCAGGTGATTTCGTAACGATCCTTCAGATCCTCGATATCAACCTTCGGTACAGCCACATAATCTTTATAAACCGTAGGAATATCATCAAAGAAATGATCCAGAACACTGTCACCGAATAAACCATCAAATGGAATCAAGCTGCCCATAATCAAAGACCTCTTTCCTTGTATTTTTTATAATGTTCAGGTGTCCGGGGGCTTTCCGGTTTCCCTTCGGGCTCCCTTTCCTCCTGACAACTATAGTATAGCACTTTTAGCACTCCTGTCAATAGAGTGCTAAAATATTTTTGACTTTTCTTTTTATTTATTTGACTATTGCATATTTTCTAGTCTTTATATATTGCTTTTTTGACTATTGTTCCCGGACACGCCCTTTCGGGCGTGAGGGTTCAAAAGGTTCAGAAGGTTCAAAGGGTTCAGAGGGTTGTGGTGGCGGCTGGCGCCGCAATTTATAGTCAGCGCTACGGCATAAACTTCCCG
>OOBU01000680.1_pt1 | contig 12848 bp, 15 predicted proteins | sample 1671501 | NCBI WGS metagenome assembly OOBU01 (sample SAMN06348163, study PRJEB24527) | human gut metagenome | biome: human gut; feature: ankylosing spondylitis patient; material: feces | host: Homo sapiens | place: China | collected 2015-10
TATCATACGATTGCCTCTATACTAATTTGTAAATACGTTTTATTCCGCCCGGTCCTGCACGGCAGCCGCACCACCGATGATCTCGGTGATCTCCTGTGTGATGGAGCCCTGACGGGTGCGGTTGTATTCCAGCTGCAGCTCCCGGATCATATCGTTGGCGTTCTTGGTGGCGGAATCCATGGCGGTCATGCGGGCGCTCTGCTCTGCGCAGAAGCTCTCGGTCATGGCACCAAAGATCATGCCGTGCATATAAATGGGCGCGATCTGTTCAAACACCGTCCATGCAGACGGGAACATCTCCACATCGCCCTTCGGATCGCCCAGACCCTTGGGGGCAGGCTGCAGATGGGCGCGGTCCAGCGGCAGCAGACGCACCATGGTGGGCTCGCTGGTCAGTGCATTCTCGATGCGGGTATAGATGAGATAGATCTCATCCAGCTTGCCGGTCTTGAAATCATCGATGGCGTCCATCGTGATATCGCGGGCACGCTGCAGCGTAGGCTCCGTGGCACCGTAGTGGAAATCCTCCACCAGCCGCGGATCCTTGTGGTACAGGGCGCGGTAGCCGGTCTGGCCGATCACATAGAACCGGTCGTTCTCATCCGCATTTTCCTTGAGGAACTTGATGATGTTCTGGTTGTAAGCGCCTGCCATGCCCTTATCTGCCGTCAGCACGATGTAGGCCCGCTTGGGGTTTGCGATATTACGCTCGTGGAAGAACGGATGCACCGGCTCTTCCGGCAGGTGGGGCACCACGCGGGAAATGGTATCGCGCATACGGTTGAAGTAGGGCGATACATTCTGGTAGTTCTTACGTGCCTTGCGCAGCTTGGACGAGGAGATCAGGTACATGGCGTTCGTGATCTTCATGGTGTCCTGAATGCTCTCGATGCGCTCCTTCAGCAGCTTACTGGACGGCATGGCTGTCGCCTCCCGCATAAGCTTTCCAGGCGTTCAGGATGGCATCGACCATTTCAGGTTCCAGCTTGCCGGTGGCGGTGATCTTATCCATCGTACCGGACACATCCGCGCGGAACTGACGCACAAATGCGGAAGTTTTGGCGCGCAGCTCGGCAGTGGGCAGTTCGTCCAGCACGCCGTGGGAAGCCAGCACCAGCGTGACCACCTGCTCGGCGTCGGACTTGGGCTGATACAGCGGCTGCTTGAGCATTTCCATCAGAGCCTTGCCGTGATCCAGCTGGCGGCGGGTCTCCGCGTCCAGATCCGAGCTGAACTGTGCAAAGGACTCCATATCCTTGTACTGTGCCAGCTCGATACGCAGGTTGGCGTTGGCCTTTTTCATGGCCTTGGTCTGGGCAGCGCCGCCCACACGGGACACCGACAGACCCACATTGACGGCCGGGCGGTTGCCTGCATTGAACAGGGCGCTCTCGAGGAAGATCTGACCATCGGTGATGGAAATGACATCGTCGCGCATCCGGCAGGAGCGCTCCAGCAGACGGGAGTGCAGATAGAACACGTCGCCGGGGTAAGCCTCACGGCCCGGAGAGCGGCGCAGCAGCAGAGAAATGGCACGGTAGGCCACTGCATGCTTGGACAGATCGTCGTAAACGATCAGCACGCTCTTGCCCTGACTCATGAAGTACTCGGCCAGTGCGGTGCCGGCATAGGGTGCGATGTACTGCAGGGGAGCGGAATCCGAAGCAGTAGCCGCCACGATGGTGGTGTAGCTCATGGCACCGTGCTTCTGCAGATCGCCTGCCACGCGGGCAATGGAAGAAGCCTTCTGGCCGATGGCCACATAAATGCACAGCACACCGGTGTTTTTCTGGTTCAGGATGGCGTCCGTGGCGATGGAGGTCTTGCCGGTCTGGCGGTCGCCGATGATCAGCTCACGCTGACCGCGGCCGATGGGGAACATGGAATCGATGGCCAGGATGCCGGTGTGGAGCGGGGTATCCACGCTCTGACGTTCCAGAATGCCGGGGGCCTGCTTTTCGATGGGGTTGTAGCCCACGGCTTCAATGGGGCCCTTGCCATCGATGGGCTCGCCCAGCGGGCTGATGACACGGCCCAGAAAAGCATCGCCCACCGGGATACCGGCGCGCTTGCCGCTGCGGGTCACCAGAGTGCCCACGCCGACGGTCTCAGCTCCGTCGAACAGCATGATGCCCAGCTGTTCGGGGTCCACGCTCTCCACCATGCCCTTGGCACCGTTGTCGAAGGTGACGATCTCGCCGTACACGGCGCGGTTCATGCCTTCGACGTGCACGATGCCGTCGGCAGAGGAGATGACCACGCCACCCTCCGCAGAGGTCTCGGCGGGCTTGTAGTCCTCAATGCGGGTCTTGAGGGTAGCCAGCGAGGGCTTGCCCTCCATCATCTTGTCCAGCTGATGACGGCCGGAGTTATCGAACACGCGGTCGCCCACCTGCAGGACATAGCCGGACAGCAGGCTCTCGTCCACCGTCACGTTCAGGATGACCTCGGTGGCATCATACAGCTTGCGTACCTCGGCGCGGATCCGGTTCAGCTCCTCTTCCCGGGGCTTGCGGGCGCTGCGCAGCTCGGCCTTGACGATGCGGTTGTCCGCAAAAAATTCACGACTGAATTCAGTTGCCATTGCCTGCACCTGCTTTCTCCAGCAGATCGTCCAGCAGACGTGCGTCGTCCTGGGCGGTCAGATTGCGGGCCAGCAGCTTCTCGCACATCGCACGGGCCAGTGCCGTGGTCTGGGCATCGGCTTCCCGCAGCTTGCTCTGGCGTTCGGCCTCGGCGCTTGCCTTGCCGGCTGCCACGATGGCGTCTGCCTGCTTGCGGGCATCTGCCAGCAGCTGCTGCTTTTCGACCTCAGCCTGCTTTTCGTAGGCTTCGCGGCGGGCAGCGGCCTCATTGTCCACATTGCGCAGTTTTTCCTGCGCGGCGTTCATGGTCTCTGCGGCTTCCTTCTTGGAGGTCTCCGCATCGGCCAGGTTTGCGTCCACCATCTGCTGGCGCTTTGCGATCACGTCCTGAACAGGCTTGAACAGGAACTTGCGCAGCACCGCATACATGACGAGGACGTTCACGACGGTCCACAGCAGGTTAATATCCAACTTCAGCATTCGTCTGCGCCTCCGTTACTGACCCAGGAACAGGATGATCAGCAGTGCAACGACGAAGCCGAAAATTGCAGTACCTTCTGCCAGAGCAGCGCCCAGCAGCAGGTTGGTCTGGATCTTGCCGGATGCCTCGGGCTGACGGGAGATAGCCTCCGTTGCCTTACCCGTTGCGATGCCGATGCCGATACCGCCGCCAATGCCGGTCAGCGCTGCAATGCCAGCGCCCAGAGCAATCAAACCATTCATAGTAATAATCTCCTTTTAAATTCAGTAAATATCAATGGATCAGTCTTCTCCGCCCATGGTCTCTTTCATGAACAGCGAAGTCAGGAACACGAACACGTAGGTCTGGATCAGACCGTCGAACAGGTCAAAATACAGGCTGAACACCGCCGGGACGAACACAGGCACCACGAGCTTGATCAGCTCCATGATGACGAATGCACCCAGCACGTTGCCGAACAGTCGCATGCACAGGCTGGTGGGGCGGATGGCGACCTCGAGGATGTTCATAGGGGTCATGACCGGCGTGGGGGCAGCCAGACTCTTGAGGAAGCCCACGCCGCCGCGTGCCCGGATGCCGGCACCCTCGATCAGGACGATGCTCATCAGCGCCAGCGCTGCGGTCACATCCAGATCCTTTGTGGGGGGCTTGACGCCGAACACGCCGATCAGGTTGCTGAAGGCGATGTAGATGGCCACGGTCATCAGGTAAGGCACATAGCGCCTGCCCTTTTCGCCCAGCAGACCTTCAAAGAAATTGGTGCCTGCGAGGTAGGCCATTTCCAGCACGGCCTGACGCTTGCTGATGTGGTCCACCTTCAGGTTTCTGGTAAGCAGGATCGAGCCGATGGTGACGATGGCCAGGATCACCCAGCTGATGACCACGGATTCCGGGATCTGCAGCGGGCCGACCTTGACGTATTCAACGGTCAGCTCTTCCATCAATGCTTTGGTCAGATTATTCAATTGTTTTCCCTCCTTCCTGAAGAATATGGTTCCGGGGGTAAGACCGCCGCACCGCCCCGGCGGCGCAGCGTCCTTCTTATCGCTCGAAGAAAAGGCGCAGCTTTGTGAAAAAAGTAAGGAAGGCGTTCGGCTTTGTCCGGTCACACCCTCCCTCCTGCACGGATCACTTCGTCTTTTTTCGTTGTGTATGATAGTACGATTGACGAAAATTGGCAAGTGGCTTTGTGCACATTCTACATTTTAGGTGGTTCTACTGCATTGATATACAAAAAAAGTTGTGCATCTTGTCCAACAAAACGCTCTTCACATGTACTTTTTCCACAAATTTCTTAGCCAATTCTTAGGTTTCAATGGCTTTTTCAGGGCATTCCGGGAAATATTTCCATCAAAAATGCCCCATTGTACATGCTTTATATGCCCGATATATAAAATTCGTATAGGCGCCTCGTCCGTTATTCCATCCCGTTCTATACATATTTATTATCGTTCCATATCCGGGAGCTATCAGTCCGTCTGCTTTTCGCCCCGGCGGAACATCAGCCGGAAGATGGCACGGGTAAGCGGGCCGCAGTACAGCAGCTGCCAGCACAGGGCCATGGGCATATTGCAGCCCCAGGTATGCACCCAGGTGCCAAAGCTTGGTTCTTTAAACAGCACCGTTGCGATCAGGCTCATCACCGGGCACATGATGCACACGATCATCAGCGAGATGGCATAGGTGATGAACTGCGGACGATCTGTGGGCCGCATGAATATAAACGCCAATCGGGTGGCCAGTTTCTCCACCACGAAAAATTCCAGCACGCAGGCAATGGGAACCATGATCGGCATCTCGTGCAGAGCCATAACAAAGGTGGCATTGGTGACACCGCCTGTGTTCAGCGCCACATTGTAAACGATCATGCCATAGACCATAATTGCAGCCATGACAATGGTAAAGAAGATACGTTCCGGTAAAGTTTTAGGCATTTTGATTCTCCGTTTCTTTTGTGTCTAAATTTTTGCCGCAAAAAAGCCGCCCCGCGAAACTTTCATCTCGCGGGGCGGCGGCGACTACCATTCATTGGCGCTATTTTAGCACAAACAAATCCATCACATAATACCCTGCCGACATTTTCTCCCGTTTTGCGCAAAATCCTCCACAAACGGCCCGGAACTTCTGGGCAGCTTTGCTGTTGACTTCCTCGGCAGCCCTCCCTGCAGGGAACAGAGTTCCTCTCCAAAGGGTATGATCGTCCGGACATACCGCACAGAAAGCGGCATTTTGTACGTTCCATCTGCCATTTTTCAAGAACTGCACAATTTTATGTTTTTATCCTTGTGTATTCTGCGAATAGACAAATCAATCAGGAATATGTATAATAAAGCCAGAAACCAGAGAAGTACAGCAGAAGCTCAAGAGAGAGCTAATCCCGCTGACTTGAAGCAGAAAGGAGCGAGACCGATGGTCGATATGGAACCCGCACAGCAGGGACAGGCTGTCGGGATTCGCTGAGAAGCAAAACAGAGGCTCACCACAAACGGGATGTTTCCCCCGTATAAAAACACAACAAAAATGAGCCAGTCTTGAGCATCAAAAATGCGATTATACGACAACCTGTCGATCAACTAAAACCCCAGCGATTCAAATAGATCCGCCGGAGATGATTCCTATGAAGGTATCTTTTGTACGGAGAACATTATTTGAATAGCAAAAAAGGAGTTCTACCAATGTACTAAGTAGTTTGCCCCTGGCGAATCTAACTCGAAAGAATGTGGTAATATGAAATTCATCTTCCGAATCTCGGTGCCGCACTCCATCAGTTAAGAGAAGGGTCAATCCAATGTACTAAGTAATCAGTCCCCTTGAAATAGATTCTCAGTTTCCAGTAGTTTCTAAGGAGAGTCACCCTATGAAACGTTTACTCCGAAAATGAGGAACCCCAAGGAGAAGAGGCTTATGACTCCGAAGAAGTAAGTATCCAGCCGGACGAGGGCTTGCAACCGCCTCGTCCGGCTGGTTTTATTTTGTGCTGTTTTCACCAACAGTCAACGTCCGATTTGTGCAAATTTTACGCTGCGCGGTTGAATACCGTCCTTTGTTTTTGCACTTTTCTGTGGTATACTGTGGAAAAAGATGGGAGGTGCATTTCATGGAGTCGTTCGTTTCGGTTTCCACTCTGTTCAACCTTGTGCTGACCGTTATCTGGTTCATCTGCCGTTCAACCAGTATCACCGCGACCCGGAGTACCGCGCCTTCTGGCAGAAAAAGAACGGCGTGTTTTACATGCTCAACAGTATCGCCTTTCTGATCTTAGCCTTCACACCTGTCACATCGCTGATTTACCGTATCATCTTCGGCATCGCCATCGTGGGAGACCTTCTTTATCTTGTCGCTTACGAAAGCTGGAACCATAGTGCGGATTGACAGCCGGAAAGGGGCCACCATGAATTTGAATCTTTCGGACTGGGATTGGCTGAACGCCGCGCTGGGTGTGCTGTTTTTGTACCGCGGCATCCGGGATCTGTACAATGGCACCGGCACCGGATGGAGCAGTGAGGACGAAAAGAAGCACTTCCGCAAATTTTACGGCATTGCTTCGATCCTTTGCGGTGCACTCTATCTGGTCAACACCTTTCTTCCCAGGGTCGAGCCGCTGCACTCCATTTTGATGGTGGCGGCGCTCGTGTTGTGCGCTGCCCTGCTGATCTCGTATCTGTGCTATACTCTGAGCAGGGACGACAAAACCAAAAAGTGAGGGGTTGCTATGGAAGTCATCTTATCGATCTTAGCCGCCCTTTTCGGCATCGGGTTCGGCATTTTTATGGCGCTGCAGCCGGAGGATGCCATTGCCCTGCATGACCGTGGGCGGTATACGCAGGCACCTGAGCCCACGGAAGAGTACATCAAATTGACCCGGCTGGAGGGCATCGGACTTTCGGTGCTCTGTGCCGTGCTTCTGGTGGTGTTGCTGTTCGCACCCCAATAATACTTTGCAGCTTTCCTCTTGCGTTCGTTTTCTCATCCTGCTACAATGAGAAAAAACGCAGGAGGTATTTTATTATGGTCAAGCATGTGATCCTGTGGCAGCTGAAGGACGAGCTGTCCGATGCCGAAAAAGCCGCCGTCAAGGCAGGCATCAAGGAGGGGCTGGAAGGTCTGGCAGGCAAGGTCCCGGGCCTTGTGGAAGTGCATGTCAACATCAACGGTCTCCCCTCTTCCACTGCCGACCTGATGCTGGACACCACCTTTGAAAGCGCCGAGGCCCTCAAGGGCTACTCCGTCCATCCCGCCCATGTGGCTGTGGCCGACAGCAAGGTGCGGCCCTACACCAAGGCACGGTTCTGTCTGGATTACGAGATTTAATGTTGACAAACCCACCGTTTTTGCGTATTATAGACATAACAATGTAAATTGGCTGTGAAGAGAAGAGTACGCACCGTCTGCGCCTGACAGAAAGCCCGAAGGATGGAACCGGGCAGGCCGCGCGATGCCGAAGATGGTCTCGGAGCTGCGCAGGTGAAAATTGAGCCTGCGACGGGTGCGCCCGTTACCGCGCTGCGCCGTGCTTTTTGGCCCGGCAAAAGGCTGCGCCCGCAAGGGTGCGGCGAAGCAAGGTGGTACCACGAAAGTTTCAGGCTCTCGTCCTTGTCCGGCTCAGTCCGGCAGGATGAGGGCTTTTTTCGTCCCCCGCCAAATCAGGAAAGGAAGAGTATCAACCTATGAGTGAGCACAAGACATTCTACATCACCACTCCCATCTACTACCCCAGCGACAAACTGCACATCGGCCACAGCTATACCACTGTCGCCTGCGACGCACTGGCACGCTTCAAGCGGATGCAGGGCTATGACGTCATGTTCCTGACCGGCACCGACGAGCACGGCCAGAAGATTCAGGATAAGGCCGCCGACGCCGGTGTGACCCCCAAGGAATACGTGGACAAGATCGTAGCCACCGTCAAGGATCTGTGGAAGCTGCTGGACGTCAGCTACGACCGCTTCATCCGCACCACCGACGACTACCACATGGAGTCCTGCCAGAAAATTTTCACCAAGCTGTATGAGCAGGGCGACATCTACAAGGGCGAGTACATCGGCCACTACTGCAAGCCCTGCGAGAGCTTCTGGACCGACAGCCAGCTGGTGGACGGCAAGTGCCCCGATTGCGGCCGCGAAGTGTACGACGCACACGAGGAAGCCTACTTCTTCAAGACCAGCAAGTATGCCGACCGCCTGCTGAAGCTCTACGAGGAGAACCCCCAGTTCATCCAGCCTGAGAGCCGCAAGAACGAGATGATCGCCTTCATCAAGCAGGGCCTGCAGGACACCTGCGTGTCCCGCACCTCCGTGAAGTGGGGCATCCCCGTGCCCTTCGACCCCAAGCACACCATGTATGTGTGGGTGGATGCCCTGAGCAACTATATCTCCGCGCTGGGCTACGGCAACGAAAAATATCACGACTACGACAAGTTCTGGCCTGCCGACCTGCACATGGTGGGCAAGGAGATCCTGCGTTTCCACACCATTCTGTGGCCCGCCATGCTGATGGCTCTGGATCTGCCCCTGCCCAAACGGGTGTTCGGCCACGGCTGGCTGCTGATGAACGGCGGCAAGATGTCCAAGTCCGTGGGCAACGTGGTGGATCCCGTGATCCTGTGCGACCGCTACGGCGTGGATGCCATCCGCTACTTCCTGCTGCGTGAGATTCCCTTCGGCAACGATGGCATGTTCACCAACGAAGCCCTGATCACCCGCATCAACAGCGATCTGGCGAACGATTTGGGCAACCTGCTCAGCCGCACGGTCGCCATGTGCGAGAAGTACTTCGGCGGCACCGTGCATAACGTTGCCGGTACCGAAGCCATCGACACCGAGCTGGAGACCATGGTCAACGAGCTGACCGCCAAGGTCACGGCCGACATGGACAGCCTGACCATCCCGCAGGCCCTGATGGAGATCTTTGCGGTCATCCAGCGCGCCAACAAGTACATCGACGAGACCGCTCCCTGGGCGCTGGCCAAAGACGAGGCCAACAAGGCCCGTCTGGAGAGCGTGCTGTACCACCTGTGCGAGGCACTGCGCGTGTGCGGCATCCTGCTGAACGCCTACCTGCCCACCACTGCCCCCAAGATGATGGAACAGCTGGGTCTGGACGCATCTGCTCTGGACCTGACCAAGACCACCTACGGCGCACAGGAGACCTACACCGTGCACAAGGGCGAGGCACTGTTCCCCCGCATCGATGTGGCAAAGGAAATTGCCCACCTGAAGGAAGAGGACGAGAAGCGCAAGGCTGCTGCCGAAGCTGCCAACAAGGCCAAGGCTGAAGCTGAGAAGAAGGCTGCCGCCCCCGCCGAGGAGAGCACCGTGGACTTTACCCACGAGGAAGAGATCGACTTTGACACCTTCTGCAAGGTGGAGCTGCGCGTGGCCGAGGTGCGCGCCTGCGAGAACCTGAAGGAGAGCAAGAAGCTGCTGCACCTGACCGTGTTTGACGGCGAGCGGGAGCGCTGCATCCTGTCCGGCATTGCAAAGTGGTTCAAGCCGGAAGACCTGATCGGTAAGAAGATCGGCATTGTGTGCAATCTGGCACCTCGCCCCATGATGAAGGGCAAGTATGTCAGCGAGGGCATGATCTTTGCTGCTGATACCGCCGACGGCGGCTGCTCCATCGCTTTCTACGGCGACGACACCCCCGTAGGCAGCCGCATCCACTGAGCCGCCATGCAGGAAAACAAAACGCTTTCCCACGCGGAATGGCTGGATAAAATTTTCGGCACGCCGGTGTTCGCCGTGCTGCTGGCCATCTTCTGCAATGTGCTGTGGGGCTCGGCCTTCCCCTTCATCAAGCTGGGCTACCGGCTGTTCTCCATTGATTCCAGCAGCACCGCCTCCATCTTCTGCTTTGCCGGTGTGCGGTTCATGCTGGGCAGCTTTCTGGTGCTTCTGGGCAGTGTTCTGTTGCAGAGCCGCCTGCCCAAGTTCCCCCGCGGCAAAGTGGCAGCGGAGTGCTGTGCTCTGGGCCTGTGGCAGACCACGACCCAGTACGCATTCTATTACATCGCTGTTGCCATGCTCACGGGTGCCTTTGGCGGCATCCTGAACAGCACCCAGAGCTTTCTGGGCGTGATCTTTGCCCACTTCATCTATGGCAATGCCGACCGTATGACCCCCGCCAAAACGTTGGGCTGTGTCATCGGCTTTGCGGGCGTGCTCATCGGCACGCTGGGCAACCACGGCAGCGGAAGCGGCTGGGGCGTGTTCTGCATGATGGCCGCTACCATCATCTTTACCCTGTCCGGCCCGTGGAACAAATCCGTGACCAAAAAAGCAGACAGCTTTGCCGTCTGCTTCATCAACCTGTTCGTGGGCGGTCTGGCACTGTTCGTGCTGGGCACTGTGCTGGGCGGCAGTCTCCATGTGCAGAGCGCACTGGCGGTGGTGGTCATGCTGTATCTGGCCTTCATCTGCGGGGCAGGCTATGTGCTGTGGGCCCTGCTGATGAAGAACAACCCGGTCAGCCGCATTGCCATCTTTGGCTTCGTGAACCCGGTGGTCAACGTACTGCTGAGCGCCGTGCTCAACGGCGAACCCCTGTTCCGCTGGCAGTATCTGGCGGCGCTGGTGTTCGTGTGTGTGGGCATCTGGCTGGTGAACAAGGCCCCCGTCAAAAAGGAGGGCAAATGACCGGCCCCATTTTTGACACCCACGCGCACTACAGTGCCCGCGCTTTTGACGCAGACCGCGATTTCCTGCTGGACAGCCTGCCCGGCAAGGGCGTGGTGGGCGTGTGTGAACAGGCCACCCACTCCGGGGATGCACCCAAAGTGCTGGAGCTGGCGCACCGCTACCCGTGGGTGGTGGCAGCTGTTGGCATCCACCCGGAAAGCCTGCTGCCCGCCGCCGACTGCGGCGAGGAAGGCCCGGCTCCTACGGTCTCGGTGTACGGCGGGGACTGGGCCGCAGAGATGCGCGCTCTGGCCCCGTATTACGAGGACCCCAAGGTGGTAGCTGTGGGGGAGTGCGGGCTGGACTACCACTGGCCTGTGCCCAAGGATGCCCAGCTGGCCATGTTTGAGGCACACATCCGGCTGGCGCTGGAGCTGGACAAGCCCATCATCGTGCACGACCGCAACGCCCACGCCGACGTTTACGCACTGCTCAAAAAATACCAGCCCAAGGGCATCGTCCACTGCTATTCCGGCAGTGCCGATGACGCGGTGTGGCTGGCAAAGCAGGGACTGTTCATCGGTTTTGGCGGGGCGTGTACCTTCAAGGGTGCCAAGCGGGCGGCAAAAGCCATCAGCGCCCTGCCGCTGGAAAGCATCGTGCTGGAGACCGACTGCCCCTATATGGCACCGGAGCCGGTGCGCGGCACCCGCTGTGACAGCTCCCTCATCCGCTATGTGGGCGAGTATATCGCCCAGCTGCGTGGCATCTCTGCCGAAGAGGTGTTCCGCACCACAGCCGAAAATGCCCGCCGGGTATACGGGCTGTGATCCGTTTTTCGCAAGTTGCACAGGTTTTTCTCTGTGCTTCTGTATAAATCAACAATCAAAATCCAAACTGTTATAAGGAGAACCTACCATGAAAGCACGTATTCCTAAGCACCGCGAGTTCATCATCAACTTCCCCGACAGCATCGACCAGAACAAGGCCAACGAGGGCTGGGCAAAGCTGCAGCAGATCGTTGAGGACTACAAGAAGGCCCACAATGGCGCTTCCGTCTACGCCCCCACCTTCATCGAGGACTGCGAGGCCGAGGTGAAGAAGCTGCAGGAAGAGTACGGCTTCGAGTACACGGTCGAATACGTTCAGTAATTTCTGATATTTAAAATCCCCTCTGTGCATCTGCGCAGGGGGGATTTGCTGTTTCAGGGGGAACCGCTTTTTCCCTGCGGTGTGCTCCTGCAAAAATACAGCCCCGGCAGACTGCATGGTCTGTCGGGGCTGTGCTTTCCTGTCCGGGTCACTTTTCCACTTTACTCAGCAGGATGCGGTCGTTATCCAGATTCTTGCCTGCGTTCTCGCGGAACTTTTCAAGCAGGTCGTCCACGGTCATCCGGCTGCGCTCCTCGCCCTTCACGTCAAAGACGATGCGGCCGGAATCCATCATCAGGGTGCGGTTGCCCAGCTCCAGTGCCTGATGCATATTGTGGGTGACCATCAGGCAGGTGATCTTCTTTTCAGCCACGATGCTCTTGGTCAGCTCCAGTACCTTTTCGGCGGTGGCGGGGTCCAGTGCGGCGGTGTGCTCGTCCAGCAGCAGCAGCTTGGGGGTGACGAGGGTGGCCATGAGCAGGGTCAGCGCCTGCCGCTGACCGCCGGAAAGCAGTCCCACCGGCTGCTTCATGCGGTCCTCAAGGCCCATATCCAGCAGCGCCAGCTTTTCGCGGAACACTTCCTTGTCCTTGCGGGAGATGCGGGAGAAGATGGCGTGGGGCGCGGTGCCGGCACGCAGATAGGCCAGTGCAAGGTTTTCCTCAATGGTCATGTTGGGTGCCGTGCCCTTGAGCGGGTCCTGAAACAGGTGGCCGATGACCTTGCTGCGCTGGTGCTCCGGCGCAAAGGTGATATCCTGTCCGCCCAGCAGGATGCTGCCCTCGTCGGCGATGAAGCCGCCGGTGATGGCGTTGAACAGGGTGGATTTGCCCGCGCCGTTGGAGCCCACGATGGTGGCAAAGTCCCCGGCTTCCATGTGCAGGCTGACACCGTTCAGGGCCACTTTTTCATTGACCGTGCCGGGGTTGAAAGTCTTGTGCAGATCGTTCAGCTGAAGCATTTCCATCTTACTTTCCCTCCTTGCCGGTAGTCACGCGGCGGCGGCAGGCCCCA
>OOBU01000684.1_pt1 | contig 12764 bp, 9 predicted proteins | sample 1671501 | NCBI WGS metagenome assembly OOBU01 (sample SAMN06348163, study PRJEB24527) | human gut metagenome | biome: human gut; feature: ankylosing spondylitis patient; material: feces | host: Homo sapiens | place: China | collected 2015-10
CAAGAGTGTTCTTGTTTGTGCCGTCGAACGATGCGATTTTTTGCGCTGTCATGTCATTGACAAAGACTTTTCCGTCGAAACCAACACCCCAACGGGCATCGGTGGCTGCAGGCAGACCCTCGGTCACTTTCCAATCCTGCGTAAGAGTTTGTGCCTGAACGGCTACGGCGGACGCAACAACAGCGAGTCCGCACACAAGAATGTGTTTAATTTTTTTCATAAAGTTAGGTTTTAGTTTGATTTATAAGTTTTAGTTAAGTTCTTCTATTATAAAAAAGTTAGGCCGTAGTCTTTTTTTCCTTATTTTTTGTAAAAGTACTCATTAAAATCAATACTGCAACATTTTTATATCTTTTTAACTCACAATTATCTATTTTCAACATCCTGTATCGCGCTGACACCAAGAGACAGGCTAATACCTTCTGCCGCTCCATTGACGTCGCGTCGTGGACGCGATATTTCATAGCAACCCCATTCGTAGGAGCGCAGCGATGACGCATGGGGTCACTGACCGCCACCATGCTCATGCGCTTCGGAGATGCGCTACTACGCCCGAGGAGTCACTCTCTGCACCAGGAGAACGAGGGGATGTCCGCAGCGCAGACGCGATACTTCATAGCAACCCCATTCGTAGGAGCGCAGCGATGACGCATGGGGACTCTGGCCGCCACACTGCCCATGCGCTTCGGAGATGCGCTACTACGCCCGAGGAGTCACTCTCTGTACCCGGAGAACGAGGGGATGTCCGCAGCGCGGACACGCTTTCAGTTAACCCCGGACTGCGTCCGGGGCAGAGCAACCAACGCAGCATGCACCGCAACGCGGTGCCGCTGAGACACAATCTTGTTTTTGGATAAAACCGGCTGTGCCTCGGAAAAATCAAAATTTCAAGCAAGCTCGATTTTGCTTTTTGGATAAAACCGGCTGCGCCTCGGAAAAATCAAAATTTCAAGCAAGCTTGATTTTGCTTTTTGGATAAAACCGGCTGCGCCTCGGAAAAATCGAAGCAAGCTTCATTTTTCTCTCGGCTTGCGCGGTTTTTCTCTCGGCTTGCACTAACTTTTGATAATTTAGGCTGCGCCTCGGAAAAATCAAAATTTCAAGCAAGCTTGATTTTGCTTTTTCTCTCGGCTTGCACTAACTTTGCAAAAAATTTCTATGAAGAAGCCGGAATTGGAAGGGGTGAAAAATCTCTTGTTTGACTTGGGCGGCGTCATTATGGACATCCGCCGCGAAAATTGTATTAAAGCCTTGGAGCGACTGGAAGTGAGCGGCATCGGCGAGATGCTGGGCGTCTACTGCCAGCAGGGCGCATTTCTTCAACTTGAAGAGGGAAAAATCACACCGGCTGAGTTTCGCGACTATGTGCGCGGCAAGTCTGCCTGCACACTCTCCGACGAGGAAATCGACACGGCGTTTGACGCCTTTCTTGTGGGCATCCCAGTGGCACGCCTACATGCGCTCGAGTCGCTGCGCAACCATTATAAGATATATGTGCTGTCAAACACCAACGCCATAATGTACAACCAAGGCATCCGCCGCGAGTTTGAGAAAGACGGCAAACACCGCGAAGACTATTTCGATGGCATCTGCACAAGTTTTGAGGAGGGCGTGGCAAAGCCCGACCGCCGCATCTTCGAAGCCGTGGTGCGCAAATTCGGCATCCGCCCGGAAGAAACGCTGTTCTTCGACGACTCGCAGACCAATCTCGACGCAGCGTCGCAACTGGGATTCAAGACGTGGCTTGTGGCTGAAGGTACGGAATTCATGGAAGCGTTCGGGGAGTAATGGATACTTTTTTCAACAAGCAAGTCCCCGACAACATGCCGCCGTTAGCGGCAACGATAGGGATGTTTGACGGCGTGCACCGCGGCCACCGCCTTGTTGTCGACAATCTGCGCCAAGCTGCGTCGGCACGAGGATTGAAAACCGCCGTGTTCACCTTCCCCAACCATCCACAGCTGCTGTTTCACCCCGACTGCGGCCTGCGGCTGCTCACAAGCCCGGAAAAGAAGGCTTCGCTGCTGGCGCAGACGGGCGTTGACTACACTTTCTTCCTCACATTCACTCATGAATTGGCGGCGATGACGGCACGCGAGTTTATGACGTTGCTGCACTCCCGCTACAACGTGAGGCTGCTCGCCGTGGGCTACGACCACCGTTTCGGCAGACGGTCGGACGAGACTTTTGCTGACTATCAACGCTACGGCGAGGCGATTGGCATCGACGTGATAACTACTCCCGAACTCAGCGGCGACGGCCATATCAGCTCGTCTGCCATACGCCGACGGCTGGCTGAGGGCGACGTGAAAGGCGCCGCCTCGATGCTCGGTCGCCGCTACTGCATTGCCGGCAAGGTGGTGGACGGCAAACGCAACGGCCGCCTTATCGGCTTCCCCACCGCCAACATCGACCTTGACGGCATACCTCTGCTCGTGCCGCCCGACGGCGTATATGCCGTTAAAGTATCGGTCGACGGAGCGACATTCGGTGGTATGCTCAACATCGGCACTCCGACAGTCGACCATGCAACGCAACGCACCATTGAGGTGAACATCTTCAACTTCGACAACGAGATATACGGCAAGACGGTGAATCTTGAATTTGTTGACCGTGTGCGCGACGAGCGACGCATGAACGGACTCGACGACCTGCGCCGGCAACTACAACTCGACCGAAAAACAATTGAAAATATATTAACACAATCTTCAGAATATGAAAATCATTAATTTTGCCGACGAGCGTTCGCTTGTCAACGTTTTTATGCGCGAACTGCGCGACGAGAAAATCCAGAAAGACATGTTGCGTTTCCGCCGCAACATTGAGCGTATTGGGGAAATTGCAGCCTATGAGATTTCAAAGACACTCGAATTCAAGACCATCGATACCAAAACTTGCCTCGGAACGGCAAAAAGCCATGTGGTGGACGAAACTGTGGTTATCGCCACCATCCTGCGCGCCGGACTGCCTTTGCATCAGGGCGTGCACAACTATTTCGACGGCGCTGAGAACGCTTTCGTGTCTGCCTACCGCAAATATGTGAGCAAAGACGATTTCCGCATCCACATCGAGTATATCGCCGCTCCACGCATCGACGACAAGGTGCTGATAATCACCGACCCTATGCTCGCAACAGGATCGTCGATGGAGCTTGCCTACGAGGCGCTGCTGACAAAAGGCAAACCTTCGAAGGTGCATATCGTGTCGGTAATCGCCTCGCAACAGGCTATCGACTTTATCCGCGACAAATTTCCCGCCGACACCACTCTGTGGGTGGCTGCCATTGACGACGAAGTCAACGAGCACAAATACATCGTGCCTGGACTCGGAGATGCCGGCGACCTCGCGTTCGGTGAAAAAGAAGGTTAACGGATTAAACCTTTTCCGCTCATCTTCGTTCTAAAAGATACCAACAAACAAAAACGAAGAATGATGAAGAGACTTTTTACAACAACCCTGCTCAGCATCGTGATGCTGCTTATCTGCGCCCCAGGCGCGGCAGCGTCAGACATAGCCATTGCCTATCACGACCTGCCTCTACGCGCGCAGTCGTTTGTCAAAAAATATTTCAATCCGCACAAGGTGGTGCTCGTGAAGGAAGACCGCGGTTTCCGCGACACCGACTACGATGTGAAGTTTACCGACGGAAGCGAGATTGAGTTCAACGGCAGAGGCGAATGGACCGAGGTGAAATGCCCTAAAGGTTTGAAAAACGGCATCATACCAGTGCAGATAATGAACTTTATGAAACACCGCGGCTATCTGAAGCATGGCGTGAAGCCTGTGAAGATTGAATACAGCCGAAAGGGATATGAGGTGAAACTGAGCAACGGAACGGAGCTGGAATTCGACAACCGCTTCAATCTTGTCGACGTGGACCATTGAGGAATTTTCAAAAAAAAGTTTTGGCGTTTCAGAAAATTTGCCGTAACTTTGCGCCACTAAAACCTCGATACCCGGGTGGCGAAATTGGTAGACGCGCTAGTTTCAGGTTCTAGTGGTGTAACAACCTTGTCGGTTCGAGTCCGATCTCGGGTACACAGAATGGCTGACAATCTTTTGATTGTCAGCTATTTTTATTTTATCAGCCAGAAACAAGCAATACTGCTATTTTTTAGATGCGGAAAATCCTTGCCACGGCGATTGCAGCCTTCACCATCCATAAAGGCAGACGGTCGGCGAGCAGAAAACACAACCGGTAGACATACGGAATGTTGCTGAAACTCCAGATATGCGCATTGGTTTCGGGATAGGTCGACCGCCAACGCACAATGTCGCGGTGGCTGCCTCGGAGCATCTTTATCTTTGCCGTAAACCGTGCGAACAGAATGAATTGCGAATAGCGTTCGGCATACGACGGCGGCATCGAGGCAAACCAACGGTCCATCCCGTCGACAAACGCAAGATGGTCGGCAAGCACACGGTCCATTCGCTCGGTCGACAACGAGTCTGTCGTTTCTTTACGATAATGATAGAACGGACGGTTGTAAATCACTATGCGGCGCGTTGCAACAGCCACTCTGAACCACAGTCCCAAATCTTCCCAACAGTTGACCCCCTCAAAAAAGCGGATGCCGTTGTCAACAATCACGCTGCGGCGTATAATCTTGTTGCACAATGAGCAATGAAGCGTGTCGAGAGGCATATCGTTGAGCTGTGGATAGTCGAGCGAAGGGAAACCCACCGTGTCACAACGCCCCTTGCCCTTCTCCAAATAATACGGGGTGCACACCACGTCGGCGCCTGTGGAATCAGCCACGCGCAGCATCGTGCCATACATCTCGGCATCAACCCAGTCGTCTGCGTCGCAATGGATTACGAATTCTCCGCTCGCCGCGTCAACACCGCGCTGCCGTGAATATGCGCTGCCTCGGTTGATGTCGTTGCGAAGCACCGTCACCTGGTCGCGCCGCTGCGGATAGCTCGAAACCACCGCCTGCAGCACCGCCTCGGAAGCATCGGTGCTGCGGTCGTTGACAAAAACAAACTCTATGCCGCCCGACAACGACTGACGCATCAGCGAATGCACACAATCTCCGATATGCCGCTCCGCATTGTAGAATGGAACGACAACCGAGAGCCGTATGTCTGTTTTCGCAATGTCCATAGATACATACAAAGTTAGTGATTTCGCCGATAAAAAGAAATATATTAACTTTGTGTTATTAAAATTTATTGTCGTGGCAGAAAAAAAGATTGTTGAGACTCCGCTGATGAAGCAGTTTTTCGAGATGAAGAAAAAACATCCCGATGCAATCATGCTGTATCGTGTGGGCGACTTTTACGAAACATTTTCAACCGATGCCGTCACGGCTTCGGAAATATTGGGCATAACGCTCACAAAACGTGCCAACGGCCCGGGACAGCACATCGAACTTGCCGGGTTTCCCCACCATGCGCTCGACACATATCTGCCAAAACTGGTGCGCGCGGGAAAGCGCGTTGCAATCTGCGAGCAACTTGAAGACCCTAAACTGACAAAAAAACTCGTGAAGCGCGGCATCACCGAATTGGTGACTCCGGGAGTAGCCATCAACGGAAATATGCTCGACTACCGCGAGAATAACTTCCTCGGTGCGGTGCATTTCGGGAAAAACGCCTGCGGAGTGGCGTTTCTCGACATCAGCACAGGTGAGTTTCTTACCGCCGAGGGCACAATCGACTATATTGACAAACTGCTCGCCAACTTCTCTCCGAAGGAGGTGCTGGTGGAGCGGTCGTGCAAAAAACGCTTCGACCAGTCGTTTACGGCTAAATATCTGACTTTCGAGCTCGACGACTGGATGATGACCGGCGAGGCTGCTCACGACAGGCTGCTGAAGCAGTTTGAGACAAAAAGCCTGAAAGGGTTCGGTGTCGACAAGATGCAGAATGCAATTGTTGCTTCGGGAGCAATTCTGTTCTACCTCGACCTGACTCAGCACACTCAGATTTCACACATCACGTCGCTCGCTCGCATCGAGGAGGAGAAATTCGTGCGTCTCGACCGCTTTACGGTGCGCAACCTCGAGCTGGTGGAACCAATGTGCGAGGACGGCAAGAGTCTGCTCAACGTGATTGACCGCACCGTATGCCCTATGGGCGCGCGCCTGCTGCGACGATGGACTTTGTTTCCGCTGAAGTCGGTGAAGCAAATCAACGACCGGCTCGACGTGGTGGAGCATTTCTTCAAAGACCGCGAGGGACGAGAACTGATTCAACGACAACTGGAACTGGTCGGCGACATGGAGAGGCTGGTGTCGAAGGTGGCGGTGGGAAGAATTTCACCTCGGGAGATGGTGCAGATGAAAAATGCGCTCAACGCGGTGGCGCCGATAAAGGCTTATTGCGAAGATGCCGACAATGCCGTGCTGCGGTCGTTCGGCGAGCAACTGAATGCATGCGCCTCCATACGCGACCGCATTGAACGGGAACTGAACCCCGACGCGCCGAACGCCACAAACCGGGGCAACGTGATAAGAACAGGTGTTAACGACGAACTCGACTCGCTGCGCGAGATTTCATATTCAGGAAAGGACTATCTGCTGAAAATACAACAACGTGAGAGCGAACTGACGGGCATCCCAAGCCTGAAGGTGGCTTACAACAACGTATTCGGATACTACATCGAGGTGCGCAACACGCACAAGGACAAGGTGCCGCCGGAATGGATCCGGAAGCAGACCCTTGTCAACGCCGAACGCTACGTCACTCAGGAGCTGAAGGAATATGAGGAGAAAATCCTCGGCGCTGAGGAGAAAATCCTTTCGCTGGAGACTCGACTGTTCAACGACCTCGTGGCTGCCGTGGCGACATACATCCCTGCAATCCAATTGAATGCGTCGCTCGTTGCCAGACTCGACTGCCTGATGTCGTTTACAAGGGTTTCTATCGAAAACCGATACAACAGGCCGGAAGTCAACGAGTCGCTCGACATCGACATCTCGGAGGGACGACACCCTGTCATCGAGAAACAACTGCCGCCGGGAGAGTCGTACATTGCCAACAACGTGACTCTCGGAAACGAGTCGCAGCAGATAATGATGATCACCGGTCCGAACATGGCGGGTAAGTCGGCGCTGCTGCGACAAACGGCTCTCATCGTGCTGATGGCACAGATTGGATGCTTCGTGCCTGCCGACGCCGCGAAAATCGGCATCGTCGACAAAATTTTCACACGCGTCGGGGCTTCCGACAACATTTCGCTCGGGGAGTCGACGTTTATGGTGGAAATGAACGAGGCGGCTTCTATTCTAAACAATCTGAGCGAACGAAGTCTTGTGCTGTTCGACGAGCTGGGACGGGGCACGAGCACATACGACGGAATATCTATAGCGTGGTCGATTGTGGAGTATATCCACGAGAACCCTCGGTTTCACGCAAAAACTCTTTTCGCAACGCACTACCACGAACTCAACGAGATGGCTAAAACGTTCAAACGCATCGCAAACTTCAATGTGTCGGTGCGCGAAATCGACGGAAAGGTTGTGTTCCTACGAAAACTCGTGGAGGGGGGCAGCGAGCACAGCTTCGGCATACACGTGGCGAAACTCGCAGGACTGCCGCCGGCAATCGTCTCGCGGGCAAACGAGGTGCTTCACCAACTTGAGTCGGCAAACTCAAAGGATGCCGCGGCGCAATGCCTCTCGGAAATGGACGAAGGCAGTGAAAAGGGTGTACAGCTGTCGTTCTTCCAACTCGACGACCCTGTTCTGAGCCAGGTGCGCGACGAAATCCTGAACACCGACATAAACAACCTTACGCCAATGGCGGCGCTCAACAAACTGAACGACATAAAGGCAATAATTACTGGCAAAAAGGGGTGATTTGAAAAAATCAGAAATTTTACATATCTTTGTATTACATGGCAAACTAAACTGAAAAACTGCTCGTGGAAAATATTGACTATAAATCCTTACATCTGACTCCGGAACAGGAGGACCAGAACATTGAAGCCGCCTTTCAGGACGTGCTCGACGGATACCTGCACAGCAACCACCGCAAAAAGGTGGAAATTATAAAGCGCGCATATTCATTCGCCAAGGAAGCGCACAAGGGCATACGCCGGCGGTCGGGCGAGCCTTACATCCTACACCCTATCGCCGTGGCGAAAATCGTGAGCCAGGAAATCGGTCTCGGATCTACGTCGATATGCGCTGCTCTGCTGCATGACGTGGTGGAGGACACGGAATACACTGTCGAGGATATCGAGATGAACTTCGGCAAAAAGATTGCTATGATTGTCGACGGGCTGACAAAGATTTCAGGCGGTATTTTCGGCGACAGGGCTTCGGCTCAGGCGGAGAATTTCAGAAAACTGCTGCTGACAATGGCGGAGGACATACGCGTAATCCTTATCAAAATGGCTGACCGTCTGCACAACATGCGAACTCTCGGTTCGATGCTGCCGAGCAAGCAGTATAAGATTGCTGGCGAAACGCTCTACATCTACGCGCCGCTCGCTCACCGACTCGGTTTGTTTGCCATAAAAACCGAACTTGAGGACTTGAGTTTCAAATACCAGCACCCTGAACAATACAAGAAAATCGTAGCGGAAATCGAAAAAACAGACAAGGACCGACAGATGGTCTTTGAAAACTTCGCCGCTCCAATCCGCGAGAAACTCGATGAAATGGGGCTCAAATTCTCGCTGTCAACCAGAGTGAAGTCGGCTTTCTCTATCTGGAACAAAATGGAAACCAAACACGTGCCATTTGAGGAGGTCTACGACTTATACGCTGTGAGAATCGTGTTTGACTGCTGCGAATCCGACAACGAGAAGACGATTTGCTGGAGCATATACTCTGCAATTACCGACATTTACAAGCTGCACCCTACCAGAACCCGCGACTGGGTAAGCACGCCGAAGGCCAACGGATACCGTGCTCTGCACCTGACGGTGATGGGCAACGACGGAAACTGGGTGGAGGTGCAGATCAGAAGCCAAAAGATGGACGACATCGCTGAACGCGGTTTTGCAGCCCACTGGAAATACAAAATCGGTGAAAGCGACGAGGAGTCGGAACTCGAAACGTGGCTGAAAACGATTACCGACCTGCTGAAGGAGCCGGGGCCGAACGCGGTCGACTTCCTCGACACTATAAAACTGAACCTGTTTGCAACCGAGATTATCGTGTTCACGCCTAAGGGCGACCTCGTGACGCTGCCTAAAGACGCTACGGTGCTCGACCTTGCATACAACCTGCACTCCGAAATCGGTTCGCACGCCATTGCGGGTAAGGTGAACCACAGGCTGGTGCCTATCTCTTACAAACTGCAAAGCGGTGACCAGGTGGAGGTGCTGACGTCAAAAACTCAGAAACCTGTCCCGGAATGGCAGTCGTTCATTTGCACTGCCAAAGCGAAAACAAGACTGGAGACGGCGCTAAGAAAGGAACGGAAGATGCTGATTGAGAAAGGCGAAAAAATGGCGAAAAAAGCAGTCGAGGGGGTGTCGCCGGAAGACTATGCGCAGTTCATATCAAAACTGATGGCGCATTTCCACATCACTACCCGCGACGGTATGTATCTCGCTATCGGCTGCGGACACATCGAAATCAACGAGAGCATCGTGAAGTCGCTGTGCAAAAAGCAGAATCTGAAGTTGCTGAACCGCCTGTGGCCTTTCGGCAAAAAGCCTGCCGACGACTCTGCCCAACACGCTGCCGACCATTCCCATCAGAAAGAAATCGACACGAAAAAGGTATATGTGCTGCGCTCTGTGAACGGTGTGCATAACTACAAGATTGCTCAATGCTGCAACCCGATTCCGGGCGACGACGTGGTGGGATACATCGACGACGACAACAACGTGGTGGTTCACAAAATGGACTGCGAGACGGCGACAAGACTGAAGAGCAGTTTCGGAAACCGTCTGGTGGCTACCCAATGGGAGGAGTCGCCGCAAGTCACATCATTCATGGCGACCATCCACATCGAGGGAATCGACAGGATGGGCATCCTGCAGGAGCTGATACATGAGATTTCAATAAACATGTCTATCAACATCCGCAACCTCAACATCGAGGCAAACCAGGGCGTGTTCACGTGCAACCTTGTGGTGCGCGTGTCAGACGCTGCCATTGTTGTAAGGATGTGCCGCCAAATAAAGAAAATCAACGGTGTGAAATCAGCTGTAAGAACCAGTTAATAAAAAAACGAGTCTATGAAAGAACTGAAAAAAGTTTTCGCCAAAAAATTCTGGATTCACGTAGCGTTCTTTGTCGCTGCCGTGGCGGTTATCCTATATTTCGTGCCCGGACGCGCCCATAAGAAATTCGTTTACGAAGTGGGAAAGCCCTGGACGGCGCCGGCTCTCTACGCTCCTGCCCAGCTGGTCGTTGGACTCGACGCGGCTTCGGAAAAGGCGATAAAGGACAGCATAATCAATTCTTTCATACCGTTTTTCAAACACAACACGAACATCGAAGCGGAGATCCAATCGAAAATCAGCCGGACGCCTATGCTGATGCGTAGCGAAATCAGCAATGCCGTGCGCCAAGTGTATGCCGACGGAATCGTCGACAACAGAGTCTACGATTCTATTCAGAGCAACAAACTCCCAAGCCTGAAGGTGGTCGACAATGAAAACAGGGCGCAAACCCTGTCGACCGCAAAAATGAGGTCGGCAAAAGCGGCTTATGAATACATCGACAAGCAGGTGCATGGTGTGCTGTCGATGTCGACACTGAACCTCGCCGAACTACTAAAACCGAATTACGCGGAAGACTCGCAGAGAAACAAGGAATACCTGCAGGGCGAATATGCCCGCGCAAGCATTCGGGCGCCTATCGAAAAAGGGGAGCTGATTATTGCCAGGGGTGCCAAAGTGACGCCGCAAAACGCGCTGGCAATCGAAGCGTGCGAGAAAATCCTTGAAAGCGAGTCGACTGGAAAGTCGCACTATCCTATCGTGGGAAACACGATTGTGGTGCTGATGCTGTTCTTCCTCCTTTTCCTCTATTTCTTAATCTACCGCCGGCAGGCAATTCTCGAAAACAAGAGGAAACTGAGTTTCGTGCTGTCGCTGCTGACTGCCGTGACCATCGCATCCTACACGCTGATGCACCGCGTGGTCTACGGCCCGATGCTGATGCCTATCACGCTGATTCCTGTCATTGTGGTCACGTTCTTCGACTCGCGCACTGCCTTCTTCTTGTCGATTGTGCAGGTGCTCCTTTGCAGCCTGATCGAAGAGGGGGCGGCGCAAGGCAACTTCATCATTATGCACACGGTGGCTTGCATCGTTGCCATCGACACTCTGCAGGAACTCACAAAACGCTCGCAGCTTATACGCACTGCAATATGCGTGTTCCTGTCATACTCAATCATGTATGCCGCTTTGACAATAATCGAGGAGGGAAACATTACCGCAATCGACCTGCACACGTTTGCATGCTTCGCAATCAACGCGGTGATGCTGTCGTTTGCATATGTGATTATTTTCGTGTTCGAACGGGTGTTCGGTTTTGTGTCGAAAGTAACGCTCGTTGAGCTGGCCGACATCAACAATCCTCTCCTGCAGGAACTGTCGGAAAAATGCCCGGGAACGTTCCAGCACTCTGTCCAATTGTCAAACCTCGTGGCGGAGGCGGCGCGCGAAATCGGGGCTAACTCGCAGTTGGCGCGTGCCGGAGCGCTGTACCACGACATCGGTAAAATGGACAACCCGGCTTTCTTCACCGAAAACCAGCACGATGTGAACCCACACGAGGTGCTGACTCCGGAGCAAAGCGCGAAAATCGTTATCCGACACGTGACCGACGGACTGAAACGTGCCGAAAAGGAAAAACTGCCTATGGAAATCCGGAATTTCATCCTTGAGCACCACGGCAGAAACCTCGCAAAATATTTCTATACAACAGCCTGCAACAACAACGGCGGAAATCCGGTCGACCCGGATCCTTTCATATATCCTGGACCGAACCCGCGCAGCAAGGAGACATCGTTGCTGATGATGGCTGATGCCACCGAGGCGGCGTCAAGAAGCCTGAAGGAGTACAACGACGAGACAATATCAAACCTTGTCAACAAGATTATCGACGGGCAAATCGCACAAGGGCTGATGAAAGACTCGCCTCTGAGTTTCCGTGATGTGGAGGTGGTGAAAAAGGTGTTTATCTCGCGTCTGCGCACGATGTACCACACTCGCATCTCCTATCCAGAGTTGAAAAAACCTGCCACCAAGCCTGCCCAATAACTCCGATTCGCTTGGAAAAGTGTAGCAAACCGCCTGCGATTCATTCCGAAAAGTGTAACGAACCACCCATGATTCGCTTGGAAAAGTGTAATGAAAGTCGCAAACGCATTGTAGCTAAAGACTTTAGGCACACAGCCCATAGTGACAAGTGGAAACGGCTATCATTGACACGGTCTAAGAGTATAAGCTATTCAGACCGCGCGAGCGGTCACGCTTTTGCGTAACCCACGGCCGCGCCGTGGGAAGGCAGACAGCAGATATGCACCGCATAGCGGTTGCTCGCTGCATGGGTGGCGGAATCCACAGCATCGGCAGGCGAGGCTTTCGTGCCGGAGGCACGAGACTTACTCCTAACCCATTACGCGGAGCCTGCGGAGCGTGATGGGATTATACCGGTCAACACCATATGCGTGCCGGAGGTACGCCACTACGGCCTGCGGATATAGAGTGCGGCCGCAGGCTTCGCATGCGGTTCCCTCTTGTGGTCGGCGCTATGCGCCTAAGAATGCCATTGACACGGTCTAAGTGTATAACCTGTTGGCGGAATTAATTTAGTGCATACTTAATTCTGCCAATGGGCTTGTCG
>OOBU01000695.1_pt1 | contig 12642 bp, 10 predicted proteins | sample 1671501 | NCBI WGS metagenome assembly OOBU01 (sample SAMN06348163, study PRJEB24527) | human gut metagenome | biome: human gut; feature: ankylosing spondylitis patient; material: feces | host: Homo sapiens | place: China | collected 2015-10
TGAGGGGCTTATGCAATATAAATGTATGGAGAAGGAAATCAGGAAACTCCATGGAGGATTCTATGTCCCAATCTGTCATGTATGTCGCGAATATTCCGGCCGGAATGCAGCTTTGGCAGCAGGGAAATCAAGAATCCCTGTATACAGGCTCCTGATTTTTCTCCACTATTTCCCGGGGCCCGGGGAAATGGGAACGGATTCTGCAGATTCGTAAAAAGCTTCACAACCAATCGAAAGCACGGATACCATCCCTTGCAGCATGAGCCCGCATTCCCGGACGACAAGAGCAGGGTTGACACAGGTTTTTCCTGCGGTTTAGCGCTGCCGCCTGATTCCAAGAGGCCTGCAATACTGACTGGCACGGATAGGTATCCGTGTTTTTGTGCTGCCTTTTTTATTTCAGCAAAGGTTTTTTATGGTATGATAAGTAATATATTTTTTCAGGAGGTTCCCATGAAACGTCAAATTCTTATGTTTGCTGCGGCTCTTTCGCTTTCTGCATCCTGCCTGTGTACTGGAGAGGTTTTCGCCGATTACGAAACCAGTCTTTCCCGTGCTGCTTCTTCCCGTCAACTGGCGGAGCAGGAGACCATGGGGCTTTTGTGGATGCGCACTTCCGCAGAGTACCGGGCTCTCTGCTATCAAGCCTATAATACGGCTCTTTCTTCTCTGGACAAGGCCATGAAGGAGACCCCGTCCCGTCACAAGCCCTTTGCCATCATTCTCGACTGTGATGAGACGGTGCTGGATAATACCCGCGCCATGGGCACCTATGCATCTCGGGGAAAGGGGTACTGGGACGGGTGGTGGTGGCATGACCGGGTACATGAAGGAAAATCTGCCGCCATGCCCGGCGCTCTGGATTTCTTAAATCAGGTATCTGCCAGGGGAGTGGAGATTTTCTATGTGTCCAACCGGTACAAGCCGGATAATCTGGATGTGACCATAGACAATCTGAAAACTCTGGGATTTCCTTCTGCCGACAGGAATCATGTCCTTCTCTTTACGAAAAACAGTGATAAAATGCCCCGTTTTGCAAAGAAAGAGAAATCTCACCAGGTTCTTCTCTACCTGGGCGATAATGCAGGCGATTTTCCTCTGGGAATGAAAGGAAAATCTTTAGCAGAGCGGCAGCATATCATAGATACCAGCGCAAAGGACTTCGGCACCCGCTTCATCGTCCTTCCCAATCCGGCCTACGGCTCCTGGGTCAGCGCCATGGATCCCCATTATATGAAACTGCCGGTGGAAAAAAGAAATGATGTCAACCGGCAGTATCTGACGAAATAAAAGAAGTCCAAGGAGCGTTTTCGGATGCCACCCCTCCTCTACTGCTGACAGTTTCATATCCCTCACCATAAAAAGAGGCTGTGAAGAAATGATTTACATTTTTTCACAACCTCTTTTTCTATTTGGATATATAGGGATTTCCCTTCAGCAGGAATCGCCAGGGAAAGTCTTTGCCATAAGTGGCGTAGTCTATGTTTTTTCTTTTTGTCACTTCCACGGGCCAGGGGCCGTCTTCTCTTGTTTCTACGTAGAGGGTATCTCCGGTGAGGTCCATGCCGTAGAAGGTCATGTCTATGCCCATGGCCTGGGTAAGGCGGCCGGGGCCGGAGGTGAGGAGTTTTTCTTTTGTCTGGTGTCTTCTCTTTTTCATGAGGTCCAGGCCTTCCAGGGGTTCCAGGGCGCGGATGAGGACGGAGCCGGATTCCCCTTCGTGGCCGCAGACGAAGTTGAGGCAGGTGTACATGCCGTAGATGAGGTACACGTAGGCGTGGCCGCCTTCGCCGAAGATGATTTTTGTCCTTGGGGTAAGGCCTTTGAATACGTGGGCACCGTCGTCTTTGTGGCCCTCATAGGTTTCGCCGTAGGCTTCGCATTCCACGATGCGGCCGGCGGTCACGCCTTCCGGGGAGCGGCGGACTACGACGGCGCCTATGAGTTTTCTGGCGGTGGTGACGGCGTCACGGAGGAAGTCTTTTCTTTCCCATTTCATTTCACGTCCACCTGCATGCCCATATCAAGGCTCTTGGGCGGGTCGGTGATGACCCGGTCCCCTTCTGCCAGACCGTCCATGATGAGGACATAGCCGCCGGTGTCGCTGGCAATGGAGACGGATTTCATGTCCACCAGGTTGTCATCATTCACTACGGCCACGGTGCTGTCGCCGATGATGGCGGATTTGGGAATCATGAAGCAGGAAACATTCTGTCCGCTTTCGATGCGGATGCTGTATTCGTTGCCGATGGTGATTTCATCGTCCGGGTTATCTACCTGCACTTTGTAGGTGGTGAATTTTTCACCGTTTTCATTGGGCTGTTTTTTGAGTTCGCCGTACCACACCTCCGATCCATCGCTCATGGTGACGGTGAGGGTTTTGTCGTCCTTGGCCTTTTCCATCACGTTATCCAGTTTGGCTGGAATCTGCACGGAAGCGGTGACGGGAGAGTCCTGGCGGATGACAAGGGATGGTTTGCCTGCCATGGCCAGGTGGGTGTCTCCGATATAGACCTGGGAAATGACGCCGCTGATGGGGGCGCGGACGGTGCAGTTGGCAATGGTTTTTTCCAGGGTCTGGAGGGAGGCTACCAGCTGGGCCGGTGCCTGGGCAGGTTCTGCTGCAGGAGCCGCCTGCAGGTTGCCGCCTTTTCTTCCTTTAATCCTGTCGTATTCGGCCCTGGTGATAATGCCCTGTTTCAGAAGGGATGCTTCCAGACTGTCATCCACAGCCGGGGCGCTGTAGCTGTAGGCAGGCGCCGCTGCCTGGGAGGCGGCGGCAATCTGGCTCCGAAGGGCCGCTGCCTGGGACTCGTACTGGGAAGAGTCGATTTTGAAAAGTTCGTCCCCCGCATTCACCACGGTGCCCACGTCGGGTGGATTAGAAATCAGATTTCCCGAAACCTGGGGAATCACGGGAGCCGTGTGAAGGGCTTCCGGCGCCGCCTTGGTTTCCAGGGTAAAGGGTTCCCTGCTTTGTTCTGCTTTCATTACATGCACTGAGGGACGGCTGCCGCAGCCTGAGAGAAGCATGGCTGCGGACAGGCAGAAAGCCGCCGCACAGGCCATCCATTTTTTCATCTTCATTCCTTCTTTTCTGTCATTATATCGCCGGCAATGAGCTTTGCCAGCTTGTCAAGGGTGCCGTCATCGGCAGGAGCGGAGGAAATATGCACCGGTTCTCCCAGGATGGTGCATTTCTTCCAGGTCTTAGCCTTTTCCAGCATAACTTTGCCGCTCATGTTCGGCGCCCAGCTGCTGTTTCCGATGATGGAAATGGTACGATTCTGCACGTCCATTTCATGGCACAGGTCCATGAATGCGTTCATCACGGGGTTGAGGCCCATGTTCATGGTCACCGCCGCCAGCACCATGTGGCTCCTGCGGAGTACCTCCGGGAATGCTTCCGTAATGGACGCGCTGCAGAGGTCCACCAGCTTCAGGTTTCTAATGCCCTCCTTCGCCAGCTTTCCTGCCAGGACCTGCGCCGCCATGGCCGTATTTCCGTAGGGAGAGGCAAAGAAAATGGAAACAGACCTTTCCTCGGCTTCCCAGGACGCCCATTTCTTATAGAGGGAAAGGAGCCTGTCCATGTCTTCCTTCCTCCGGAAAACGGGGCCGTGGAGGGAGCAGATATACGCCGCATCAAGGGCCGCTGCCTTCTTCAGCGCCATCTGCACCTGCATGCCGTAGCGGGCCACGATATTGGCATAGTACTTCCGGCAGCTCGGAAGGTATTCTTCCTCATAATCCACGTCGTCCGCAAAAATAGAGCCGTTCAGCACGCCGAAGGTGCCGAAGGCGTCGGCAGAAAAGAGAACCCTTTCCGTTTCTTCAAAGGTAAAGGTCACCTCCGGCCAGTGCACCATGGGGGCCTTCAGGAAACGGAGCCTGTGGGTGCCCAGGGAAATTTCCAGCTTCTCGTCAGAGGAAAGGAAGCGGTCCTTCAGGGACACATGAAAATACTGACCGATCATCTTCTGGGCCTGGGGTGTGGCGATGATTTTCGCTTCGGGATAGGCTCTGGCCAGGGCCAGGAGGGAACCGCTGTGGTCCGGCTCCATATGGTTGATGACGATATAGTCCAGCTGCCTGCCATGGAGAAGATGGTATACGTTGTCCATAAAAACATCACGAATCACTGAATCCACCGTATCCAGTACCGCCGTTTTTTCATCATCAATAAAATAGCTGTTATAAGAAATCCCCCGGGAAATGGGAATGAGATTCTCAAACCGGCTAGAAACAAAATCATTGCCGCCAATCCAGTAGATATGGTCTGTTACCTTTTGTTCGTTATGCATGGTGAAGCCCCTTATGAAAGCCTATAAATACAGATATTTTCGCTTTTTAAGTATACCACGAATGGGAGGGATCTGCACTGTCGTTCATAGGGTTCTTAAGGTCATTCATAGGGTTCTTAAGATTGACCGGCCCGGCAGGCCGGAGGGTTCTAGGTTTGACGGGCCTACGGCCCGAGGGTTGTGGTGGCCGCTTCGCGGCAGTTTTTAGCCCCCTTCCCTAGGAAGGGGGGTGGCGCCGATAGGCGACGGAGGAACAGCGTCAGTTCTTTGCTTCTCTTCAGTGTTCCTCAGCCCTATTGCCCAGCTCCATTCCGTTCGGGCAAACAAAAGGAAAGCGATTCTAAATTTCTCGTTTCCCCTTGAGGGGAACGCCGCAAAGCGGCAAAGGGTGTACGAGGTTAAGAATGACAATGTTGCTCCATTGCTGCTCTACGCAGGGCCTACTTTGCCCGACTTGGCAATCCTATGCAGGATTGCCACCTGGGAAAGGAGCCTAACGCTATGGGATATACCTTCTGCATCATATAGCATGATAAACATTCTGCTGATTGGCTCACTGCGTTCGCCACCAAAGAGGGCCGCATTCCTCCGCCCGCAGGGCGATTTGCCTGTTTTCCCCGGGCGAAGCCCGGTTGTAAAGGTTTTCTACAAACTGGCGGCGAAGCCGCCCTCCTCAACCCTCACGGCCAAGGGCCGTGTCAATCTTAAGAACCCTCGGGGCGAAAGGCCCGTCAATCTTTAGAACCCTCACGCCAGAGGTGTATCCATTCATTACTCCCCTTTTAAAAACTCTTCTTTTTCTTTCAGAAATGTTTCCACGCAGTCAGCGAAGGAAAGACCATTTTCCTCCGCCAGTACAGCCAGCCACCATACACATTCTCCTATTTTGGAGGGAAGCATGGATTCTTCGCTGCTGGGCCAGCGGCCTTCTTTGGCCATAACAAGGCGTCCGATGAGAGCGGCATCTGTGAGGAAAGCCAGTGCATCTTCTTCCGAGCTCCATTCTTTCCCGTGGATTCCCTTTTCCAGCTCATGATATCTCTTTCGTATGTCCATAGATTTTTCTGCTGCTTCCTGTAATGTCATTTTCTTATCCTCTTTTCGTTGTTTTTTTGTTCATATAAGGCAGAAAAGCCTCCGACCAAAGAGGGAGGTTTTTCTTATCCTTTTATTATCTACTTTTATGGTTCAAATGCAATACGCAGTCCTGAATGGAAATCTTTGATGTATTTTACAAGGCTGCCACAGGTCTCTCAGGAGACGGACAGTGAAAAATATTTTCCCGGGACAGACAGGAAAAACAGCTTTATTCCAAATCATGGCTGTAAATCATTATATGAACCTGCCGGTCAAACTGTCTGTATTCTGCCGGATTTCCTCAGGCGTACCCCGGGCAATGATCCGGCCGCCTTCCTTTCCCCCTCCCGGTCCCATATCGACAATGTAATCCGCATTCCTTATGACATCGAGATCATGTTCGATAACAACCAGTGTTGCGCCATGATCAATGAGAGTCTGGAAAACATGGAGAAGCGTCCTCACATCCTGCGGATGCAGCCCGATAGTAGGTTCATCGAAGACAAATACGGAATCACTCTGGCCTTTTCCCATTTCGCTGGCCAGTTTCAGCCGCTGTGCCTCGCCGCCGGAGAGCCCTGGTGTTTCCTCCCCCAGGGTGAGGTAGCCAAGGCCAAGGTCATGCAGCACCTGCAGGCGCTGCTGCAGGAGTTTGAGGTCTCCCAGGGCATGGAGCACCTGATCCACACTCATATTCATAAGTTCCGGCAGGCTGTATTCCTTTCCATCTTTGGCCCTGCGGTGAATGTCATAGGCTTCCTTTCTATACCGGGAACCCCGGCAGTCGGGGCAGGAAATCTGAACATCCGGCAGAAACTGGACATCCAGTGAAATCTCTCCTGTACCATCACAGGTGGGACAGCGAAGTTTTCCTGTATTATACGAAAAATCTCCCGCTTTATAGTGATGTTCCCTGGCGTCTGCCGTTCTGGCATAGACTTTTCTGAGTCCGTCATGTACATTGGCATAGGTGGCTACCGTGGAACGGACATTGATACCAATGGGCGTGGCATCGATGAGCTTAACCTGGGTAATGCCTTCTGCTTCCACGTTTTTCACATGGGAAGGCAGCTTCTGCCCGCTGATTTCAGCCCTCAGGGCCGGAATCAAACTTTCCAGGACCATGGTCGTTTTGCCAGATCCGGAAACCCCTGTCACTACCGTCAGACGCCCTATGGGTATCCGCACGTCCAGAGGATGCACCGTATGGATGGCCCCGGTTTCCAGATGAATCACGCCTTGATCAAACAGGGCCTCTTTTTTTGTGACCAGACGGATTCTTGATTCATAGTCATCGGACAGGTAAGGTCCTATAACAGATGCCGGATTTTTCGAAATATCTTCCACTCTTCCCTGAGAAATAATCGTTCCGCCTTCCGCACCGGCACCCTTCCCCATTTCCACCATCCAGTCGGCATGCTTCAACACCTGCGTATCATGATCCACAAGGATGACAGAGTTTCCATCGGATTGCAAATCATCCATCACTCCGGTGAGCCCCTGGAGATTATACGGATGCAGTCCAATGGATGGCTCATCAAGGACGTAGAGCACGCCGGTCGTACGGTTTCTCACTGCCCTTGCCAGCTGTACGCGCTGCCTCTCGCCGGTAGAAAGCGTAGAAGCCGCCCGGTCCAGCGAAAGATACCCCAGTCCCAGGTCCATGAGCCGCTTGGAAACATCCATAAACGATTCGCATATATTTTCCGCCATGGGACGCATCTCTTCCGGAAGCGAGGAAGGAACTCCCTGTACCCAGGGGATCAGCTCCGAAAGGGTCATGGCCGATGCCTTGTCCAGCCCGATTCCTCTGAGACGGGGCCTGCGGGCAGCTTCCGACAGCCTTGTTCCCCTGCAGTCTGGGCACCGGTCCTCTTCCAGATATTTTTCAAGCCGCTTCATTCCCTTTTCATCCTTCACTTTAGCCAGGGCATTTTTCACGGAATTCACTGCACTGTAATAATTGAAATCCATCTCCGCCGGTTCCAGCGTATTGGGATTCACATAATGGATATGATGCTTCTTCAGCTCCCCGTGGTAGACGATTTCTTTTTCTTCCGGTGTCAGGTCACGAAAGGGCACGTTTGTCCTGACACCCATGGTGCGCACAATATCCTTCATCAGCGACCACATCAGCGTTCCCCAGACAACCACGGCCCCTTCGTCAATGGTCTTGGAATCATCGGGCACCAGGGCCGCCTCATTCACATTTCGGACCACCCCGGTCCCGCCGCAGGTCGGGCAGGCGCCGCTGCTATTAAAGGCCAGCTCTTCCGCTCCCGGGCCATAAAATTTTTCCCCGCATACAGGACAGGTGATTTCCTGCATGGCTGCCACAGAAAGAGAAGGAGGGCAGTAATGGCCATTGGGGCAGCGGTGGCTTGCCAGCCGGGAAAACATCAGACGCAGACTGTTCAAAAGTTCAGAAAGGGTTCCGAAGGTACTGCGGATGCCCGGAACTCCCGGGCGCTGGCGCAGCGCAAGAGCTGCCGGCACATATCTGATATCATCCACATCTGCCCGCTCTGCCTGTGTCATCCTCCGGCGGGTGTAGGTAGACAGGGATTCCAGATACCGGCGGGATCCTTCCGCATAGAGCGCGCCAAGAGCCAGTGAGGATTTCCCCGATCCCGAAACACCGGCAATCGCCACAATCTCATGCAGCGGAATGTCCACATTGATATTTTTCAGGTTGTGTACTTTAGCGCCGCGTACTTCAATGTACTTTGGCAGCCTTTGTATGCTGTGATTGTCTTTCTTCATCCTATTCTCCTTCATCTACCGGGGACAACAGCCATCCTTTAGAGTATTTTAAATTATGCAAATTGATGCATTCAGGCTCCACCATGATTCCAGCGGCGCCTCATACTCTCCACATGTCGTCATTTCATTGTGTATTTGTTCAAAAGCCTGTCATTTGGATGCGCTTTCGCCCATCCCCATATATCATTTTTTATCTTCCCATGGTTTCCAGGGCTTTCCTGACAGCGACGGGTCAACAAATGCATACCTTTCCGGGTCTTTTCCAATTTTTCTGAAATAAGCCTTTATATCTTTCTCATGACCGATATCATTGGGCTCATATATCTTCTCTCCACGAATCTCATCAGGAAGATACTGCTGCTCCACCCAGTGGTTCGGATAATTATGGGCATACTTGTAACCAATCCCCCGTCCCAGTTTTTTGGCACTTTTATAACTAGAGTCCTGCAGGTAGGAAGGAATCGGTAGATTTCCTGTCTTCCGGACAATGGCCAGCGCCTTCTCAATGCCAAGATAAGCAGAATTGGATTTGGGAGCAGAAGCGATATAGGAGGCGGCCTGTGCCAAAATGATTCTCCCCTCCGGCATGCCAACGCGCTCTACGCCGATTGCCGCCGATGCTGCCACACAGATTGCCATGGGGTCGGCATTACCGACTTCTTCAGATGCAGCTACCAGCATTCTGCGTGCAATATACTTCACATCCTCGCCTGCTTCCAGCATACGGGCCAGATAATAAAGGGCCGCATCCGGATCCGAACCGCACATGGACTCAATAAAAGCAGCAATGGTATCGTAATGATTATCCCCGGTCTTATCGTAGCGGATGGCCTTCTTCTGTATGCATTCCTCCGCCACCTCCAAAGTGACATGTATCTTTCCATCACTTCCCGGATCAGTTGTAAGCACAGCAAGTTCTATAGCATTCAGCGCGGCGCGGGCATCTCCATCTGCCATGTCTGCCAGAAAATCTGCCGCCTCCCCCGTAATATCAGCATGGTATGGTTTGACTCCCCTTTCTGAAGCGAAGGCCCTGTAGATCAAAGTCAGAATATTCTCCTTCGACAGCGGCTTCAGTTCAAAAATTCTCGATCTTGAAAGAAGCGCACCATTCACTTCAAAATAGGGATTCTCTGTTGTGGCGCCAATCAAAATCACCGTACCATCTTCCACATATGGCAGCAAATAGTCCTGCTGTGCCTTATTGAACCGATGAATTTCATCAATAAAGAGAATTGTTTTTCTTCCGTAACAGCCCAGATTCTCCTTGGCTCTTGCCACAACCTCCTCCAGATCTTTTTTCCCTGCAATCGTTGCATTCACCTGATGGAAATCAGCAGATGTAGTACCGGCGATAACACGTGCCAGAGTGGTTTTCCCTACGCCCGGCGGACCATAAAAAATAACCGAACTGATCCGGTCCGCTTTAATCGCACGGTAAAGGAGCTTATCCTTTCCTATAATGTCCTCCTGACCAACCACCTCATCCAAAGTCTGAGGACGCATCCTGGCAGCAAGGGGAGCCTCCTTTTCTTTCAAACTTTCAGCCGCATATTCAAAAAGATTCATCTGCTGTTACGCCACCTTTACTTATCTTCTGTATCACAATGCTGCATGGAATCACAGGCACTGTGACGCAGGTCTTCAAGCGTTGACTATACTAAGTACATTTATTATACTTGCTTTATAATAATATGCAAGTACTCAGTTTTTACTTGCTTAGTATCAGAAAATATACCGGAGGAATATATGCCATCAGACAATGCATCACAAAAGAATTCTGAACAGAACTATATGAGTTATGAAGAGTATTTGCAGAAAGTGAAAACAGGAATCTTAACGGATAGCGGAAACTGCCCCGTCACCCCTCTCCTTAAAATGCTGCAGGGGAAATGGAAAACCCAGATTCTCTATGAATTCTGCATCTATGACACCGTACGATTCGGCGTTCTGAAAAAAGATCTGCCCGGTATCACCAACACCATGCTGACAAAGACACTGCGCGAACTGGAAGCCCATGGTCTGATCACCCGCAGGCAGTTTAATGAAATTCCACCTCGCGTGGAATACTCATTCTCTCCTATGGGCAGGGACCTGCTCCCGGTGTTCTATGCCATCATGTGCTGGGGATTTAAGCACGAAAAAGATCTCCCAAAGAACTGATAAACTCTCCAGAGGATCTTTAGCTTCAGAAGCTGCTCACCGAAACCAAAAATCTAAAGGAACGAAAATATTCCCGCTGCGGCTGAGAAATCCTTTGATTTCTGGATGGATCAGTATCCGCCGGGAAGCCGGATCATTTCCTGCTCCATGCGCAGAAGGGTCATGACCACTCCATTGACGAAACAGGCCTTTCCTGGAAGAATCAGGAGGCATAAATGATTTATCCCCCAGTCATCCCATGAAGATAGTAAAAATCCCCGCAAATCTTGAAAATCAAGATTTACGGGGATTTGAGCATTTATTCCCATTCAATGGTGCTCGGCGGCTTGGAGGTGATGTCGTAGACCACTCTGTTCACTCCTGCCACTTCGTTGCAGATGCGGCGGCTCATTTCGTCCAGGACTTCCCAGGGGAAGCGGAAATAATCAGCCGTCATGCCGTCGGAGGAGGTGACGGCGCGGATGCCTACGGTGTAATCGTAGGTTCTTTCATCGCCCTGCACGCCTACGGAACGGATAGCTGCGGGGAGGATGGCGAAGGACTGCCAGATATCATTATAGAGACCATGATGTTTAATGACGTCTCTTACGATGAAATCAGCGCGGCGGAGGATATCCAGCCGTTCCGATGTGATTTCGCCGATGATACGGATAGCCAGGCCCGGTCCCGGGAATGGCTGGCGATTGACTACTTCTTCCGGCAGCCCCAGCTGGCGGCCCAGTTCACGGACTTCATCCTTGAAGAGTTCGCGGAGCGGTTCAATGAGCTGGAATTTCATATCCTTCGGGAGTCCGCCCACATTGTGATGGGACTTGATGGTGGAAGCGGTGGCGGTACCGGACTCTACCACGTCAGGATACAGGGTGCCCTGCACCAGGAATTTCACGTCTTCCAGTTTGTTTGCTTCTTCCTGGAAGGTGTGGATAAATTCAGCGCCGATGGTTTTACGCTTCTTTTCCGGTTCGGTGACGCCCTTCAGGAGGGACATGAAATGTTTGGAAGCGTCGATGTGCACCAGTTTCATGTTGAACTTGTTCTTGAAGGTGTCCACCACCTGTTCCGCTTCGCCCAGGCGCAGGAAGCCGTGGTCAACGAAGACGCAGGTAAGCTGGTCGCCGATTGCTTTATGAACCAGTACGGCAGCCACGGAAGAATCCACGCCGCCGGAGAGGGCGCAGATGACGTTGTGCTTGCCAACCTTTTCGCGGATGTTTTCCACGGCAATGTCGATGTAGTTGCCCATGGACCAGCCGCCTTTGCATTCGCAGATTTTAAAGAGGAAATTCTTCAGCATGGTGGTGCCTTCGGGAGTGTGAACCACTTCCGGATGGAACTGTACGCCGAAGAAACGGCGCGCTTCGTCGGCCATGGCAGCGGTGGGAGTGAGATCGGTGTGACCGGTGAGGCCAAAGCCTGCGGGCATGTCGGTAACTGCATCGCCGTGGCTCATCCATACAGCGGTCTTTTCGGAAACCCCTTCAAAGAGGGCGGAACTGCCGTTGCGGTAGAATTCGGTATGACCGTATTCGTGCTTTTCAGGCTTCGATACTTCGCCGCCCAGTTCCTTGGCCATAAGCTGCATGCCGTAGCAGATACCAAGAATGGGGATGCCTGCCTTGAATACGTCGGGATCCACCTGCGGCGCATTTTCTGCATTTACGCTGGACGGGCCGCCGGAGAAAATAATGCCCTTCGGGTTCTGGGCAAGGATTTCCTCAGCGCTCTTGTTGTATGGCAGGATTTCGCAGTACACGCCGCATTCACGGACACGCCGTGCAATGAGCTGGGCATACTGGCCGCCAAAGTCAACAATCATAACAATTTCCTGATGTTTCATCTGTTTCCTCCTGTGGAGACAATATCAGTAACGTAAACATTGTATTCCTTATTATATCATATTTGGGAAGAAGAGGGGGCGCGGCTGGCGCCGCAGGTTGGGGCCGCCTGTCGGCGGCGGGTTCAGAGGGTTCAGAAGGTTCAAAGGGTTCAGAGGGTGGTGGATTGCCCTGCGGGCAATGCTTATAAAGTCAGCGTTACGGGAATGCCTTCCGGCTACATAAGTCACGCTAAACGTGGTGGTGAAAACCGTACAACCGGGCCTTCGGCCCGTTGGAAATGCACCCCTTTTGATGCTGCGCACCGCTTCCCCCGGAGGGGGAAGTTTATTCACTGCTCAGCCTTGAGCTAACTTAAGTAACTCTATGTTTTTCATAGAGCAAACCTCCCCCTCCGGGGTGGCAAGCGAACGAAATTTGTAGGGAGCCATAAGGCGACTGAAAATTTCGTGAGACGCTTTCCCGTGGAGAGGTGCCGTAGGCAGAAGGGGTGCATTTCC
>OOBU01000703.1_pt1 | contig 12534 bp, 9 predicted proteins | sample 1671501 | NCBI WGS metagenome assembly OOBU01 (sample SAMN06348163, study PRJEB24527) | human gut metagenome | biome: human gut; feature: ankylosing spondylitis patient; material: feces | host: Homo sapiens | place: China | collected 2015-10
AAGCCGCTGGAGATCGTCACCTCCCGTCAGTGGTACCTGAAGAACGGCGGCACCGACGCCAAACTGAACGCCGAGCTGATCGAGCGCGGCAAGGAGCTCAACTTCCACCCCGATTTCATGCGCGTGCGCTACGAGAACTGGGTGCATGGCCTCAACGGCGACTGGCTGATCTCCCGCCAGCGCTTCTTTGGCGTGCCGTTCCCGCTGTGGTACCCGGTCAAGGCTTCCGGTGAGCCGGATTACGATCATCCGATCACTCCGAGCGAGGACCGTTTGCCGATCGACCCGACCAATGACGTGCCGGAAGGCTACGACGAGTCCCAGCGCGATGTGCCCGGCGGCTTCACCGCCGAGCCGGACATCATGGACACGTGGGCGACGTCCTCGCTCACCCCGCAGATCGTGACCCGCTGGGAGGAGCCGGACGAGGCTTCCAAGGCGCTGTTCAAGGCCACGTTCCCGATGGATCTGCGTCCGCAGGGTCAGGACATCATCCGCACCTGGCTGTTCTCGACCGTGGATCGCGCCCATCTGGAGAACAAGTGCCTGCCGTGGGCGCACGCCACGCTGTCGGGCTGGATCCTGGACCCCGACCACAAGAAGATGTCGAAGTCCAAGGGCAACGTCGTCGTGCCGAACAAGCCGATCGAGCAGTTCGGCGCCGACGCGGTGCGCTACTGGGCCGCCGCGGCCCGTCTCGGCCTCGACGCCACGTATGACGAAGGCCAGATGAAGATCGGCCGCCGTCTTGCGATCAAGCTGCTCAACGCCTCGAAGTTCGCGCTGGCCATCGGTCGCGAGGACGAGAACCATCATGTGGGCGAGACGGCCGACGCCGTCTGGAACCCGGTCGATGTGACCGAGCCGCTCGACCGCGCCGTGATGGCGAAGCTGGCGCTGGTGATCCGCCAGGCCACCGACGCGCTGAACGCCTACGAGCATTCCAAGGCGCTGGAAGTCATCGAGAGCTTCTTCTGGCAGTTCTGCGACGACTACATCGAGCTGGTCAAGAACCGCGCGTACGGCACCGCCGACGCGCACGGCAAGGTGCCGAGCGACGCGGCCGTGAAGTCCGCGCGCACGACGCTGGGCCTAGGCCTGGACGCCTTCGCGCGCCTGCTGGCCCCGTACCTGCCGTTCGCCACCGAAGAGGTGTGGAGCTGGATGCACACCGGCGAGGGGTCCGTGCACCGCGCCGCTTGGCCGAAGGCCGACATCTATGCCGCAGCAGCCACCGGTGCCTCCCCGGAGACGCTGGCTTGGGCCGGCAAGGCCGTCGAGCAGCTGCGCAAGATCAAGTCCGAGGCCAAGGTCTCGATGAAGACCCCGATCCTGTCGGTGACGCTGGCCGCCGTCAAGGACGGCATCGACGCCATCAAGTCCGCTCTGGACGACGTGGCGCAGGCCGGCCGCGTGATCGGCAAGTTCGATCTCGCCGAAAAGCACGCCGAGGAGGCCACGGCCGAAGGCGAGGGCGACGATACCGTCGTCATCGATGCCAGCGAGCTCGGTGAGCCGCCGGCGAAGAAGGCCAAGAAGTAACCTGCTTCTCACTAACGGAAACGGCCCCCTCGGATCCACGAGGGGGCCGTTTTGCACCCACGGCATCGTGACGGCGGCATGCCGGCCGCGCGCCGTGCGCCGTATGCCACGCACCCGTCACACGGCTGGCATGATGATCAGCAGACGCAGATCCTCGGTATGCCGGTTCCAGTCGGATAGCACGTCGTAACTGTGCCGCCCGTCGGCGATGCAGTGGTCGGAGTATGCGTTGGCACCGTCGCACGACAACCGTCTCAACGCGGCAGCGAGACGCGCGACCGGTTTGCCGTCGACGGCCGCGCTGCCGCTGCCGCTGCCGGCCAACGATTGCGCGGCCTGAACCAGCATGTCGGAGACGTCACCAATCGCCACTGTCTCGTCGATGAGCTCAGACGACGTGCTCTGCAACGGCGATCTGGGGTTCATGCCGGCGATGCCGTATACCGGCGAGAACTTCGGAACCGACGCCGACTTCGAACCGGATGCCGTGCCCGCCGCCGAAGATGAGCCACTGCCGCTGGCGTTGCCATCCTTGCCGTCGCCGCTATCCTTGTTGCCGCCCTTGCCGTCGCTCTTGACGGCGTCGCCGAGCATGCCCAGGCCGCTGGCGTTGCCCATCACATCGCCGATACTCATGCCTGACTGCGAGTCGTCATCGGTCTTGCCACTGGCCAACGCCTGCGCCTTGCGCTCGGCCTCCTCACGCTCCTGCTTGCTGACGGCGGCCAGCCGCTTGCGCTCGGCCTTCGCCGCCATCGACGTCGTGTCGGAACCGGCCCAGCCGTAACGCACCCGGTCCGCAGCCGCATCGCCACCTTGCGCATCGCCGGTGGAGGCGGTGCTGGTCAGTGCGCCGGCGAACTGTATGCTGATCTGCTGCAATGCGTTCGCCGCGCCCGTATGTTCGGATGCCGCCGCCAAGGCGTCCATCGCCGACTGCACTTTCTGATTGTCGTCCTGAAGGTCGGCGCTGGTGGAGAACTCCTCGTTGGCGGCGTCAATCGCCTGTTGCTGATACCGCGCGGCTCCCGCCGACGTGCCTCCGGTCAGCTCGCTCAGATGCTTGGTGTACACGTCGGTGTAGGCCATCGAATAGGGGATCATCGCGTTGGACAGCTGGCTCTGCCCGGCCTTGTACGCCGTCGCGCCCTCGGTGGACTCCTGGGCCATGGTCTGGCTGATCTCATCGGCGAGTCCCGACGTGCCGCGCTGACGGATGCGCTGAATCAGGTCGTCTATGGCATGTACTGCGCCGTCGTGCTCATGCGCGGCACTGACCGCGTTGACCGCGTTGGCGAGGTCGGTGACCGCCTGCGCCATCGGGGTGTCGCCGGTCAGTTCGCCGGCTGTGCCGATCAGCGCCTGCATCTGCGTGGATGAGCCGATGCTGCCGGACAGATGGGTCGTGTACGACCCCACGTAATGCGCCATATACGACGAGAACGCAGCCTTGTGCGCTGCGGTTTTCTCCTTGATCGCCTTCTCGCCGAGCTTCTGCTCGCGATCGCGCATGGTGGTCAGCTGTTCGATTAGTTTGTGGCCCGACGCGGAACCGGTGACGACCAGCGTGTTGACCAGTGCGTCAGCACGGTCGGAGACAGCCGTGACCTCGTCGACGAACGACGCCGTGTCATCGGCCTGCACGGTCACGAACGCCAGTTGGCTCATCGAGAAGTTCTTCGCGTTCATATAGCAGTCGAACACCGTGCGTTTGCCGGGCTCCCCGACGCCGCTGACAAGCATGTCGGATCCTTGCGTCGTCAGCGTCATGCCGTCTCCGACGGTGATATCGTCGGAGACGGCAGACGGTACGGTGAACGCCACCACGGGAATGCTGTTCTCCGCGTAGCCGTTGGACACGGCCGCATTGGGCTCCACGGTGATACGGATATCGACCAGTCCGCTGGCACCGGCGATCTGGGACGGCTTCACCTGCGGGCCGTTCAGGCCGTAGGCGATGCTGACCGACCACGGCAACACGCGTTGCCCGGCCTTCACCCGCTCCTGTGTGGTCTTGCCGGTTTCCACAGCCTTGTATTCCGCCGCGAGCATGGAACCGTCACCGCTGTTGCCGGCCACGTAGTCGACGATGTCGCCGCCACGGGAGACCGTGAACTGGTTGGTGACGTACAGGCGTCCCGGAACCCCGTCCGAGTTGGCGAGAGACATGACATTCTGCGTCTTGGAATACCCGGCATCTCCTTCGGCCGGATTGGCACCGGCCGTGACCGGCCCGCCCGCCGAAGGGGCCAGAGTCAGGGCCAGCGTGGCGACAGCCGCCAGGCTTCGCGTCATCACCCCGGTCATATGCGCCATCGTCGCTCCCCCTTTCATTCATCATCACGCGGCCCGCATGCCGAATACAGGCATGCATATGCACGCCACCGACGATGCGGGCAGAGCGGCAAATCTCCGCCGATCAGGCGAACACGTCGAGCACGCCGGGATCCCCTCCCGCGTCGGCGATGCGCTGATGCCGCTTCTTGGCCTCGGCCACCACGAATTCCCGGTACATTTCCGCGATGTCGGGATCGAGTCCGGCGTCGATGGCGATGCGGTGCAGCCGTTCGATCTGGTAGTCCTCGCGCTTGTAATCCGCCGGCGCGAAGCCGGCCCGCGCCTTGAGTACGCCCACCTGGGACGTGTACTTGAACCGCTCCGCGAGCAAGGAGACGATGGCCGTGTCCACATTGTCGATGGACTGCCTGAGCGCCTTGATCTTGGCCACGGTGACCGCGGTCTGCGGGTCATGCCGTGCGGTGTCGGCGTCGATGACGGTTTCGGATCCGCCGCCTCCCACCTCGCGGGATGACGGCTTCGCCCAATCGCTGTTCTCGGGTTCACTCATACTGCCTACCATAGCGCGTGGGCCGAACCCGGGCCGTCGGCTATTCCTCAACGATGGAACGATATGGTCAATGCCGGCCGGGATGTCTAACGCCTACGGCGAATGGCATCCGTCAGAAATACGTCTGCAGGATCACCGTGCTTTCGGTGCTGACCGGCACCGTCCGATGGATGCGGTTCAGCAGCTCCTCCAGTTTGCTGGGTGACGACACGCGAACCACCAGCATGAAGCTGGGCGCGCCGGCTATGGAGTAGCAGGACACCACGCCTTCCAGCTCATGCAGCTTGCCGGGGATATCGGCCTCCTGCGAGTAGTCCAGCGGCGTGACGGACACGAACGCGCTGATCGGCAGACCGCACAGCTCATAGTCGAGCACCGCGCGATACCCCTTGATGACTCCTCGCTTCTCCAGCTTCTGCACGCGGGACTGCACCGCGGACACCGACAGGCCGGACAGCCGGGACAGCTGAGCCAGCGTGGCCCGCCCGTCCTCCTCCAACGCATCGAGGATGGACTCGTCCGTGGCGTCGAGCATGGCGGAGCCCTCCGGCCTGATCTCCACCTTGCGCGATGCCGCGTCCGGTTCCTCGTCATTGCGCGTATTCGCCTGTGCCATCACGTCCTCCCGGGTCATACGGTTCGCCGCAACCTGCATGTGGAGCGGTTCCGGCGCGAACTTGTCTGATGACAGCTTATCGCGATGTCAATCCAGTATTATTCCATTGATTTCTTACTGTTATTTACGAAATATATAGTAATAATTACTGTTTTTCAATGTACTACTGTATATTTTATATTCTTGTTCATGATTGAAAGGTGACACCATGTCCATGCCCGCACTTTCGCAGCACTCGCTCAGCGTCCCCCGTTCCGGCATCCGGGACGTATTCGACCGGGTCGAGCACGTGCCTGACGCAATCTCGCTGTGCGTGGGCGAACCCAGCGCCACCGCGGCGCCGCATATCGTGGAAGCCGCATGCCGATCGATCCGCGAAGGACACACCACATACACGAACGTGCTCGGCATCGAGCCGTTCCGCGAGGCCGTGGCGGCATACTCCGAAAAGGTGAAGGGGCTGCGCTACGACGTCGACACCGAGATACAGGCGGTCGACGGCGCGACCATCGGTCTGTTCCTGGCGATGAAGGCGCTGCTTGACGCCGGCGACGAAGTGATCCTTCCGTCGCCGTACTTCACCTCGTACGATGCGGAGGCCCTGATGTGCGGCGGAGTGCCGGTGCCCGTCGCGCTCAAACCGGAACACCAGATGCGGCTGAACGCCGACGATATCGAAGCAGCAATCACGCCGCGCACGAAGGCTGTTCTTCTCAACTCCCCCGGCAACCCGTCCGGAGCCGTCACGCCGCTATCCGAGCTGGAGCGCATCGCCGACGTCTGCATCCGGCATGACATCTGGGCGATCTCCGACGAGGTGTATCACCCGTTCGTCTTCGACGGCTCCGCGTCAATCGCGCCCTCCATCGCCGCCGTCGACGGCATGCACGAGCGCACGGTCGTCGTCGAAAGCCTGTCCAAGACCTTCGCCATGACCGGCTGGCGCATCGGCTACCTGCTCGGCCCCGAGCCGCTGATTGAACAGACCAGCAAGCTCGCCGAGCTGATGCACTCATCGGTCAACTCGACGGCGCAATATGCCGCCGTGGCCGCGTTGACCGGCCCGCAGGAGCATGTCACGGCCATGCGCGAGGAATACCGCACCAAGCGGCAGATCGTGCTGGACGAGCTCGACGGCTGCACCGCGCTGCGCCTGATCGAGCCGCAGGGCGCGTTCTACGCGTTCGTGGACGTGCGAGCCTGCGGCATGGATTGCGACAGGTTCAGCCGTATGCTGCTGGACGAGGAGCGCGTCGCCGTGGTGCCGGGAACGGCCTTCGGCAGTGAGGGGGCCGGATTCGTGAGGCTTTCCTACGCCGGGGACGGGCGTGAGCTGCGCGAGGGCGTGCGACGGATGCGCGTGTTCGCCGAACGTCACGTCGACCCCGCGCTGGGCCGCCATACGCCCGGATACCATCATCTGCAGATCATGGCCTGAAAGCAGGCCGGATATAGACGGGAGCCCCGCTTCAATGCCGAAGCGGGGCTCCTCTCGTTCAGGCCGTCGTGCCGGAGCCCGGCAGACGGCAGCCGGATCAGTTGCCGTTGACCGGGTTGCTGTTGCTCTGCTGGATAATGGCGGCGAGGAAGTCGCGGTTCGTCGCGGTCTTCTTCAGGCGCGGCACCAGCGTCTGGTAGGCCTGCTCGGGCTCCATGCCGCCGAGCAGACGGCGCAGACGATAGATAATCGGCAGTTCCTGCGGCGAGGTGATGAGCTCTTCGCGGCGGGTGCCGGAGGCGTTCACGTCGATGGCCGGGAACAGGCGCTTGTCGGCCAGCTCGCGGCTCAGACGCAGTTCCATGTTGCCGGTGCCCTTGAACTCCTCGAAGATCACCTCGTCCATCTTGGAGCCGGTCTCCACCAGCGCGGAGGAGATGATGGTCAGCGAGCCGCCGTTTTCGATGTTGCGGGCGGCACCGAAGAACTTCTTCGGCGGGTAGAGCGCCTGGGCGTCCACGCCACCGGACAGGATGCGGCCGGAGGCCGGCGCGGCGATGTTGTAGGCGCGGGCGAGACGGGTCATCGAGTCAAGCAACACCACCACGTCCTGACCGAGCTCCACGAGTCGCTTGGCGCGCTCGATGGCGAGCTCGGCGACGGTGGTGTGGTCGGAGGCCGGGCGGTCGAAGGTCGAGGAGATGACCTCGCCGGCCACGGTGCGCTCCATGTCGGTGACCTCTTCGGGGCGTTCGTCCACCAGCACGACCATCAGGTGCACTTCGGGGTTGTTCGTGGTGATCGCGTTGGCGATGTTCTGCAGCGTGATCGTCTTGCCGGCCTTCGGCGGGGAGACGATCAGGCCGCGCTGGCCCTTGCCGATCGGGGAAACGATGTCCATGATGCGGCCGGTGAGCTTGTTCGGCGTGGTCTCCTGCTTGAGGCGCTCCTGCGGGTACAGCGGGGTGAGCTTGGCGAACTGCGGGCGGTTGGCCGCCTCTTCGACGCTCATGCCGTTGATGGTATCGACGGACTGCAGCGGCACGAACTTCTGGCGCTGGTTGCGGCGGTCGCCCTCGCGCGGAGCGCGGATGGATCCGGTCACGGCGTCGCCCTTGCGCAGGCCGTACTTCTTGACCTGACCCATCGAGATGTACACGTCGTTCGGGCCGGGCAGGTAGCCGGAAGTGCGCACGAAGGCGTAGGAGTCGAGCACGTCGACGATGCCGGCGACCGGCACGAGATCGTCGCCGCCGTTGTCCTGATGGTCGGAGATGCGCACTTCGCGGGTGTCGCGATCATCGTAGTCGCGGCCGCCACGGTCGCGTCCGCGCATGCGGCGCTGGCGACGGTCGTTACCGCGGTCGCCACGGTCATTGCGATCGCCGCCGCGATCGCCGCGATCGGTGCGGTCATTGCGGTCGGAACGGTCAGCGCGGTGATGAGTTCGTTTTCCGCCTCGTCGTCATCGCGATTATCACGGTCATCACGGGTGCCGCGGGCGGCGTCCGCATTGGCGTTCTGCACCGGAAGCGTGGCGAGAATATCGTCGAGGTCGCGGACGGTGTCGTTCTGCTGGTCGCGCTCGCGTGGTTCGATGGCACGGCGACGACGACGCATCATGCCGGAATCAGCCGCATCATCGCGATGACGCGGCTGATCGTCCGCCGGCGCGATGTCAAGTTCATCAAACAGATCGGCAGCCACCTGGCCCGCCTTTGCATCGTCGCGGGTGCGACGGCGAGGAGCCGCGGCGCGGTCGTCCTTGCTGTCGGATTCGGCGGCCTTCTGGCGGGAGATACGCGGCGTGCGGGTCGAGGCTGCATCGGGCTCGGGCAGAGACGCGACCAGTCCGGCCACCGCGTCATCCGCCGCCGACACCGGTGCACTGCCCTTGGGTTCCGCCTTGGGAGCCTGTTCCGGAGTCTGCGCGGCCTGTGCAGCGGGCTGCGTCTGCTGGGTCGGCTTGCTTGCGGCGCCTTTCACCGGTCGCACGGTAACGCCCGCCGGCGCCTCGCCGCCTGATCGTGCAGCCTGCAGGGTGGCGACCAATTCCGGCTTGCGCATCGTCGACGTACCGCGCAGACCCATTTGCTTGGCGAGCTCCTTGAGCTCGATCAGCTTCATACCTTCAAGATTCTGGCTAGTTGCCACTCGTTTGCCTTTCCTTAGCAGACCGTATTGCACCGGTCCCTGCACTAAGAATGATTGCGGTCTTGCCGCTTTGAACGCCCGACGCACTCCATGCGTTTCGGACTTTCCATACTGTATAACGGGCTGGAGACCAATGCAAAAACGGACGCCGAGTCGCAGACATAAACAAATGCCCCCGCTAGCGGGGGCGATATCTGGTGTGGGTTACTTTTGTTCGTGGTAGGACTTATCCGTGTTCACGGACCACACGTTCTGCTTCGAGGTCTTGCCGGATTTGATGTTGGCGACGGCCTCGATGGCGGTGGCCATGGAGTGGTCCATGTTGTTGTAGCGGTGCTGGCCGTTGCGGCCGACGCAGTAAAGGTTGCCGAAGGAGTCGAGGTATTCGATGAGTTCGGACATCTGGGCATAGGTGTCGAAGTAGGCGGGATACGCCTTCTTGACACGTTCGCGATGGGAGTCGAGGACATCCTGCGGGCCGTTGATGACATGCATGCGGGTCAGTTCGGAAATGGCGAACTTGGTGGCCTCGGCGTCGGTCATGTTCCAGAAATCGTCACCCTCGTTGCAGAAGTATTCGAGGCCGATCCAGACGGTATCGTCGACATCCTTGACGAGGTAGGGGCTCCAGTTGTTGAAGATCTGGAGACGACCGACCTTGTAACCGGGATCCTGCACGTAGATCCAGCAATCGGGCACGATGGGCGGGTTGCCGAGCGTGGGGATGTCGGTGGTGTTCTTGAGGCGCATGTGCTTGACGAGCAGTCCGACGGTGACGAAATCACGGTAGGGCAGGCCGTTGGCGATGTGGGTCATGTCCTGCGGGACAGGCGCCGAAGACGCTTCGGCGTCATCGTCATGAGACGCCGCGTCGATGGCGTTGACGAGGTCCTTGACGGGCATGGACGAGATGAACTGGTCGGCGTGCAGTTCGGTGCGCTTGCCGTCCGAGGACTCGTAGACCACGGATTCGATACGGCCCTGTGCCTGACGAATCTCGACGACCTTGGCATCGGTGATGACGGTGGCACCGGCGTCGACGCACCGGCGTTCCACGGTCTCCCAGAGCTGGCCGGGGCCGAGCTTGGGGTACCAGAACTCCTCGATGAGCGACGTTTCGACCTCACCCTTGAGCTTCTTGGGGCTGAGCTTGCGGAAGGCGTTCTTGAGAACGCCGAGGATGCTGAGGCCCTTGACGCGCTGGGCACCCCAATCGGCGGAGATCTGCGAGGGATGACGCCCCCACAGCTTCTCGGTGTAGCCCTCGAAGAACATGGAGTAGAGCTTGCGGCCGAACCGGTTGATGTAGAAGTTCTCCAGACTGGTCTCCGGCAGCTTATGGAACATGGACTTGAGGTAGCTGAAACCCGCGACCATGGTGAGCTTGAAGCCCATCGCCTTGAAGGTGTTGACGGACAGGGAGATCGGGTAGTCGAAGAACCGGCGGTTCCAGTAGATGCGGGAGACGCGGTGGCGCTTGAGCATCACCTGGTCGGTGGTTTCGGGGTCGGGACCGCCCGGCTCCATGTCATGCTCACGGCCGAGTTTCTTGTCGTCATAGCTGGGGGCGCCCTGCAGCGGCAGCACGTCCTTCCACCAGTCCATGATCCGGTCGTCCTTGGAGAAGAAGCGGTGACCGCCGATATCCATGCGGTTGCCGTTGTGCTTGACGGTACGCGAGATGCCTCCGAACTCCTGCGTTTCTTCGAGTACGGTCACATCGTATGTGTCGGAGCCGCCGTTGTTGACGAACTCCCATGCTGCGGTCAGGCCAGCCGGGCCGCCGCCGATGATCACCACAGATTGCTTCTGCGTCACGTGAGGTCTCCTTATCGCTGAATCAGAGACAGTATATATGAACCGCTGGAAACGCACGCCGATTTTGTTGTTCTGCTTACAAAATCCTTCCGTCGCCATACACGAGAAGCCGCGTATCGCAACGAAAACGAGAGCGGGAAACGGCGACGTGCCGGTTTGGGGCGCACACGGCACCGGCAGATGACGGCGGACGGCCGACCGCAGTCGGCCTGTAATCAGCCGGTCCGACCGTCAGCGCCTCAATTCATATCGTCGGGGATGTCGATATCGGTTTTCTGCACTTCCTCGACATTCACGTCCTTGAACGTGACGATGCGCACGTTCTTGACGAAACGCGACGACCGGTACACATCCCACACCCATGCGTCGGTGAGCTGCACGTCGAAATACACGTCCTGACCGGCGGAACGCACGTTGAAATCGACCTTGTTCGCCAGATAAAAACGCCGTTCGGTCTCCACCACGTAGGTGAACAGCTTGATGACGTCGCGATACTCCTTGTACAGGGCGAGTTCCGCGTCGGTTTCGTAATTGTCAAGATCCTCGGCACTCATTCGTCATCCTCCATATCACGTTTACGGCCACGTCCGAGGATACGCCACCAAGCTTCCTTCGAAGGTTTGCGTTCGCCCTGCCCATACGGCCAGGTGCTTTCCTCGCCCGGCGCGGCCAATTCATCGTCATTGTGCGCTTCCGGCACTCGGGCTGCGGCGGCTTTCTCGATTCGGGGCGCCTGTTCGGCATCCGCGCTCTCCTCGACCGCGGCGGGCTCCGGCGCGGGCTCGGCCTGCGCGGCGATGTTCTTCCTGATGGCGATCGAGTGCTCACGGGCGCTCATCGCCTCCTGCACACCGGGATTGTCCTCAATCACGTGCATGCCGAACGCGTCGAGAGAGCGGATGGGATCATACTCGTCCACCAGCGTGTCCATGACAATCAGATCCTGGTATTTGTTGTTCTCCGCATCCCACAGAGCGTCGCGCGAGGCGCCGGACGGCTCGAAGCCGAGCGACTGGTAGACGGAGCACGAACGCGAGTTCTGCTCGGGCACCGCCACCCAGATGCGGTGCATGCCCAGGCCGGCCGGTTCGGGCGCGAAACCGTACGTCATGACTCGCGGCATCAGGTCGCGCGAGTAGCCGCGCCCGCGGTAGTCACGGCCCAGCACCACCTGGATGCGGGCGGAGCGCGACCAGCCATCGATATCGATCAGGAAAATCATGCCGATGACGTTGTCTGTCGACTGCGCGTCGATTTCGCCATCCTCGTCATGGTCGGCGTCGGTCAGTACCGCCCATGCGATGGTGCGGCGGGACTCCGGATCGCCTACGCCCGACTCGTCGGGCTTCTGCCCGTTCGCCCACGCCACCGAGCGTCTCACCCACGTGTGTACGACGGCGCGTTCCGCCTGAGCGTCCTTGCCGGTGATCTTGGAGGCGCCATAGTAGGCGTCCAGCTCATCCATGCGCGGCAGGTCGTCGACGCTGGCCGGGCGCAGGTGCACCATCTCCCCCTTGATCGGCGGTATGGTGATCTGCGAGGGCAGCTCACGGGATACGTCCTGATCGAGCGGTAATGCGGCATTTTCAGACATTCGTTATTCCTCAACTGACGCTGGTAGAAGTCGGTACAGAAGATATCCTACCCGACTGACCGTTTGCTGTGAAGGAGTTGCCCACGTGTCTGCCGGCCGTGGGAGCGCCTGCGGCATGACGAACGGCCCTCGACACGCGGTTCAGCACCGCGGCCAAGGGCCGTTCTTCAAACCGGAATTTCAGAGTCTCGGGATTCCGGCGAACCCGCGGGGCGTCAGCCCTTGATCTTGCCCATCACGACCTTGGTGACAGCCTTCGCGTCGGCCTGGCCGCGCGTGGCCTTCATCACGGCTCCGATGATGACACCCATCGGCTTCATGTTGCCGCTCTTGAGCTTCTCGACGACATCCGGGTTGGCCTCAAACGCCGCGTCGACGGCCGCCTCGATGGCGCCGTTGTCCTCGACGATCTTGTAGCCGTGCTTCCTGACGACCTCATCCGGGGTGCCTTCGCCCTTGAGCACGCCTTCGACGGTCTGCTTGGCGAGCTTGTCGTTGAGCTTGCCGTCGGCGATGAGCTTCTC